>Ga0182015_10006656_pt1 | contig 11525 bp, 11 predicted proteins | sample 712P3MmetaG_FD_120478 | JGI IMG/M metagenome (GOLD analysis project Ga0182015, IMG submission 120478) | Permafrost microbial communities from Stordalen Mire, Sweden - 712P3M metaG | ecosystem: Environmental > Terrestrial > Soil > Wetlands > Permafrost | place: Sweden: Stordalen | collected...
AGGAGTGCCGCCGGGATTTGCGGGGGAGCCCTGATCCGCTGCGGGACTTGGATTGCCGCCGGGATGCGGCGCGGGTGGGGGCGGAGCGTTTTCCGAATCGTCCTCGGCTTGCATTTGCATCTGTGGCAGTGGGCGATAGGCTGGCGCGGGGCCTTCGGGGCGCGCGCTGAGGATGACGCGATCCAGCATAGCGGGATCGTTGGCGGAACTCAGAATCAGAAAATTAAACTTCGATCCGTTCAAGAGATGGGACAAAACTTCCGGCGCGGATGCGGGTCCGATTTCGGCGACAACTATTTCCTGCTCGGCGCCTGCGGGAATCGCGATCTCAGCCCCGGTGCGCTGGTGAATCGCAACGAGCACTTCCGACAAAGTGGCTTTGTTGGAGCTGACCGTGAGCTTTCCGTTTTGGAATGTGACTACGAGCGGTAGTGGCGGAGGCGGCGTGATTGTCGGTGGCATAATTTGTGCGAATTGCACTGGATAATTGCCATTCACCAATTTAACTCCGGAAGCCGAGGGAGCATAGGAAGCAGGCTGCGCGCCCGGGCTGCCCAGTTTGATGATGACCGTGCGGCCCGAAGGGAAAACTTGATACGGCTGAGGACTTTTCAAATCGAAAACGAGACGCGTAATTGGCGGCTTCGCGGAATACAAACCCACGCGCATGGTCCTCACGTCTCCGCGATTGAGCGTTTGATTGTGCATTTGCGCGGAAGGAGTGGTGTTGGGAAAATCCACCACAAGGCGGTCAGGTCCAGTTAAGACTTTGACTTGTGGAATCAGACGGTCACTGCCTTCAATTTCGATCTCGACCGGGGTGCGATTGCCGAGCACCCGCACGCTTTTTACCGAAGATACAGACTGCGCGGGCGCGGCGACGGCCAGCGACAAACACCCGGCCGAACAAAGCAACAACAAGCGCGCAACTCGCAGTGAGCTGTCCATAAGAGATTCTCAGTTTTGCGTGGTATTAGAAGGATTCTAGCAGCGTCCGTTAAGCGCTTCGCGCACGAAAGGACTACGACCCTAGCTGTTGGTCGCCGTTGGTCAATCTAGGCCGGGACTACCTTCCGCCGAGCCTGCCAGTAGATGGCAGCCAGGCCGGAGGCGAAAAGGATCCAGGTTCCGGGTTCGGGCACAACTCCCGTCGCGCCGCAGCCACTTCCCTTTTTCTTGCCGGTTCCCGCTTCTCCGGGGCAACAGCCTGACTCGCTTGTACCCTTCTTCTTGTTGGGGCCGCAGAGTCCAGAAGGCAAAGGCGGAGGATAGATTGTCATTAAGCCACCACTCCCAATTGGGTCATAAAGGCTGAGTGGACCCCCGCCGCCGATGAGGGCAGGACGGCTCAGCAACGCCGATTGGAAGGGCACAGACGGAGCCTGCATGGCCGTCCCGCTCGGCATGTGGATGGGCTGATCGAAAGCGACCGCAGGAGGTTCTACGGCCGGCGCAACCGCGTGCTGCGGACCGTTTTCAATCCGGTTGGCACAACGCGCCCGCGCGGTAATCCTTCCGTCCGTGATTACCTTTTCGCCTTTGTGTAGAGTGACGCGGTGATGCATCCAGTAGATGCGATTCCCGATCCGGTACGATACGTATGCCGTTTGGGCGAGCGCGAGACGCACGACGCGTGCGTGGTCATAATCGAAGCCCGCATAATGCGCAGCGACAATCGGGTCGTGCTCTGCTACCCACTTCAATTCTTTCGCGTCCTCTACTCCGCCGGCGACAACAGAGTAGGGATAAACCGGGCGATCAACCGGGGGCGCCACTTCCGCAACCATCTGATTCAGAGTAAGCAGACGATCACGGCTCAACTCGGTTTGCGCGAAGGTTGGAGGCAGAGACTGTTTTGCCTGAAAGAAAGACGGACTTAGATACTTCAAGGCAAACGCCGAAGCGGTAATCACGCAAAGGGCTACGGTAGCAGCGGTCAACCAGCGGCGAATCAGGCGGTTCCGCCGGTGGCGACGGCTTCGACGCCGCCTGATTCTCGGAACCTTTCCCTCGTTTCCCTCTGCTTTCCCCTTTACGGAATCATTCACACACTGCTCCAAACTGGGGCGACGGTCGCGGGCTCCCTACGATCGACACTTTTCCAAACATCAACCGGGCAATTCAGCTTCCATACCACGTCGCGGGAGCTGAAGATTCTAAACAAGATGCGCCTCAAGTTAGCGATCATCGTAGCAGAGAGCGCAATGGTTTGCGCAATAGATGTTGATCCTGACACATTGACTTTCCTGATGCGGCGCAGGGGTTGCGAAGTGTTCTGTTGGCCGACCGGATGTTCATTTCGGATGCTAAAACCGCTCGCCAGGATGGTCCTTAACTTTTGAAGGATGTGCTGAAGCGAAGGCGAGGGGAGTTTGGATGATCGAGGTTGTCTAAGGAAAAATGGAGCGGGAGACGGGGATCGAACCCGTGACATCCAGCTTGGGAAGCTGGCGTTCTACCGCTGAACTACTCCCGCCCGGTTGCCGAAATGTGAGAAATAGCGATTGCGGTACGGCAAGTCTAGCATCGGAGGCACGCTGAAAACAATGTTCCGTCGCGATGTGAGTTGAATGCGCGTGTGAACCTGTGAATGTCATCGTCTCGTCACCATCAGCACATCCTCCGAATTGAGATTTGGATTAGACTGACTGAAGAACAACTATGACATCTTCTTCGGAGCGAAAACATGGTGGTTCGAGCGCGGCCAGCGGTCAGCCTTCCGTTCCCGAGCCGTCGTTTTCGGAACGCGCGCGCACATTGGTGTACCTAGGCCGCATTGGCAGCCTTTCAACGGTTTCGCGCAAGCAGCCGGGCTTCCCTTTTGGATCGGTGATGCCTTATGGATTGGATGAGCGCGGACGGCCTATTTTTCTGATCAGCACCATGGCCATGCACACGCAGAATTTGCAGGGCGATCCCCGAGCTGGTTTGCTGGTTACGCAGGGTGATGGGGATGGCGATCCTCTGGGCGCATCTCGGGTGACTCTGGTTGGAAAGGTTGGGACCATTCCCGAAGCGGAGATTCCCGAGGCGCGGAGGCTCTACCTGGAGCGGTACGCGAACAGCAAGTACTGGGTGGACTTTGAGGATTTCTCCTTTTACCGAATGGATGTGGTGGATGTTTATTATGTCGGCGGCTTCGGAGTGATGGGCTGGGTGCAGGCTTCCGACTACGACAGAGCTCAACCCGATCCGTTGGCGGATGCGGCGGCGGGGATCATCCAGCATATGAATGCCGATCATAAGGATGCGCTTGTGCTGCTGGCCAGGTCATGCGCGGGAATCGAGGCGCAGGAATCGGCGATGACGGCGGTAGACCGGCTTGGATTTCAAGTGAAACTTAAGACCCAGGATGGTATGCGCGGAGCGCGGATCGGATTTGCGCGCGAAGTGGGCAATGCGAACGAAGCTCGAAAAGTTCTAGTGGAGATGGTGCAGAGGGCGCGACAACCGGTGTAATTCTTTTGGCGGCTATAGACGCGAAAATGCCCGGGATTCTTACGAATCGCGGGCATTTGTTTCACTCAGAGAGTGGTTTTGCTTAGACCGCCTGAACGTTCTCTGCTTGCCAGCCCTTGGGGCCCTTGGTCACGTCGAACTGCACGGTTTGGCCTTCTTGCAAGCTGCGGAAGCCGCCAGCCTGAATCGCGGAGAAATGCACGAAAACGTCTTCGCCATTCTGACGGCTGATAAAGCCATAGCCCTTGGCGTCATTAAACCACTTCACTGTTCCTTGTTCTGCCATTGATAGTTCCTATTCCTGTTTCTTTGAAATGTGCTATGGAAGATTCGCTGCTAGTGAGGGGGTGACGCTGGTTGGCGATACCGACCTTCAATTGCTTGTGAGTCAAACTTAGCTGAAAACCATTATACACGAACAAGCAACATGGCACACAAAATCTTGCAGTCGGGCTATTGGAGAGCAATCGAAATGAGACGCCGAGGGAGGCTCTATTCTTCTCTTCCCTATGCCATACTCCAGATGCCACACTCCAGCGATTGCGGGCCTTCACGAATTTAGGGGGTCACGCCAGAGGGCCGACGGCTGATTCTATTCTGCCAGTGACCCCAGACGAACCAGGCGACGGCTGCCACCAGAGTCACGCCGATGACGGCGTCGAATTTGTGGAAGTATTTGCCCAGTTCTCGCCAGTTCTGGCCCAGCTTCATTCCGAAATAGGCGAGGGCGAAGCACCAGGGCCACGATCCGAGAAATGTGTACAGATGAAAACGGCCGCGAGGCATCCGGGCGACCCCAGCAGGCAACGCAATGAAAGTTCGAATCATGGGCAGCAAGCGGCCGATAAAAACCGCAAGGTAGCCCCAGCGTAGAAAGAAACGGTCCGCCCAGTCGAGTTCGCGCTTGCCCATCAGGATCCAGCGGCCATATCGCTCTACCAGCGGCCGTCCGCCATAGCACCCGACTTCGTAGGCCACCAGCGATCCGAGGTTGCAACCGATTGCCCCGGCGGTGGCCACCCATAAGAGCTTGAAGGTCCCGGTAAAAACCAGATAGCCAGCGAACGGCATGATCAATTCCGAAGGCAGAGGGATGCATGCCGATTCAATCGCCATGAGCAAAGCCACACCTGCGTAGCCGGTGGTGGCGATCACCGAGTTGATAAATACGAAGATTATGGCCAGAAGTTTTTCAGTCATTCAAGGACAGTTCTCAAGCGGCGGATTTCAGTTCAGGCTTAGTACGGATGTTGACTGAGATCTGAACTAAACCAGTGTAACGAAATAAATGGCGACCCGTGAGAGCGGTGGCACAAGGCGGTTTACTCGCGGTGTACTAGAAAGAGCCTTCCTGAGTAAACGTATAGCCGGGAAGGCCAGCGCCTTGAGGCGTCTTGGCCACTTTGATGCGGACCGTTGGAGCGTCCGGCGCGGAGATTCCTGCTGGACGCAGCATGGCATACTGCGTAAATACTTCGCTATAAACCTTGGTGACCAGATAGTCCTGGCCATCGGCGTCATTGCGCCAAACCTGCCCGAGTTGAATGGAAGACACTGCCATGTTGGTATGAGTCCTGTTCCCAAGACTACGTAGGGCGATTGCTTGAGTCAATCGCAGCCATGGTTACCGAGGTCTCTGCTAAGATGATGCCCTCATGCCCCGCGGTCGAACTTCCCGCCAACCCGCCCGGACTGGACGCCAGGATCGAGTAGTCGAGACACGCCTTGGGCGAACTGCCGCCAAGCCTTTGCCCGCAAAGGCTTCGATTAAGCAGTCGCGAAATGCGGACGCTGCTGGAAAAACCGATCGCGCGATGATGAATCCGGTTGACCAGCTACAGAGTAAGGAAGTTTTATCGGCGAAGAAAAAGCGGGGTAGCTACAACCCTGTCGCGCCGGATCGGGTCGCCGAAATCCTGAAGCGACTGGACCAGCTCTATCCTGACGTAAAATGCGCACTCACGCACACCAGCGCGTGGGAACTTCTGGTGGCGACGATTCTCTCCGCGCAATCGACAGATGTGAATGTGAATCGCGTGACTCCGGAGCTTTTTCGAAAATATCCGACGGTCGAAGCGTTCGCGGCGATCACGCCGGAGCAGTTGGAACCAGATGTGCGCTCGACCGGCTTCTTCAGGAATAAGTCGAAATCAGTGGTGGGGGCGGCAAAAAAAGTTGTGGCCGATTTTGGCGGCCAGGTTCCGCTGAACATGGAAGATCTGCTAACGCTGCCCGGGGTTGCTCGCAAAACCGCCAATGTCGTTCTCGGCTCATGGTTCAAAATAGCCGAGGGAGTTGTCGTGGACACGCATGTGCACCGCATCTCCCGGCGCCTCGAATTAACCATGAATAACGATCCCCAAAAAATCGAGCAGGATTTGATGCGGATCATCCCGCGAGAGAAATGGATTCTCTTCTCGCATCAGATCATTTGGCATGGACGCAAGCTCTGCATTGCCCGGAAACCGAAATGCGTGGAATGTCCGTTGGAGAACATTTGCCATGCAGCCGATAAAACCTGGAGTACGGTGGACATGCACAAGGATGCGAAGGGGTAAGAAAACACCCTAAAAGCTTGATGTGTCTTCCCGTTCTGACCGAAGGTCTTCAACATAGCACTAATATTTGTTGATTTCACAGCCGATTGAAGTAACAATCTTTGTATGCCTGATGTGGTCCAATCTGTTCGTCAACTTCTGCAGGACTTCATTGCGCCCGAGCTGCGAGAGCTGAAGGGTGACGTCAAGCAGCTCGACGCTAAGATCGACCATGAAAGCAAAAGTCTTAAGGCTAAGCTGGACTCCGATTCCAAGCGGCTTGAAGAAAAGTTCGTTGCCGAAGTTGATCGTCTCGAAGACAAGATTGTTGCCGAAGTTGGTCGTCTCGAAGGCAAGATGGATTCCGATTTCAAACGCCTCGAGGAGAAAATGGATTCTGGTTTCACGCAGATGCGAACACTGCTCGATAACGCCTATCTGCGGGCCGAACTCGAGGCTACCCGCGACATTTCCAATCTCCGAGAGCGCGTTACACGACTCGAAGTAGAACGCGGCACGCCCCGCCAATAGCACCTTCACGCCAACTTTCGTAAGTTCCGCGCTTCCTCTGCTACACTTTTGCTACACTTTCGCTTCGGATTCCCATTCAGTCCGCAAAATTCCTATGCGTGCGATTTGTCTCTTTGCTATCGTCCTATTCATGAGCATGCTTGTTTCGGAGAGCGCTACCGCCCAGACTTTACCTGCTCCGCAAGCTGTCACCGACCCTAAAACAATTGCCAGCAAGCCGAACGCGCAGGTCGAGCCGCGCACCTTCACCATCGAGAAGCTCTACATGACTCGGCAGGTGGGGCGGCCTACGTGGTCTCCAGACGGCAAGAGCATTGCTTTTATCTCAAACATGAGCGGGCGTAACAATATTTGGCTGGTCCCTGCCGAAGGCGGTTGGCCGGTGCAGCTTACGGTGAGCGACCAGCGCCAGACCGCGCCAGCGTGGTCGCCCGACGGAAAATGGATCGCCTATCAGTCCGATTACGACGGCGATGAATTGTGGGATATTTTCCTGGTTTCGCCCAAAACCGGCAAAGTTGTGAACCTCACGAACACGCGCGAGATCGCGGAACTCAATCCGACATGGTCGCCGGATGGAAGGTATCTCGCCTACGAAGTTAAGCCAAAGACGTCCGCCGCCTACGAGATCGATATTTACGACACGCTGATGCGTGAGGTGAAGCACCTCACCACCAACACGCCTCAGGATCAGAGCAACTCCGATCCAATTTGGTCGAAGGACGGAAAATACATCGTCTACACACAAGACCAGGCGAAGGGGACTGATTCGAATGTGTTCGTCACCGAGGTGGCGAGTGGACAGAGCGCGTTGCTGACTCCACATGTGGGAGAACAGCGCTATTCGGCGAACGACATTTCCCCGGACGGCAAGCGAATTCTGATCAGTTCAAATGCAGCGAACGGTTTCGAAAACGTTGGGCTGCTGGAGATTTCAAACAAAAAGATCTCATGGCTAACCAAAGATAAGTGGGCAATTCGAGGGCATGATTTTTCTCCTGACGGCAAGCACATCACCTTCACCGCCAATGTCGACGGCAACGAAGATATTTACTTGCATGACCTCGCGACCGCGAAATCCGCAGCTTTGCCCATTCCGAAGGGCGTGAATGAGCCTGCGGGCGGACGTTCCGCTTTTTCCAAAGACGGTTCGCGCCTGCTTTACTATCGCAACGGTCCCACCGCTCCGGGCGATTTGTGGGTGTATACGATGGCGACTGGCAAGTCGCATCAGGTCACACATTCGTTGGTGGCGGGGCTGAATTCGGAGGACATGGTGGAACCGTATCTGGTTCACTATCCCAGCCGCGACGGTAAGTGGACCATCTCTGCGTTTCTCTACGTTCCCTTCAACATGGCGCGGAACGGGCAGAACGCGGCCATTGTTTATATTCATGGCGGACCTACTTCACAGACGATGAATTCGTTTAATCGATTTGTGCAGTACGCCGCCAATCAGGGATACATGGTGCTCGCGCCGAACTATCGTGGTTCCAGCGGATACGGCAAAGACTTCCAGCAGGCGAACTTGTTCGATATGGGTGGCGGCGACTTGCAGGATGTGCTCGCTGGAGTGGATTGGATCAAACAGACCGGGCATCTCGATCCAAAAAAGATTGCCGTGATGGGCGCTAGCTATGGTGGCTATCTGAGCATGATGGCAGTCACCAAAGCTCCCGAGGTTTGGGCTGCGGGGGTTCCGATTGTGCCCTTCGTGAACTGGTTTACGGAAATCGAGAACGAGGATCCGGAGCTGCAGCAGTCCGATCTAGCGACCATGGGTGACGTGGTGAAGAACAAGGCGTTGTACGAAGAGCGCTCTCCGATTAATTTTATCGACCAGATCAAAGCGCCGTTGCTTTTGCTCGCTGCTGGTCACGATCCACGATGCCCGAAATCAGAAACGCTGCAGGTGGTAGAGGCGATCAAAAAGCGCGGCGGAACGGTGGATTACAAGATTTATGAGAACGAAGGCCACGGCTTCGCTCGCGTGGAGAACCAGATTGACGCTTACCAGCGAGTCGCGGATTTTCTGCTGGCGCACGTCCCGCCTGCGGATTGCAGTTGCTCGCTGAACGAATAACGACTTGCGAGCCTTGTTTGATTTTCTTCGCGATCCACTTTGCGCCCTAACCCTTCGTCATACCGAGGGTTGCGGCCTCTCGAACGAGCCAACCTTTTCTACCGCCAACTCCCTCATATAGAGAAACAAAGGCAGGCCAAGGGAGACCCCCACCGCTATAAGTGCCACCAGAGGAATCCATCGTCCGCGAATCTTGAGTCGGGAGCTTTCGATTCGCATGAACACAACCAAGACCGCCGCTGAGGCGAATACATCCATTCCGAAGAACGCACTGACCCGGTTCGCAAAAAGTTCATGAGCGAAAAGAGTGAGATTCATTCCGTGCTGCATCACCCAGGGAAGAAATTGCCAGTACGGAAGGCCAACACCAATGAAACAGAGCGCCAGGTAGATCGTCTTCGGTTTCATGCGAACAATGTAACAGACTCCGGCAGGAACGATTGTATGGCTCGTAGACCTACGTTTCGGCCTTGCTCGAATCAGACATCAACTGCACAACAGCCTCGATCAGCCCAGGGATGGTGAACTCTTTTGCTTCCACGTCCACCTCCAGGCCAAGCTCGCGCAACGTGGAAGAGGTCACGGGACCAATGGAGGCAAAGCGGATTCCGGCAAGCCCCTTCTTGCCCGCCCCTAGCAACGCCAAAAAATTCCGCACCGTCGACGAACTGGTGAAGGTGATCACGTGCGGACGGCGATTGACGTTTCGAAGCAGGCTTCGTAACCGAGACTGCGAAGATCGCGGCGCGACCGTCTCATAGGCTTCCACTACATCGACAACGGCGCCAGCTTTGCGCAGTGCAAATGGAATCACGTCCCGCGCGACTTTTGCGCGCACAAGCAGGACGCGCTTCCCTTTCACTCTTCGCCGTAAGCTGCGGACGACAGATTCCGCGACGTATTCCTTGGGAACAACATCTACTTTCATGCCGCGCTCTTCGATTGCCTTCTTCGTGGCTGGACCGATGGCTGCAACGCTCAGGTGTGCAAAGTTTGGCTTGGTGAGGCGCAGCTTCGACATTCTTTCCCACATGGCTTCGACGCCATTGACGCTGGTGAGGATCAGCCAGTCGTAGTCTGCGAGATTGCCCAGGGCCGCGTCTAGCGATTTGAAACTGCGCGGCTGGCGAATTTCGATGAACGGAATCTCAATCACCGTTGCGTCCAGCTTGCGGAGTTCGGCGGAAAGTGCTCCTGCCTGATGGCGGGCGCGACCTACCAGCACTCGCACTCTGGTAAGTGGCTGCTTTGTCAGCGACGAGTCTGTCCGAGGAGAGTGTATTCGAGGGGAATTCGTTGGGGAAAGATTTGCCGAGGGCTTTGAATTCTTCTTCATGGTTAGATTTCGCGGGCGGGAGCGCCCGCGCCACAGGAAATCATTTTTTCCCGAGGCACTGTTCTTTCATCATGCGGGCTACTCCTGAGATGGTTGAGTCTTGCGACTTTTCCAGCGATTCCATCACGTTCGCTTGATCTGCTCGGATGCGATTCTGGCTAAGTTTGAATTTGCCTTCGATCTTGGTGACGTCGATTTCAAATCCTACGATCTGACGAAGCATATTGTCTCGAAAGGTGGCGCTCAAATCGTCCCACTGCTGGCGATATTCAGGCTCAAACGTTGCCATCAGCTGGTTGAGCATTGCGTGTACATCTTCTTCGGACGAGAAGATGCGCGCATTCCCGTACGCATGCACCGCGGCATAATTCCATGTGGGAACACTTTCATATTCGGTGTAATTGGTGGGGGATATATAGGCGTGCGGGCCATGAAAAACTGTGAGGCAGTGCGGTTGTTGTTCAAGATAGCGCCAATGCTGGTTGGCTTTGGCCACGTGGCCGCGAAGAAGGGTGTGGTCTTGCGTGGAATGAATCGACAGTGGCAGATGCGTGGCGTAGGGGCCTTCGTCCGTGGTCGAGATCAGGATGGCGAAAGGGTTCGCATTCATGAACGTGACGGCGTCAGAGTCGTGTCGTAAGCGGAAGTGTTCGGGAATGTACACAGGTTGATCGTCTCCTGCCTCGCGAGGCTGATCCACAATTTTAATCGGATTCCCCGGGCTTGCGCGCTGCCATCTTGGCCCGCTCCCCGGTTCTTATGGTTGCTGTGGAACGGCCAGGCCGCGGTTGTAGACGGCTTTTAGGATTTCATCTCCTCCGCGTTTGAGCAGCGTTTCACCGACGGCGTTCCCCAGTAGTTCGGGATCACTCAAGTCGCCATCGCGCGATTCGCGCAGAACCCTCGAGCCGTCCGGGTCCGCGACGATGGCTTCCAGGTGGAGACGGCTTCCAGCGGTTAAAGCCTGTTTTCCGAGCCCACTATCGGTATGACTAAAGCTTTGCCCTTCCCAATCTTTTTCCCCATTGTCTTCTCGGTCCCGCGAAATGCAAACTTCGGCAAAAGCACCGATGGGCACCTGGCAGCCTCCACCGAGACGGTTGAGCAGGGAGCGCTCGCAGGTTGTCGCAGCGCGGGCGGCGGGGTCGTTCAGGAATTCGAGATGCTGACGCATAGCCGAGTCGCCTTCACGGATTTCGATTCCCAGCGCGCCCTGGCCGGCGGCGGGGCACATGATTTCGGCGGAGATGATTTGTTTAACCAGCTCAGTTCTGCCCAGGCGCTTCAATCCTGAAGCAGCAAGGATGATCGCATCGTATTCGCCCTGTTCGAGCTTGCGCAGGCGGGTATCGACGTTGCCGCGAAGGGGATGGATGTCGAGGTCGGGACGGATGGCTTTGAGTTGCGCCTGACGGCGCAGGCTGCTGGTGCCGACGCGCGCGCCTTGAGGCAGGTCTTCGATTTTCGAATACTTTCGCGAGCAGAAGGCATCGCGCGGGTCTTCTCTTTTCGTGATTGCCGCGATTTCAAATCCCGGGGGAAGTTCAGTGGGCAGATCTTTCAAGGAATGGACGGCGAG
>Ga0182015_10006657_pt1 | contig 11523 bp, 9 predicted proteins | sample 712P3MmetaG_FD_120478 | JGI IMG/M metagenome (GOLD analysis project Ga0182015, IMG submission 120478) | Permafrost microbial communities from Stordalen Mire, Sweden - 712P3M metaG | ecosystem: Environmental > Terrestrial > Soil > Wetlands > Permafrost | place: Sweden: Stordalen | collected...
CGGGCGCTGGAGGTTGAAACTGGATTGTCTGAAGAGATCACCTCCCGTGAAACCGATGTGCTTAGAATGTTAGCCGAAGGGCTCGTCAACAAAGATATCGCAACGCGTCTCGGCATCTCCGAGCATACGGTCAAGTTCCACATCAGCTCGATTCTTGACAAGCTAGGCGCGTCCACCCGAACCGAAGCGGTTGCACTGGGAATCCGGCGTGGACTGATTCCGATCTGAACTCGGAAGATTTCGCCGTAGAAAACCCTGCTGGTTTTGGGAAGCGGCATTCGCCTCTGACTTCTATGACGACTTGGTTACCGGCGTCAGCAAGATGATGTCCATCGGAGCGATCCTCTCTTCGCCAGTCGTCGCCGGTCGCGTGATCTATTTCGGCAGCGCCGAAGCGGCTGCGCGGTAACCCCGAGGTTGTGGATCCAGTGCGCTCCAGTCGGTGAAGTTGATCAGGGTGCCTAGAGGGTAGTTCCCGCCCAGGGCGTTAGTGCATTCCGGGGTCGTAGGTCCCGGTGGGTAGGTCTCGCAATACAACAACCCCAGACGCGTTGGTTTGTGCGACGAATTCGCGGTTCGTCGCCAGATGCTTGGCCGTAACCTTCGCTCCCGCAACCACAAGGCCCTCCGGGTCTTGCACCGCCCCCGAAATGGAGCCAGTCACAATGCCCTGGGCAAGCGCAAGAATGGCGCCAAACACGATTAGGCCCGGAACAAGCACTGAAATAGTTTTCGAGAACCCATAGAAGCCGAGCGGTACGAGTGCACTCGTTTTCCGCTATGAAATTCATCATGTGTTTCACGGACGAGGACTCTCGGCAGCGTGGACGCTCCGTCGCGCAGATAGCGAGGCTGTATCTATCTAAATCCGTAGGTGGGACACGACATTAGATATGAAAAACTGGAACTAGCCTTGGGGCAAACCAAGAAGGGCCTGGGACGTGTGTACCTGCCGCAGGAACTGGCGGACGACCTTCCACCGACGTGTATATGCAGGAGATCTCGGAGGGCGAAAACATGGTAGACCTGGTCGGGATCGAACCGACGACCTCTTCCATGCCATGGAACTGCAGAAAGTGTAAGTTATTGACGGGAAAGGGTCAAAAAATCGTCTTACCCGGAAAAAACCGGAAAAATAGCCGGTTTTGACACCAAATTTGACACCAACTTTGGGCCAAGGGCTTATAGCGGCGGATCAGCCCAGTTCCTCCCATAAGAACTGCACCTACCAAACTTACGGTTGCCGAGCAATCGGGGACAAGTGTCGGATTGCCGTCGAGTGTCTCGACACCTTGTTCCAGCAGTCGTTATCACGGTCTCCCCGGCATGGTGGCCCTCTTTCAACAGCGTTCTTATTATGAACTTTCCAGGTAATCTGCCTAGGGAGAGCTAACACTACGGAGCATCAGACCTTTCTTTCGATCTGCCAAGGTAAGGGCAACACCTTCAGGGACGCCACGAAACGGCTCCGGGATCAGAACCGTCACCACTGTTCCATCTTCACTCAGACGCAACGTCATCGTGGACGAGCAGCCAGGGCAAAGCCAAAAGTATTCCACTCGGTTCAAGCCGAGCGTCGGGTCATGTTCGAGGCGAAAGAGTCTCCCCTCTTTGAAATACAGAAACGAGGTAGAACATGAAGGATTGCTACACTTTGCGATCATGACCTCTGCTGCCCTTCTTGCAGAATTCCTTTATTGGCTGAGGCATGGAGGTCATTCTTCCTGCCAGTCCGCGAACCATATGCCGACGATTCCAGCCGCGATTGTCACAATGCACGAATCGTTCATTTGTTCCATTCAATACGGGTATGTGAGATGCCAAAGTTGCATTTGTCCTCGCGCCGTCGTCAAGTACTTGAGTGAAAGAAGGTTGCGCAACTGGAGCCGGAACCCCTGCTAGATGAGCTGTCGAGCGGGCCGTCATATGTCGATGCCTGCGTGCGCACCGGACAATCGCTCGAAAAGGTCACCTCGGAACTGCGAAGCCTGCTGAGCGCTAAGAGACTCCTAGTGCACAGCGCACAGTACTCTCGCAGAAGGCAGCGTCACGGCCCGACGCAATGAACCATTAGGTCATAATTGCCGGTGTGAGGAATGGGACCGAGAAGATTCCCGGCGCCATGCGCACGCCATGGCAAGTTATTCCAGTAGTTCCGAGGGCAGGCTATGACTTATGGCGCGGAGTCCTGGCGTCCAGTGTCGAAACGAGTTGCCGGGCTGGTGCTGGAATAGCGACATGCCCGGACCGCACGATCTGCTTTGCCGGAATCTTCCGTCCATAAATCTGCTCATTGGCGCCACCATCGGGGCGAATGGTTGATCCTTCAAGGGCGATACCTGCAAAAACACCTCGAGCACGGGAGTAGCTCAAGAGGTCCGCCCGCAATGTAGCGTCGGTCTCTGCGGAAAGGTCGCGGCCGACCGGGCCAGCGGCAACCGAAGCGTCCCCGCCAAGCTTCACTTTACTGGCGAGAATTCCGCTCGCACCCCGCTCGTTCATAATCAGGAGAACAAAATCCGTTGCCTCGCCCCCTATTTGGAAGCCAAAGCTGCCGCCCTCGAGTGCCATCATGGTGGGGGCCCCCCAATGCCCCCTGAAATCCTGGCCGTGGCGGCAGGACATCGCTCCCCGCCCATAACTTCCGCCGACAATGAAGGCCGCCTTCAAGACGGACGGGAACACGACCACACAATCGGCCTTGTCGAGCAAGTCCTGAGGGATGTCGTCGGGAACATCGAGAATCTCCTTCAACACAATGCCGCTATTCTTTAGCCGATCCTCATCCTTTTCGTGGTCAGCTGCCCAAGTTGGTGCAGAAAGAGTTGGCAGGACCGCGAATACAGCACTCAAAAGGCATGTAATTAATTTTTTCATGTAGCTTCTCCTTGTACTTGGTTCTTCACCCGAATTATTACTCCAGCCTCAACGAACAGTTCCCACTCCTCGATTGCTTTCCATTGCACGTCATCTCGTCTACAAGTCTCTTACGCTGCGACGGTGTTTCTTAGCGGCGGTGCCATGAACTCTGGCCCGATCGGATCGGCGATCGTTTGTCGCAGAATCTGATCGATCGCTGATCGGGTGTCGGCGTCGAAGTTCCAGTCGAGGACGCTTTTCACAGCTTCGAGTTCCGAGGGATGGCGTGCCCCCCACAGCGCCGCAGTTATTCCGGGTGTATCTAAAACCCAGCGCACGGCCAGATCCATGACACTCTTTCCGTATCGTTTTCGTGCCAGATCGTCCAGTCGCTGCACCGCGTCCAGATATTGTGCGAAGCGTGGCGGCTGGAATTTCGGATCGGACTGGCGGAGATCGTCCCCAGTGAAGTTCGTGTCCGACCGCAGGGTTCCGGTCAAGAGGCCACGGCAAAGAGGCCCGTACGCGAATGCGCTCAGTTTCTTATCGAGTACGTAAGGCAACACGTCGCGATCAATCTGCCGTTCGAAGAGGTTGTAAGGGGGCTGGACGGTGTTCAACTTACAGACTGACATGAACTGGTTCATCTGCTCCGCAGAGTAATTGCTCACACCGATCGCGCGGATCAGGCCTTCCTGAAGGAGAGCCTGCATGGCCCGAGCGGTTTCTTCGATCGGCACGGCCAAATCCGGCCAATGAACTTGATAGATGTCGATATAGTCCGTGCGAAGTCGACGGAGCGAATCTTGAACCTCCTGCCGGATGCGACGTTGCGAGGAATTTCGCGAAACCGAGCCGTTGTGCCACTCGAGTCCAACTTTAGTTGCGATGAAAACCCTTTCGCGATGCCCTCTCTCCTCAATTGCCTTTCCGACGATTTCCTCGGAAACTCCGAAGCCGTAAACCGGCGCCGTGTCGATCAGATTGATCCCTATGTCGAGAGCGGAGTGAATCGTTCGAATCGATTCTTTTTCGTCTGTTCCTCCCCACATCCAACCGCCGATCGCCCACGTGCCTTGCGCAATCCGAGAAACTTTCATTTCGGTGCCGGAGATTACCGTGTATTCCATTTGGTTCATCCTTTCGCCAGCTTCTAAAGCATCTGCGGTGCCAAACCGCAAAGCGCTTAAAGATCTTAGGGGGCGACTGCTGTCAGCGACTTAGCGCTTCAATCGAACTCTTGTGACAAGGCCACGTCCACCCTGTGTCCAAATTGAAATGGTCACGCTGTCCTTATATCGACAGAGGGACTCAAAATACCTCACTCGGCATGGATAATGTGCGTCGTCGTCATTGATCCGGGGCAGACCATTGGAACGTCAGTTGCAGTTACTCTGTAATGAAAGCACTAGCATTTCTCCATAGTTAGACAGATCGCTTCAGAGGATGGATCGATTGAACGGCGAAGCTTCCGATCTTGTCGCAAGGGGACGCGGGCTTGGTTTGGAGGGGACATAGGCGATGCGGAATGAAATGATGAAGAAGACTCTGTCGTATGCTCTCGTAGCGCTTGCCACATTCGGCGTAGGCGTTTCCCTGCTGCGAGTCGAAAGGATGCGAGCCGAAAGGCAATCCAATGCCGTCCCAGGGTCCGGAAGCGAAACATGCCCTCATGACGACAGCGGTCTGAAGCTGCCCGCCGGTTTTTGCGCGACGGTATTCGCCGACGATATCGGTCACGCACGCCAGATGGTAGTTGCATCCAATGGAGTTCTTTATGTCAATACCTGGTCAGGCAGGTACTACGGCGACGACGCCCCGCACGCCGGGGGTTTTGTTGTTGCCCTGCAAGACAAGAATGGCTCGGGAAGGGCGGAGACGATTGAGCGCTTTGGTGAAACGGTCCAAAGCGGTGGACACGGCGGCACCGGCATCAGCATGTATAAGGGAGCGATCTACGCCGAGATCAATGATCGGATCGTGCGATATTCATTGCCCGCCGGCTCTATCGCGCCGACTGGCTCCGCCGACACGATCGTCTCCGGATTGCCTCTGAGTGGCGACCACCCGATGCATCCATTCTTCATCAGCGTTAATGGCGAGATGTACGTCGATGTCGCCAGCGCAACCAATTCCTGCCAGTTGAAGAATCGGACTCTGAAGTCGCCCGGCGCGGATCCGTGCACCGAACTTGAGACCCGGGGCGGTATCTGGCTCTATGACGCGAATAAGACGAACCAGAATTTTTCACCTGATGAGCGCTTCGCCACGGGAATCCGCAACGCTGAAGGATTCGCCATCGACTCGCGCGGGCGAATCTTTGCGACCCAACATGGTCGGGATCAGCTGCACGCGAACTGGCCCGACCTCTACAAACCCGAGCAGGAGGCGACGCTGCCATCTGAGACATTGTTGCTTTTAAAGGCGAAGGGAGACTACGGCTGGCCGGAGTGTTACGACGACGCGTTCGTGAAAAAGCTGGTGCTGGCGCCGGAATATGGTGGCGACGGGAAAACCGTCGGCGTATGCGCGAGCAAGATTGCTCCAATTGCAGAGTATCCCGCCCATTGGGCGCCGAACGCGATGGTGCGGTACGACCAGAAGGAATTTCCAGGGCACTATCGCGGCGGCGTCTTCATCGCTTTCCACGGATCATGGGACCGTGCGCCATATACGCAGGGTGGTTACAACGTGGTCTTTCAAGCGCTCGCCGGGGACCACGCATCCGGCCAGTGCGAGATATTTGCGGATGGTTTCGCGGGAGCGGTGAAGTCGCCAGCGCAAGCGGAACATCGTCCCACAGGCTTGGCAGTGGGACCGGACGGTTCACTCTATGTTTCCGACGATGTTCGTGGACGGATCTACAGAATTGACTATCGCGGAGGTGCAGACTTCAACGCCGCGAGTATCACGCCGTGTCCGAGTGCGGCGGCTCCGGCCGGCGATCCCGTTGAAGAAGCCGCACAACCACCGGAGGGCACGCATCCTGACGCTGGCGCAGTTGCAAATAACAGTCTCCCCGTTCCAGAGGGCGCAACACGGGAAATGGTTCGGCTCGGTCAGCGCGTCTACCGAGGTCAAGTGGCCGGAGCGGCGTGCACGGGTTGTCACGGCGATAGCGGTCAGGGCACTCCGTTGGGTCCGAGCCTGCGAGGCAAGAAATGGCTGTGGAGCGATGGTAGCTATGCGGGAATCGCGAAAACGATAACCGAAGGTGTATCACAGCCGAAGCAGTATCGCAGTCCCATGCCGCCGATGGGCGGCGCTCAGCTAACGCCTGACGAAGTATCAGCGGTCGCGGCATACGTGTGGAGTTTAAGCCATCAGGCCTCGCCCAGACGCTGAGAGTCGTCAGTTCCAGAGTGACCGCCCTTGATCCATGACAAATTGCCGGTCGCATACGATTGGGCGGAATCTTTCGTCGGACTCAACCTGGTGCTCAAGCTCTGGTTGACGAATTATTTATAAAGAACTTCAGAGATGTGGCGCTTCGCGAGGACGACTACCTGCTCGGACAGATATTCTATTCGTTGAACGAAGACTGTCAGTGGCATAGACAGTGGAGTGAATGCCTGGTTCGAATGGCCATCGAAGATAACATTCGCAACAAGGGCACGATTCAGCGGTGGATCAATCAATGGTACCCGCTGGCGGCTCGTGCAGTGCGCACATTTGCTTCCCTACTCAAAGACACCTTGCAACCGATGAAGAAATCGACACTCGAGCATACGGAACAGGCCATCGGTCGCTACTATCGCGACTGCCTCAATCGATGAACCTGGAACTTGCTTCGTAAATCTCTAAACCGCCGTCTTCGCTCAGAAATAGATTCGGAAAATGCGATGCAACTGATTTTGAGCCCGATCCGTTTCCAGTTGGCGTCAGCCATCTTCCTTGCCTTAATTGCCGGCTACCTGGACGGCTACGGACTTCTTGTACTGGGAACTTACGTCTCTTTCATGAGTGGAAATACGACGATGACTGGCCTGAAAATTGGACTGCACAATTTCAATGCCGCCTTGCCGTCCGCGATTGCCGTTTTGTTCTTTGTCACCGGCAGTTTCCTGGGAAACCTCTTGAGTCAATCCAAACTGCGGTATTGTCATCGCTTGATTTTTGGCACGATCGCATTCCTGCTCGCAATCGTTGTTTCTCTCGAAGTGTGCGGAGTGCGGAGTCCAAACACCAGAATCGGGATGCTTAGCTTGGCAATGGGCATGATGAATCCAGCTTTATCAAAGATTGGAGCGGAATCAGTGAGTCTTACCTTCGTGACCGGGACGTTGAGCAGAATAGGCGGCCATCTCGCTTCTGCTACCGGCCGTAAACCTTTGGTTGAGGGAGAAGGCGGGGAAGATTCCCATCTGGCGCGCGCCTGCGTCCATGCGAGCATATGAGCAGGGTTCCTGGTTGGCGCAGCCTTGTCCGGAGTGGCGTGTTCACATTTCCGTTTGTGGGCCCTGTTGCCCCCCTGCGTGGTAATGATTGCATTGGCGCTGTTCAGCGAGTCCGTGACGCCATTGCCGGAGGAAAAAATGACATCCATGCGCGCCCTGGCGGCACGACGAAGTCCGTGACTATGGATGACCTAGGCATAGTTAGAAGGACGTCAATCCAGCGAAAGCATCGTGGCTGTCGGGCCTGATGGCGACATTGGAATCCAGGCTCTTCAGTCAGATTTCGACGCGTTGTCAGGGAACACGCGGGACAGCGCGATTAAGGTTGTGAGCGAGATCGGCCTCGGGAAAGTGCAAAGCCTCCTTTTGATCCGATGGAGTCAGCGTGATGCGAATGGATTTAGCGGCGGGCTGATTGCTCTTGGCAGCAACGCTACAGACCGAGATCAAAACATTGGTCTCCGGATAGTATGCGGCAGCGCTCCGGCGAGCGATCGCATAGGGGACGATGGCAAAGCGGGGAGCCTTGCGCACCTCTCCTTCAAAGTGACTATATATGTCCACGATCTGACCGGGTTGGAGATTTCTTGCCTCCATATCAAGCGGATTCAGGAAGAGCACCCGGCGACCACCAAAGACACCCCGATAGCGGTCATTCAGTCCATAGATCGTGGAATTGAACTGGTCGTGGCTGCGAATGGTTGTCAAAAGAAACTCGTCAGGCTTCAGGTCATGCTTCGGGATTGGGCAGACGCTTAGCTTCGCCTTCCCGGAACTCGTTTTGAAGATGCGATGCTTCGCTCCATTCGGCAGATAAAAGAATTTCTCCTTGGCAAGTCGCGCGTTGAAGTTTTCGAATCCCGGAATCACCCTGGAAATCGCATCCCGGATTAAGTTGTAATCCGCCGCAAAGCCAAGCCAATTTGTGGTGGTTCGAGTTCCTAAAGTGGCACGCGCTAGATTCGCAATGATGGCTACATCGCTCAGCAGGTCCGGTGAAGCGGGTCGAAAGAAGCCTTGAGAAGGATTGATAATTCCCATTGAATCTTCGACCGTAAGGAACTGTTTGCCGGTCGCCTGCATATCTTTCTCGCTCCGCCCTAGACAAGGCAGGATCAAGGCTCGCTCGCCTGTAATCAGGTGAGAGCGGTTTAGTTTGGTCGAGACGTGGGCGGTAAGTTTGCAGCGCCGCATCGCGTGCGCGCTGTAGACCGTGTCTGGCACATTCGAAAGGAAATTCCCGCTGATCGCAAAAAACACCTTGACGTCTCCATCGAACATCGCGTGCAACGTCTCAACGGTGTCATACCCCCACTTCTGGGGTGGTACGAAGTTGAACTCCTTCCCAAGCGCATCCAGGAAAGGTTTCGGCGGACGCTCCCAGACACCCATGGTGCGGTCACCCTGGACATTCGAGTGTCCGCGCACGCACACGGTCCCTGCCCCTGGACGGCCGATATTCCCCCCAACGAGCAGAAGATTCACGATCATCGAAACATTGTCGACTCCGTTGCGGTGCTGTGTAACGCCTAAGCACCAGGCGATGATGGTCTTCTTGGAGGCCGCATACATATCGGCGGCGACACGCAGTTGATTTCGCATCAGCCCGCTGTTTTCCTCAATCTCTTCCCAGCTCGTCGCTTCCACGTCAGCCAGCAGTGCTTCGAAACCTTCAGTGAAGGCTTGAATAAACTGGCGATCAATCGCTGAACTGTGTCCCGCTCGCTCGCGCTCGAACAGGTCTTTGAGAATGCCTTTGATTGCCGCTACATCTCCATTCACGCGTACGGGGAGATATAGATCGGCGAGGGCCTGGCCCTTACCGAGCAGAGCTAGGGGCAACTCCAAAGGATTCGGATAATCCTGGGGGTTAGGATTAATTACTCTCATCATACTGACTTCAGGTAGAGGATTGACCACGATGATCTTAGCGCCATGGTCCTTGGCTTTCTGCAGCGAGGTCAACATTCGCGGATGGTTGGTCCCAGGGTTGTTTCCAAAGATAAAGATGAGCTCGCTGCTCTCCATATCTTCCACTGTGGCTGAACCCTTGCCGACACCGAGCGTCTCGACCATGGCAACTCCTGACGACTCGTGGCACATGTTCGAGCAATCCGGAAGATTGTTAGTTCCGAACTGCCGCGCAAACAACTGCAGCAGAAAGGCAGGCTCATTGGTGGTCTTGCCTGAAGTGTAGAAGCAGGCCTGGTCGGGCGAATCCAAACGATTCAACTCCTCCGCGATCATCGCGAAGGCCTGTGGCCAGGTGATCGGCTGATAGTGCGTCGCGTTCGGGTGCCTTATCATTGGCGAAGTCAGACGTCCCTGCTCATTGAGCCAGTAATCGGATCGTGCGGCCAGATCCGCAATTGAATACCGGGCGAAGAACTCCGGTCCGATCCGTTTCTTGGTAGACTCGTCAGAGACAGCCTTGGCGCCGTTCTCGCAAAACTCAAAAATCTTCCGCTTCTTGTCCGGACTCGGCCACGCGCAACTTTGGCAGTCGAAACCAGTGACCTGGTTGATCTTCACAAACGCTTCGGTCGACCGAATCAGACCCGCTTCACCAATGCCGTATACCATCGTATTCCAGATGGCAGGAATGCCGGCAGCCTCTTCAGAAGCGCGACCAATCCGGAGCTTGCCCATATCTGTTGGGTTTTGCGCTTGCAGGGAAGTCGAGTCGTTGGGGTTAAGCTCCGCCGCGGGCCCTCCCCCTGTGCTGGTCACCGTCTGCGTTCGCAGGTCCTGCTTGGCGCGATAGTGGCCGTCCCGGCACTGTTCGTCCCCTTGGATTACATTCGAACCGTCGAACGTTTTCATGGTTTGCTCCCTTCCGCCTGGGATCGTTGGCTTGGCAGCACATTCAAGACGCACGTGCGGCACTGCGAGAAGTCCCTTCGTTGATTATTCACTCTCGACTGTTTGACCGCGCTCGACGCGGAAGAAGCGTTGGTTGAGATCGCATCGCCGCGATAAACAGCAAGCAACTCATCATGGAAGACTCCTTCGATTTACCGCTGAAATTACAGATTTCGCGTTCGGAAGTTCCTGCCGATCTTTACGTTCACTCAGAATATGAGCTGAAGACACATCGTATCTCGGGCTTTCTTTGTAAGGAGCCATACCCCGGCTTGCTCGCCTAAGACCATCCCCAAAAGCCCGATCAGAGCGACGATAGGCGGCGCCGGACTTTTCACTCGGATGAGCCCATACACGACCCCCACGAGCAGGCCGACCACGAATGAGATGAGCAGCCCCTTCATTTCCAGCCTTCCCTCAGCCGTTATAATGGCTATCGTCATCATCGGAGATTCCTTGTTGTCTTCACCGTCAATCGAAGCTGAGCACCTGTTTCGTTTTCGCCTGTCCGGCAGCTATCTGGCTATAGGCGTCCACAGCTTTTTCAAACGGAACGATTTCAATCGGAGGCGGTTTTAAGGCCCCTGTTTCAAAACCGGCGTGTAGACCCTCGGCGATCTCCCCTACCTGTCGTGGCGTCAGTCCGTAACTGTCTACTCCCAGCAGCCGCGAAAAATTGTGGTAGAAGTCGACGAGATTGAAACTGACGTGGAGATATCCCGGGCTGGCGATAACCACTTGCCGTCCCCCGAATGCGAGCGACTGCAGCGCCGGCTCGAACAACGGGCCACCCACTGTATTAAAGACAGCATTGACGCCTTTTCCCGCAGTTAGTTCCAAGACTCTTCCACGAAGATCTTCGCTCCTGGTATTGACGACCGCCTCGGCCCCGGCAATCGGATCGGATGTGATATCCGCGCCAATCACGCGCGCTTTCCTCCAGTTCGCGATCTGTGTGGCTGCTTGTCCCACCGCGCCCGCGGCTCCCACAATGAGGATTGTCTCGCCGGCCTGGATTTGCGCTGCATTTACCACACATGCCCACGCCGTGATGTAGGGAACTCCGATCGCCGCCGCTTGTGCCACACTCAACGCCTTTGGCTTGAGTGAAAGCGTCTCAACCGGGACAACGACATATTCCGCGTGCGAACCATCGCGGACGATACCGAGAGTTGGAGAACTGCCCCAGACCTCTTTGCCTTCATATTTCCCCTCCACAGCGATGCCCGCAAAGTCCCGGCCGGGGGTTCGCGGCAGGGTTGTTTTCTTGAAGTGCCCTGCGACATTGCCGATGTCGCTCGGATTGATCCCTGCCGCCTTTACGCGCACGAGTGCTCCCGCCTCGCCAGGCTCGGGAATCGGAAGTTCTTCGAATCGCAACACCGACGGGGGTCCGAAATCAGCA
>Ga0182015_10006658_pt1 | contig 11521 bp, 11 predicted proteins | sample 712P3MmetaG_FD_120478 | JGI IMG/M metagenome (GOLD analysis project Ga0182015, IMG submission 120478) | Permafrost microbial communities from Stordalen Mire, Sweden - 712P3M metaG | ecosystem: Environmental > Terrestrial > Soil > Wetlands > Permafrost | place: Sweden: Stordalen | collected...
CAACTTATGGCTGGTATCCGCCAGTGGCGCTGTCATTTGGTTGGGGCTGGGGCGGCGGTTGGGGCGGTGGCTGGCACGGTGGAGGTTCAGGTGGCTGGCATGGCGGGGGGCGTGGAGGCGGTTTTCATGGCCGCGGGCACCGTTGAAAAATTCGCCGGTGATGCTTTCGCGGTCGTCACCGATGCGGGGATAGAAAAATTCCGAACCCGGCCTCACGGAGCCAATCCTTGCGGCGAGCAATTACTGGTACGATTTGGCCCGCACAAAATAATGGATGCCCTTGCTCGTGAGAGCGTCCGGCTTTCGCTCTGTGCCTGCGCCAAAGAGCTTGCCGCTACGCGAAATAAACGCGTACTTACCTTGGTAGGGATGGGTTCCACCCCGTCTCTGACCCGGTTTTGCTTTTTCGCGCGGTGTTTAAAGCAGAGTTTAGAATGGGACGACGTGGAAGTCGTCCTTACCATGCCCCAGGACTAACTCATGGAGTGGTACAGAAAAGTGAACCCGGTCACGCCCAATTTCCACGCCGAAAACCCTGGCAAAAAGCCTGACCCGCCAGCGTCGCCTTGTGGAAATCTGCCCGGCATTGTGGGCATGGCTTGAACCTTACCGCGCCCGCAAAACTGGAAAATTCCGGCCGGGTGGCGGCCTTGATGAATTCATCTTGAAACGAATCTTCAACATCGGTGTCTGTAGGAAAGCACAACCAGCCGGATTGTTAGGCTAAAAAATATTAGAATGGACAAATTTCATTCATAAGCGCATAGTTTAACAGACACTAATCCATTAGCTGCTCGTTCCGGGAGCTTTAAAGTTATGGCGTGGACAAAAACCAAGAAGGTAACGGCTGGCGTGATGGTTTTGTCTGTAATTGCAGTGGTCGTGGCCATCAAATGGCGCTTTTTCCCTTCCATCAAGGACGAGTATTTCAAGTCGAGTTACCGGCAGTTTCAGAAAGTGCCGGGCAACCTGCTGGTGGTTCGTCCAACGCATTTCTCCTTTCCTGCGAGCGGTACAAGTTTTTCATCATACACCCGCTCCCCATCCGGAGAATACGTCGTGCGTCAGATGGGTCGCAATGTGCCGTTGGAACGGGTCATGGCGACGGCCTATCAATGCAACCCGTCGCTAATTGTTCCGCCGCCAGCCAAAACGCCGGGCAATTTCGATTTTTTGGTTACCGTGCCTGACAAGAACCAGGAACAGTTCAAGGCGGCCATCCAAGATAAACTCGGCTATACTGCGCATTGGGAAATGCGCAATACCGACGTGCTCCTGCTCGAAACGAAGACGCCGGATCCGCCCGGCCTCAAAGTGAGCACTTCGCAAAATGGAAATGTTTCCTTTAAGCATGGGGAATACGAATTCACCCATTCGCGGCTTGCATCGGTCATGGGATTCTTGGGATACAACCTGAGGCAGCCGGTGCTGGATCGGACGGGGCTGACAAACTTTTACGATTTTTCAGTCGAAATGGGTTGGAGCGGACCAAGCGGACTGAATCAAAAAACCACGGAAAAAATCCTCGACAATCTTGGACTTAAACTGGCGCCTGGCAACGAATCTGTGCAGATGCTGGTTGTGGAAAAGTCTCGTTGATATCAAACCAATGACGATAAATAAAACATACCGTTTGAATGCCCGGGTATCCGTTGACCAGGCACGAAGGCGGCAGGCTTTCACGCTCATTGAACTTTTAGTGGTCATTGCCATCATTGCGATCCTGGCCGCCATGTTGCTGCCGGTCTTGTCCAAAGCCAAGGGGAATGCGCAAGGCCTTGCCTGCCTCAACAATGGCAAACAGATCATGACCGCCATGATCCTTTACACGAGCGATAACAACGAATTTTTTCCACCCAATCCCGACGGCGGCACCACGGATCCAGGCTACAACTGGTGTGCTGGAGAGGCGGGAATCGGAGGCGCGGCCGAATTCAATCCTGACCTGATCAAAGACCCGACGCGTTCATTGTTGATAAATTATCTTGGCGGAAATAACTTCCTGTATAAATGTCCGGCGGATACTCGCCAAGGATTATATCAGGGAACCAACCCGTCGCTTATTGGCCAGATTGTCCCCGCCGCGAGAACCATGTCGATGAATAACGCGGTGGGCACCATTGATCCCGGATTTGATGCCACCGGTCCGGGCCCGGGAGCCACCCACAGTGGGATTCCCAACCTGTCGGTCAATGGCCCGTGGCTAAACAACCAGTTCACCCATATTCGGAACTCGCCATGGCGGACTTTCGGCAAAGCCACCGACAACCTTGCTCCCGGACCATCCATGCTTTGGGTGCTGGTGGACGAAGATGTCCAAAGTCTCAATGACGCGGCCTTATGTTTTGGAATGGAACAGGCGATATGGTATGACTCTCCCGGCACGGCTCACAACGGAGGCTGTGGCTTTGCCTTTGCAGACGGACATTCCGAAACCCACATGTGGTTGAGCCGCAGTGAAAAGGGAAGCCAGGGAGCCACCGTTGATAGCATGGCGGATTATCAGGACTGGTTTTGGATGCGGGAACGGACTTCGGCGGACACCACTGGCACCATGCCGCCACCGTCGCCACCGTAAATGAAAATCGTGCGTTCTTGCTGGGTCAATAAACTGACAATCTTCGGCCTTTGGTTTTAGAAAATGGGTTTGGAGAAAATTTGGCATGGGACGACGTGGAAGTCGTCCTTACCATGGTAGGGATGGATCCCTGATTTCGCGAGACAGGCAACCGCATTTTCTTTGCCATGCACCGGGAATATGAAAGCGCGGTGGCGGCAAATCTTCCAACGGTTTAAATGCCCGTACATGGAAGAGACGGGTGATTTTTCCTGCAGCAGATAAAATTATCCAGGCACGGTTTTGTAAATTGAACTGTGTGCTCTTTTTCTGGACGAGTCCACGATGGGCTGACACTTTGTCCGCACATGATTTCCGAACCTGCCAATACCGGACCGTTGGTTCGCGCATCACGCGAAGGCTGGCTCGGAATTTTTCAACCCGCCCCGGCTGTGCCGGTTACCCTCACCGATCCGGCGGAAATCGCGGCAAAATACCGCCGGTGGCAGACCCGCGTCCTGATCTTTTCCATCCTCGGCTACGCCACGTTTTATTTCGTGCGCGGCAATCTTAGCATCGCAATGCCTCTGATGGGCCAGCAGCTTGGCGTCAGCAAAGAACAACTGGGTTTGTATCTCACGCTTTTCGGCGTTCTCTACGGCGTCTCCAAGTTCGCCAACGGCTATCTCGCCGACCGCGCGAACGCCCGTGTTTTCATGGCCGTGGCGCTCGTCGCCTCGGCGCTGCTCAACATTTTTTTTGGATTCAGTTCGATGATTGCGGCGCTCGGCATCATCTGGATGCTCAACGGCTGGTTTCAAGGCATGGGATTCCCGCCGTGCGCACGGCTGATGGCCAACTGGTTTCCGCCAAAACAATTCGCCACTAAATTTTCCATCTGGAACATTTCCCACAACGTCGGCAGCGGCCTCGTTCTTTTGATTTGCGGATTTCTCGCCAGCGGAATTCTTTTTGCAGCCAATTGGCGGCTTTGCTTTTTCGTCCCGGCGGCCATCGCCATCGTCATCGCCGTCGTCCTCTGGTTCATGCTGCCCGACACGCCGCCGTCGGTCGGATTGCCGGAATTTGAAGGCACGCACGTTGACATGCCGGAAAAAGATTTGCATGAAGACCACAACGCCTTCGTTTTGCGGCAGGTCTTCGGCAACAAATATATCTGGATGCTCTCGCTGGCGAACTTCTTCGTCTACACCATCCGCTACGCCGTCTTCAACTGGGGGCCGACGATGCTGCTGGAAGCCAGGCACATCAAAATCATGCACGCCGCCGGGATGCTTTTTGGCTTTGAAGTTTTCGGGGCAATCGGCGCGCTGCTCGGCGGCTGGACGACCGACCGTTTTCTCGGCGGACGCGCCGCGCGCGCGTGCGTCATTTACATGGCGCTCGCCGGCGTTTCAGTTTTGCTTTTGTGGAAAATCCAGGTTCAATCAGAACTGCTCACTACCGGACTGCTTTGCGCCACGGGCTTTTTCGTCTACGGCCCGCAATGCCTCCTCGCCGTCGCCTGCGCGAGCCTTGCCACCAAGCGCGCCGCCGCCACCGCCATCGGCCTCACGAGCATTTTCGGTTACGCGAGCACTGTGCTTTCCGGCTGGGGCTTGGGATTTGTCGTCCAACATTACGGCTGGAATGCGGGCTTTGCGGGACTGTTTGGTTGCGCCGTCATCGGCACGTTGCTATTCATCGCGGCGTGGCCGGCCAAGGCTCACGGTTACAAGCAATGATTTTCCAGCCGGGTGGGTAAGGATGCGTTCCACCGCGTCACAAATCAAATGTTCTTCCAGCCGGGTATTGTATCATTTTCAATGGTAGGGACATCGTGGAAAACACCGTCGGCAAACTCATTGCAGGCCGGACGCCCGCGCAGATTAAGGTGAACCCCGCCCGCCTACAGCTGTTGATGCGTCCTGTCTTTTGCCGGTTTGATTCAATTTTCACCAATCATATCCTTGACCCGGTTTTGGTTTTCGAACGGAAGTTGATGGGACGCGGTGGAACGCGTCCTTACCATGTCCCGGTTCCACCCCGTCCCTAAGGTAACATCTGTGGAGTGGAGCTTTGAGCCAAATCATTCCTCCACTATTTTCATTAACGAATTAAATAATTACTGTTGGTCTTGATATTTTATCAGGGTAATTGAAGCACGCGGTAGAACTTCTGTGAGCCTAACGGGCCATCGAAGACCATATTGGTGGTGCCATTTCCTGGAACAGTCGTTCCCAAAGCTGCCCATGACATACCCAGTTCCGTGACTGATTGCGCTTGATAAGTGGAACCGTTTGTCGAGGCCCAACTGACCTGGACTCCGGATTGGGTTGTGGCTGCCAGCACGTTGGTTGAACTGGATGAGCCGATGCCTGATGAAAGTGAAACGTCGTCAATCAGAGTGACCCAGTCGGATCCCGCACCCGCGCCCACAGCTTGTATCCAACCGATGGTCAACTGGGTCGCGCCTGCCGGGGGGGTTACGGTGCCGGTAACCTGTGTCCAAGTGGCTCCAACTGAGCTAAAACTGGTGAAGATGGGGCCACCAACCGGGTTACTATTGGTATCATAGAAAAATATATCATATTGTGGATTGGCTCCGCCTATCTCGACCGGATTAGCGGCATAAAATGAGAGGTTGTAGGTTGTTCCGGCGGTTACGGGTATAAGATCACTGCGGACATCCGAATTGGGTGCCGGCCCGCCACCGGCAGGAACCGTGCTTTCTATATAAAGATCATAGGAACCGACATATGGGCTCGGGGTGGAAGAATTGGTCGCCACTATCGTGGCGCCTGCATTCGCCAGAATATTCCAGTCTACCGCACCGATGGCATTTGCGGCAGGTATGGCAAAGTCAGGGTCGAGAACTAAATTACCGCTGCTACCTGGCGTGATTTCCAGAATTTGATAGAATGAATGTTTGGCCGTATCAAAAATCGAGTTGGTGCCATTGACACCGGGAAGAACCCCGCCCAAATTGGTCCACGGACCATTGTTGCTGGCGGCCCATTGAACCTGATCTTGATCACCGCTGATTGATGTCCAACTGACCTGATTACCGGACTGAATGAAGGCATGAACCTGGTTGGTTTGGGGGGCTGCGGCCAGCGTTAGTGCGACATTATCAATGTGTACCTCGCCATAACTGCCGGCAACGCCACCGCTCGCGCCGTAAATCTGGATGTAGGCACCAACCGCATTCGCGGGGACGACGAGATTGGTCAGAGTAATTTGTATCCACGTGTTTGTCCCGCCGTTGAAACTGATGAACCCACTTCCACCTACCGGCGCTCCGTTGATGTCAAGCCAGCTGACCTGATAATTTTCTACATAGTAGGTGTCATCGGAACTGATCTGCTTCGCCCAAAATGAAAAATTATACACTTCTCCCGGGTTCGCCTGGCCGCCGCCGGCATTATAAGTGTTCTGATCAATTTCCGAAGTGTTTGCGGCCATGGTTGTGTTGGTAACGGCAAGATCCATACAGTTGGTTCCATTTTCGCTGTCTGTGTTGATTAACGTCGGGGGTTGGCTGCCGACCAGAGTCCAACCGTCTGGAATGCCGTCGCTCGACGTCTCAAAACTGCCATTGACCACCGAAGTTTGCGCCGAAGCCGCGTGAATGATTGAAATACACGCTGCCGCGCAGAACAAACGCGAAGCTTTTTTTACACGATTGGTTTTCATAGCGTTTCTTTTAGGGATTTAATCGTCTTTTGTTGGATTTCGTGAAACTTTTTACTACATTATTGAATATATTTCAACACAAATCTTATATTTTGTAGCAGCGGACATGAGTCCGCTCTATTCCCGGTAGGGATGGGTTCCACCCCGTCCGTTGCCTTGGTAGCGATGCGGAGCGAGGGGTTTTGGCTTTTGGCAAGGCTGAGTGAGGGATTAGAGGCAAAAATCTTCAGCCGTGAGCATAGGGGTCGCTCCGTGGTCGCTGCTGCGGCCTATCGGAACGGGGGCAAAATCCGGGATGAGAAATATGACCGGGTTCACGACTATTCCCGCCGTAGCAAGGGGGTCGTTGAGTCGGTGATTTTACGCCCCGAAAATTCACCCGAATGGACGGCCAAGCCGGACACACTTTGGAACACGGTCGAGCTTACACCGATTCTTCAGGCACGTCCTTTGCCATATTGACAGTTTCGGCGGCGTGGTTCAGCTTTCTACGTTAGGCCACTTCGCGCTTATGAAAACTTGCACAAACTGTGGTCGCCAAAACCCGGACGATTGCACATGGTGTCCAGAGTGCGGCACTGTTCCACGCTCGGAGAGAATTAAGCGCGCTCTGATTACACCATTTGCGATTTCTCCGATTATGAAGTGGTGCGCGTTGCCAGGTATCGTTGGGATGGTCGTGTTAGCTGTCGGATTTGTTCAGAAGATTCATTGGCTGAAGGTTGCTGGATTGGTGCTCATTGCGCCTATGCTCTGGATATATTTTGTCATCATTTTCGTATTTCTACCGATGCTGATTTTCGGTAAGATTCGTAGAGGCAGAAAAGACACGAGATAGTTTTATGAAGTCGTGGTCTAACCAGTCGCCGGAGCCAACATCAACAATCCGCGACACCACGACCAAAAATGGAGACAATCATTGCCATGACGCTGTTCCTTTCCCTCGCGGCGGCTGGTCGCGCAGCGGAAAACAATTCCCCCGCGTTGCCGCGCAGCACGCCGGAGGCGCAGGGGATCGCTGCCGCAGCGATTCTTGATTTCGTCACGTCAGCGGACCGTCAGGTGGACGCGATGAACAGTTTCATGCTGGTGCGGCACGGCCACGTTGTCGCCGAAGGCTGGTGGTCGCCGTATGCCGCCAACATCCCGCATGCGATGTATTCGTTGAGCAAGAGCTTCACGTCTACCGCGGTTGGGCTGGCGATTAACGAAGGAAAATTAAGCCTGGACGACGAGGTGCTGAAGTTTTTCCCGGACGAAACACCTGCCACGCCCAGCGATAATCTCAAGGCGATGCGCGTGCGCGACCTGCTCACGATGAGCACCGGCCAGCACGCGGAGGACGTGACGAACGGTTTTTCCTTCGACTCCACCAACCCGCTGGTGAAATCATTTCTTTCGCTGCCCGTGGCGCACAAGCCCGGCACGTATTTCTGGTACAACACGCCCGCCACCTTCATGGAATCGGCCATCGTGCAGAAAGTCACCGGGCAGACGGTGTTTGATTATTTGAAGCCGCGCCTGTTCGATCCGCTTGGCATCGAAAACCCAACGTGGGAAATGCGGCAGCAATACACCTATGGCGGCTCGGGCCTGCACCTCTGCACGGAAGACATCGCGCGGTTCGGCCAACTGTTGTTGCAGAAGGGCAGGTGGCACGGCCAAAAACTGGTGCCGGCGGCGTGGATCGAAACAGCGACCGCGCGCCAGACTTCCAACGGCAGCAATCCGGCGAGCGACTGGGAACAGGGCTACGGTTTCAATTTCTGGCGCTGCCGCCACGGGTTGTTTCGCGGCGACGGCGCGTTCGGACAGTTCTGCATCGTGATGCCGGAGCAGGATGCCGTAGTGGCCATCACCAGCGGCTCGCGCGACATGCAGGGAGTGATGAACCTCGTTTGGGACAAAATTCTGCCGGCGTTGCAATCAAAACCGCTGGACCCAAATGAAGACACGGACAAAAAGCTGACGGAGACGCTCGCGGGACTGACGCTGCATCCACAGCTTGGTTCCGCCGGGCCCGGTGTCGCCACGAAATGGGCGGCCAAAACCTTTTTGCTTTTCACCAACGATCAGAAACTCGAAACCGCCGCGCTGGAATTCGGCGGCGCGAATGATCCGGTCACGCTCGTCCTGCGTTGCCATGGCGTGGACCAGCGTATCGCCTGCGGAAAAGCTTCATGGATAAAGGGCCGGATGACTTACGCCAATTTTGAAGAACAGCCGGTGGCTGCGAGCGGCGCGTGGACGGCGGACGGCACTTACACGGTGAAATTAAGCTTCTACGAAACACCGTTCCGCCTTGCGCTCGCGCTGAAGTTCGTCGACGATAAATTGTTTTACGACTGTGAATATAATGTTAATTTCGGCCCGACCACCCGGCCGCAACTGGTCGGCATCCCCCAATGAAAAAATTCATTTCATGAAAAACCAATTCAAAATATTCGTCGCCATGATCACCCTTGTCTCTTCGGGAATTTCCGCCGCCGGGGCCCAGGACGGTCCGCTCGGCCAGTTCGACGGCCACAACGATGTCGGTTCGCCAGCGATTTCCGGCTCGGCCAGCTACGACGCTGCCAGCCAGGCTTACACGATGACCGGTTCGGGCATCAACATGTGGAGCACGAACGACCAGTTTCATTTTCTGTGGAAAAAAATGAAGGGCGATTTCATCCTGCGCGCGCGGGTGGAATTCATCGGCCAGGGCGTGGAGGAACATCGCAAGGTCGGCTGGATGGTGCGCGAAAGCCTGGAATCAAACGCGGCCTATGTGGATTGCGCCGCGCATGGCAACGGCCTGACCGCGTTGCAATTCCGGCAGGTGCCGGGAACCAACACCGCGGAGCTTGTCCTGCCGGTCACCAATGCGGCGGTGATTCAGTTCGAGCGGCACGGCGGCAACTATATTTTTTCGGCGGCACCCGCCGGCGAACCGTTTGTCACCACCAACTTTTCCGACATCACGCTGCCTGACGAGGCGTATGTCGGTTTGTTCATCTGTGCCCACAACCCGAAGGTGAAGGAAACCACCATTTTCCGCGACGTGCGCATCATCCGCCCGGTCAAGGACGGATTTGTGCCTTATCGGGATTACATCGGAAGCGTATTGGAAATTCTCGATGTCCAAAGCGGCAAGCTGGAAAAAATTTACGAATCCGCCCAGCCGTTTGAGGCGCCAAACTGGACCCGCGACGGCCGGGCGTTGATTTACAACGTGAGCGGCCGCGCTGACGGCTGGGGAAAGTTATGCCGGTTTGATCTCGCCACCCGGACGCCAGCGACGATCACCACCGATCCGGCCAACCGAAATAACAACGACCACGTGCTGTCTTTCGACGGGACGATGCTCGGCGTCAGCGACCAGAGTGCGAGCCACGGCGGCCAATCGCGCATTTTCACGTTGCCGGTCGATGGCGGAACGCCCAAACAAATCACGCCGCTGACGCCGTCGTATTTGCACGGCTGGTCGCCGGACGGAAAATACCTCGTTTATACCGGCGGGCGGAGCAACAAGTTTGACATCTACAAAATCCCGTCCGACGGCGGCGGCCCGGAAATTCGCCTGACGGATTCACCGGGTTTGAGCGACGGACCGGAATACACGCCGGACGGAAAATACATTTACTTCAATTCCAGCCGCGCCGGCAAAATGCAAATCTGGCGGATGCGCCCGGATGGCTCGAATCAGGAGCAGGTTACCGACGACCAATACAACAACTGGTTCCCGCACATTTCGCCGGACGGAAAATGGATGGTCATCATCAGCTTCCCCGAAGACATCAATCCGACCGACCATCCCTATTACAAACAATGCTACCTCCGTCTGCTGCCGGTCGCCGGTGGCAAACCGAAAGTGATCGCCTATCTTTATGGTGGGCAGGGCACGATAAACGTCCCGTCCTGGTCGCCGGATAGCCGGCGCATCGCGTTTGTGACCAACACGAGAATGGATGAATGACGGATATTCCGTTTGGAGCTTGGAAGAAATTGTGGGTTTGTTGCCTTGATTTTGTGGCGCTCCGGGTTCAGATTTACGTTATGAGCACTTGGAAATCTAAACTTTTTGGTGACAACCGCTTTAACTTTTGCGGCTGGATTTTCGCAGGATCGGCAGTTATCGGAGTTTCGCTTTGGTGTGTATTAAAAGCTATACAGGGCGGAGCAAGTAGCTCTCCAACTTGCCTGTTGCTCGGAGCGATTTATTTTATAGTGTTTGGTCATTTCTGCATCGCGCTCCAAAATTATTGTGCGCGAGTTGCCAAGAATATCGAGGCAGAGGACGCGAAGAAGAATGATAAGGAAGATGAAACCACTTCCACCTAACACTCGCTGGATTCAAACTGAGCCACTACCCAGTTTCGGAGGCGTGGCTCAGCTTTGAATCGTTAGGCCACTTTCGCGCACCATGAAATTACGACACCAAACTTGGCGGAGATTCACGCGAGTAGTCAGCATTCTTGCCTTTCCAATCGGGTTGTTTGCATTCCTTCGACCTGATTGGGGAGTGTGGAGTCACCGGCTTGAGATTGAGGCTCTCGTTCTCCTTTTCTCGCTTGCCGTTTGCGGTGCGTTATTGGCCATTTTGATGAGAGTTGGAGTCGTGCAGCTCACATACTCGGATGATGACAAACACACAAGAATTTACAAAATGTCCAAGAGCGTTGCAGAGATGGAGCAGGATCAGAAGCGGGGATTTTCAGACAGTTATTATGAGAACCTTGGCGTCAAACCACCAAAGAAGAAAGAATCCGATGATTGACTAGAGGCCTAACAATTCGCCCGAGCCAACGCCGATTTAGATTTGTGCCGTCAAAAGTTCTTTCAACCGTCCAAACATGGTCTGTCTGTCCCGCCGCCATCGCTGGCGTTTAGAGCATTGACAGAGATGATGTAGCGATGCGGAGCGAGGGGTTTTGGCTTTTGGCAAGGCTGAGTGAGGGAGCCTGCCCGCAGCGGCCTATTTCATGGTAAGGATGCGTTCCACCGCGTCCCTTTGCAGGTTCGTAGCAGCGGACGTGAGTCCGCTCAAATCTCCCCTTCGGGCTTGCCCCCTTGGTGGCCGTGACGCAGTCAGCCGCCACAGCCGCCACAATGAAATTGCCTTTTCCGTTCGCTGGGGGCACCAACGGAGTGAAGATAATCAATCATTTAGTTCAACTCAGGGCGGTTTTCCATCTGCTAGGTCGTCATACTGGGAGTCATATTGTATCGCAAAATGCACTTGTGGGCGGAACGGCTCATCCCGAAGCATGAGCCGGATGAAAGGGC
>Ga0182015_10006660_pt1 | contig 11519 bp, 7 predicted proteins | sample 712P3MmetaG_FD_120478 | JGI IMG/M metagenome (GOLD analysis project Ga0182015, IMG submission 120478) | Permafrost microbial communities from Stordalen Mire, Sweden - 712P3M metaG | ecosystem: Environmental > Terrestrial > Soil > Wetlands > Permafrost | place: Sweden: Stordalen | collected...
ATTGTCCCTCCGCTTCTGCACGCGGCAGGCCGGTGGAACGGAGCAACGCCAGCGCACGAGCGCGCCAGCTACCGACCTCGTCCAGCAACGCCGGCGAGACTGCGGCATCCTCGATTCCCGGGAGGCGGGTCAGATCTTCCAGCAATGCGTGGACCACAGTGCCAAAGGCGCGTACGGCCAGCGAGCCGCTCGGCCGTTCCACCATCTGAATGGTCAATCCCTCATCCGCCGATGAGGATGCAGCGTCCAGCTGCTTCCAGTCTGCAGGCAGGCGGCGCCATCGAATCGTCGGGTTCAGGGGTGCAAAAGCAAACTCTGCCTGTTTCGGCACCGCGGGCGCGCCCGACTGCTCGTCTTCCTGGGCTCTCAGGAAGTCGTCCTTAAGAGCCTCCCAGGCGATTCCCAAAAGGCTGTGCCTATTTCCCGGGCCTATTTCCGGCATACTGTCTTTTGCAACTTTTACGGTGGCTGTTCCCAGCAGATGCAGTTCGGAGCGGGCTCGTGTGGTCGCTACATACAACAGGCGCCTGGCCTCATCGTCTTCCCGCCGGCTTTGTTGTTCGCCGATCCACTGATAGATGCCGCCAGGCTCGGCGTTGCGTCCGATGGGCGCTACCACGAATTCCTGCTCCTCCTGTTCGGACTCACCCACCAGCCTGGTCTGCTCCAGCCAGCGAACAAGCGGTTGTGCATCCGGCCGGGTGACTCGCTCCAATCCCGGTACGATCACGACATCAAAGCCGAGACCCTTTGCCTTGTGAATGGTCATCAATTGCACGCCGCATTCTTCGTCTGCCTCGGGATCCGGCTGTGCGCATAGTTCAGCCAGGCGCTCATCCAGCCCGCCGGCTTCCGGCCCAAGGTCTTCCAGCATGGCAAAAAATGCGCGGACATTCTCGAACCCGGTATCGTCGACGCAGGCGCGCCCGCCAAGAGTCATCCAGGTGCGCTCGATCCAGCGCGCTAAAGAGATCTGACGATGTTTGCCCCGCAATGCGCTCTCGAGCACAGCAGCCACGCGGGTAGCCCTGCTCCGACCTTCTTCGCCCAGCAACGCCGTGCGTTCGCGCAATAGAACACTGACAGGGATGGCAGCGAACTGCTTATCATCCTCGCCGCAAAGCGTATGCAGATCTTTCAGGCTGAGGCCGCACCAGGGTGCGCGAAGAATGGTCAGCCAGGCGATACGATCCATGGGATGCAACAAGGCACGGGTGAGGGCGGTAAGATCCATCACCTCCTGCCGTTTGCTCAACTGCTCGATCTCCAGTGCGCGGAAGGGAATACTGGCTTTGCGGAGTTTGCGCGCGATCAACTCCAAGTGAGACCTGGCACGGACCAGGACTGCGATCTGGAACTTGCCGTGGTGACGCTTTGCCAGCACCGTTGGCCAGTGTCCCTGAATGATGCTGACCACTTGCCTGGCCTCTGCATCCTCGACCGCTCGCTGCTCCTCCACGGTCGCCCCCGAGGAGCGGAAGAAGGGCCAGATGTGTACTCCCGGGTTGCCGCGTGGCGCTTTGTGCAGCGCTGTGGAGGGCGCGAAGGCCACGCGATAATCCTTGCCGTCTTCTCCGGAACCATGCTGCTCGAAAATGGCGGCGAAGATTTCGTTCAGGCGGTCCACCAATCCGGCATGCGAGCGAAAATTCATTTGTAACTGTAGCCATGTTAATTGCAGCGCGGCGGTACCTTCTCCCAAGCCATGGCGCCTGGTTCGCTCAAACAGTTCTACCTCCGCCTGGCGAAACATATAGATGGATTGCATGGGATCGCCTACCAGGAAGCAAGTGCCAGGATCCGAAGACTCCCACCCTTCCACCAGCGAAGCAAGCAGGCGGTACTGGCTGCGCGATGTGTCCTGAAACTCATCTACCAGCAAATGCCGCCATTGTGCGGCTACATCGGCTGCCACTTCGCTCAGCTTGCCCTCGTCGTCGCGCAGAACCTGCTGCGCCGCGAGGCCCAACTCGACAAAATCCACCATACCTCGCTCGGCGAAGACCAGGCGCAGTTCGGCGGTGGCATAGCGCAGGATCACCACCATGTGGCACAGCATCTGCCACTCTTCCTCGGTGTACGCCAGGGGCGGGAGGTCGTGCAACTCGCAAAGCATGGGGAGAAAATCCGGCTGCGCCTCCAGATCGTCGATCAGCAACCGGTAGCGGTCCTTCGCCGCTTTGCCGGTCTTGCCGCCGGGGAAGCCCATCTCCTGATTTGCCTGCTTGCGCCAGGTCTTGCTTTTGGTCAAGAGAAAGCCGGACAGGCAGCTCCATTGCTCATGATGGGTCAAGTGCCGTATCCGGGTCACATGCCTGAGCGTGAGCAGTTTTGAATCGGGATCCACGTTGCTGCCGGCATGATGGAGCAGTTCGACCAGGTCCTGGGTCAGACCAGGATGGCTTTCGAACAGTTGGTGAGCTTTTGCAAAGACGCGTTGGTGTTCCCGGAGCAGCGGCGCTTCGAGGGCGGCCCGTATGGCTGGCCAGTCGATCTCTGCCCGGGTGAGCGGGAGTACGCGGCCCCACTGGTCGCGTTTGTCCAGCATGTCGGCGATGAGATTCTGGCAATCCAGCAGACGGGTCGAGCGCAACTGCAAGAGGGCGCGCAGCGCAGCGGAGATCTCCGGGTCGCCGCCCAGCCGGGCCAGGGTGCGCCGTGCCGCCAAGGTATAAAGCGGCCGCGGTTTGTCGGTTGGAGAAAGTGAGCCGCCGAGCCGCGAAAGCAGGGGAGTCTGGTGCGCAATGGCCAGGCAAACGGCATCGATGGTTTGAATATTGAGTCGCTGTGGCTGTTGCAGAATATTCCAGCCACGCGCCTGGTCGTGTTTAAGCGCGGCCCGGGCCAGCGCGGTCAACTCCGGATCGTCTTCTGTTTTTGCAGGGTCCCAGGCTTCGCGCAATGCCGCCAAAACCCGGGCCCGCATCTCAGCCGTGGCGGCGAGGGTGAAGGTGATGGCAAGAATCTGTTCCGGCTCGTCTACCTCCGCCAGCAACTTCAACAGACGGCGAACCAGCAGCTCAGTTTTGCCCGAACCCGCCGGAGCCTGAACGATGAAGGAGTGGCGGGTCTCGCGAGTCCGCGCGCGGGCCTCCCGATCCACCGTCACTGCCTGTTCAATCACTCGACTCGCCATCGTTCTCCTCCTCGTCTGCGGCACGGTCGCTTTCGGCGACGCGGCACAGGCCAGGCAAGTCGCAAAACTCGCATGTTTTGGGATAGCGTTTGGGGTCAACCTGCGCTTCGCCGGCAAGGAACTGCAACCCCAGGGCAAGCAAATCGCCCTGCCACCGGGCAAGCATCTCTGCGCTGTACGGCGGCTTGGCCAACTTTTTATCTCCCGGCATGATGGCGTTGCCGTCCTCGACACAGCCGAGGAATTTGACCTCCCCTTCGAAGACCCGGGCGAGCAGTACCCCTTGCAGATCGCTGACATTTCCGTAGCCGGCGTAGATAGGGAGTTGCGGCTCGTCCAACCGTGGACCCTCCCAGGCATTCGCCTTCACTTTACCTGTCTTGTAGTCGATGATGACGCGTCCACCGTCGACGGCGTCGATGCGGTCCACACGCACTTGCAGCTTGAGGTCGCCTACGGCAGCGGAGAGCTTCTCTTCGCCGGCCTCGAAGGTAAAGGGCGCTCGCTTCGCTTCATAGCTCAGCCACTCTTCCATGAGAGAAACAATGCGCTCCTGTTCCGCTTCGAGGTAGGCATGCGTCCAGCCTGGCTTACGAACGTGCGCGTCATATTTCTGCAACGCCGCCTGGACATGGTTTTCGATGATGGCGACCAGGAGCCCGTCTCTTCGCGCCTGGAGGAGCCCATCGCGACTTTTTAATTCGCGCCACAACTCCTCCAATATCTTGTGCACGACGGAGCCTCGTTCGCGAGCTTCCAGGCCCCAGTCGGTTTCGTCCATTGGCCTGGCGGCCAGTCGTTTGGTGGCAAAGGATTGAAAAGGACAAGCTGCCTGCCGTCTGAGGATCTCAGCGCCGCCCGCATCCTGCTCCACCGGCCAGGGTTGGACGTTCGCAGGCTCTTCCTCGATTTGCAAAAGCGTACATTCCTGCGCCGGGTCAGGCTTCGAAGCACCGCCCAGGGAGCGGCGCAGTTCTTTCGCTCCGATGGCAACGACGGAGCTAACCAGGGTCGAAGGCCGGCAGACGCCATCGGCATTTTGTGAGGGATAACTGAAGACACAATTGGCCGCGCTGCTCTGGAGGCGGGCAGTGACCTGCTGTGCCAGGTTCCAGTCCGTTGCGCTATCGGCATGCGGCATGCCGTGGTCGCGCTGCAAGGACCTGGTAAGAAAGGGATGAGGCCGTGCGGCGGCGGGCCAATGATTGTCGTCGGCACCGAGAAACCACAAGGCGTCAAAGGTGAGCCCCGCTGCTTCCAGTGGTCCCATGATTTGCACGGCAGCATCGCGCGACTCGGGCGAGAAGATCGTTTTCGCGGCCTGCCGCTGCAGCACCTCAAGAAACTCAGAGTAGTCGACCTTGCGGCCGTCGAAGGCGAGCGCGCTGACGCTGTCCAGTAATTGCGACCAGCGAGCCATGACCTGAAAATCTTCACTGCGGAGTGGATGCGCTCCCGGCCAGTGGACGGCGTCGAGAATGCGCTCGGCCTGGGAGACCCACTCGGCAAAGGTCAGCAAGCCGTTCTGTGGAACGAGGTTTCGGCCGGTCTGCAAGCGGCGCCGAAGCTTGTCCAACGGTTTGGTTTCTCGCCAACCCTGGCTCAGGAAATGGAGAAAGGTTTCCAGCTCCTGCTCCGGTTGTCGCATCGCCTGGCGGCGCAACCGGGCATCCAATTCCGCGATGGGCAGTTGTTCCTCTTCGTGCTCGCAAACAAAGCCGGAGAGCATCAGCCAACTTGCCTGATCCTGGCGAAGCGCCTCGCTCATCCAGCGCAACAGCAACAACGCGGCCCGCACCATGGGTACATCGGCCAAGGGCACTCCAAGAGAAAATTCGTAGGGAAGCGGCGCTTCGTCGGCGGCAATCGAAACCGTGTCCGGTGCGAGGATCTGGCGAAAGATTCTTTCGATCTCCGGACGGATGCCGGGGATGTCAGGCACCACAACCGCGATACGAGGAGCGAGGTTCTGCGCGGCCGTGAGCTCGTGCCGTACCCACTCGGCACAGGCTGTGATCTCTTCCCGCTTGTCGATAGCCTTCACCAGCGATGCGTTCTCGACGGCGGAAATCTCGTCAGCCATTGCCACAGTTTGACCCTGCTGCCGGAAAGCTTCTATCAAATATTGTTGCGCCGGGGTGGTGCGATCAAAGCCCACCAGGACCAGGTGCGCCGTCATCTGGGCGGGGCCTGCGAGCACGGCATCCTGTAACGCGAGCGGCAGCATGCTGCGGCTCATCCAGGCTTCTCGTTCGCAGATGCGGGTAAAGTCGCGAGCCCATTCGCGAAAGCTTTCGACATCGGGGCCGCCCGGCCGTGCGCCGCGTAGAAAGTCGAGTGCGCGATATCCACAGAGCAGGGAATATGCCTGTTGCGCAAGTTCCGCGACGCCCAGCACGGAGATGAGGCGGCGTCCCTCGATGCTGGGTTTCACCACTCGAACCCAGACTTGTTGTTCCTGGAGCGTGGTCAGCAAGAGGCGGGGTTCCTTGCCGGAGCGAAGCTGCTTCTGCCACAAGCGGCTTAGCCAGCTATCCCAATCGAGAATGTCGGGCGATTGCCAGGCTTCCAAGCCTTGCCTGCGTTGTGCTTCTCCATGCAGCCTGCGCAGGGCGCGGGTTGCGCGCGCGCTGGAGGTGATCACCGTATCGCCGGCCAGGATTGCTGCCGCGATCACCGGGGGGAGTTGCATCTCTGTTTTATACCGCAACGGCCGGTGCATCGCCGGGGGATCGCCTGTTCATGGTGTGGATTGGTTTTGATGGTCCTGTCGGCATTTGCGTGCGGTCCAGGTTCACCCAGGACTGACGTCCTGGGGAATTTTCAGCCGTCCCTGCGGGACTAGTCTTGGAGGGGACGCATACCCAGCACGGACGTGCTGGGCTACTTTCAGCCGTCCCTGCGGGACAGAGTTCTCACGCAAACTCTGAAGCCCGATTCTTTCCCATCCTTTGCGGCCCGACTAAAAGTCGGGCCCTGATACGGAGCATCCGAGCGATGACTCCAGAAAACTCGCGCATTCTGTAGATTTTCCGCCAGTCCTGTTCGGGTGGACCGATCCCCTCTTTGTAGCGGCCTCAGGTTCTAGGATAGAGAACGAGGAAAACATGCAGCGATTCGTTTGCGGGGGTCGGCGACTCCTCGTTTGGCGTTCCTGGACCTTGTTTATTTGCGCCGTCGCTGTGATTGGTTGCCGGGGTGCGGGACCTGCGAATGAGGGGCAGCCGAAGGCAACAGGCGGCGATGCCGCCACGTATCAGCTCAAGGGCATTGTGGTGGCTTCCGATGAGGCAAAGGGGGAAGTCTCTATCGATGCGCAGGCGATTCCTGGTTTTATGGGCGCCATGACCATGTCGTACAAGCTCGCCCAGCCCGGGATTGCTACGGAGCTGCATCCCGGCGATCAGGTCACGGCCAGGCTGCGGGTTTCCAGCTCTGAGAGCTTGCTTGACCAGATCGATGTGATTGCGCAGGCTAAGCCCGACTACAAACCGGCCAGGGTTTATAACGTCCCCAAGCTCGGGCAGGCGGTTCCCAATTTCAAGTTTCTCAATCAAAGTGGCAAAACCATTGCGATCGACAAGTTTCGCGGCAAGGTCTTGCTGGTTACGTTCATTTACACGCGCTGCCCCTTGCCGGACTACTGCATCCGTATGAGCCGGAACTTCGCTACCATCCAAAAGCAGCTGGCCGCGGATTCCCGGCTTTACAACCAGGTCCATCTGCTCAGCATCAGCTTCGACCCTGCGTACGATACGCCCAAGGTACTACGCAGCTACGGGAACCTCTATACGGGCGAACACGGGGAGCAGGCGTTTTCGCATTGGGATTTCGCCGTGCCACCCGCCGCGGAACTGGATACTGTGGACGAGTTCTTCGACCTAGGCGTGAGTTCCGGTAGCCATAACACCCTTACCCACTCGCTCTCGACCGCTGTGATCGCGCCCGACGGCAAGGTTTTTCGCTGGTATCCCACCAACGACTGGGCCCCCTCTACTGTGGTGGACGACGTGAAGCAGGCCGCCGCACAGGCGAGTCACGCCCGTTAAATGGCCGGCGCCATTGCGCTGGCTCCCTCCGAGGTATTAAAAGGAAGCTATGATTCTCGTGCTGATGGGAGTAACCGGGTCGGGCAAGACCACTATTGGCAAAATGCTGGCCGCGGAGACCGGCTGGCGGTTTGCCGACGCCGATGATTTCCATTCCGAAGCCAACAAGGCAAAAATGCATGCCAGCATCCCGTTGACGGACGAGGATCGCCAACCGTGGCTGGTCACCCTGCATCAACTACTGCTGGGCTGGTATGAATCAGGAATCAGCGGCATCCTGGGATGCTCTGCACTGAAGCAGAGCTACCGGGACGTGCTGACGCCGCAGATCCCACCGCTCAATATCCGGTTTATGCTGCTCGATGTCTCGCGCCCCGTGCTCGAAGCGCGTCTTCGGGCACGAAAAAACCACTACATGAGCCCCGAACTCCTGCAGAGTCAGCTCGACACCCTCGAAATTACCCCCGATCTCACGCGCGTCAATGCGGAGGGGCCACCGCCAAAGATCGTCCAGGAGATTCTGGACAAGATCCTGACGGTTGAGGGTAAGGTCACGGTGTAGGGGAATATCGGCCTGGCATCTGGCCCACCGAGGTAAAATCAAAGGTGTGATTACCCTTCTTTCGGTCGAAGTCGAAATGCCTCGCAGCTTGGTCATGGACCCTCCTCTGACCGATTGCGAGTTCGAAGTGCTCTGCGCCGCCAACGACCTCCTCCAGATTGAGCGCACGAGAGAGGGAGAGATCAAGATGCAGGCACCCGCGGGAGGATTTTCCAGCCGAGGTAATGCCGAAATTAACGGCCAACTTTACGTCTGGTGGAATACCCACCGGCGTGGAAGCCTGTCCGACTCCAGCGGAGGCTTCTTCCTTTCCGATGGTTCTGTCCTGAGTCCCGATGCGGCTTACCTGGTACCCGAGAAATTACAGGGGCTAACCAAGCATGATCTGACCGGGTTTCCGCGCCTCTGCCCTGATTTTGTAATTGAGTTGCTTTCCCTATCGGACAGCCTACCCAAGACCCGGGAAAAGATGGAGCGTTGGATCGAGAACGGTGCAACCTTGGGCTGGCTGATTGATCCCTATCAGAAAAAGGTCTACATCTACGGAGCTGGCCGCGAAGCTGCCGTCGTCTCGGGAAAAATCGCCCTGGGGAGTGGTCCCGTGGAGGGTTTCACTTTCGATCTCGACCGGCTTTGGCGTTGCTATGAGATCTGAGCTTCTCGTTCCGGGCCGGTTAACCAACGACGGCCGTTTTCCGGCCCGCAGAGGCATTTGTTCTTCATGGCAAAACTGACTGTTCTTTTCGGTATCCTTCTCATTCTGCTGGGCGGAGCGGCCTACATGCTCACCGGCGAAAAATTTCCCACCTCCCTGATTCCGAGCGCTTTCGGTGTCGTGCTGGTCGCTTTTGGCAGCCTGGCCGAAACGCCTGTGACGCGCAAACGGATGCTGTTCATGCACATAGCGGTGACGGTCGGTCTGCTCGGCTTCCTGTTTACCGCGCCGGCGATTTTCTCTGCGTTTCAACTCTTCAAGGGCAAGCTTTTTCCCTACCCGGCTGCCATTGAAGAAAAAGCAGCGATGTCCCTCCTCATGCTCATCTATGTAGTACTTTGTGTGCGTTCATTCATCTCCGCTCGCCGTACGAGGGTGTAAACGGTTCCTGCTGGTACGGGCTCCGCTCGAGGGCGATCTAGTGCCGCTTTTCAGGACAGAAGAGCTGGGCAAGGATCGTTTTTTGCTGCTTGCCGCTAACGAAGAGCAGTCCGGGGAACTTCTACTGTGAGCATTCGATCCAGCGCTGGAGCAGGGATGGCTCTGCGTGCCGAAAGAACCACCCGGGGACGCCCCGGCGGCGGTGAGACCGAGCCCAAGAAAAAAAGGCCGCCGCTGCGTAAGGTGCTGCCGGAGATCTGGACGCTGGTTAAGCCTCGCAGAGGTTTGCTGGCGCTGGGTTTCCTGTTGATGGTAATCAACCGTGTGTCGGGCCTGGTTCTCCCCGCGTCGACCAAGTTTCTGGTCGATGGTGTATTAGTCAAGCGGCAAGCCGAAAAACTGCCCTGGATCGTGGGCGCGGTGCTGCTGGCGACCACTATCCAGGCGATCACATCGTTTTCCCTGACCCAACTGCTCTCGAAGGCCGCCCAACGTCTTATTGCGGACCTACGCATGCAAGTCCAGCAGCACATCGGGCGGCTCTCCGTCAGCTTCTACGACTCGACCCGTACGGGCGTCCTGGTGTCGCGCATCATGACCGATGTGGAAGGGGTGCGCAACCTGATCGGCACCGGCCTGGTCGACTTTGTGGGCGGCCTGCTGACCGCGGTTCTGGCCTTCGTTATCCTGATGCGCATTAGCGCGGAAATCACCCTTATTTCTTTTGCGTTTGTGCTGACCTTTGTCTTCATCCTGCGCAAGGCGTTCGGGGTCATCCGTCCGATCTTCCGCGAACGCGGAAAGATCGGTGCCGAGGTTACGGGGCGGTTGACTGAGTCGCTGGGTGGGGTGCGGGTGGTGAAGGGCTACCACGCGGAGGATCGCGAAGCGGGTGTGTTTGCCACGGGCGTGGAGCGGCTGTATCAAAACATCGTCCAATCGCTGACCGCCACTTCGTTGCTTTCCCTGGCCGCGACCGCGGTCCTGGGTATCGTCGGCGCCGTCGTGATGTGGTTGGGGGCGGGTCAGGAAATGGCGCACAAAATCACCCTGGGCGAGTACTTTACTTACACCATGTTTTTGGCCTTCATGGTGGCCCCGGTGTTTCAGGTGGTGAACGTGGGGACGCAGCTGACTGAGGCAATTGCCGGCCTGGACCGTACCAGCGAGATTCTCGCAGAAACCGAGGAAGACGCCGAGCCTGGGCGAGTCGTCAAGCTGGGCCTGATCAACGGCGATGTACGGTTCGACGACGTGCGCTTCGCTTACGAGGCGGACAAGCCAGTGCTGCATGGTGTTTCCTTCCATGCGCGTCCCGGAACGGTGACCGCGCTGGTGGGCGCTTCGGGATCCGGCAAGTCCACCATCATCAGCCTGATCTGCGCTTTTCACAGCCCCACTTCCGGTCAGGTACTGGTGGATGACGTCGATGTGTCCACCGTGCGCCTCAATAGCTATCGCAGCCAGCTTGGAGTGGTCTTGCAGGAATCGTTTCTCTTCGACGGCACCATTCGGGAGAACGTTGTATTCTCTCGTCCTGGCGCCACCGAAGAACAGTTTCTCTCTGCCTGCGCGATTGCCCGGGTTGACGAGTTCGCCGAGCGCTTTCCTGACAGCTACGACACGATCGTCGGCGAGCGGGGAGTGAAGCTATCCGGCGGTCAGCGCCAGCGGCTTTCGATCGCGCGCGCGATTCTGGCTGACCCGCGGATTCTGATTCTCGATGAGGCGACCTCTTCGCTCGACTCCGAATCGGAGGCGATGATTCAGAACGGCCTCAGCTACCTGATGCAGGGACGCACCACCTTCGTGATCGCTCACCGGCTCTCTACCATCCGCAGGGCCGATCAGATCCTGGTGGTGGAAGGGGGACTGATCGTGGAACGCGGGACCCACTCCAGCCTGTACGCCCTGGAAGGGCGTTACCACGACCTCTACACTCGCCAGCACGGACTCGAAGCCAATCGCTTTCTCGCTCCCGGAGAAGGAGAAAAGCTTTTTGAAGAGCTGAAGTGACCCTCAGGGCTCTACCAGCGCAGCGAGGCGCTTGGGTGCAGACTGCAGGTAGCTGCCACGAATCAGCTCTTTGACCTCGGACCAATTGAGCGTGGCAAGATCCATGCGGAGAGCAATCCAACCTCTTGATCCAAGGTAGGCCGGCAGATAGAACCGGCGCGGATCAGACTCGACCAGAAAGCTATTCTCGCCGGGCAAGACCTTACAGCAAACACTGATGATTTTGTCGTCGTGATGGTTGTTGAGGTAATACGCGAAGGTCTTCTTGCGGACCAGGAAGGCAGCGTGCGACGCCTTGTCTTCACGCTTGGTCTCGGGCAGTGCAAGACAAATATCGGTGAGTGCCTTTAGACGGTCTTGTTGGCTTGCCCTGGCTGCCATCGGGAGCTCTCTCTCCAGCAAAAATAATATTCCTGATTGCCGGCCAGTGAAATCTCGCGGGAAAGAAAAGCTACACTTAACTGCTCCAACCACATCACACTCGAAGCAAACATATTTCAGGAAGGAATTTCGAATGGCAAAAGCACTGGGGATCACACTGGAAGAAGCGCGCCAGATTATCGCGGCGGCAATCAAAAAGGCAAATGAGATTCATGTATTGATGAATATTGCGGTGGTCGATGAGGGCGCCAACCTGGTGGCCTTCGAGCGCATGGATGG
>Ga0182015_10006661_pt1 | contig 11517 bp, 10 predicted proteins | sample 712P3MmetaG_FD_120478 | JGI IMG/M metagenome (GOLD analysis project Ga0182015, IMG submission 120478) | Permafrost microbial communities from Stordalen Mire, Sweden - 712P3M metaG | ecosystem: Environmental > Terrestrial > Soil > Wetlands > Permafrost | place: Sweden: Stordalen | collected...
CCGGCTTCGGTCTCTATTACAACGACCTTGCGCAGAATGGCTGGGTGACTGCGTTTCAGGCCGTGAATGAGCCACCCGCTTCGTGCATCCATCCAGGCGATGCAGGCTGTCTTCCGGGAGCCGCCAACGGCGGCGCCGGCGCGCTGATCGATCCGGCGTATAAAACGCCTTACGCCCTGCATGCCAGCGCGGGAGTGCAGCACGCCTTCAATCCGCATTGGACGCTCGGCGCGGACTGGACGCACGAGGAAGGCAATCACGCCTATCGCCGCTATCAATACCAGGCAGGGTATGCGCTCTTCTCGCCGCTCTACTCGAGTGACGCCGCAACCCAACAGCAGTACGTTCCGGACATCACCGTCTTCCGCACGGACAACCGCTCGCGCTACGACGGTCTATCGGTGCACCTGCAGGCTAACGTCTCCCGCTTCAGCCTGATCTTCAACTACACGCTGTCGAGCGCCGAAACCTGGGGCTGCGTCCTGGGCGAATTGTTCGACTACGTGAACGGCGTCTGCGATCCGCTGCATGCGTTCGCCAAAGGCGATTACGGGCCATCGGGGGAAAACGTGACGGATCGCGCGGTGCTGGCGGGGATCGTGCACCTGCCGCGCGGCTTTGAGTTCTCCGTGATGAGCCAGGCCGAAAGTGCCCGGCCGTTCACGCTCACGACGCCAGTGGATGTGAACGGGTTCGGGGATACGCTGGACGACCGCGCGGTGATCAATGGCGTCCAGACCGGCATGGATGAATTCCGCGGCACGCCTTATATCCAGACCGATATCCGCGTCAGCCGGACGTTCCATTTTGGCGAGCGGGCGCGGCTGATGCCATTCATCGAAATCTTCAATCTGTTCAACCGCAACAACCCCGGCGCGAACTATGTCACCAATCTGGCCGCGCTGCCTGTGCCTGTGAATAGCCTGACGAACGCCACCGCATTTTGTCTGAATCCGGATTGCACGGCAACCCAGCCCATCACCAGCCTGAACCAGTTGCGCGTACCAGCGGGTGCGCTGGGCGATTTCTTTGGCCCGGGCACTACGGTGGGCATCCCATTTGCCGCGCAGTTGGGAGTCCGGCTAAGCTTCTAACGAATGGAGACGATGACTGGCGAATCGGCGGGCCTGTGTGCGGCTTGTATCCACGTCCGGATCATCTGTTCGGAACGCGGTTCGCGCTTCTATCTTTGTACCCTCTCCGCGAGCGACCCGCGCTTTCCAAAGTATCCACGGCTGCCCGTGCTCTCGTGCGCGGGATACGCAGAGTGTGCGACGTTGAGAAAACCCGATGCCTGACCTGATCGAAAAGCCAACCATCATTGCCTCCGCCGGCAACCTTCCGAAGCGGATTGCGGAATACGTGGGCCGCGTCAACTCCGCGACCGAGAGCGTGAGCATCGCGCGCATGGAAAGCCCCGCGGGCTGGATCGAGCCCGCGCAGACTCCATTGTTTGACGAGTACACCGTGGTTTTGCGCGGCATGCTGCGCGTGGAGACGCGCGCGGGCGTTGTGGATGTGAAGGCCGGCCAGGTGATCGTGGCGCATCAGGGCGAGTGGGTGCGCTACAGCACGCCGGAAGATGGCGGCGCCGAATACATCGCGGTTTGCCTGCCGGCATTTTCCCCGGCCTTGGTGCACCGGGAGACGCACTCAGAATAATCCGGGCAGTAGCGCCCACGTGCCGCGGCGATAGACGTCATATTCCGCGCCGAAGGCTACACCGAGGGTGGTCTCTTCGAGGCGTATCTTGCGCCAGTATGCAGATACGGCCACAGCTACGCCGATCACTGCCAGCCACTCGCCGGTGACCAGAGCCACCCCGGCATACATCGTGAGAAGACCGGTGTAGATGGGATGCCGCAGCAGCCGGTACGGCCCGGAGCGGATCAGTTGGTGCTCCACCTTGATGGTGATTTCGCCGCTCCAGTGCCGGCCCAGGTGGCGGCGCGCCCAAATCGCCAGGAACAATCCGGCTGCCTCTACGGCCAGGCCTGCCGCCATGATCAGAGGATATGCCGGCCAGAACCGGCCCAAGCCGTGGATCGGCATGATTTCCAAAAGGAATGCCGCATTCACCAGAAACACGTGCAGCCCGCGCGAGGACTTGGATTCTGAATTTTTCGCGGCGGATGCGTTCTTCGCCGCCGCCTCCCAGTAGAGGTTGAACAGCGCCCAGGCCGCGATTGAGGCAACCAGAAATCCGCGATAACGGAACAACTCGCGGTCGAGCGCGAAGGCGGGAATGCTGGTGATGAGGTGCAATCCGCGGGGCGTTGATAGAGCTGCTCCCAGCAGAGCGCCACCGGCCGCCGCGGCCAGAACTTTCCCGTATCCCCGGCGATGCATCCCGCTATTTATCGGGCGCAACAAATCTGCGTGGAAATCAGTGAGGGGATGGCGCTTGGCTTGCCCTTGGCGAAATAGTTCTTTTGGGAAAGGTTGCGATAGACTTCACCGGCTACGCCTGCCGCCAGGGGGCCGATCGCCGGCCGTCCACCGGTAAGCAGCACGACCACTACCAGCTTGTTGCTGCCGATGTCGTTAAAAGAACCGAACCAGCCCAAGTGGGTGTGACTGTCGGTGCAAGTTCCGGTTTTGCCGGCGATGGGTTCATCCTGCTGCGCGCGGTGCGCCGTACCGTACTCGACCGCGGCCAGCATGCCAGGCTTCAGTTCCGGAATCAGGTTCGAGATTTCCAACTGGCGTTTGACGCGCGGCGTGAACTCGCTAACTTCCTGCCCGGTGCGCGGATATTGCAGGTAGTAAAGCGTACCGCCGTTGGCCAAAGCAGACATCAATGCGGCTAACTGCAAGGGCGTCTGCGCAATCTCTTCGCCAAAGCTGCTCAACATACCCACACCGCCGTTGACGGGCGGCGCAGCGGGAAAACGCCCGGAACTTTCTCCCGGAATATCCAGACCGGCCTTTTCGCCGTATCCGAAAAGGTGCGCATAATAGCTGACCTTATCGAAACCGAGCTTGCTGCCCAAAGTGGCGAAATAGTAGTTGTTGGAGTGTGCCAGCGCCTGCGTCAGGTTATATCCGTGACGGAACAGCCGGCCATCGTTGCCGACGGCTTTTTCGCTGAGGGCCGCCAGCGCAACCGAGACCTTAATAGTGGAGCAGGGTTGAAAGCCGCTGCCGAGCGCCAGCTTTTGGTTGACGATACTCAAAATGCGGCCGGTACTGGGATCTACTGCTACTACGGAGCCGTTGTATGCACCGAGCGCCTCTACGGCCGCGCGGCGTACGTCCAGATCTTCGCCATCGGCGTTGTCGCCGAGGGTAGAATCTGCATAAGTCGGCTCAGTCCACGGCCCGCCGCGCACGAGTACCCCGGGCGTAGCCGGCGGGTGATACGCCGCACGATGCACCAGGGCGCTGGTGGCAGGATAAGCCACTGCAGCGTGCGCAGAGGGCGCAGTGTGATGAATCACCCGGTGGTGGTGCCGCGTAGTCGTAGCAAAACAAACCGTGGAGATTAGAAAAAGAGCGATTACCAGATGAGCGAAACGGGGGAGGCTAAATGAACACTTCATATCCGTCCAAACACGCGCGTCCAGGCAGCGAAACCTGTTCTAAATCGCCAGCAACCTAAGAAATACAGGCCAGCCGGAGCAGCCGGATAATTTAATTGTGCACGTAACAACCTGTTTTCGTCAAGGGTTAGCCGATTAAATATATCAAGTAATCGGGCAGTTTCTTTATTTGGAAGACTTTGATGGCCTAAGCCGGGGCTAAAACCTACTTCAGCGTGCCTTTTTGCCGGGCCACGGTGAGCAGCGTCGGGTAGAATTGCACAAACGTGTTATCGACCGCGCCGTGTTCGGCGTGGCAGGAGTAGCATGCTTCGGTGGTGGGCAGCTGCCTGCCGGCGGTGGCTCCTTTTCCGAGGCTGAAGAAGGCCCACTTGCCGGGAAACCGGCTGGCGTCTTTCACTTCCGCTTCGATGGCCAGCAGATCGGTTTGAAAATGCCCCGCCTTATTGATCGACCCGTTCGACGTGGAGGCGCGCACCTCAAGGATGAAGACCGTTTGGTCGGGCCAGCGGCCGGTTTCGAGGAAAGCCTTGTAGGCGGAAGGGAGCACGAAAACATTATCGAACGGCGGGTCTTCGGCGTTGGGAGTACCAGAGCCATAGGACATGCCCAGCCCGGAACTCAGGAAGACCCACTCACGATAGTCGGCGGGAAACTGCAGTTCGCCCTTCGTGTTGTATTGGGGCGCGCCGGCGTGCGGCGAATCGCCGGCCATCAGGAGGGCGACGGCCAGTCCGGCGGCGGCCGTCAGCAGGATTCGTCCAGGCATCAGTTTGCTCCTTCAATCTTATGGCAATTCGCCACGGGCCGTTATTCACAACGTAGCGCGCTTTGCGGATCGATGCCGGCAGCGCGCCGCGCTGGCAGGTAGGCAGCCAACAGCGCTGCGCCGCATAACACGGTCGAAACCAGAATGTACGTGGGCAGGTCGCCCGGCGCAATTTCAAAGAGCATCGCTTTCAGGGTGCGGGTCAGCGCCGCAGCGCCGGCCACACCGATGGCCAAGCCGATGGCCACCAGCAGCATACCTTCCCTGACAACCGTGCGCACAATGTCCGCAGGGGTGGCGCCCAGCGCCATGCGGATGCCGATCTCGCGCAGGCGCTGGCGCACCGAGAGAGCCAACATGGACGCAATGCCGGTGACGGCGATGAGCAGGGCGATGCCGGCAAAAAGGGCGAAAAGGAGCGCGATGGTGCGCGGCGCGGAAACCGAATCGGAGCGGGCCTCTTCGAGCGTCTTCGTCTCGGTGATGGAGATTTGCGAATCGACGCCCTGGATGGCGCGCCGCACGGCGCCGGTCAAGGCCGCTGGTTCGCCCTCGGACCGCACTACGATGCTTCCCGGCATGCCAGTCTGGGCCAAGGGAGTGTAGAACTGCTCGGGAGCGGCGCGGGCTAATCCGAACTCGTGGACGTCGCCGACGACCCCCACGACCGTAATCCATTTCTTGCCGTCGAACGAGATCCGCCGGCCGGTGGGATCCTGCCCGCGCCAGCTCTTGCGAGCGAGCGAGCGGCTGATAATGGCAACGGGAAGCGCGTCGCCGTTATCGGATTCGCGAAACAGCCGGCCGCTCACGAGCGGAATTCCGAGCACCTGAAAGTAGCCCGGTGTAACTGTACGCAGGTTCGCTACCGGCTGCCTTTCGGCACTCGATGGCACGGTACCTTCGATCTGGAACGTCTGATCCATGCCGAGCATGCCGAACGTATCCGGATCGAGCGGGAAGCTGGAAGAGATGGCGGCCATGGCTACGCCCGGCTGCGCCTGTATCTTCTCGAGCAGGCGCCGGACGACAGAATTGGCTGCGACGCTGGTGGTGTACCTCGACCAGTTCAGGTCGAATCCAACGGCCAGGACGCGCTGCGGCACGAAGCCGGGATCGACCTGCTGCAATTGAATAAAACTGCGGACCATCAAACCGGCGCCGATCAGAAGCACGTAGGAGAACGCCACCTGCGCGGCAATCAGCGCGCCGCGGATCCAATTGCGGCGGGACTGCGGGACAACCTGCTGGCTGCCGGTTTTGAGCCCGGCGGAGAGATCGGCGCGCGCGTAGATGGCGGACATGGAGCCGAAGACGATAGTCGCGGCCGCGGCGCAGAAAACGGCGAAGAGCAGAACCCATCGATCCATGCCGATTTCACGGGCGCGGGGTGTCAGTTCGCCGGCAAATTGCGTCAGGAGCCGGAGGCTGCCGGACGCGAAAGCCACTCCCACACCCGCGGCAATCAGCGCCAGGATGAAGCTTTCGGTGAGCAATTGGCGCATCAGGCGCCCGGCGCCCGCACCCATGGCGGTGCGGATGACCAATTCGCGCTCGCGCTGCGCCATGCGCGCCAGCATCAGGTTGGCTACGTTGGCACAGGCGATGAGCAGCACGAACGCCGCGGCGCCCAACAGCAGGAGAAACATCGGCCGGGCACGCTCAGTCAGCTCGTGGCGCAGCGCGGCGGCCGTGATGCCGAAACCCGCGCTGTGCGGGTACGATTTCGGATAATCCTGTTCCAGGCGGCGAGCGATGGTGGAGAGGTCGGCGTGGCATTGATCGAGGGAGACGCCGGATTTCAAGCGGCCGAAGAGGCGCACCATGCGGCCGTCGCGATTGGCGATCATGCGCGGCGACGAGCGGAACGGGCACGCGGACACGGGCATGTAGACGTCGTTATCGTTGGGATATTGCGGGATGGGCGGCAGGACGCCGACGACCGTGTGCACGCGATCGTTCATCTGGTAGGTCTTGCCGATGATGGACGGATCGCCGCGCTCATCCGATTTCCAGAACTCGTAGCTGAGCACCAGCACGGCCGGCGCGCCGGGATTATCGTCGCCCGCGCGGAAGGTGCGCCCCAGCAGCGGCCGGACGCCGAACATATCGAAGAACCCGGCCGACACCACGCCGGTGCGGACACGATGCGCTTCGTGGCGGCCGAGCAGCGTGAAGGTCATGCTGTGATACTCGGCCAGTTCACCGAGCGTGCGGTTCTGGCGGCGATAATCGGCGATTTCCGGAACGGAGAAACGTAAGTCGTCCTCGCCGAGCTTGGCGGCGTGCTGGTGCAGCACCACTAATTGGTCGCCTGCGGCGTAGGGCAGCGGTTTCAGCAGAACGGATTCCACCACGCTGAAGATGGATGTGTTCGCGCCGATGCCGAGGCCGAGAATGAGCGCGGCGGAGACGGTGTAGCCGGGGTTCTTGCGCATCATGCGCAGCGCATAACGGGTGTCGTGCGCGAGCACGTTGAGGTGCTCGCGGGGGGCCATGCGGAGGATATCCAGGATGGTGGCGCCCCACATGCGAAGCACGGCGCGCGGGCCACCGGCCTGGCGCGTATCGGCGCGCTGGTCGCGAAAGGCAGTTTCCATGTCGTCGCCGAAATCGTTGCGGAAGTCGGCGGGCAGGAGGCGGAGCACGGCGCGGTATAGTTGGTCGGCAAGGCGCGGTCGCGGCATGGGTTTCTCCTTAGGTTCAGACGCCGGACTGAACGCCCCGCAGCGCCTGAATCAGCCGCTTGGAGCGGGCGCGCGCCAGAACTTTTTCGAGACGGCGGGCTTCGGCAACCGCGACGGCGCGGCCATCGCCGGTGAGGCGGTAATAACGGCGGCGCTGATCGTCATGCGGGTTGGCGGGCCGGGCGGCAGTTTCGGCGATTAACCCGTCTTCGAGCAGCCGCTTGATGATGCCGTAGAGCGTGCCGGTGGAAAGTTGCACCTCGCCGGCGGTGTGCGTAGCCACTTCTTTGAGGATGGCGTAACCGTGTTTTTCCCCGTCGGCCAGTGCTAACAGGACGTTGAACATGGCGGGCGTGAGGCCGGCCTGCGAATTGGACATTTTTCCCTCTCGGCGACTATGGCGTCATCCGCTATATCGTGTACCAATATAGCGCATGACGAGGCAGGCAGGGAAAGGATAGGAAAGATTTTCAGCGCTGGCCCGATGGCAATCAGGAGTTATAAGAGGCTTGCGACGCGACTCCCGCAACTTCCAGTGCGGCAATTCTGGAGCTGGCTGCCATACTCAGAGGACCTCCACTTTCGGCGCACGCCTGTGTGGAGAGAGCATCCGGATTGTGACGACGGCTGCCGGAGCCAGATAGGCAAACGTTACCCAAACCCACATCAGCGCGCCTGCACACTGCTGGTCTGCGAGAGGTGAAATATCGAAGAGTGGATGAGCCGACAGATAGTGCGGGTAGACCACCCGGTTACAGAATGTAAGAAAAGCCGAAAGCGCATCGCAAGGTAACGTGGAAAGGAAAAGATACAATGGTATGCCCCACCGCGGCCAGTTCGGGAGGCTCGGCCAGGGCTGCACGACAGGCCACCAGAACAGAAGGCCGGCTGCTATAAATGACGCGTGTTCGATTGCATGCCACCCTTCTGACCGCATCCCCAATTCGAAAAGTGCGGGAACATGCCATCCAATAACTGTGGCTGTGGAGGCGAGCCAGCAAAACACAGGGTGAGCGACAATGTGTCCTGCCTCGTGCACCACCGGGCGGCTCAGAAGCGGTGTCAGAAAACCAGGAACGAAGCGCTGCGGCAGGCCATACAAAAGCGCGATCACCGGTGCCCCCAGGAGAATCAACGGGGCCGCCACTGTCATCAGCAGAAGATGCTGCACCATATGAAGTGTGAGTAGTTGATGGTCCATGACGGCGACAGGAGACCCCACCGGCAGCCACAGTGAAAACAGTCCGCCCATGAACGCGGCCAGCCGCCACACCGGCACCACATTTGGAAGAGATTTCCGCAGCTGATACCAGCCCCGCGCATAGACCAGCGCCGCCACAATCAGCGTCACCGTAACAGGGATTGCCAGTTGAGATACCATTGGCGCCTACGGGTGTACGTTGGATTCAACGGCACGGGAAGCGTCACGGGCGGGCGCCTGTCCGGCCGGATGCAGTGTCTCGAGGAACGCCACAAGTGCAGTCGTCTCCGGGGGACTCAGGTTTTTTCCATAGGCTGGCATGTTGCCGCCGCCTTGGATCACCTGGCGGATCAGTTGATCCCCGGTAAGCTTGACGGCGACTCGATCGAGTGCCGGCCCGCGCTGTCCTCCCACGCCGCCCAGTGCGTGGCAGTTGTGGCACTGCTTGACTTGAAAAACAAGGGATCCTTGCCGCTCCAGGGCCGTACGCCCTTTCAGGTATCGCGCCGGAATCGGTTCGCTGCTCCATGCGTCCATCACCGGACTCCACGGCGTGTAGCCGGCCAGATGTGTGAACGTCCCAAGCGCGACCGCCACCAGTAGAATTGTAAGAACCGCGATGGGTCGGCGCCTCCAGCTTTTCTCGCCTTCGCCGGAGAAAAACGGAAGTGCCACGAGCACAGCCAGCGCGATCACTGGGCCGATCAGCAACGCCGGAGTCTCCAGCGACGGCGGAAGCAGGGACAACACGGCATAGAGCCATAGGAAGAAGTAGTCCGGCCGCGGCGCTGTCTGGATGATCGTGGGATCCGGCTGGCCGCTCGGTCCGAAGGGGCCGAAATACGCGGCGCACACGACGATCAAGAGAATGATAAAACCCGAGAAGAACAAGTCCTTCGCAATCGCGCCGGGCACAAACGGAACGCCATCTTTGCGCGTCAGCTCGTGATACTCCTTAAGGTAGGTCGTGCGGCGCACGATTCGTCCGGGCATCGGCCACTCGTTGATGCCGAGCTTCAGCACCAGCAACAGATGCAGGCCGACGAATGCCATCAGCGATCCCGGAATCACGAATACGTGCAGCGCGAAAAAGCGCGAAAGCGTCGCACCGGCGATGATCGGACCGCCCAACAAGAGGTTCACCATCCACGGCCCCATAACAGGCACGCGGCTTGCAATGGAGGCCCCGATGCCCAGTCCCCAATAGGCGTCCTGATCGAATCGCAGCACCTGGCCGGTAAAGGCCATTCCGAGTGTTAAGAGGAGCAAAAGAATTCCCACCATCCAGGTCAGCTCTCTGGGGAACTTGTAAGCGCCGAACAGGAAGACCTGCACCATGTGGATGAGAACGATCGCGACCATGAAGTTTGAGCCCCAGCCGTGCAGGGCGCGGATGAACCAGCCGAGTGCGACATTATGATTGAGAATCTGCAGGCTATTCCATGCTTCCGCCGCCGAGGGTACATAAAGGAGGGCCAGCAGAACTCCGGTGACCAGCTGGAGCATGAATACCGTAAGCGCGGCGCTGCCAAAGACGTAAGCCCAACTGGCGGTTCGGCGCGGGACGGGGTGCTCCATCGTTTCCCGGATTGGCGCGGCCAGCTGCAAGCGCGCATCGAACCAGTCACCCACCTTCTTGATTAAGCGCATGGCGGCCTCCCGATTGAGATGTTCGTCAGGCGCGCCGTAGGGTCGCCGGTGGTAGGCATCTCGCCCGCCTGGATGAGCAGATTCCCCTGTTCCACCTTATAGCGATATTGAAACAAGCCGCGCTCCGGAGGTCCCGAGGCGCGGGAACCGTCCGCATAATAAACGCCGCCGTGGCACGGGCACATAAATAGGCTGGATTGCGGGAACCAACGGACGGGGCACCCGAGATGCGCGCAATTGATCGCAAAGACCTGGAAGTTTTCGCCATCCACGTGCCGCACCCAGCAGGGAATATTCGCGGTTTCCCCATCCGCTGGATTCACGACGGGGTTTCGATAAGTCGCCAGCCGCGTCTGGCCTTCCGGAAACTGGACGAGCGGGCCAAGCGAAATCCAGGATTCGTACCCTGGCTTGCGCTCGCGAGTGACGGGAGAAAGGATGTAGCGCACGATCGGTACCGCCAGGATCATACCGACGGCCGCGTTAAAGAGGATGCCGAGCTTCATCAACATCCGCCGCCGCGAAAGTCCGTCGTACACGGTCATCGAAATCCTCCTTCTGGTTGCACGGCAGTCGAGTAAGGCCGGCCGGGGAACTGTGGCCGCAACGCGGCAAGCCAGGCCACCACGTCGGAGACATCCTCGGGCGACATCGGCTTGCCGGGCACGTCGCCGCGCCAGTCCGGAGCGCCCAGTTCGGGCCGTCCGACAATTACCGTCGTGCGCAGGCCCTGGTCGCTCACCAGCGCAAGATACGAACCATCCACGATGGAGCTGGCACGCTTGCCTCCGCGGCCGTCCGCGCCGTGACACGACGAGCAGTAAATCCCGTACACAGCCGCGCCGCGCTTGGGATCGCCGGGAGCCTGCGCCGCATAGGGCGGAGCATCCGCGCCGGGCAGAGCACCGGGCTTGGCCCAGCGGGATCGAATTCCGCCGACGATGGCGTTGATCTGGTCATCGGTCAGCATGCCGCCGGAGTGCTGCGCAAACGCCGGCATGGCGGTTCCGGGAACCCCATCGGCGGTTACGCGGCGAATGGTGGCATCGTCCGCAATGACCAGGTACACCGGGTCGTTAAGTCCGATCGCGGCGCCGCCCTGGCCATCCTGGCCATGGCATCCGGCACAGTTATCCGTATAGAGGATACCGAAATCCAAAATTTTGCCCGGTGGCACCCATTGCGAATCCACCGGCGGGCGGCCAGGAGCCTGAGTGCCGCAAGCCGTGGTCAGCACGCACGTGGCCAGCCCGCACGCCGCCAGCATGCACGCCGCGGGAAGAGTTCCCGGATGGCTCATCGCTTTTCGTCCTCTCCGCGTTTCTCGTCCATCAATCCGGAGCCCTCAAAGCGCAGGCGCAGCGCGAATGGCAGGCGCTGATCCGTTCGGATACGTTCCCGCCGGGAAACGACGATGCCCGCGACAATCCCAAATCCCACCTGAGAGATCACGAACCAGAGCCAGTCTATACGCTGGTTGAGCACCGGATTCACGATTCCGAGAATGCTGTGCACCAGGCCGGACCACAAGACGGGCGCGACGAAGCCACCCAGCAAAATCGGCCGCCGCGGCAGCATCGGCAACATCACGCCGTAGAGCAACCCGACCAGAAGGGACGTGATCAGGTGAATCGGAATGGCAATCAGAAAGGCGCGCAGATGAAACGC
>Ga0182015_10006662_pt1 | contig 11517 bp, 11 predicted proteins | sample 712P3MmetaG_FD_120478 | JGI IMG/M metagenome (GOLD analysis project Ga0182015, IMG submission 120478) | Permafrost microbial communities from Stordalen Mire, Sweden - 712P3M metaG | ecosystem: Environmental > Terrestrial > Soil > Wetlands > Permafrost | place: Sweden: Stordalen | collected...
CTTCCGACATTATGAATTTGGAGGACAGGCAGACTGTTGCTCTGCTGCCCGCTGGAGAGTGATTTCCGACAAAAACCCAATTGCATTGCCATATGAGGAAGAGAACCTATTGTTTGAAATTCATACTAAAGACCGGACTATTGACTGACCTGATCTCACAAAAGCGCGGATTCAGTCAGATGTCTGTCGATACGTCATATCATAACTTCGGGATCCGAGACGAGCATTCAGTTGGAGAAATCGCTCATATTTGAAAGTCGTTAGAAAGACATCAGAAGCGGAGTTCACCAACAAGCGACTCTTATCCTCCTTCTTCTATCGCCGGTCCTTAATGTTCATCAAAACAATTACCGCCATCTCATCCTAAAACTCCCAATCTTCCGTGACAACCGAAAAAGAAAATGGAAGAAGACGTGGGGATTACTTACAGAGACAACTCCGAAGCAGTATTCGCACGGCGTGGATGATCTTTATTGGTCAACAGTCACAAAAAGTTAGCTGAGTTAACCGCAAGAGTACTCCATGGTCAATACTATGGACACTCGTTAACCTCTACGCGTTACCCGGACTCCTCTCACCGAAACGTTACACCGATACCCTTTTTTCTGGGATCCCCAATTATCGCTTTTGCCTATCTATTCGCCGCCAGCGAAATTCCTCAGCGATGACGCACCATTCTTTGGGCATTGGATCCACGACACAAGCATCGGCTCATTCGCTGAAAGTGCTTCCAAACGTTCTCATTATCGGAAGTAAAACCGCGCATGACATTGAGCTCTGGATGTCCGCTGTTCAAGTTTTGGATCTCACGTAGCAGACTTCTGTGGCTTGGAGAACGAATAACCGATGCACTGTCAATCTGATGTTGTCACAAAAGTACATTGTATGGCGTCACATTCAACGCATGGCGATTGAATGTACATCTCAGGAAAGACGGTATTCCGCCGGGTTTCTACTGATGCATCGAATCACCAACTTCACGTCCAAGTTCACTTGCACATCGAGAAAAGTTAAATCACTCCGCTCCATTCGTGTTCAAGTTAAACCATTCAGTTCATTGCCAAAGAAAGACATGGATTCATTATTCTCAGTTACTTCAAAACAACGAGACTGTATTACCCTCATCCGACAGTCGAGCTCCTTGGTTGCGGTGAGCGTCACATTCGAGAAGTCGAATTGCCCGGAAAACTCAAATGACGATCAAACTCTCATTCGTCAGTCACAAAGCATCCGTAATCGATTCAAGTTAAAAATTCAGTTGCGGGACAGCAATAAAGGTGACGTAGGAGACAAATACCAAATGATTTCCGTTGAATATCACCGAGGCAATGATTCGGAATCGTATAGTTGATCACGTCGTTCATGGGATGACGACTGATAAGGAAGAGTTTACTTTTACGCAATAAAGGACGACTTCGTGAAGACGACGTAGGTGGCGGTCAGAGGTTGAGTAGCTGTATTGAGTTTAATTTATAATTGAGATGAACATTACCCCGACAATGACAGCCTATCCCCTATTGAATCCCATGTTCCCGCTGCCTTTGGCATGACTTTCCGTATACTCATCCCATTCTCTCCTCTTCTCCATCTCCCTATCCTCCCCATCCTCTTCCTCTCTCCCGCTTTTCACCCTCTCCTCCCGAGTCCCTCCCCCTTCTTCCTGAGGGACTTGAATCCCACCTCTTCGAATCTCCTCGGTAAGATATTCGTCCACACTCATCGTCGGCAACGCATGATCTGGCCGAAACACCCCCTCCGCAAACTGTTCTCGCTTCGAAGTCAACACAAACGGTCTAACCACCTTCCCTTCACCAGATAACAATGGTCCCGACGTTGGAAGTTGAGACTTCGGGACTCGATCTAGTCGGTCCATGGGTGTTGGTTCAGGTTGTGTGGGGACGGGAGGAGGGGGAGGTCTTGAGGCGATCACTTCGAGTTCGATTTGTATGCTTGAGAGGTTTTGTCGGGTATTTATGACGGCGAGATGGATGGAGGAGAGGGACCAGCTGCGGAGATCTTCTTCGTCTAATCGGGATTCTAGTTCTGAGACTTTTGTGGTGAGTGTTTTCTGGAGTTTGAATTCGGCGATTTTGGCAGCGCGGATGTCTGCCGGCGTTATGGCTTTCTTGGGTTCTGGAGGGACAATAGAATAGGACTCTAGACGAGATATAAAAGAGGAGTAGTAGTCCTAGAGGTCAGTTGGGACGTCTGGATGGGGTGTACCTGGGCTTTGAGAAGAAAGGTTTCGCGTTCATCAATGGTGGTGAATCTTTTCTCCGTCAGGTGTCCAAGATAGTAATCGATCAAGAAATACCTTGTCATCAGCTTCAAAGACAATACAATTGATACTTTAGTTCTGAACTTGTGACATCATCGATACTTTCGTTGTTGCTGAATAGAGCGAGCTGTTCAACAAGTTGATTGCAGCCCTTGTACATGGCGACACACTCTTGCAGGTGAGTCTACTACGTCAGCTCTCCATAATGAGAATTGTTACTTGTGTGTCCTCAACAGAGCCATCGTCTATTTGACGACGAAGAGTGTCTGCCTTGGCAAATAACGACGAGAGTGATTCGTCCATCGTCCGTTCTCACACAGGCGGAATTGCGTGGTGGCTTCCGAGTTGGAAAAATGCGTCGATCTCCCCGCGACCAGTGACCAAAGATGCTGATCTCAACCAAAAAGTAGCTTCGACTTCGCCTCCAAAAAACAGTAGGGGTTGATTGCGGGATGACCCGAGATTGCACAATCAACTTCAATGCTCAGAAGTGTTAGAAACGCTTGGTTTCTAGAGACAAAGTGGTTAGATTTCAACCTACTTTGCTTGACAGTCTGGGCAGACTGCAAGAGTGGTTTTGATCCTAAATAACCAACTCTGACTTGTTACGAACTATATTACGACTGAGCCACGCGGCCTAGATCCACGTTGAACTCAAAGTGCGCTGATTGACTACATGATCCTCATATCGCTATCTGCCGAGGAAACGTCATCGTCACGAAAATTATCAAAGTGCGATTTCTACACCTGCCTAAGCTCCATACATGTCCCATATCCGTTCGTCCACCGTAACAATAACCATAAAATAATGTCCAATTATCCCTTTCCAGCCGCGCCCTCCCTCTTTAACCCCCACAACAAATATCTATACACACACCACCAGAAAAACAAGAACTTAAAACCTCCTCACCACCAACTCAACAACAATCTGTCGATCCGCCCTTTCCGGATGTCCCATAGCAACATACACCCTATCATAATACCCCGTCCCCGGTCCCAATCCCAAATCCGCCTTCTTCTCCTCCTTACCAATCATCCTCACATCTCGTCCCGGAATGATTTGTACGAGACTGACTCCTCCCTCGCCGAATTCGCCGTCACAGCGCCAGATTTCAATGAATGAGGTGTCGAATGCAATGACGTATTTTCCATCGATGACTTGTGTTGCGCGAGGTTTGCCGTGCCAGTTTATTACTTTTGAGCGGGAGATTTCGCCGTGTTTGTCGACGTAGATAGCACATTCTAGGGAGTCAGGGGGTGGGAAGAGGGGGAATACCATCGTAGCAGAGGAGGAATTCTTTGTCGCTGATGCGGAACATTCCCAGGGCTCTGGTGCCGTCGAGACGGCGGGCAAGGTGGGCCATTTGGGGACCTGACAGATCGGGAATTGTCTCTGGAGCGTCTTTACTATCCAACGACAGAACTTCGAAACCTTCATGTTAACAATGCCACTATTGAGCAATACCTTTCTGTGTGGGAATAGCAATGGTGTTCTTGAATGTGAACAATCCAAAACAGTCTGTCGCAATGAAGAAATCCTGCTATTAGCGTAGTTGTATAGAGACACACATCATATTCCCGGAAGAACTCAGTTTGAGCTTTCTTCCGTGCAAACAAATTCCGCCTGGTTGAATCCCCTTTCCCCACTACTGGCTCCAAACACTTGAACACCGAATTCGCCGCACTTTTCTTCTTGTAAATGACCAACATCCGATCCTTTAATTTCCCCGTCGCAAAGAACCCGACAGAATGACTCCCCGATAACCGTTGTGGCTGTTTCGTTACCGGTGGAGCCTGTACCACGCCCCTCGTCGGCGGTAGACTAGGAATCAAACTCGACAGACTGTACGCAATGAGTTCCTTATTCGCCAAGACCAGAAACACGCCAAATTCCTCCAAAACATCAATCTGTGTCGTCTGCGGCAAACTCAACATTTTACTCCACGTCGTACACAGTCCCGACATTTCCGGCAAATACCCAATATAAACCCCATCGTCCGTCCCCACAGCCACCAACCGCTGATGCGCATAATCAGTATTCTCAGGCGCAATAAACGATTTCGCACAATTGACTCGGGCATGTGTAATCGCTCTACCCAATGTCCTCGCCCCAAACGGTTCAGCCCGTAATGCCGTCAACGCACGATGCATAGTCGATAAATCTACCAATGCAGGCGGTCGTTGCGTCAATTGATCCAATGTAGTAGGATTCCCAAATACACTTTCTCCCACGATATTAGCTTGAAAGGGCTCGATTTTCGACATTGCTAAAGCGCGTTCAATCTTTGCTTCTAGGATTCTTTCAACCCAGGTTTGACGTGCGTTGGCATTTTCTGCGTAGAGGGTGTACGTGTCGCCGGAGGAAGAAAGGTGGGTTACACTGAAGGGCCAGATGAGGGTTTTGTCGAGGGGGGGAGCGGTGAGTGAGGTTACTAGGTGGGGGACGTCGGGGTGGGTTGTTGGAGAGGTGGGGGAGGTGACTTTTGTGAGGCCTGTGCGTGTGGATTTTATGCGGGAGAGGGGGGGTGCAGGGGTGACGTTGACGACTGTTGTCATTGTGCCGACTAGTCTGCCTTGTTTGGAGACGGCGTCTTCGGTGACTCCTTCCAGTTGTAATAGGTCCACGGGGATAGCCTGAGTTAGCTTCAAGTTGACAGGGGGCGGGTACTTGTTTGGAAACAAAGTATCGTTCTGCGCCGCGATCGCGTCTTCGTTTGGTCATTATCAGGAAATTGTCCAGGAGAATCAAGTGGATGTCCAGCCATTCCAACTTGTTGTCGGATTTCCTCGTTACATCACCAGTATGAAGAACTTTTCTCGTTGGATCCTGTAGTCCAAGATCGACTTTTGCGCCACTCTTGAATACAAGTTTCTCATCCAAGTCAGTCCTCTTCAAATTCGCCGTCGTTTCAGCAATTCTACCAGTCAATCCCCACTTTAAAAGAGGGCATACCGTGCATCACAATCATGAACGATTTCCTTCAATTCATCAGTCGCTTTCTGCAACGTCTCTCGATCCCGATTCGTCTCCTCGGTATTCTTGATGATTTCCCCGAAATGCAACAACACCCTTTGAATTTTCCGATTCGGAGTCTGCAAAAAGGAGTTGAACGATAGCCGTCGACACGCAGGATCAGATTGCAATCGCTACCATTAAACCCCATAAAAAGTGGTTCTACCTCCAGCCAACTTGCAAACAACGGATTCGTGGCAGTCTCTTCACGCACAAGATTATCCGCAAGGGGATACCCACCCGCATAATCCGCGTAAATCTGACTACAACCCCTCACCCATTCCAACACAATATCTCCCACTCCTCTCACCACCGGACCCTGCGTAGCCTGTCTCTCCCGTAACGGCACCAACAGTTTCTTGCTCTGCCAATCCAACATAGGCTTAACACATCCAAACACTCTCCCCAGAAACTCATCCAATTTATGTTTAGAAATGATCGGCGTGGCAGTCGCACTACTCGAGATGAGTTGCTTTTGAAAATTCAACATGGTGTTTAAATCCGCGACGTATTCCTCTTCCGCTTGAATAAACTCCAATATGACGTTTTGACGTCTAACCTCGCGTTTTTCCATTCCCCGCAGGAACTCGGCGTCGAGTTCCCAGAATGAGGCCCAGTCGGCGGATTTGCCTGGTGTGGGGGCAGATGATGATGATGGAGGGAGGATTGTCGGTGAGGGAGGGAGCATGGATTTTTTGACTAGAGTGCGGGAACAGAGGTGGGAGTAACAACGTCCTACGCCGGGAGGGGTTGTAGCACAGGTATGAGAGTAACATCCCTTGCCGGTGAGAGTGGGGAGAACGCCTTGTAATGTTTGGGGTGTGAAGCCTAAGTCGAGGGTGGAGAGCGGGTTCCAGAGTGCGGTGTTTGCAATGGTGGGCTCGAATAAGATGCCCTCGCGGATCCATGTTGTTCCGACTTGGGCGGCGAGTTTATCGGCCTGGAGGATGGATAGAGTACTCACTTTATGGGTGAATAGTCCTTGCAATGCGAGAGAGATGGTCTCCATGGATACACGGTTGCCAAAGATATCTTGGATCCAGTTTCGTAGGGCGGACAGGGACCATGGTTCCGTGCAGAGTTGAAAAGTCTTTGAGGAGAGGGGGAAAGATTTCGAGTCTGTGGCGGGAGTCAAGGGAGATTCCTCTGCAAGTTGGTCTTGTGCGAATGGACGCGAAGGACTTCGAGGGAGTGGTTTCACCGCATTATGAGACTGACTTCGTAGGACGGATGTCGGTCGTGACGAGTAAGACTCATTTAGAGGAACCTTGGGAGGTGGTACTGGCGCAAATGGTTCGGTAGATGCAGTTCGATTATGACCCGGTTCAGTACGAGAGCGATATATTCCGGAATACGAGTTTGATTGTGCATGGCCGCGTGTCGGCGGAGAGGTATTTTCGTGAGGAGGAGGATGTGGTGGCAGTGGGGGAGGTGTATCAAGATCGTCCGTCTCGACTCGTAGTGCACCGTATGAAGCGGGTTTGGAAGTCGATAAAATCGTTCCGGACCGGCCAAACGAATTCGATCGTATACTTACTGGAGTAGACGAATAATCGTTATCATTATACTCGTGGTAATCATCCTCGATAGGGCGATCCTGAGTATACGAATACATACTACTGGTTGAACTCCTCGTTCCAGGCCGATTCCCCGATCCTGTGCGATTCAAACTCTGACGTGGTTCGGGCGATTGTACCGTGTACATGTACGCCGGGGATTTTGGAGTCGGTGGTAATGGATGTAATACGTCGTGTGCAGATTCAACGGTTGGAGACGGCATTTCAAGATGGTCACCCTTGTTTTGTGTCGAGAGAGATCGTCGCATCGGTGGTTCAGGATATGGATCTTGGAATGGATCCTCCATTGGTAAAGGAGACTGTTGATGGAATCGTTCGTTAGGGTAAATGGCGTTCGGTTGTCGTTCATAAGGCGAGACTGAAAGTTTGGGAGGATACGGTTCTGGACGCGCCGGAAGAGGTCTATACATTTCATTCATCCCCGCCGGCACATCATCACCAAAAGCATCATCATCTGTCCCTACTCTCTCGGAAGTATACCCCCCATCATGAGTATACGCCTTCTTTGGCGGAACAGGGGGATGAAAATATACAAACTCGTCAGGGTAGACTAAAGTTGATTTCGAGTCTGTATTGTATCCACTTGCAGCTTGTTGAGCAGCCTGTGGCCAGTCGTACGTGAATCGTCCGTTGAATGGGGAACGAGTGCCGCTGACGGGAGGGGCGCCGTAGGTGTCTTGGCGTCGGGATGGGGAAGAGGAGGAGGATGAGCCGTTGTTGTTGATTGTGGAGAGGCGGGGGGGTTGGCCGACGGGACGACGACGCGGGGCAGAATTGTGGTTGCTGCCTGTGGGGGAGGAGTAGTTGTTGTACTTGTCGTCGTATTGGTCGTCGTCGCCGTAGTGGCCATATGTGGGACGGGGACGGGGAGGAGAGGGCGTTGTGGTTGGGGGGATGGGTGGGTAGTTCATCATGTCGGTCTTGCACTCATCCAGACACAATCATCACGGACAGGGGATTCCAGTATTATCGAGGTCAATACTATCGAGTGAAGGGTTTCTGAGTCGAGAGAGGAATTGAATGATACGCGGAAATGACTTTGATGAAGAAATCAAGAATGTGAGTGGTGTCGCTTCTTCAATGCGATAGATCAAATGTTGCAGTTGGCGCTTTCTTTTTGACTCTGGTCCTCGTGGGTCAGCACACGTTAGAGGAAGAAGCCGGGGCTAAACCGGGGGATCCTGCAGTAAATACGGAAATGAGATTATGTCACACCACGAAAATTTCCCGCAATTTTTTAGCTTCCCCAGCCTCCGATTCCGCAATGTCCGGAATTCCTCTATAGTTTTCTACTTACTACGCCACTTCCTTCGGCGAATTGCAGAGGCACTGCGGATTCCGTTAACCTTCCCGTGTTGGTATGCCAATGCGCATGGCCTGAGCTCGAGGCGTAAAATGGCGGAATGGCGGAGGAGATTCCCGTGGCAGTGTCTCCAACTCTGAAAAAGCCAAGATTTCGGAAAATCTCCACCTTTTCAACGCTTGGCACAAACCTTGTTTGCTTACTTTGTTAAAGGGTCTTCTGGAAGCGAATGGAAATGTGGGACTTATCAGTGACTCTAGGCCAAGCTGGCAAGCCACCGCATTTATGCAAATCATCAGTTCACGGCGCAATCAGGGAGACGCATTTGATCACAGCCTCAACGATATCATGACTCACAGGGGTGCCATGATTGCGACTTTCTTGTCTTAACGCCACTGGCAAATAGCGATCCAAAAAGGGTCGCCAAGAAAGAAACTTTATCTCTTGACTGGTCAAAAAGGACCATCGGAATCTTTCAACGCCGAGACTTTCCAACTACCGAACTATTCCGCTACTCTTCGAAAGTTTGTTCCGAGCAAATTCAATCCTCATCATCCGACTGCGTCTCCGTCTCCCACTTCCTTCTCCCTCCTCCCCTCCTCCTCCCCCCGCTCTCCCTCTTCCTAGCATAGGCCGCTTCAATCAACGTCGAAACATACCACGTAAACACCGTAATCGTCCCAAGAATACTAATCCCCGCAACCCAATTCCACAACGACTCATTCTCCTGTTTCAACACTCGAATCTCCCTCCACACTTGCGCCTGATTCCCCACCGCCCCCTGCAACGCTCGATCCATGTTCTTGGCCACAGTATCATGTTGTACGGAAACCTGTCGATGGACTTCATTTGCGATGGTCGTGTCGAGGTATTGTCGTAGTATTTGAGCCTGCTCCCATTCAGCAGTCGAGTCAGTGTCAGAGGGGGAGACTTGTCCGTCGACTTGAGTTCGTTCTTCTTCCGTGATAGGAGGCATTTGTGCGGTGGATGTCTGAGAAGGGGGGACATTTGGGGCGGAGGGAATAGGTTAATCATGGGAAGATGACTATTAACTAGAATTATCTAAGTCTCATAATGCAATGACATGCATATTTTAAACACTTCAATCCAACTTTTTACATGCACATGCTCTGTTATAAGAATCTTGATCCCGCTGTTGCAGTGATGTTGACGCAATACTGTAGATTTGGACAAGGTTGATCCGGCGCACACAACACCGTCTCACAATCATCTCCACTAACACAATCGGCGGTACCTAACCATTAGCTCCATACAGATATGTGGGCCATACTAGTACACTCATTCCCCGTACTCACGCGACAAGTCTTGGATACCGGATCACACAGATTCGTCGGGAATCCAATACATTCCTGATCGTATAGACATCCGCCCTGCAGAGGAACGACACGGAACGTACAGATGGTGTTTGTGCAATTACTGGTTACGCAGTCGGTTAACGCGAGACAGTTTCCCCCAAATAGGGACGTGCCGCATCGGTTGGTGGAGGAACAGTTATTCGACAGACATTGAAAGTTGAACTACATTTAGTCGATCCGAGGATGGAGAGTGTACAGTGCAGTTGAGACCCGGACGAAGGGCGACGGGGTATGGAGTATTGAGAAAACACGCAACAGGAGCGATTGAACAATTGCCCGTCGTGGACGGTTCTGTCAGCTGTCCCCTTGTCAAAGTTAGAAACCCCATCATCGTCATCCACATCATAAACATCCTTCCCGAATTGGCCATTTTCACACAAGACAAAGTAAAGGGGCCTGAGACTATGACTTGAAAAAGTTTAGAAAAAGAGGGGGTAAAGAGTGAGAAATGGGGGGTAACCATTCAAAGGAGGGAAAAGGCTAATTCGGTGATCCGGGAGACGGTTGAAAGGGAGGGTACCGTCGGATGCGCATGTGGCGTCCAATTGATCCCGTCTGATGCGTTGATCCCGCATATCAGGAATGATATGTCTCCATCTACAGGGATCCACCTCGAAATAGAGTTTCAGGCTTTGGGCAACCCTTGTGCGCACGTGAAATGCGTTTCTGCAGTCAATTGCATCAGAACAATCAGAATAGAGGATAAATGATCTTGAAAATGTACTCTGTGTCAACGATATGCACCGGAATGCAAACCTGATATATGTATGCAGACAAGCAAAATGATCCCCCCCCCACCCCCGCTTCCTCGCAACACCAACACCACCAGTTAATACCATACATTACATGCCCCGCCCCACTAAAGTCCCTTGAATCAAGAAACACAGCAACTTGAACATCCCGCCCCGTCTCCCTCCTCACCCTCTTCCCCCTCTTTCTGTCTCAACACCAAACTCATCCCACCACCGTTCCCCTTCTGCACCCGCACAGCCTCCTCATTAATCGCAACAATCTGTCTCACCAAATCATAGAAAATCTCATCCACATTTGTCCTCGTCTTTGCAGACGTTTCATAATGCGGACACTTCCATTGTCGTGAGAGGTCTTTTCCCCGTTGATGAGAGACTTTTCGTTCCATTGCAAGATCGAGTTTGTTCCCCACAAGGACGAGTGGGATGACGGGTGCAGCGACGGCGGAGGGGTTGGAAGAGTGGGTTGATGGGGTGGTGAGTTTGTTGCGGAGGATTTGAGTGTAGAGGTCGTTTAGGTCGTCTACGGATGCGGGATTGGTGATGTCGTAGACTAAGATGAAGCCTTGACGATCTCGCATTTGATGGTCACTACAAAAATCAATCTGAATTCCAGACGTGGGGGAATACCGCATCGCAATGAATTGTTCGACGCCTGCTGTATCTAGACTATCCCGTTAATCTTTCCGTTGGAGGGAGGAGAAAAGTACATTTCCAGAACACATTCATGACCATCGACGGTGATTTCTTTCCGAAAGGCATCTTCGATTGTGGGATCATATCGTTCCGTCCACATATGCGACACAAACTGTCCCGTCAAACTCGACTTTCCAACCCCTTTTTCTCCATCAGCAAATATCCCCAACAAACTGCTCAGAGTACGCACCTCCACTGCCAAATAAGGCGATTTTGTACTCACTCATCCCATTTGGTGGATTGGGATTCGATCGTGGTTGCTTGATAATCGCCGTTTTCAAGAGCCCTTTTGCGCCGATTTCCCACGGCACACAAATTTCAGGGGCAATTTTCTTCTCCACACAACCACCAACAACAATGGACAACTTTGATCACAAATTGATAGCCCACCTTGCAAACAAAAATTACCGTCTCAGTCAGTTGATGACTGTGATCCTATACTGTACAGGGCAGTAAATTCGGAGTGAAGGAATGGATGGTGAGGGTGCGTGGGTTGGCCGCAAAATTGGGGGCATGCGGATCGGA
>Ga0182015_10006664_pt1 | contig 11516 bp, 14 predicted proteins | sample 712P3MmetaG_FD_120478 | JGI IMG/M metagenome (GOLD analysis project Ga0182015, IMG submission 120478) | Permafrost microbial communities from Stordalen Mire, Sweden - 712P3M metaG | ecosystem: Environmental > Terrestrial > Soil > Wetlands > Permafrost | place: Sweden: Stordalen | collected...
AGGATCCATAAGCGTGATATCATATTTTGCAAGAAGCGCAGTCGTGAGCAAAGCTAACTCCATCAACGCAATATTCCGTCCAATACAAGCTCGAGGTCCAATCGAAAAAGGAATAAAATACCGATCATATTTCGCAGCATCTCCCTCCAACCACCGTTCCGGACGATAAACATCCGCATCATCCCCCCAAACTTTCCGATCCCGATGGACCGTCCACGCCGGAATCCCCACAATAACCCCCTCCGGAAACGTCTCTCCCGCCAACGTCTTCCCCTCCGGTGGCACAACCCTCGGCAACGGTCTTCCAATGGCAGGAAGAATCCTCAACGCCTCCTTGATACAAGCCTGTAAATACGGAAGTCGGTTCGTTTGTGCATAGGTCGGGACTTCATTTGAATGCGGCGGGAATGCGGTTCGAATTTCCGTTACAAGTCGGTCGTAGATTCGCGGGTTTTTCATCACGCGGAACATGATGGAGGTTAAACTTGTGGCGGTGGTGTCACTTCCTGCGACGATGTTACTCCATGCTTCGGTTTGGAGTTCTGCTTCTTCGAGAGGTTCGCCGGTATCGGGGTCGCGGGCTTCGATTAATCGTGCGAGGATATCTTTACGATCGGATCCCTTTGCGAGTCGTTTGTGGATTAATTGGGTCGTGACTGTCTTTAATGCTTCTCGTCTGCACATGGCGTCTTTGACCCATTGGAGAGGGACGTAAGGGTTGATGATGTATTTGGCCAACCATTGACAACAGAAGAAGGTTGCTCCGAGTTTCATGTGTGCTGCGACCAAATCGACGAAATCGGTGTTACTTTCCCCGTCGAGGAGATGAAAGTTATCGCCGAGAGCGAGTTCTCCGATTGTATCGAAGGCGTACCAATGATTCCAATCTTTAATGTTTGTTGATTCCCCAGAGTTGGCAAATCGTTCCATCTGTCGTAGATACTTTCGAGTACAAGATGCGACAAACTCCTCCATCGCCACCAAAGATTGCAAAGAATACGAATGCGACAACATCCTCCTCTTCTTCGCATGATGAACTTTACTCATCGAAGAGAACATGGTCCATTTGAACGCAACAAAAGCCCAATAATGATTTGCTACTCATTAGCGGCGCATCCCGTTGGAAAACATACCTTTCTCGATATCATTCCCATGACCATACAAATCCTTGACAGCATCACTGTCATCAATACTAACCTCATTAGGCCCAATCCTCACCACCTTCCCCAACTTCCTATGTAACGCCTGTAACGTCTTATCCGGATTCCCCTTCAACGTAAGCCACGCAAACCATGTCTCCCCAATATACGGCAACGTCACAAACCAGTTTGCAGCGGGGTACTTTCGGAGGGGGTGATTGAGTTGATGTATGTACAGGGCTGCGGCGCCAACGAGTCCCGCGACAAGAACATATCGAAGGATCTTGCTGGCTGGAAGGATGTTGTCGAGAACGTCCATTTGTGCTTTGGGAATTGAGACTGACTTGACGGCGTAAAAGTTACGATTTGTATGTGTGGAGAACGGAATGGAAATGCCGATGGCGGGGAGTCCGCGGGGTTCTTTGGCACGGCACGTGCACGGTTTTGCTCGGAGCGGTAGTGGCGGGATTGAGTCATTGGAAGGACTTTATTGGTAGAAAACGTAACCCTTTCTCTGTTTTGAGGTACGACATCACCGAGATCGTAAAGGGGTTCCGCTGTGGAGAACTCGGCTAAAACTAACAAAAAGGCTGCCCGAAGTTTTGTTGCCAGTTCCGTTTTGGGATGATCGCTGGTGCGAGATATGTATTAGAGTTGAGGCATCCATTGGACGAGGATCCTCGCCAAGAGACCCATCGGTAAACTAATCAATCGAAAAAGGGGCAATTGTGCCGATGAGACGTCGATTCGGTGACAGAATTAATTTCCCATTCCGAAGAGAAGGTGGCGTCTCGAATCTCGAGTGGAGAAGTTTTGAGAACGTCATTCGACATCCCAATATGGGCAAGACATCTGACAATCATCCTGATTCACTATATATTCTGTTCCATCATCCATTAGCGAGTTTGATGGAGTCGACCTTTCAAGTGCGGCGTGCCTTTTAAAGCGGTCCGTTGACCCCTGAGTCAACAAAAAATTGCGAAGCGAATTTTTAACTCTCGGCAAGATCTCCGAGTGGAGATGTCACATGCAGTCGCCGACGAGTTAAAATGTTGGTTACCTAACCTTGAAGTCTTACTAATGTTGACTATCTCGACCTGGAGACGGGACATCTCATATTAAGAGAAAATTTCGGGTGGGAAATTGAGGGACTTCCAAGTATAGAAGTGGCTCGTGCGGAGCCGCTCCTCCGAGGGGTTTGTCTAAACAATCTCGGTCAACCCGGGTCGCAGGCACATTGGAGACCAAAGTTCCAAGACAAACACGGCTGAATTCCGGTCTGGACTACAAAAATCTCCGTCGCAATGCGCATGCAGCATTGACGGGATCGGCCCTAAATTCTAATCTAGCCGGCTGCCGGCTGCCGGATCCACAGGACGGTCGACGGACCGCTGCGGACACGTGGTTCGATACCGTCGAAAAACCAGGGACTTGTTACTGTAACTGGAAAGTTTCTGCACAGCAAACAAATCATATGGATGCAGATCTTTTGTACGTAATGCCACGTCGTCTTGTGTGTCCATACTTTAATGACGAACGTACGAGGGTCATGACCATGACGATCATTTAACAAATTGAGGAAATTTGATCCCATGTGTTCACCTGTGCTACATGACATGTCAGAATCTCTTAAATTCGAACCTACCCCTCTCATCAAATCTGAATCCCCGTTCTGATCGGGTATCTTTAATTGTCAGGCTGAACGTGCAAATTGCTCATCGTTCCTAAGCGACGCAAAACGCGTGTCAGGTCCGTGATCTGCCGAGTCGGGTGGAGACCGTGGAGCCGACTTCCGGCTCAACGGCGTTACGGCTTAAATCCCGTGCAACTTTCATTTTGATTGGATGATAAGTTGTCTCTCACGCAAAACGAGCACTGCGGAGGGAGATAAGGTTTCCCGCCTCCACATTGCTTAGGTCATAGTACATACGGCGTTCCGTATTCGTTCCGAGTTTGGGGGAAACATGGGGAACCGAAGGCAAAACCAAACGAGGACCGCATGTGAAGGTTATCGTTTACCCCCCGCAAAACCACGCCGATTTCAGTACGGTTTTCACGGGTTGACACCCCCGCTCAGACCACATGTATACTCCTGCAAGAACCCATCAGAACGGACCGCGTTGGAGAAATCACCTCGCGGCGTAATACCGACGCGAGGAAGGATAAAAGGAACTCTTCCCCCATCTATCCCACCACAACCCGAGCCCCAAGAATTAATTCTCAGCTCATTGAACTAACCGAGTCTCAAAGCGTTCAGTCATCATGTCTTTGGCTACACCCGACTACGATGGCATGCTGCATGCCTTTCCTACACTTGAACCCCCTGTTCGAAATGGATTGATTGTATCCTCCCTAACTGGAAATAGTGGCTAATTTTGAAGGGGATTGTGATATGCAGCAGCTTGTCTCTGTGTGCCACAACCACGCTTCTGATAACACTATCATACAAAGCCTTCCAAACGCATGTCGCTTCTCGAAAGCCTGGATCTGCCGCAACTGCTAGTGCCATGCGCGCGACGTATTCCATTCACACCCAAGGATATTTCTGGCTCGTCAATCTTTTCGTTGCTGGTATAGATTATCCCCATCGCGTTGCTAACTTTCCAGACTTTGTCCAATCCCTTGGATGTGTTACCATTGCGTATCATTTGGTCCACAACAACGTCCTGCCAGGAGGCCTGTGTACCTTGCAAGGCTTTTTAATCCAGTCTGGCGATATTGCATCCGCGATCTGGTCGTTCATCATTGCAGTGCATACATTTGTCCTTTTGGCCGGTGGTCGAAAGTGGCGTGCTTGGGTGGCGGAGAATAGTACCGCGGGTAAAGGACGATGGTTTTTGTGTCTTGGTGTCTGGCTAGTTATTCTGTTCATCGGAACGATTGGACTTATATTGATCCAGAAGCTCTATCCTCACAAGGGTCCTTTCTGTAATTTCCCACTCAACTCTCAGCTAATAACATGTAGACAATAATGCAGGAGCAGGCTGGTGTTGGATTGACGAGGCTTATTTCTGGGAGCGCATATTTTTCCATTACCGTACCTTCCTTCTCGTTCCGTTTTGACCCTAGTCTTCTTGTTCATTGACATGTTCTCTTTGACCATTCTCTACGTCATTTTGTTCTTCTACATCCAGGTTCAATTGAAAAATTTCCGGAAAGCCGCTTCGAGCAGCGAAACGCAATCGACTCACGAACTCGCCACCTGGCAAGCTAACCTCGAAACCGGTCAACCCGTCCAACCCACCGCCCCTCAACAGATCATTACCACCAAAACCGTGACGGTCACGACAGAGGACCGTCCTCAACGTCGAGCGCTATCCGATGCCGAACGAGCACATCGACGCATGGCCCACGTAGCGCTTACGTTACTTTGCTATCCTATCACTTACATTTGTCTGACGATGCCTCTGTCAATCACTCGACTTTCGCAGTTTGCCGGCAAAGAACCAAGTCTAGGTGCCGTCTACGCCGGCGCCACCATCTTTTGCTGCACCGGTCTCGTCAACGTTCTCTTGTACACCGCAACACGCAAGGGCATCATTTCATGGAATTGGTTATGGCCGAGACGACGAAGGTCAACCCGATCTGCAAAGGAAATTCCTCCTCCTCCACCATATCATCCACATTATCCTGGATCACAGCCTCCTGCAAAGTCGGACTCAACCGTCAACGTGCCACCCACAGTCTCGGCGAAACCTTCCGCGATATCCATCTCAACTTTTCGCCAGCCTCCCTTCCCAAGTCCAAACAAATCTCAAGTCGACTGCGACTCCAATTCAGAGTCAAGTTTGGAATTTGCCCCGGCTCCCAGGAACTCGTTCGGTCGAAGTGGTTCTGAGGGCGACAGACTGGTTTACCATCGCCATGACTGTGTTCATAATCTGGTCGACAGTGTATCTCTTCAAACCTCAAATGGGAGTACGCTGTTAGGTTCGTGCAACTGTAGTAATGGGCCAAAGTCGCCCAAATCACCCAGTCGTTGAACGACGGAAAAAAGTTGGGAATTTCAGTTTTGTAAATATTATGTTAGTTAGTTAGTAATAATAATAGTGGAGTGCTTGAAGCATGGCGTGGAGTTCGCAATGTACGAAGAAGAAACGAAGTTCTTTTGTCAAGGATGAAGATATCTTGTATCATCGATAGTGAAGTCAATTCAATTCTATTTTCCTTATGTTGTCCCGCTTCCCCTGTTGACCCTTTTAATCATCACTGTTGAACTCGTTAAGTCCTAGCCGAACTCGTTAAGTCCTAGCCGCTGTGGGGGTTAGTGTTGGCGTCTGAATTGCTTAGAAGTTGGAATTCAACGCTTCTGCTTCGATTATAGTTGGTCAGGAGTATCCGATTTCATCGTCGATCGTTCTTGTCGTGTCTATTCTCAAAAGTCATCGCCATAGGACTGAAGTAGATAGGTACAATCGTGGCTCTCTTGGGTCTCGCGTCAGACCAGCATACTGATTGAAACCTGAGCGGTTCTCCCCTTCTTGCGTTATTACATTGATAGAATGAGATAATACAAATGTCTTAGACTAATACCTAATCTGGCAATAAACTACATATCCAAACAATGTTCTAAGCCACAGGGTAATAGACTTGATTCACCTCGACCGGTTCTGATATCTGCGTATTGGAATTGGTGAGCCTGCAGGTGCTTCGGAATGAGTTTGACCGCTGCATCGCCGTAAGGAACGTTGGCCGTGACGTTGCGAAGCTCAGAAGACCAAGCTTGGCGGAAAGGTTCTTCGACGGCGACAGTTGAGACATGGGGTGATAGCATGAATGTCTCACTTGACTCCCAATTCATTGCGAATGTTTCCGACCCTGGTGCGTCTTGAAAGTTCGTCGGCCATGATAAACTCGAAATCCAGGAGGGGATTTATATTCGAGATTCGATAATGATCGTCGAGTGGCTGAAATCCACCAGCCGCGCAATTTGGATTTGTAATTGCGGCGGAGGTGTCACAGGTCCGCCGATGTGAGAGTCCGTAAGCGTCGGGCCAGAGCTGGGTTGGTGTGCCAATTAGGTGGAAGTCTATATTTCCCGTTGTCCAGGTGCGGTTCTGGGGTATCATAAGGATGGCGCTCGAGGGACCCGCGGAGGCAGCGATGATGCCCGCAATGCCTAAGAAACCGAAAACCTGAGTCTTTAACAATCTTGACGCAGGGTATCCCAAAGACCCCCCAAACTCCGTCGACCTAAGAAAAATCAGCGCGACATTCCTTACTAGGTCTTCAAGAGTAATAACACTCTGCTTGGGGCACGGGTGCTTGGTCGCGAGGACATATTCCAATTTGGATTGGATATTTTGGAAGGCTGCTGGCAAACTTAATTAGAGTATTTCGCCAACTGGAATCGGGCCTGAAAGTGTTACCTTGCTTTTAATTCTCCTTAACCTCAGTCTGGAATTGGAAAGACGGCCGGGGCTCCGCTCAGGAGCCGTCTTCAGAAACTTCGCAGAAGTTTGAATGGGCTGCCTACGGTTCCTGGGCAAAAGAGACAAGATACCGTCTTCGTCCTGGTTTGGCAATTCCCATCTTCGTCTGCTGACCCGACAGAATTTCTGGAGTCGCTCTCTTATGCTTATCGATTAACTGGGGAGAAAATGTATCAAGATCGCGCGTGGATGGTCTTTGAGCAGATTTCGCAAACGGCTCGTTGTCCTTATGGATATAGCACTGTCCAGAACGTGATGACGCCGGGAGGTGGTTCCGAAATGGATATTCAAGAAAGCTTTTGGATGGCGGAGACGTTGAAGTATTTGTATTTGATTTTTGATGATACCGAGAGGATAAGTTTGGACGATTGGGTCTTCAATACCGAGGCGCATCCATTAAAAAGAGTAGAATGGGATTAATCGTAGTCGGGGTAATTGAGTTCTAGATAACGGAGAAATAATAGAGCAGGAGAATTTCAACCTTTTCGACCCACAGGCCACGGCCCACATTCACTATGTCTCAGTAATTAGTCACTAGACCATCTAAAACAATGGCTCCTAAGTAGATTGGTCATACTTACGTGCGTGCGCTAGGTAATACGTCGAGCGGAAAGGTGACTGCTGTGAAGCCCCACGAGCGTGTGCGGCGATATAATAAAGCATGTAAGACTCTTTATAATACGGTAATACAGCATCCTCAATCACCTAACGGGAGAGCGGAGCGAACTTTTACACAATGATGACGCCAACTGGAGCAATTGCGTGGACTGCGTGAGCTCCGGATCGAAGAGGGGGTCGTTGATATAGAAACCTTAATTAAGGGATTACAACTGTGAATATATTACTGTCCTATTACACTCCGCATAGTTACTTAGTACAGACATACATACTAGTATAAAGAAGGCCACGGAATCGAAAAACCCCAAAGTCTCGCAAATCGTCTTTCGTATCATCTTGTGCTCCGATATCTCTGCCCTGTACCCCTACAAACGTCCCAGACGACGTCATTCGCGCTATCGCTTCGTCGGTGGGGATCTGGAGAAATTGGTGATTTGAGGTGACGGGATGATTGAGCCGATCGGATTTACGATAGCATGCCGCGCACAGGTCGAAATCAGCGCAAGCCAAGCAACGGTATCCCACGCCTCGTAATGGTTGCTCACAGTCGTCGCACTGAAAGATAGAATGATATATATCGTCGACTCCCGGGAGGAGACGATTTCGGGGATTAGTTTCGATAAACTTATCGTATGATGAACTAGCTTCCGAGAACATGTCCTGCTTTCCATACGCGTCGCCCAAAAGCATGTGGCCCATAAGGTTGTCAGGGCACAAATGACAAAACAGCTTATAGGTGCCAATTTCGTCATCGAGACTGAACTCGGATTGAAGTTTTGAATCGTGAGCCATTTGGGCGCCGAGGAATATTCGAAGGAAGTTATTTCCGTGGCGTGTCGCGTAATAGACTGCCCGACGGCCTCGTATGTCTTCTTGATTAATGTCTACGCCCCTCCGGGTCAATTCATGGAGTATATTTTCGGCTCCGCCAAAACATGCGAGGTAATGTAGTGTTGTCCACCCACTCTTATCGCGAACTTTGACATCCGCCCCCCTGTTCAGCAATATCCCCGCAATCCCCTCGCATGTGTCGAAACGGACCGCAGCGTGTAGCGCTGTCCATCCATCATTGGTGCGTGCATCGATATCCACCCCTCTATCCAAGAACGCCACCACTAATTCCTTACTATTATTTTGTGTAGCGGCAAAATGAAAAGGCGTCAATCCGTGAGTAGTTTGGACATTCAATTGAGCCCCCCTCTCTATTAGTGCCGTAGTTGTCTCCAAATCCCCCACCCATGCTGCACAGTGCAAGGGTGTCCAGCCCAACGCGTCTTGGGCATTGACATCAAACTCACATTCAGGTATATTGAATTTCGCAACCAAGGGGTCCAAACTGTTACGTTAACGCATTCAATCAGAATGGAATGATACTCATGATCTAGAATTCTTCGGCAAACGTTGCCAAGGCGTGCCCTTACTAGAAAGTGAAGTAACGTAAATCTGGGATCATCGTTATCATGTTCAGAGCGGGCGAAGTCCAAGATCGAGTTCCTTGTAGTCTCCGAGATACACGTTTGGAGAACTCTTTCAACCATTTCAGCGGGTGGACCGGCATCGGTTACGTGGCGACCCCACTTTCTGGCAACATACTCACTAGCCGGGTAAGCTGCGACTCGCGCCATGAAGGTATCAAAATCTGGGGACCTCTTCTGTCTGAAATTATCGAACGAGAGGTAGGTTAGACAGGTCTCGGCCAAATAGGAAGCCGGAAGAAGGCGTTCAGTGTCAACGAGAAACTGATGTACGGTATAATGAGTCAGCTGCCAAGTTTCACTAGCTTCATCATATGTAACGAGGCCTTGACATGCTTCGATAATATCTCCCGGGTCCGTGCGGGACTCGCGTTGAAGCTCCTTATCCCCGGAGTAAACAGCAAGAAGGTCAACAAGCTCAGCCTTGTTGAGAGGCTCAGCCGAACCGCAAATCCATGAACACGTTTTCATCGCCAAATCCAGAGAACCTCTCTGTTCCAAACGTGTGATGACTAATTCATAGGCGCCTCCTAATGTTTTCGGCAACGACTCGAGAGCTGTCTCCATTTTTCGTGTCTCAACCTGGTGAAGCACGTGTTCGAGCTGCAGTTGTGGGAGAAGAAACCTAACGAAGTAAGCTCAGTTACAAAACAAGTGATAAGTACATTCCCTCCGCGGAAGAGGTAATTTTCTCAACTATTTTCTTCTTGAGATTAGATTTGTTTCTCAACGAGCGGTTTTCCGCCAACTTCTGAGCGAGATATTCCTTTACATCTTGTGGGGTAGCGCGAATCTCCAAATCGACAGCTTTTGACAAAATTTCTTTCAGATAGCCACGAAGATGTTCGCGACTGGTGACATACGTGAAGATTGTCTCTGCAGCATCGAGTTGTTGCAAAAACGGTGCCAGTAGGGATCGTTCCCTCTCAAGACACTCGTCGTACGCATCGAGGAAAATATAAACCTTCGAAAACAGTCTCGTGCAGGTCAGGAAAAGCTCGATGAATGCTTTTGTTTTTGGTTGTCCACCCATTTTGGTGGATTCTTTGTAGGCCCGTAGCACGTCTCCTGGAATCGTGTCGAGCTGATAGACCAACTGCTTGAGCAGGGCGCGAATGACGTCTTCTGCCGTCTGACTGCTGGGATTGTTGTAATCAAAATAGAAGAACACTACTGCGACTCTCGGAGCGATACGGCTGTTCGAAAATTTGAGGAAGTCGTCAATAACGATAGAACTATCAGGTTAGCTTAAGCAGAGAAGGCCAAAAACGTGAGAATAGACTTCCCGGCACCGGCTACAAAGATTAGCGTAAAATTTTACGAACAGTTACGCATCCCGTGACATATGATTGATCTCGAGACCAGACTTTGTTGCCAATCTCGAAGCTCTCGGGTTTTCAGGATCCACGATCCAGTGTTAGAAACCCGATCTTCACTCAACTTAGTGTGTCTATCCCAGTATTTTCCTCCCCAAATCCAATTAAGCATAGCTGTTCTTTCATCATCTTTATCGTGTTTCAGAAGCTCCCCTCCCATTCTCGCAGTCAAAGAACCCATGGCGTAATTGTAATCCTTTATTCCTTTATCGATCTCTTCTCTTGCGCTGACAAACTCAGTCTTACCTGCCAGTGCGTTCGTGACGTAGGCTTCTACCAGGCATTAGAATTTCCGAGAAGGTTATACATACTTACACTCTTGTCAAGGAAATATTTGATAGCCATAGCCAGATACTCGGTCACGGATGCAGAGAGGTTGAGGGCAGCGCAGTCCACGTCATCGAGTTGTTTAGGTGTCAGAACGTCTCTGAAACCTTCAGTGACTTGGACCTTGTGTATGGCCGCAGAAAGCACAACTAGCGCTCCTTCCACTTCTTCCGCCTTTTGACCGGCATCATAAGCAGCCTACAATTCAGCCTTTCCCATTTACTGCGACCGATCACCTGCAAAAGGAAAACCAAAGCACTGATTGGGATCGCATAAGGGCTCGGGACAAGATCCTGAATAATTAGTCTCAAATGTAGCAGGAAAGAGGAACACACCCCTGCGACTTTCAAAGCCGGCTTAATATAGGGAAAAGATGCCTTGAACCAGTCAGTGATACAGTCGCCGACAGCTTGCCGCGTCGTCCTATTCGTTTTCAATTCTTTTCGAGAGCTCATCAACTCTTCAATTGACGCTTCCAACTGCTTTCCTGTCCCTTCAACGTCATCGACGCGGTCAAGATTCTTGAGCGTGAGGGCGTCAGGAATCAAGATCGGATTCTCCGCTGTAGGCACTGCGGCTCGGAGTTTGTCGACAGCTTTCTGAAACCTTTCTTCCGCTCGTGCTCGTTGGTTCGTGGGTCGGTCACTGCTCACCAGCGTCTCCTTATCTTGAACCGTCGGCGTGTGGTCGGATGGTGAGTCAGTCACTCCCGTGCTAGGGACATCCGTCGTTTCTGGGGCGACTGATGAGATTGCGACTAGGCTCACTTGGGCTGAACTGGTCTCTTTCGCTCCGCCAATCACTTTGTCATCTGCAGAACGACCCAAGCCAGCTTCGGTGACTTTGGGGCGAGCAGAGGTCGGGTTACCCTTCTTTCGAAAGATACGGCAACATCCACCTGTTTCATCGTCGCTGTGTGATTTGTTCATGATGTCTGCGTTTATGGTAGTCGAAGCCAGAAGTTTGGACAAATCAACGAAAGCTGACCCGGGGAGTCATGCACAATCCCGATAATTACCGGCGCAGGTGGTTGTCGAATTAAACTTTTCTGAATACGCGCCAAGAACGGTTGCGGCTTATATAAGAGACACGGTGAATTTTGGCGCATGGTTTCTTGGTCGCCAGGACATACAGTAGAACCTGCCGAAA
>Ga0182015_10006665_pt1 | contig 11516 bp, 10 predicted proteins | sample 712P3MmetaG_FD_120478 | JGI IMG/M metagenome (GOLD analysis project Ga0182015, IMG submission 120478) | Permafrost microbial communities from Stordalen Mire, Sweden - 712P3M metaG | ecosystem: Environmental > Terrestrial > Soil > Wetlands > Permafrost | place: Sweden: Stordalen | collected...
ACGGGCATCGTCCAACCTTCAGGACCGAGCAGCCATTTCTGGATTAGTTTCGGATCGGTATGGGCGCGGTACACGGCTGCGGGAGGGGCGGCAAATCGCCTGGTCACAACCACGTGGGTGTTACCTTCAGTCTTCAGAGTCAATTTGCTCATCGTTTTTCTCCTCTTTTTATCTTCGGTTGTTCATGCCGGCGAGAACCTGGTCCAGCCGGTCGTATTTCTTCTCCAGCGCTTTTCGCAACATTGCGAGCCACTGGTCCATTGCTTCAATGCCGGCCTTTGCGAGACGACGAGGGCGCTTCGTGCCATCCACGCGACGTGCAACAAGTCCTGCGTCTTCGAGCACCCTCAGGTGTTGGGAGATTGCCGGTTGCGTCATCTCGAAGGGCTTGGCTAGTTCCGTCACAGTTGCTTCGCCCTTGGCGAGACGTGCAAGGATTGCCCGACGCGTTGGATCGGCCAAGGCAGAAAAGGCGGCATCGAGATTCAGTGTTCCTGACATAAGCATTATCTTATATAATCATATGCTTATCGTAAAGGGAAACCTGCTAGGACTTCGGAGGCATCCCAAACTCTGGAATGCATGGGTTCCCTCGTAAGGGCGACTCTTCCAGGATCAAAGGGCCCGACCATGGGCGGCGCTGTATCTTCTCGCTGCGAGCGAGGCGAAAGCCGGTGACGTCTGCAACGGCACCGGATCGGGCAACCGTCACCTTACGGGGAATTGGCCGAAGCGATCGGAGGGGCCCTTAAACTTCCAGCGCGCTCCGTCAGCCGCGAAGTGCGATCATGACGCGCAACTACCTTGCGGGTCGTCACCGAGTTCACCAAGGACCTCGAGGTGGCCGATTTTCTTTCTGGTGAAGGCGAACGCCCGATGAAGTGCCTACACGACCCAGGTGGCCAGCAATCCCGTCATCGTGATGGGTTCCGGTCGCGAATAAACAGCTTCGTTGGTTGTCCCTTGTATGTCGCGAGCTGGGATTCACGATATCCGCATTTCACCGCAACACGAATGGAGGGAAGATTCTCAGGGGCGATGATGCAAGCGGTCTGCGGGGATGGGAAGTGTTCATCACCCCAGGCAACTACCGCGCGAACCGATTCCGTTGCGAAGCCTCTGCCCTGCGCTTGTGAGACCAAAGCCCACCCGATTTCCGGCACGCCTTTGAGGGACGGCTGCAGGGAGCGCTTGTAGTCAGCGAAACCAACCTCTCCGACAAAATTGCCCGTTGCCTTGTCCTCTGCCACCCAGTAACCAAAGCCGAGTAACAACCAGTGCCCAAAATAACGCAGAAACCTCGCCCAAGACTCCTCCTCGGTGTGCGGTTTCCCGCCAATGTGCCGAGTCACGTTGGGGTCGGCCCACATCGCTGCGCAATGAAGGAAGTCGTCAATGCCATGGCCGCGGAGTCGGAGGCGCTCTGTTTCAATGGTCGGCACTGCTACTGTGGGCTGGAATGAGCCTGGCATTGGAGGAGTTTACCCATGTGTATACCTTGCAGCAAGAGAGGAAGCTGAAACGCGGCATTTGACGTCAAGGGGACCTCAGCGCGGAAGAAAGCGATCAAGTGCTGGGTCGTCGGCCACACTTCCCTCATCAGGTTATCGAAAGGTTGCTCGTCGTTCGGGAGGAATCTCAGCGATTGTCAGTGGCAAATCTCCCACATGCCAACTTGAACCTTGCGGCGGACGCATTCGCGTATTGCTGAGCCGACGGTGGAGGTGATCTGAGCTAATTTAATTTAGTTTGTGTCGCAGAGGAGGATCTCTCTCTGACCCATCTACGTCAGGATCATGCTTGAGGAGTTGAGGCGCCGCAACTATGCCGAGTCCAGCATCCACGCTTACCTCCACACCGTTGAACCCCTCAGTCGATATTTTCACCGTCGTCCCGATCAGCTTGGCCCTGAGCATATCCGCCAGTATCAGGCCGCATTGTTCACGCGGTGGAATCTGGCCCCGAACACACGCGGCGGTTGGCAGCCTTACGTTTCTTCTATGTTCAGGTATTGAAGAGAGGCTGGAGCGTTGCCGAGACGCCGTATCCGAAGAAGATTCTGCGCTTGCCGCAGGTGCTGAACCAGGAAGAAGTGGCGGGTCTGATCGACGCGGCGGAGTTTCCCCTTTCATCGCATCCTGCTGATAACGCTCTATGCCACGGGCGCACGTCGCGCAGAAGTGGCACGCCTGAAGATCAGCGATATCGATAGCCAACGGATGGTCATTCCTATGCGGGGAGGCAAGGGACGCAAGGACCGCGATGTCATGCTCAGCCCGAAGCTGCTCGATGCTCTTCGCGTCTACTGGCCCGGGCTGAGGCGCAAGCCCACTGACTGGCTGTTTCCCGGCAACCGATGGCATACGGCAAGTTATCCTGTCCCCTCCAAGGTTCTCTGGACCCCCTGTCAGCAGGCCGCTGAACGCGCCGGTCTTGAGCACAAGCACATCCATCCCCATACCCTGCGTCACTATCTACCCTTCCTGACTATGTCGAGTGATAGGGAGGGGTCATGGCGATCGTTCAACAGTTGCAGGTCGCAACGCGAATCGAGTCGAGCAATCACCCGACATAGGTTTTCTCCGTTTTTTCTGCTCGAAAGACTATTGAGGAAGCCAAGTCCCATTTTTGGATTACTTCCTCCGCCGAATGCTTGCGTCTCCGAGAATTTCGTGCCGACCACGACATAAACGCTTACATTAATCTCTTACGCCGCGATGGCAACATCACGCTCGTCGGTGCGCCGAACAAGCCTCTGCCGGTTTCCGCATTCGACCCTATCATGGGACGCCGCAGCCTCTCCGGTTCGCCTATCGGCGGTATGCCCGAAACCCAGGAGATGCTCGATTGCTGCAGACAACCCAACGTTACCGCCGATGTCGAAGTCATTCCGATCCAGAAAGTCAACGAAGCCTGCGAGAGACTACTCAAATCGGATGTGAGGTACCGCTTCCCGATCGACATGGCTTCTCTCAAGAGTGAGTAAACCGATGAATAAGCACTTTCGCGTGTCTGGCAGCACATTTCAGAAGTTGGAAGAACTCGAAGTCAGCGCCGCTGCGGTCCTCCGCAGGGCGGGGCTCCCCCAGGGATATAGCAAAGAGCCGCTGGCGCGAAAAAAACCGTGCAAGGGCAGCATCGTAACCGGGCCCATCCGTATAGAAAAGCAATTTGAAAGGAGAAGTAATGAAGAAACGCAAACTGGGAAAAAGCAATCTTGAAGTGTCGGCCATCGGCCTTGGCTGCATGGGAATGAGCTTCGGTTTTGGTCCGGCTGCGGACAAAAAGGAAATGATCTCTCTGATGCGGTCTGCTGTCGAACGTGGCGTAACGTTCTTCGACACCGCCGAAGTTTACGGTCCTTTCACCAACGAAGAACTCGTGGGCGAAGCTCTGGCTCCGCTTCGTGACAAGGTGGTGATCGCCACCAAGTTCGGGTTCAGACCTGATCCCAATGGTGGACCGCGTTGGAGCGGTCTGGACAGTCGTCCGGAACACATCAAGGAGGTCGCCGAGGCCTCGCTCAGGCGCCTCAAAACCGATGTAATCGACTTGTTCTATCAGCACCGCGTCGATCCAAATGTGCCCATCGAAGACGTTGCTGGTGCCGTAAAGGACCTGATTCAGCAAGGCAAGGTCAAGCACTTCGGCCTTTCTGAAGCAGGAGTGGAAACAATCCGTCGCGCACACAAAGTTCAGCCCGTCGCTGCACTCCAGAGTGAATACTCACTGTGGTGGAGAGAACCTGAGGCCGCAGTCATACCGACACTAGAGGAACTCGGCATCGGGTTCGTTCCATTCAGCCCGTTGGGCAAGGGCTTCCTCACCGGTAAGATCAGCGAAGACACGCAGTTCGACAAGACTGACTTCCGCAACATTGTTCCTCGCTTTACGCCGGAGAACCGTAGAACGAATCAGGCATTGGTTGATCTGATTGGCACGTTCGCGCAACAGAAAAAGGCGACGCCTGCTCAGATCGCGCTTGTCTGGCTGCTTGCACAAAAGCCGTGGATCGTTCCGATCCCGGGTACGACGAAGCTGCATCGACTCGAAGAGAACATCGGAGCCGCCGCCGTCGAACTTACGCGCGAAGGTCTCCGGCAGCTGGAAACCGCAGCGTCAAAGATCTCGGTAAGAGGTGCTCGTTACCCCGAAGAACTGCAGAAGTTGGTGGGCCGCTGAGCAACAACAGATGACGAAAGGCGAGGTAAAGCGGTATGCGCGTCGGTATCCTGGGTTCGGGTTTGATGGGAGGAACGCTCGGAACGATCTTCGCGCGAGCTGGACATGAAGTCGTGTTCAGTTGCGCGCGAAGCAGCGACAAACTCAAGAGGCTGGCGCGTGACGCTCAGGGCAACGCACGCGGCGGCACGCCGGGCGAGGCTGCAAAGGATGCGGACGCCATTCTGCTGGCCGTGCATTGGTCGCGAATCGACGAGGTGCTGAAGCAGGCAGGCGATCTCGCGGGTAAGGTGATCTTGACTTGCTGTCTCCCGATGGATGTGGGCAACACGAGACTAATCATCGGCACCACCACGTCGGCTGCCGAAGAGCTTGCAAAGAAAGTTCCACGAGCTCATGTAGTCTGCGCGTTCAATACCGTTCCAAGCGAGGTTCTGTTCGTCACCTTCGAAGCTAAACACAAGAACACCTACCCGAGCTAGGTGTACTGCGGCGACGACAACGATTCCAAAGATGTCGCGATCAAGCTAATCCAAGACACGGGTTTCGATCCGGTGGATGCTGGCTCTCTACGAATTGCCCGATACACCGAGCCATTCGCGCTGCTCGTCGGAGAACTCGCAGATGGTGGCGACACTGGCCCGTACCTAATTCCACCTGTAGTTGCGTCCGGACTGCCTACCATCCGTGAGTTGGAGACTCCAGCTCATGCGAAGCCTTGTCGTCAGAGCTGAAGCGCTGCGACAGTCCTCCCTGTTCATTTACGGACACCCGCCGCGTGAAACCGGGCACAACGTTCGGTTCTCCACCTGCGAGATCCCGCAAACCGCCTTGTTCTGATTAAGTTGCATTCACGACACTTTGGCTCTCGAATTGCCAATTTTCCCACGTCGCCAAATTGGCACTCCGAGTCCGACCATGACCATCTTACTGCAGGACCTGCGATTTGCCCTTCGTCAGTTGCGCAAGTCTCCCGGATTCACCATCGTCGCGATTTTAACGCTAGCACTAGGAATTGGCGCAAACGCCATAGTCTTTTGTGTAATGAATGCGCTTATACTGCGCCCGCTGAATGTGCCGCAGGCGGAGAGCCTCTACCAACTCATGCGCGGTAAAGACAAGGCGGGCAATCATTCGTTTCCAGACTATCTCGATCTGCGCGATCGTAACCTTACTTTTGATGATCTGGTAGCGTATGACGGGGCTGTAGCAGGGATCGATACGGGCGGAAATCCATCCAGCGCCTGGGTCGAACTGGTGACCGGAAACTACTTCGACGGATTACGCCTTCAGCCGTATCTTGGCCGTTTGTTCCATTCCTCCGATGATCATGGCGCGAACAGCGCTCCTTACATCGTGCTCACCCACGCGTATTGGCACAGCCATTTTCACGATGATGCTGGCGTGGTGGGCCGTGTTGTTCAGGTGAATAAGCATCCTTTTACGATTGTGGGGGTGGCGCCGGCTGAGTTCCACGGGACTCTAGTGTTTTTCTCTCCCGATTTCTTTGTGCCGATGGTTAATCAGGAACAGGTAGAAGGGAAGAGTAACCTGAACGAGCGCGGGAAGCGTTGGGTTTTTTCGGTGATGGGACACCTGAAGACGGGAATCACTCCGGCACAAGCGATTGCCGATCTGAACTCGATTGGCGCAGATCTGGAAAAGAGCTATCCCAAAGATGACAACGACATCAGCTTTACTCTGGCGCGCCCAAGTCTTTATGGCGATTATCTTGGCCGTCCCCTCCGAGAATTCCTAATCGGACTGATGCTGCTGGCGGGATTAATCCTGCTGGCCGCATGCGCCAACCTAGGCAGCTTGTTTGCGGCGCGTGTCGCGGACCGTTCCCGGGAAGTTGCCCTGCGGCTCGCGCTCGGATCGAGCCGCAGGCGCATTCTGCGCCAGCTGTTTACCGAAGCGACGCTGATTTCACTGATCGGAGGCACTGTCGGGCTCTTAGGCAGCATGGTGCTGTTGCGCGCTCTCAGCCGGTGGCAGCCATTCTCCAGATATCCCATCCATCTTTCTGTGAACCCCGATGCGAATGTCTACGCAGTAGCTTTGCTGGTGACGTTAGCAAGCGGATTCCTCTTTGGCGCGGTCCCGGTGCGGCAGATACTTTGCACCCATCCATACGAGGTCATCAAGGCAGGACCAACCGGAGGAGCTGGGCGGCGGATTACCGTCCGCGACCTGTTGCTGGTTGCGCAAATTGCAATCTGTGCGGTGCTGGTTACTTCCTCCCTGGTTGCCCTGCGTGGACTCGTACGCTCGCTGCACAGCAATTTCGGTTTTGAGCCGCAGAACGCAATCCTGGCTGATACAGATCTGAGCATGGCCGGTTACCGCGGCGACCAAGTGCCCGCAATGCAAAGGCGCATGCTGGATACTGTGGAGGCAATTCCGGGTGTAGAGTCTGTGGGTCTCGTTAACCCGGCGCCATTGTACGCGGGCTCGGTCAGCGACCTTGTCTTTACTGACAAAACGGCAGACCTGAGGCCAGCGAATGCCGCTGCTCAGGTCTTCGTGTACAAGATATCTCCCGAATATTTCCACGCGGCGGGCACCGCTCTGCTGTCCGGAAGAAGCTTCACATGGCATGACGATAAAGACGCGCCGCGCGTGGCGGTGGTCAACGCGGAGTTCGCGCGCAAAATCTTTGGCTCCGTAACCGGCGCAATGGGCGGATATTACAGGAGAGAGGATGGAACGCGCATCGAGGTGGTGGGCATTGCGGAACAGGGAAAATATCACAGCCTCACCGAAGACCCGCGGCCGGCAATGTTTCTCCCATTCCTGCAATCGCCCTCGAGTGAGGCGTGGATGGTGGTGCGTTCGAACCGCGATTCGCAGCAACTGGCGCCAGCCATCAGAGACACACTGCGAGACCTGGATACAGGGTTGCCAGTCTACATCCAAACCTGGAGCCAGGAAATGGACCATCCTCTGTTTGCCGCCCGGATGGCGACGCTGTCGCTGGGTGTGCTGGGCATGATGGGCGCGATGCTGGCTGCGACCGGTGTCTTCGGAATGGCTGCGTACTCGGTGAGCAAACGGCTGCGGGAGTTGGGCATTCGTGTCGCCCTGGGCGGGCAGCGTAAGGCAGTGTTAGAGGCGGCATTGGGACGGGCATTTAAATTGCTGGCTATTGGTTCGACAACAGGATTGATCCTCGGAATTCTGGCGAGCCGGGTTCTCGCGTTCATTGTGTATCAGGCAACTCCTCGCGACCCGCTGGTATTGGCTGGTGTTGTTCTAGCGATGTCGCTACTGGGGCTGGTGGCTACTTGGATTCCCGCCCGACGCGCGCTGTCCCTTGATCCTATGATCCTGCTCCACGAGGATTGAATCGGCGTTATTGAAAGAGTTCCAGTACATCAGTACGCTGTAATAGACCTCCAGCAAGGTTTTGCAGGATGTCGGTGATGTCAGGCTTTCACGGTGAAGGACATAACGCGAAACAGAATCGCAGTGGCTCAGGTATCGGCAAGCCGGGGTGCAATTCGGTGCGGTACTCTGATCGGATCAATGTCGACCAGTGGCGCCTGGCTGATTGCGGAACGTACAACGATGTTCTGAGAACAATGATTCTCAAGCCGGAACCAGGGAGCTGGGTCAGCATACTCGGGATGAGAAACATGTCGGTTCCTCTCGGATTGCGGTCGATTCGTAGCCATCGATACCTTGCTTCTCATCCGTAACGATCAAACGCGCTCGCAATGATCAACTGATTGTTGCCGAAGAAGCCGACTTGTCGATACCAATCTGCCATCTCGGTAGGAGGATCGGCCGATTCGAGGATCTGGCGGAAGCAAACAGCGGTAGCTGCCCTGCGAAAGGAACCGCCATAGAGGGAATAAAAGCCCGAGATCGACGAGGCTGGACACGAGGCTGGACACGACAGGCGGGTCATTGGACTCGAAAGATCCAGCGACTCCGAAGTCGAAACAGATCGCTTTCTAGTTTTTCAGTTCGAGAATGATACGGCCGTCGAGCTGGCGCACGAAATCTCCTTCGGGTGTTTCGGAAGGTACATGAGCGGATTCCCAGGAGTTCAGATAGCCGTTAGCAGCCGCAGCCCAACTGCTATTCCGCAGGGTCGTAGTTCAGGTTTTGCCCGAGCCATCGCTCGATCTCTACCACGCTCATCCCTTTGCGGTTGCTATAGTCGGCGACTTGATCACGGTCGATCTTGCCGAGGCTGAAATATCGCGATTCCGGGTGGGCGAAGTAGAGACCACTCACGCTCGAGCCGGGCCACATCGCAAACGACTCAGTGATGAGCATCCCGGTGTTCGCCTGCACGTTGAGCAAACGCCAGAGGGAACCCTTCTCCGTGTGATCCGGGCACGCCGGGTAACCCGCAGCCGGCCTGATCCCCCGATACTTTTCTTGGATGAGGTCCGCGTTGCTCAGGCCCTCCGCACGACCGTAACCCCATTCATCCCGCACCCGCTTGTGCAGGCATTCGGCGAAAGCTTCAGCCAAGCGATCAGCGATGGCCTCCGCCATGATCGCGTTGTAGTCGTCGTTCTCAGACCTGAACCGGTCGCACAGCTCCTTCAGGCCGATCCCGCTGGTTACTGCGAAACATCCGATGTGATCGGGCAGCCCTGTTTCCTTCGGCGCGATGAAGTCGGCGAGTGATCGGCACGGCTCGCTGCCTTCCTTGTTGGACTGTTGCCGGAGGAAGTGGAATCGCTCTAACACCTGTCCTCGGCCGTCGTCTGCGTACAACTCGACATCGTCGCCCACAGTGCTGGCGGGAAAGAGGCCGTATACGCCACGCGCTGTAATCAGGTTCTTCTCAATGATGGCATCCAGGAGAGCATTGGCTTCGGTGAAGATCTGGCGCGCCTGTGCACCCTGCCCCTCGTGCTCGAGAATGCGGGGGTACACACCCTTCAGCCCCCAGGTGTGAAAGAGCGGCGTCCAGTCGGCGAAGTCGCGCAGCGTCGCCAAAGGAAAGTTATCCAGCACGCGCACACCGATAAACGAGGGCTTGGGCAGGTCCTCGGAACGCCATTTAATCGGAGTTCGCCTCGCGCGAGCGGTCTCAAGGGAGACGATCGTTTGGCGCGGGGCGGCGTGGGCCTTGCGAAGCGCCTCGTAATCGGCGCGATGCTGTGCCACGAACGCCGACTTGCCCTCATCACTGAGAAGGCTGGTCGTCACCGGCACCGCCCGGCTCGCATCCTGGACGTGGACCACTGGTTCGCTGTAATGAGGCGCAATCTTAACGGCCGTGTGCGCTCGGCTCGTGGTCGCCCCTCCGATCAGTAGTGGCAACTTGAAGCCCTGACGCTCCATCTCGCGGGCCACATGCACCATCTCGTCGAGAGACGGCGTGATCAGCCCGCTGAGGCCGATCATGTCCGCCTTTTCCGCCTTGGCGCGTTCGAGGATCTTTTCGCAGGGGACCATCACCCCCATGTCGATCACCTCGTAGTTATTGCAGGCGAGGACTACGCCGACGATATTCTTACCAATGTCGTGAACGTCGCCCTTGACCGTCGCGAGCACGATTTTTCCCTGCGCCTTGACCACCTGGCCGGATGCAGCCAGGGCAACTTTCTCGGCCTCCATGAACGGCGTCAGGTGCGCTACGGCCTTCTTCATCACGCGGGCGGACTTGACCACCTGGGGCAGAAACATCTTGCCCGCTCCGAAAAGATCACCCACCACACTCATCCCGGCCATCAGCGGGCCTTCGATCACCAATAGAGGGCGGCCCAGTTTGACGCGGGCTTCCTCGGCATCGACTTCGATGTAGGCGTCAATCCCCTTGACCAGCGCGTGAGAAAGACGCTCCTCGACCGTGCCAGTGCGCCATTCCTCGGCCTTCTTTTCATTTACCGCCTTGCCGACGCCCTTCAGCGTCTGGCCGTAATCCACCAGTCGCTCGGTCGAGTCGGGACGGCGGTTTAGCAGTACGTCCTCGACCAGCAGCTTCAGCTCAGGCTCAATCTCTTCGTAGACCTCGAGCATTCCGGCATTCACAATGCCCATGTCCATGCCCGCTGTGATGGCGTGATAAAGGAATGCGGAATGCATGGCCTCGCGAACCTTGTTGTTGCCTCGGAAGCTGAACGAGATGTTCGAGACGCCACCGCTGACCTTCGCGTGCGGCAGGTTCGCCTTGATCCAGCGCGTGGCGTTAATGAAGTCCACCGCGTAGTTGTTGTGCTCCTCCATGCCGGTGGCCACGGTGAGGATATTCGGATCGAAGATGATGTCTTCGGGCGGGAAACCAACCTCGTCGACCAGTATCCGGTAGGCGCGCTCGCAGACGCGGATCTTGTCCGCGTAAGTCGCGGCCTGGCCCTGTTCGTCGAAGGCCATCACCACCACCGCCGCGCCATACTTCAGAACGGTAGCGGCGTTCCGGCGAAACTTTTCTTCGCCTTCTTTCAGCGAGATCGAATTGACAATGCCCTTGCCCTGCAGACACTTCAGCCCCGCCTCGATGACCTCCCATTTCGAGGAGTCCACCATAAAGGGCACCTTGGCGACTTCGGGCTCGCTCGCCAGCAATTGCAGGAAGCGTGTCATTGCCGTGACGCCGTCGATCATGCCCTCATCCATGCAGATGTCGAGGACATTCGCTCCGTTCTCGACTTGCTGGCGAGCGACGCTTACAGCCTCTTCATATTTGCCGTCTTTGATCAGCTTCGCGAATTTGGGCGAACCGGCCACGTTGGTCCGCTCCCCGATCATGATGTAGACGCCGGGCTGCTGCGTGAATGGCTGTGAGCCCGAGAGACGAAGCGGCTTCGTCTCCCTGGCCGCGGGCACAACTGGGCTAGCGGGCAGGCTCACGCTCTGCTCTCGCTTTGGAGGGCGTAGGATCCCTCAATAGGCGTCGTCCCCCATTTTCGCGGAGGCTGGCCTTCGAGCGCTTTGGCGATAGCCGCGATGTGCTCGGGCGTGTTGCCGCAGCAGCCGCCGGCAATGTTAATCAACCCTCCCCGTGCAAAGTTGCTCAGATAACGGGCCATATCTTGCGGCCCCAGATCGAAACCGGTTTCCGACAGCGGATTCGGCAACCCGGCATTTGGGTAGCACGAGATCGCCACGTCCGCCTTCTCCGAGAGTTCCTCCAGGAACGGATACATAAGATCGGGACCGAGCGAGCAGTTAAGACCCACCGACAGCGGTTTCACGTGCCGCACCGCGTTCCAGAACGCCTCAGTCGTCTGCGCCGAGATCATCGTCTCGCCACCGCGCCCAACCGCCGCCGAGATCATCACCGGCAGTTCGTTGCCATCCGCATCGAACACCTCACGGATGGCGACAAGTGCCGCTTTGGCGTTCAGCGAGTCGAAGATCGTCTC
>Ga0182015_10006666_pt1 | contig 11509 bp, 7 predicted proteins | sample 712P3MmetaG_FD_120478 | JGI IMG/M metagenome (GOLD analysis project Ga0182015, IMG submission 120478) | Permafrost microbial communities from Stordalen Mire, Sweden - 712P3M metaG | ecosystem: Environmental > Terrestrial > Soil > Wetlands > Permafrost | place: Sweden: Stordalen | collected...
GGCTTGCGACGCAGATGTGCTCACCGCCGACCGAGGCATTCAGAAATTGCGCGTATTCCCGCATAAGAGTCCGGCAGAGATCGGCGTCGTCGCGTTCACCGCCGAATTTCGCCGGCCGAATCGTCGCCATATCCGCAATGATACTGGCGTACGCCGTCCGATCTGTTTCGCCGGCCTCGCAGGACCTGATATAAAAGCGCCCATGACGAAAGTTGCCACCGTCTCTCTCTCCGTCGTTCTCTGTGCCGGAATCCTGACCGCGACACCGGGATTTGCCCAGGACCCACCAGCCGCTCCCGCGCACGATCCCCGCATCGGGCCGTTGATCGAGTCGCTGAATCAGGCGAAGACGATTCGCGAGACGGCTCTGTCCCCTGATGGCAAATTCATCGTGTGGAATGTGGGCGGGCGCGGCGGGTCGGGAATCTCGCTGGCTCCCTTCGACAATCCATCGGCGGCGAAACGAATCACCGCGTGTGCCAGCGGAGACAAAAGCCAGGAGAGCAACCCAGTTTTTTCCCCTGACTCTCACCAGCTGGCGTTCTTTTCCGACTGCAATGCCAATGACAAAATGGCGATCTTCATCGCCGATCCCGCGAGCTCGGCAGGGCCGCATCAGCTGGTGGAGCTGAACGGCTTCGCCAAGGAGATGCAGTGGTCACCGGATGGCAAGCAGCTCAGCTTCCTTTATGTGGAGGGGGCGACGAGGCCCTCGGGCGCGCTGGCAGCGGAGAAACTGCCGTCAGGAGTGATTGGCGTGGAGGGGCTGGAAGTGCAGCGTGTGGCGGCCGTCGACGCTGCGAGCGGGCAACTCACGCAAATTACGCCCCCGAAGCTGCATGTGTTTGAATTTGACTGGTCGCCCGATTCCAAAAAGCTGGCGTACGTGGCCGCGCCGCCCCCGGGCGAGAACAACTGGTGGGTCGCCAGGCTGTACACGCAGCCGGTGGATGGTGATCCAACCCCGATCCTGGATCCGCCGACCGTGGCCGGGTCGCTGCACGGGTTGCAGATCGCTGTGCCGCGCTGGTCGCAGGATGGGCAGCAGGTCGCGTTCATCGGCGGGTTGATGTCCGATCAGGGATCCACCGGAGGCGACATCTACGTGATCCCGGCTGCGGGTGGAGAACCACGGGATGTGACGCCGGAACGGCGGGGGAGCCCAGCCTGGTTTGTCTGGCTCGACGACAAGCAGATGGGCATTGCGGAGATCAAAGGCGGAGCTTCGCATCTGTTCGTTTACGACATCACGAATCACCAGGAGTCGACGGACTTCAATCTGACCTTGCCCGGCTCGGTGGGAGCTGGCGGGCTGATGATGAGCGTGGCAACGTCGAACACGAATAACATTGCGCTGATCCGGTCTTCGTTCGACAGCCCCCCTGAAGTCTGGGCCGGGGAGTTGATGAACCTGCGGCAGATTACGCACGTCAACGACGGGGTGAAGCCGCTGTGGGGCAAGGCGGAGTCGGCGGAATGGGACAACGAAGGTTTCCACGTGCAGGGCTGGCTGCTGCTGCCGGCGCACTACGATCCGGCGAAGAAGTATCCGCTCATCGTTGAGGTGCACGGCGGGCCTTCTTCGGCGGTGGTGCCCCGGTGGCCGGGCGTCGGATATGGCCCGGTTCCCTTCTCCGCTCTCGACTACTTCGTGCTGATGCCGAATCCGCGGGGCAGCTATGGCGAGGGCGAGAAGTTCACGCAGGCGAATCGCAAGGACTTCGGCTACGGAGACCTGAGCGACATTCTGGCCGGGGTGGACACGGTCGAGAAGAAATATCCGGTCGACGACGCGCGCGTGGGCCTGACGGGATGGAGCTACGGCGGTTTCATGACGATGTTCGCGGTGACGCAGACGCATCGCTTCAAGGCCGCTGTGGCGGGAGCCGGCATCGCCAACTGGCAGAGTTACTACGGCGAGAATTCCATCGACCAGTGGATGATTCCGTTTTTTGGGGCGTCGGTATATGACGATCCGGCGGTGTACGCTAAAATGTCTGCTATCAACTACATCAAGAACGTGAAGACGCCGGTGCTGGCGGTGGTCGGGGATCGCGACGGCGAGTGTCCGGCGCCGCAGTCGTTCGAGTTCTGGCATGCGCTGCGCGACCTGGGCGACACCACGGAGCTGGTGGTGTATCCCAACGAGGGCCACGGGTTTGTGAACCCCGAACATCGGCGGGACGTGCTGGAGCGGGCGCTGGGCTGGTTCGAGGAGTACATGCCCTAAGGCGGCGATGCGGCGGTTAGCGGAAAAGCGGTCAGCCAAGAGCAGTTAGCGAATCGGCGACTGTTCCGTCCAATACCATGCCGGACGCCTTGAGCGCACCTGGGACGGTCACGTGCTGCTGTCCTGTGTGGGGTGTCCTTTGTTATTCTGAATCGCACACGGAATTTTCAGGTGCTTGGACCGTTTGAGCGGCCCGACTGCTCAGACGGGGAGGTTTCATGCGGCGGTTCCTTGCTTTTGTAGTTCTGTTTTTGTGTTCGCTTCCGGTTGGTCTTTCCATCGCGGGTTGTGGCCACAATCCCAATAATTACTGCATAAAGAACGGCAACGCCTATGGCATTACGACCAGCCAGGTCGTCTACATAACGCTGCAGCCGGAGACAACGGGACTTTCGCTGGCGTGGGGACAGACGGGGAACATCGGAGCGCCGCAGGCCTTTAACTGCAATGGCGGTTCGGCCAGCGTCAGCAAGTACACCTATGCCAGCTCCAACCTGCAGCTCGCCGATATCTCGCCGACCGGCATCATCTGTGCGGGCACCTGGAACCGCAACAGCCCGGGCGGAGTCTCCAACTTCACGATTTGCACGCCGCCCCCCGGATCGTCGCTGTCTTCGTTCTCGGGATGCACTCCCACGACCTGCGGCACCGCGCAGATTACGGCTAGCGGCGCGGCGGTTACGAGCAATCCGGTCAACATCTATGTGCATCCCCCCATCACATCGATGACGATTCCCAGTCAGACTAAGTGCGTCTCCCAGGGACAGACCCTGGCCGACTCTTCGGGAGCGACGCTTCCGCTGCTGGCGGAGACCACCGTGACCGGACCGGGAGGAGTGACGCTGTGCAGTCCCAGCACGATCTCGTGCACCAGTCCCAATGCGAACGTGGGAACCATCACCTATAACCCGGTTACATCGAGCGTCGTGACCATCAACAACACGACGAACCCGACCAGCACGAATCCGGTGACCGGAACCACCACGAACCCCACGCCCAATCCAAACGGAACGGCGACCGCGAATCTACCCGGCTCAACCATTATCAATGCGAACACGTCGGAGGTGACGTCAGCCGCCGGCTACTTCTCCACCTGCCCACCAGCCAGCATCAAGCTGAACATTAATGGCTCCACGTCGGCGACGGTAACGCCGAGTTCGCCGCAGACGGTGGTGTCGCAGGTGACCGACACGAATGGCGCGACCATCAACGGCCTGAGTCTGAGCTACGCCTCCACCGAGCCGCAGAACCTCAGCGTCAGCAGCACGGGCCTGATCACTGCTAGCTTCCCCAGTCATGCCACAGTGAGCGCGATTTGCCAGCCCCCGAGCTGCAATCCCGCGCCTGTGAATCTGATTGGAACCCTCGGCAATGGGATGCCGGTTACCGGCAACATCGTCACCGTCAACTCACCGGGGCCCAGCAACAACCAGATCTGGATGGCCTCGTCGCAGTCGCCTTATTTCTCTGAGGTCGATTTGACGACTGGCGGAGCGGCCGCGCCGGTACGACTGCCCTACACGCCCAACTCGATGGTGATGAACCAAGGCGGCACGACCCTGTATTTCGGCAGCTACTACGAACTGATGATCTACAACACGCTCGGCAACTCGCTTTCGAAGGAAGTCCCGTCGGTGCCGGGCGTGGTGCTGGCGGTGTCACCGGCGGGATCGACGGTGGTGATCAACGATCAGCTTCGGCAAGTCATTTATCTCTACAGCACCTCGGCCAGCACGTACACGAGCATCGGAGGGGTTGCCAGTCGCGCTCAATATTCGCCGGATGGCACGACCGTCTACATCAGCGGCCAGGATCCCGCCACGGGTCAGAACACGCTCTTCGTGAACAACATCAGTTCCGGCTGGTCCAGCTACCCTCTGAATAACCAGCCGACCTACAGCTGCCCTCTGGAAGCGGCTGGTTCTGCCGCGGTGCCGGCCTACAATCCATCGTGGGATCCGTTCTGCGGGCCATCGCTGACCGTCACCGTTCCCAGCGTGGCGACCTTCCTCAGCGGAACCTCGACAGCCGCCAGGAGCTTCTGCCCGAACAGCAGTGCGAACCCGCCGTATTATCCGCCAGCTGCCGACGTAAGTGCAACGACGACGCAGCTGACTGCAACTGCCGATGGCAACCACATTCTCGGAACGGATGGAACCACGTTCTCGGATATCTGGCTCTTCCAGGGAGGTATGCCGTCGGGAGCTACCGGCGTGCCCATCGGGGCGTGCCCGGCCTATGGCGGAGGAACGCCGCTGACACTGACCACGTCGTTCGCGCAGGGGACGCTGCCCGTATCGCCTTCAGAAGTCGACCAGGTGGTTGCGTCGCCTGATTCGACCGTGGCCTTCGTCACGTATACTGCCGGCACGGCGGCCGGGCTGCTGCCGTATTACAGCCCTTCGTCGACGGCAGGCGCACCCGGCACGGTAGGCACCGTGCAGCTTTCCTCGGGCGCGCTGGCTCCGTTTGCGGGCATCTTCAGCCCCGATGGCTCGATCTTCTTCGCCAGCACGAGCGGGGATAATCTCGTCCATATGGTGAACACCAGCACATTGACGGATACGCAGACGATCAATCCGAACCTCACGAATGGAAAAGGCGTCGCAGTTCCCGCGCAGTTCCTCGCCGTGAAGAGCCGGCCGACGACTTAGTACAGCTGAACCCTCCGGGAGTGCGGCCAGCCAAGCTGGCCGTTTCCTTTTGAGCGCGATTGGCACGCAAGCCGGGTCGCCAGCACGGGGCGGTACACTAAGACCCATGTCGCGCATCGCCATCATCTCGAAGCCGCAGAAGGAAGAACTCCGCGTCCTGCTGCCGGAACTGGTGTTGTGGCTGAAGTCGCATGGGCATGAGCCCCTGCTGGATCCGGTGAGCGCGAACTACGTCATGGATGAGAAAGTGTATGCGCGCCCCGATTTGTCCTCGCTGAGTCCGGACCTGGTAATCGTGCTGGGAGGCGATGGAACGCTGCTGGCGGCGGCGCGGGTGTTCGCGCACAGCGGGGTCCCGATCCTGAGCGTCAATCTGGGAGCCCTCGGATTTCTTACCGAAGTACGTCTGGCGGACATTTACACGCACCTCGAAGCGTGGAATAAGGGCGGGTGCTGCATCGAGTCGCGGGCGATGGTGCACAGCGAACTTTGGCGTGACGGAAAGCTGAATTGCGAGCACGATGCGCTCAACGATGTGGTGGTAGCCAAGGGCGCCATCGCGCGCATGGGACATTTTGCCGTGGAAGTGGACGACCAGCTGGCCGCAATTTTCCGCGCGGACGGAGTGATCGTCGCCACGCCCACCGGATCGACGGCGTACTCCCTGGCGGCTGGAGGACCGGTACTGACGCCCGGAGTCGACGTCCTGGTGGTGACGCCGATCTGTCCTCACCAGCTCACCCTGCGCCCGATGGTATTGCCCGGTACTTCCCGCATCCTGGTTCGCATCGAGGGCGTACCCGACCAGACTTTTCTGACCGTCGATGGCCAGGAGGCCATTCAGCTCCGCCTCGGCGACGAGCTGCGCTGCCGCCGTTCAGATCTTTCCGTGAAACTGATTCGGCTCGGGAAGAACGGGTTCTTCGATGTTCTGCGCTCGAAACTCAAATGGGGCGAGAAATAGAGCGGCGCGGAGCCGGTGCAACAGAGGTCTTCCCGTCCGCGAACGAAGCTATGGCTTCGTCAACTCCTCCAGCATCTGGCGTGCCTTGGTTTCCAGATTGCGCGCGCCGTCGAGGTCATCGGCCTTGAGAGCATCGCGTGCGCGGGTGATGTGCGTGTGGATCAGGGCAACCGTCTTCTGCTCGTCGGAGCTGAGCGGGCGCTTAATGGCGTTCACCCCATTTTCCGTGGCATCGATCTGGCTGGAAATCTGCTGACGGTCGGCGGTGCTGGAGTTGTCGTTGGCGCTTGTAAGCTGCCCAATTTTAGACATCTCGGATGGCTGAACATCCGGTGACGGCGCGTTCTGCGAGGAAGCCGGGGGCGCGCTTTGCGCGACCTTCGCAGCGTCCGCAGCCTCCTGGGCGGCGGTGGACCTGGGGTGGTGCTTCGCTGGCCGGTGCGGCTGCGAACTGGCTGTTTCGACCTTCGTTTCGGGCGGCGCGGTGGTGTCCAGCTTGACCAGGGGTCTTTTGATCGCGGGCATGGGAGGCGGCATGGGCGAAAAGAGAGCAACCATCTGCTCGGGAGGCAGCGGCGGCGCCTCAGCCGCCGGAGACACAGCGGTCATTGGCTGTTTGGGGCCGCATCCCGTCAGCAGCGCCAGCAACAAGGCAAGCGCAGCAAAGCTCTTTCCGGAGCTCATGGTCCGGACCTTTCTGGCTGGGTCTCACCACCCTGGCGAGCAAGCTCGCTGGGAATCGCGTGTCCCGTAGACTCCGAAACTACGCGCTGTCCCGAACCGGCAGAAATCAGCGGGAGCCGCAGTACAAATGTTGTTCCGCTCCCCGTCTTCGATTCTACGTCAATCTGGCCATGGTGCATCTGCACAATCCGGTAGGCCATGGCCAGTCCAATCCCGCTACCCTCCTTCTTGGTCGTGAAGTAGAGGTCGAAGATCCGTGCCCTAATCTCATCCGGTATGCCCTCACCGTGATCGCGTACTCGGATATAGGCCCAGCGAGTGTCTTCGGCCAGCCGAACCTCCAGCAGCCCGCCCGTGGCCATGGCCTGGGCCCCGTTGAGCACCACGTTGAGGAGAGCCTGTTCCAGCAGGTCGGCGTCGACGCGGCACAGGACCGGCCGCGTCGGCGACTGGCTCTCGACGGTGATGCCGCGCGTCTGGAGTTCGGCGGAGGCCAGCCCCAGCACGCTGGCGACGACGGCCCGCAAATCCTGATCCTTGAGCTGGAGCTCGACGGGACGGGAAAAGTCGACCAGCGTCTGCACGACGCGATCGAGGCGGCGAATTTCGCTCTGGATGATGTCGAGATGCCGCAATGCGTCGCCGCCGGCGTGGACCTTGTTCCGGAGCAGCTCCAGATGGACGACGATGGCGTTGATGGGATTCTTGACCTCGTGACCAACTCCGGCCGTGAGGCGGCCAATCGAGGCCATACGGCGCGAAACCTCGAGCTCGGTCTCAATCTCGCGGACAGATTCCAGGTCGTGCAGAGTCAGCAGCGCACCCAGAGAATGCCGGTCGCGGGACTGGGAGTCGTGAATGAAATCGAGGGAAACTTCAACGCGCCGGCCTGTTTCGGTGGTGACTTCTTCCTGGACGATGGACATGCCACCCTCGAAGGCGTCGCGAACGATGCGGCCGAGCCGGGTATTGCGGTCGAAAATCTCACGGACTTCCGCCCCAAAGATGTGCTCGCGGCCGATGTTGAGGAAGCGCTCAACCGCACTGGAAACCAGGACGGCGCGAGCATCGCGGGTGAAAAGCATGATGCCGTCCTGCAGGTTGGAAAGGATTTGATCGAGATTCTCGCGGAGAGCGGAGAATACCTCTTCAACGTTGCGGATGCGCTGGCCGAGGCGCTCGATCTTGCCGGAAACCTGAGCGACCGCGTCGCCGCCGCCGCGCCTCGATTCCCGTTCGGGAGCCGGAAGCTGGGGTCCGATCAGCTCGGGTTCGACGACGCGCCGCAGTTCGCGGGAAGTGGAAGTATCGGCGAGCGCCTCCTGTGCGGCCAGAGTGTCCAGGCGATGGCTGATCTGCTCGATGGGCTGCAGAGCGAGGTTGGCCACGAAGGCGGCCACGATCAACGAAATGATCATCGCCAATCCCATGATGCTGAAGGACTCGATCAGCCAGGGTCGAAAGGCGTGGCCGAGAAAGGTGGTGCGAATGCCGATGCGGATGGTCAGGAAGGGCTGGTCGTTGCGGTCGAGGCCGAGCGAGACGTTGTAGACCTGAGGCGGCCCGAAGACGATGCGGAAGGTGCGGACCAGAGACTGACGGCGCAGCACCGAATAATCGGGCCGGTTCGGAAGCACCTGGTCGTCGAGCGAAGAATCAGGGACTGCAATAATGGCGCGGTTCTGACGGTCGACAATCGCCACGTCGAGGATGGTGGGCGAATAGTTGACGATGGCGGTCAGCTGGGAGTTCAGGCCTCGGTCGAGGCGGAGCGAATCGGCGACAGCGGCGCGCACAGAAGCAGGGTCGTTGGGGTCGAACTGACGCGTACGCAGGCCTGTATCCAAGGTCTGACGCATCTGAAAGAGCACATTGTGGGCGAGGTAGTCGGTGGCGTTCCAGGACTCCTCGATGTTCTGCTGGAGCAACTGGCTCAGCCAGAACGAGGAAAAAACCACCACGACCGAAAACACCAGGCCGGTAATGGCGAGGACGAGTTTGGTCTTGAGCCGCATGTTCGGGGGCTGCGCTCAACGTTTAGGGATCAGTTAATGGGAGGATACCGGCATTGCCCCTCCCACGCCACATTTATTCTTCGAGAGCGCCGGCAGCGGATGCGGAACTTCCGTACTCGCGCAGCTTGTTGTGCAGAGTTTTGAGGCTGATGCCGAGGATTTCGGCGGCGCGGGTCTTGTTGTTGTGGGTGGATTCGAGCGTTTTGAAGATGAGCATCCGCTCGGCATCGTCGACGGTGGCGCCCACTTCGAGCTGAATCGCGTTGGGAGGCAATTCGTTCACGGCGCGCACCGGCCTGGTTCCAAAGCCAGGAGGAAGATGACGGGACTGGAGATGGCCTTCGGCGCAGAGAACGATGGCGCGCTCGATGGTGTTGCGCAGTTCGCGAACGTTGCCGGGCCAGTCGTGGGCGACGAGGCGCGCGAGCATCTCGCTGTCGATGCCGGAGACGCGGCGCTGGTGCTTCTGGTTCATGTCGATGATCATGGCGTCGGCAAGCGCGGGAATGTCTTCCTTGTGCTCCCGCAGCGGCGGCATGTGAATATTGAAAACGTTGAGGCGATAGTAAAGGTCGCCGCGCAGATGGCCGTCGTCGACGGCCTCTTCGGGATTCTTGTTGGTAGCGGCAAGAACGCGGACATCGATCGGGGATTCGACCTTGCTGCCGAGCCGCCGCAGTTTGTGATCCTCCAGAACCCGCAGCAGCTTGGCCTGGGTAGCGACGGGCATTTCGCCGATTTCATCGAGCAGCAGGGTGCCGTCCTCAGCCAGCTCGAAGCAGCCAGCTCGACGCTCGATGGCGCCGGTGAACGCTCCCTTTTCGTGGCCGAAGATCTCGCTTTCGATCAGCGTCTCAGGAATGGCCGCGCAGTTTACGGCGACGAAGGGCTTGCTGCGACGCGGGCTGAGATCGTGCAGGGTGCGAGCGACGAGTTCCTTGCCGGTGCCGCTTTCGCCGGTGATGAGCACGGAGACGTTGCTGGTGGCGACGCGTTCGATGAGGGTGAAGACTTCCTGCATTTTCTTCGAAGCGCCGACCAGAGAGCCGAGCACGCCGGTTTCGCGCAGTTTGCGGCGGGTGACTTCGAGCTCACGCTCGGTGTCACGCTGGCGCGATGCGTTGGCGAGGATGGTCCGAAGCCTGGTTGAGTCGACGGGCTTCTGGATGAAGTCGTAGGCGCCGTTCTTCATGGCTTCGACGGCGGAATCGATGGAGCCTTGTGCAGTGAGCATGACGACGGCAATTTTTTCGCTGTTTTCTCCCAGACGGGCAAGGAGTTGCAGGCCATCCATGCGCGGCATTTTGAGGTCGGAAACGACGATGCCAGGCTGCCAGGAGCTCACTTTTTCAAGGGCTTCGAGGCCATCACGAGCGGTTTCAGTGCGATAACCCCATCCGGAAACCAGCTCGGCAAGGCCAGAAAGGGCATGCGGCTCGTCTTCCACAATGAGGACTTTTTCCTGGCTTGCCATGTGCGAGGGATCAACACGCGCGATCACGGTTTGTTGTATCACTTTTGAGCCATGCGGGACCAGAATTGGAGTATGCGGGCTGGATTTCACCTCCTGTATTCTTGAAGAAGCGTGCAAAGTCCTCGTGTACGGCTGCTCCTGCACTGGATTCCGGCGTTGGTCGGGATCGGCATCATCGTGGCGGAATCGACGGCAACGATGTCCTCGGAGAACACCAGCCGATGGCTGCTGCCGCTGTGGGTTAAGCTGTTTGGACCGATCAGCCCGGCGCACTGGGCGGTCATTCACCACTACATCCGGAAAACAGGCCACTTTGTCGGCTACGGCTCGGTGAGCCTGGGGTTTTTCGACTCCTGGCGCGTGACGCTGGAGCACCGCTGGCCAGCGTGGCAGGTGCGATTCCGGTATGCAGCGGGTCTGGCGCTGCTGTGCACGCTGTTGCTGGCGAGCTGGGACGAGTGGCACCAGAGCTTTCTGCCGGGACGAACGAGCTCGGCACGCGATGTGGCATTGGATTTCTGCGGAGCGGTGACGGCGCACCTGATTTTGTTCTGCATCGTCAGCCTTTGCCGCCAGGAGCACCCTGTAGCCTGTAGCCTGTAGCCTGGAGCTGGGAGCCAGGAGCCGGGAGCGAGTCGCTGGTGGCGAGTCGCCGGCAGCGGTGGGGCTCCCAGCGGCATCAACTATTACCTTTGTGTCTTCCCTCCCCCCACCCCCCTCCCCCTATGGGACTCCGGCAAGTCCCCGATCTGGCTGGAGTTGCAGGAGGGCCATTTTGGACTGTGGCAAGTTCATGAAAATGAGCCAGTTTGCCTGGGCCTTTTGGCGCCTGGTGCGGGGGTGGATGGGGATAGCCGGGCTTTTCGCGCGGCGGTTGCGCGGGCTGTGGGTGAAGCAGCAGTTCTGGCCGAGCAGGGTGGTGGAGCGGCAGCGCTGTCCGTAGCGGTTGAAGAACTCGCACTGGCGGGATTCGACCGGGTTGGGGTGGTGGCCATAGCAGAAGAGCTGGCCGGGGAGAGCGCGAAAGGTGCAGGGTCGGCTCTGGCGGAGCGCGGTGCAGAAACGTGGCATCAGTTTCCTCCGGAAAAGCGTTCAGCGTACAGCGTTCAGCGTTCAGAAAAACGCGCAGGGCTCAAAGCACAGTGATCAGAGACCAGTGATCGGAGTCGTGAACCGGCCAAAGAAAAAGCCTCGCCGGCGGCGAGGCTTTTCGTGGTTCCAAAGCGTAGTCAACGGGGGAAAATTATTTCTTTGCCCCTTATTATCAGGATACCAAGTCCAGCACTAAAACACGCCAAATATCTTTGAGCGTATAAGGGTGGAAGTGGTGTGGAATGTGGGACAACACTTTGGTACCGTGCGTGAAAAGCTTGACAAGTTTTCCACATTTCGGGGTTTTGGAAGTCTGGGATGTTTTGGGGGCGGGTTCGGATACGCGGGGAGGTGCGCGCGGGATGAGCCTCGTTTCGTACGGGATCGGGCAGGCCC
>Ga0182015_10006667_pt1 | contig 11508 bp, 13 predicted proteins | sample 712P3MmetaG_FD_120478 | JGI IMG/M metagenome (GOLD analysis project Ga0182015, IMG submission 120478) | Permafrost microbial communities from Stordalen Mire, Sweden - 712P3M metaG | ecosystem: Environmental > Terrestrial > Soil > Wetlands > Permafrost | place: Sweden: Stordalen | collected...
CGGAATTTCGATTCCGTTCCGCTCGGCGAGTAAACGCGCATGGAGAAAAAAGTCGAGCGCGTATACGTGGTAGTAGAGCGATTGCTCGAAGTAAACGCCATCCGGACGTACCTGCCGCCCGGCTTCGTGCAACAGCGTCTTCCACCCTTTTTCCCGCCAGCGCGCTGCGCCGGGTATCTGCGGATAGAGAGTGCCGAGAAAAAACAACGCGACGGCTTCACCCAGCAGATGCGTGTTAGGAGAAAAGTAAGTCGATAGATAACGCTCAATGTAACGCCCCTGAAAAGCGAGCGCCGGCAGCAGTTCCGAGCGAAATTCCGCATATTCGGCGGTCCCAGACAGCAGGTGGTCGACCCAGACCCACGACAAACTGCGAAAGGCAACTTCCAGCGTGCTTCCCCAGTTGATGCCCAGCGGATAGGGGTTCGCTTTGCTCCAGCTGCGCCACTCGGCGATCAGTTCGTGAACGTACTTGCTGTCCCCGCTCAGCAGTCGAGCCTTTGCCAGCGTGACCAGGTGCTGGTGCCGGTTCAATTCCCAGGTGATTTTGTGGTCACCCACCACAGCAAAATCAAGAAAAGCAATCTTGAACCATGGATCGAGCGGCGCGCGTTTGCCGTGCACAGGATCAAGATGCCAGTCGATCTCATCTCCAAAGCTGAGGTCGTCGTAGCCGAGCAGTCGAAAACGATGAGAGCAGATCGCGTCCGCCTCGCGCAGAATCTCCGCTGCTGCGTCGGGCAGATTGTTCCGCACCAAGTCGGCGCGTCCCTCAGCTTCGCCGGGAGAAAAGAAGAACTGGCCAGGCCGCCCTGCCTCGGACTTGAGCGGCAGCATCGTGAGCGGTACTGCCCCGTTTCGCACGCCCAGGCGGTGCATCAGCAGGTCGCTCCGCTTGTGGAATTCCTGCCCCGCGCGCACCTTCACCTCGTCCCAGCCCATTCGGGATACGCGCGCCAGCTTGTTTTGCCATCGGGAAGCCACGGTTGACTTTATCTTACATGTCGAAAAGCGCCGCGCTAAGAAACGCCGCCCTCGACAACTGTTACTCTTGTTACCCCCTCTGCCTCGCTACATCTGACCGGACGCTCGCGGCCGCGCTACGATCAAGGTTGCGGATATTTTTTCGTGTCCAGTTCAGCCGATTCGAGGCCGTCTGATCGCGAGGATGGTTAGGGGAACGGCGACACATTTAAGTTTAATAATGTTTCGCAGCTCGCTGATAATAAACATGTTGAATGGCAGTGGTTCGACGTAATAGCAAGCGGGCGCGGAATGCTGCACCGTCGCGTTCATGGGCAGGTTGGTATAGTTCTTAAGAGTTAGTTGCTGTACGGTACACATTCAATTTGTCAGGAGATTTTGCTTGGGTTTGTCGGTTAGCGTTTTCGGGTTGGGATACGTCGGATCGGTATCGGCTGCGTGCTTCGCGTCGATGGGCCACAAAGTGATTGGCGTCGATGTGAGCCGCGCCAAGGTTGAAATGATGGGATCGGGCCGTACTCCGATCGTCGAAGCCCGCATGAGCGAAATGGTTGCTCAGGCGCACAAAGCCGGATTGCTGCAAGCAACTACCGACGCCACCGCGGCAGTGTTGAACTCCGAAGTCTCATTCGTCTGCGTCGGAACGCCCAGCCTGAAGAATGGCAAACTCGATCTCAGTCACATCGAGAGCGTAGCCCGCGAAATCGGCGCGGCCATCCGCAAGAAAAATTCGCCGCACGTTTTTGTTTTGCGCAGTACCGTGCTCGCTGGGACGACAGAAACCGTGGTGCTTCCCGTCCTCGAAAAAGAGAGCGGGAAAAAATGCGGTCAGGATTTCACCGTTTGCTATAACCCTGAGTTCATGCGCGAAGGCAGCGCGGTTGCCGATTTCCTGAATCCTCCCTACACCATTCTTGGAGCCAGTGACACCAACCATCTTGCTCCGCTGCGCGAACTTTACAAAGACACGCCCGGCACGCTCTACGAGACCACGATTCCTGTCGCCGAGATGGTCAAGTATTTTTCCAATTGCTATCACGCCGTAAAGGTTGGCTTCGCCAATGAGATGGGAACCATGTGCAAACATCTTGGCGTCGATGCGCACGCAGTGACGAAGATCTTTACTTCTGACACCAAGCTGAACATTTCTCCCGCCTATCTTTCGCCGGGATTTGCCTTCGGCGGTTCCTGCCTTCCCAAAGATCTGCGCGCTATCACCTATAAGGCTAAAGAACTCGACCTCAAACTTCCCCTGCTCGAATCGCTGATGCCGAGTAACGCCGAGCATGTCGATCGCGCGGTGGAGATGGTGCTGAATACAGGCAAAAAGAAAATCGCGCAACTCGGCCTGAGTTTCAAGGCTGGCACTGACGATCTGCGGGAGAGTCCGCAGGTGCAACTGATCAAGCGACTCATGGGCGAAGGCCTCGAAGTTAAAGTATGGGATGAGGATGTTTCTCTAGGCCGTCTCGCCGGTTCCAACCGCCAATACATCGAAGAAGTCATCCCGCACATCGGGTCCGTGCTTTCCGCCGACCTCGAAGACGTGATGCGCACCGCCGAAGTTGTCATCCTCGGCAACAAATCGGCAAGTAAAAGTCAACTTGCCAAAGTTCTGCGTCCCGAGCAGATCGTAATTGACCTCATCCACCTGGATCGAACGAAGCGGCCGGAAGGCGCGAAGACCTACGAAGGAATTTGCTGGTAGCACTTACTCACCCAGGCTGTCTTCCCGAGCGGAAGGCTATACCTGCTCACCACTCATGCTTCATTGCCTTGGCAAACTTTGCCGCCGGCAGTGTATTCAGCACATCTTCTTTGGTAAGCCACGCCCGCCGCGCCTGCGTGATGCCATAACGTATTTTCTCCAGGTGCGAAGTGTGGTGAGAATCGGTGTTGATCACGATCTTCACACCATGCTGTTTTGCCATCCGCAGATGGACATCGTTGAGGTCGAGCCGCTCCGGATAAGAGTTCAGCTCCATCGCGACTTTGTGTTTGGCTGCTGCCTTGAGCACTTTGTCGAAATCGAACTGATAGGCATCGCGCCGCAGCAGTTGTCGTCCCGTGGGATGCCCGATCACCGACGTATTAGGATTGGCAATCGCCTTCAGCAGCCGGTCGGTCATCGTGGCACGGTCCTGGTTGAACTGCGAATGCACGCTGGCGATCACGATGTCCATTTTCTCGAGCACTGAGTCTGAAAGATCGAGCGACCCGTCGCCGAGGATATCGACTTCAATCCCGGCAAGAATGCGGATGTCCTTCAATTGTTTCCCGACCGCGCGGATCCTTTCAATGTGCGCCAGCGCGCGCTCGTCCGTGAGCCCATTGGCGAACGCCAGATTCTTGGAGTGGTCGGTGATGGCCATGTACTCGTAGCCGCGCTCCCGAGCGGCTTCTGCCATTTCTTCGATCGTGTTGCGGCCGTCGGTTTCAATAGTGTGCATGTGCACATCGCCGCGGATGTCGCCCAGTTCGATCAGCACGGGCAACGTGTGCGCTGCGGCGGCTTCGATTTCTCCTTGATTCTCACGCAGCTCAGCGGGGATGAAGTCGAGATTCAGCTTGGCGTAAATCTCTTCTTCGGTTTTGCGTGCCACCGGCTTCTCGTCTTCAAGGCTCGCCAGACTATATTCGTTCAGCGTGAAACCCATCTTCAGCGCGCGCTGCCGCAGGGCCACGTTGTGCGCCTTCGAGCCGGTGAAATATTGCATCGCCGCTCCAAACGATTCCGGCGGAAGCAGCCGTACATCTACCTGCATGCCGCTGCGATGCCGGAAGCTGACCTTGTTCTCGCCTTGCGCGATCACGTCCATCAGCCCGGGGAAGCGCAACAGATGTTCAATGAGCTTCTGACGCGACTCGTCCGCGATGCAGCCTTTGCCCGTGACGAGAATATCGAGGTCGCCGACCGTTTCTCGTCCCCGGCGCAACGATCCAGCCGGCGTTACTTTCTCAATGCCCGGTGCAGATTTCAAATACTCCGTCAGTTTTTCCGCCAGTTCTTCCGCCGTGTCGAGCAAAAATCGTCCGGCAATGCGGCGATAGTCTTCGATCGCCTTGAGTAGCTTGAGCTCGTGCTTTTCGCCCATGCGCGGCAGTTCCCGAATCTTGCCCTCCCGCGCCAGTTTCTCCACGCCCTCCAGATCGCTGACCTGATAAGCGCTCCAGATCAGGGCGATTGTCTTTGGGCCAAGACCCTGGATCTTGAGCAATTCGAGCATTGACGGCCGATACTTTTTCAGCAGCTCCGCGTGCGCTTCAATGTGGCCATCTTTGAAAAGCATCTGCAGGTTTGCCAGCATCCCCTTGCCAATGCCCTGGATCGCCAGCACCTTCTTCGGTTCGTCGATCAGATCAGCCACCTGCTGCGGTAGAGCTTCAATGGCCTCGGCCGCGTTGCGATACGAGCGCACGCGAAACGAGTCCTGACCGTCGATCTCGAGCAGATCGGCGGTTTCGAAGAGCAGGGTTGCGATACTCTTGTTGTCCATCCGGAGTGGAACCTGAGAGAAGATTGTAACGCCAGATTGTAACGCGAGATTGTAGCCTGAGACGACCGCAGCAGCAGGGAAGACCTATACAGAGGGACACAAATACCGCAGAGGTCGAGCGCGGAGCTTGGTCCGCAAAAAAAGTCGCGTGAAAAAACTATCCGCTCAGGTGATCTTGGTTACATTGGCCGCCTGCGGGCCTTTCTGTCCCTGGACAATCTCAAACTCCACTTGATCGCCCTCCTGCAGGCTTTTGTAACCTTCAGTGGTGATCGAGCTGTAGTGAATAAAAACATCGGGTCCATCTTCACGGCCGAGGAAGCCGTATCCCTTTGCGTTATTGAACCACTTGACCGTGCCTTTCAGCCGTTCCACATGCCCCCCTTTTTATTGCGAATTGTCCTAAAAAGGCGCGATTCCAGGCACCGCAAAAAAATGTGTAGGCATTGTGCTGCCGAGCGGAGGGGCTGTCAAGGCTCAGCATAACCGCTTCGCGGAAGCCGCTATCATCGGGGGAGTATCAGGGGGAGTATCGAGAGAGTTATGGGGTGGCCGCATTAGCGCGCGGGTCGGGTCATCTCGGCCAGCCAGAGTATCCCGGAAATGGTCTTGGCGTCGCGAATGCGGCCATGGAGCGCCATCGATTTCGCCTCAGATAAAGTGAAAAACTTCACCGCAATCCTCTCATCCGGCTCGGGTTGGGCCTCGCCTGCTGCAAGGCCGCGGGCCAGATAGATAGTCATGGTTTCGTCGAGAAAGCCGGGACTCACGTAAAAATGCAGGACCCGCTTCCACTGGCGGGCCATGTAGCCGGTCTCTTCGAGTAACTCGCGCTTGGCTGCGGTGAGCGCGGTTTCGCCATCGTCGATGCGTCCCGCGGGCAGCTCCCACATCATGGATTGCGCGGCGTGGCGATACTGGCGTTCGAGCAGAACACGCGGTTCGGCTGTACTGGCCGTTTTCGCCGCATCGTCCACCGCCAGAACAACGATGGATCCCGAGTGCCGGATGACGTCGCGTCGCGCGCGCACGCCCCCGGGTTCCTCCACTTCGTCGGTGGTGACGCTGAATACCGGTCCGCGGTAACTGACGCGGGAAGAAAGCACGCGAGCTCGCCCTGATTTCTTGCCCGCCGGTTTATCGTCTGTCGATTTATTTTCTGCCGATTTCGCCATGACAACAATATAAGGTATGCTGCGCCGGTGAGCCGAAAATCCAAGACTGGCGAAAAGCCGAGAAAAGCTGCGGAAGGCAACCCTACCATCGCCATCGTCGGCGCTGGCCGCCTCGCCACTTTTCTGACCGCGGCACTGCACGATGCCGGTTTCACCATCACCGAGATCGTGTCGCGCGATTTGCCTCGGTCGCGCCGGCGTGCGCTCGCGCTCGCCAACAAAGTGGGAGCGCGGGCCGTTACCGCAAAGTCCGCCGCACTCGACGCCACGCTGCTGTGGTTCTGCGTTCCCGACCGCGAGATTCACCGCGCCGCCTCAGCGATGGCGGATCGCCTGGTCGCGCTCAATCTGGCTCGCCAAAAAGCTGGAGTCCACATCGCCCTTCATTCCAGTGGAGCGCTTTCCAGTCGCGAACTCTCTCCTTTGCGCACTGCCGGAGTCGCGGCGGCGTCGGTGCATCCCATGATGACGTTCGTGGCCGGAGCGCACCCTTCTTTAGAAGCCGTGCCATTTGCCATTGAAGGCGATGCCGCAGCCACGAGCGTGGCGCGCCAGATCGTCCGCGTACTCGGAGGCAACAGCTTCTCGCTGCTGGCATCGCGGAAAGCCGCCTACCATGCCTGGAGCACGCTGACGTCGCCCTTGCTGCTGGCGTTCCTGATTACGGTCGAAGACGCCGCTCGCGCCGCCGGATTCACGCCTCACGATGCGCGCCGAAAAAGCCTGCCGATTTTGCGCCAGACGCTGGCGAACTACGAGCGCCTCGGTTCGGCCCGGTCTTTTAGCGGCCCGCTGGTTCGCGGCGATGCGGAAACGATTGCGCAACACCTGGTGGCGCTGAAGCAGTATCCCCAGGCGCGTGAACTCTATGTCGTGTTGGCGCGAGCGGCGCTGCGCGGGTTGCCAGTGAAGAACAGAAATGGGCTGACGCGAGCGCTGCGCGCCCGTTAAGACTGGCCTGCGCTAGTGCCGATTTGAGCGACGCGTGAACAGATGGCCCAGCTTTTCCTGCTTCGTCTTCAAGTATTCTTCCGTATGTTCGGTGGGCGGAACTTCGCACGGCACGCGCTCGGTCACCTGGATACCGGCCCGTTCCAGCGCGGAGACTTTGTCGGGATTATTCGAGAGCAGGCGAACCCGCTTGATATCGAGTGCCTTCAGGATCTCAACCGGCATGAGGAACTCCCGCTGATCAGCCTTGAAGCCAAGCCGTTCGTTCGCTTCCACGGTGTCGAGGCCGCTGTCTTGCAGGGCATAAGCTTGCAGTTTCGCCATCAGCCCAATGCCGCGCCCCTCCTGCTGTTCGTAGATCAGGACGCCCGCGCCGACCTTAGCGATCATGGAAAGCGCCATCTCTAATTGCTGACGGCAATCGCAGCGTAGCGAGCCGAACACGTCGCCAGTCAGACACTGGGAGTGAATGCGCACCAGCGGCGATCCGGAATGTACCTCGCCCATGACCAGCGCCACCGCTTCTTCGGTCTTGGCGCCGTTGCCCGTCGCCGACGCTCGGGTGGCAAATCCATGGATCAGGAAATGCCCCCAGCGAGTAGGGAAGTCCGCCGACGCAACGTGTTTTACCTTTGAAGAGCTCACGATAAATTATAGCCCCTGGTTTCCGGCCATCGCTCCCGGCCATCGCCGCTTTGGAGCTGCTGATATTTTGATGATGAAACGCGCGGATCGACTCGTCTGCGCCGGGAAAATGCGACTATCGCGTCACCCGCATAGGCGAAATCGAATGATGGCTGGTAAAATCATGAAAAGTAAACAGACCCTCTGCAAGGGGCTATAGCTCAGCTGGGAGAGCGCATCGTTCGCAACGATGAGGTCGTCGGTTCGATCCCGACTAGCTCCACCAATCTTCTCAATTACTTGCCGACGTAAGCCGCCTGTTTCGAGCACCAACGAAACCCTTACTTCATGCGATTGCGATAGAGGCTTCCGTCGACTTGCCCAACCATGGCGTCAATATCGAGCGGCGCTTGCAGGAATGCTGTTACCTCTTCGGCTACTGCCCTCGGCTCGCGCAGAACGCGATGATAATGCACCCGGCGTATCTGAATGTTCGCCTGCGTCGCGACCCACTGATTCACCTCGACCAGATGCCGGTGAAAATGCTCCTCGACCGCGGAGTTGTCGCCAACCAGCTCCGCGTTGCCGCGCCGCCGCAGCATTTCGTCCTGCGACTTCAGCACCTCCGGCAGCGGGCGCTGCATGAACACGATCCGGTAATCGTGGCCCGCAGGCAGCGACAGAAGCAGCTGCGAGATCACCTTCACCACCTTGCCTTCGGCCTCCGCAATCAGGCTCGGATCTTTCGGAAGCTGCTTGATGCGCTCCCACTCCAGATAGCCCTTGGGGTTGTCGGTGTCAGCCTTGCGCTCGCCGTCGGAGAGAACCGGAAGCCCGCCCGCATCGAGCATCTGCATCATCAGCGAAGTGCCCGACCGCGGCAGTCCCGAAACAATGGTGATCATCCGTGCCTTTCAAAAACAAAATAGCGGAGGCGGACTGACTGCTCCGCGAACCTGCAATCTGGAAAATAATGCAACTGAAATGATAGTGGCAACCTGCCCGCCCGGCAAAGGCGATCGTCTGCTCGTCTGCTCGTCGCGAAACGCAGAAATGCGAAACATTCCCTGACCTCGCAAAACGCCCGCCACGCCGCCATTGCGCCCCGCCCGGCATTCTGATACCTTGCCTGTCAACTCAAAGGAGGCTTTGTGGCCTTTTGTCCAAACTGTGGAACCCAGATCGCCGATGGTGCGGCGTGTCCCAAGTGTGCTGCGGGAACGCCCCCAAACACCGTAGTGCCCATCGTCGCGCCCGCAGGTGCTGGTCTCACCGATAATGTGGCCGGCGCGCTGGCCTATGTGACCATCATCCCGGCGATTGTGTTCCTCGTCGTGGAGCCCTTCAATAAGAAATCCTTTGTCCGCTTCCATGCTTTTCAATCGCTCTTCTTTTTCGTCGCATGGGTCATACTCGATATAGGCCTGTCGTTTGTACCCGTTCCATTGGTCTGGACCTTCCTCCGCCTGGCGTTGTTCGTGATCTGGATCATTCTGATGGTTAAGGCTTACCAGGGACAGAGGTTCAAACTCCCTGTGATCGGCGACATAGCTGCTCAACAAGCGGGCTCGTAATCGATTTGCTTTGAGTCAACGCGAGAGCGGCGGTAACGTGTGCCCCAAAAATCCACTCTCCTTTTTTGCGGCCATCGAGTAATCTAGTAAGTGCCGTGTTTACTGGATTAGAGCCCGAGAATCTTCAGCCGATCTCGCGCATCCGGCGCTATCGCATCGTCGGAGCCTCGGTAGCCGCACATCTGGCATTGCTCGCCGTAATCGTCTTTCATAATCCCAGGATCTATGACGCCAGCTCCGAATGGCTCGCCTTTGGAGACAGCGCTCACACTTACCAGTTGATTTATGTTCCGCCGAGCGCGGAGGACGCGCCGCCCGATGCCGCTAAGCTGCTATTTCCATCACAAGTAATTAAGCCGCAGCCGCGCCCGCATCCCCACCAGAAATCTCAACCGCCAAAACCAGCGCCGCAACCGATCATCGCCGACGCCGAAGCCGGCAATCAGAACTCCAAAGCCGGATCTCCGCTCGGAACCATGATTGACGGCCCGATCTCCGGCCACGAAGTCCACATCGCGTATTCGGTCGTGTACCCCGATCCACCGATCGACCGCTCCGCGCTTCCTCGCGATGTGGTCGGCGATGTCGTCATCGAAGTGACCATCGACGCCGAGGGCAATGTGGTCGAAACCAAGCTTTTGCAAACCATCGGACACGGCATCGACGAAAAGGTCGAAGCGACTCTTCGTCGCTGGCACTATCGGCCGGCTACGCTCGACGGAACCCCCGTCGCCTCGCGTCAGGATGTACACTTCCACTTCCCGTCCTGACCCTGCGCTCTATACATTCGCTTTAGTTTCGCCCCTATGCTAAACTTCCGCCGATCCTTATAGGTCAATCTATGTAAGGCGATCTATGCGGGGAGGGAGAATTTGGCCAAAGCGAATCGTCACCAGAAAGCAATCAATCACCTCAAGAAGTCCGATCCCACTCTCGCCGCAATCATCCAGCGCGTCGGACCCTGCCGCATGCAGTTTGGCGAGCCCACGTTTCACTCGCTGGCCGAGTCGATCTTGTATCAACAATTGAACGGCAAAGCTGCCGCCACTATCTTTGACCGCTTCACCGCATGCGCCGGCGACCCGCTGACGCCGCAAGGCATTCTCAAACTCACGGATGCCGAAATGCGTGGCGTTGGCCTCTCGCGCCAGAAAACGGCCTATCTCCGCGATCTCGCCGAGAAGACCGCTGCCGGAATGCTGGAGTTCGAGCGTATGACTAAAATGACGGAAGAAGAAGTCATCGCCCATCTCACCCAGGTCAAAGGCGTCGGCGTCTGGACCGCACACATGTTCCTCATGTTCACCCTGCGCCATCCCAACATTCTGCCCACCGGCGATTACGGCGTGCAGGCCGCCATCAAAAAGCATTACAAAAAACGCAAATGGCCGAAGCCCGACGTAATGCAGAAGATCGCCAAACCCTGGGCTCCGCATCGCTCGATCGCCTGCTGGTATCTGTGGAGGAGTCTGGATATCAAGACGGTCGAAACATGATTCGGGCTTGCAAAAATCGTCCGGTATCGCTCTTATGGCATATACACATGTATATGCCATAAGAGGTCACATTGGAGAGACGGTCAACGCAAAGCAAAGATCTTCATGAACAACCGCAGTCAAGCCGTGCGCTTGCCCAAGGAGTTTCAGTTCGGCGTCCAGGAAGTGTTTATACGAAAAGAAGGACGCGAAGTGGTGCTGTCTCCGCGACCGTTTGCTTGGACTGCCTACCTGGCTGAGGGCCCGGTCGCCTCGGCGAGTTTCATGGAAGGTGTCGAAGATCTCCCGGTGCAGGAACGTGAGCCGTAATGCCGCGCTACATGTTGGACACGGACACCTGTTCCTATGTCATGAAGCGCTCCAATGGTGCGGTGCTCAAGCGACTGAGCGCCCTTCCCGTTAGCGATGTGTGCATCTCGGTCATCACGAAGTCGGAACTCTTATTCGGAGTGGAGGTGTCTCCGCGGCGGCGGCAGGATGCAGCGGCGCTAAGCGCCTTTCTGCATTACATCGAGGTACTGGATTTTCCCGACGAAGCGTCTCTGCACTATGCCCGCATACGCGCTGACCTAAGAAAGCTGGGCAGCATGATTGGAGCGAACGACCTGTTCATCGCAGCCCACGCCCGCAGCCTGGGCTTGACACTCGTTACCGACAACACGCGAGAGTTTGGACGGGTCTCCCGGTTGGCGATTCGAGAATTGGACGCTTTAGTTCGGGCCGTTCGGTCATCGCAGCATTCCGGCTACAAATTTACCGGCCTCATAGATGAAGCAACCGAACAGCAACGCGCGCAGGGCCACTTTTTCGCAAAAGGAGCAGAACTCATCTACTCTCTTTTCAAGGTGCGCGAATTTGCTCTTTGGCGCCAACAGCTCACCTACTTGATTTCCTCTGTCGCCACTCAGGCGCTCATTGCGACCGATACTGTGATTAGCTTGAATGCGATCAGTTCGCGGAAGAGCTCACTAACCTTCGCATCGAGTCGATCCTTGTCGAATTCGATGTATCCGATGTCTCGGAAGTTTGTCGGAAAAGTGACGCCGACCTCTTTGAAAATGACAACGCGGGACCCATAGAGGGCGCTGGCTGCGCCAAGTTCGAAAACCGCATTCTCGCTGGGACGGAAGATGGTTTCTCCCTTCGAGTCATTGAACTCCTCATCTGCGGTGAAAATAATGATGGCCGCACCGCACTCATTCATCAA
>Ga0182015_10006668_pt1 | contig 11507 bp, 9 predicted proteins | sample 712P3MmetaG_FD_120478 | JGI IMG/M metagenome (GOLD analysis project Ga0182015, IMG submission 120478) | Permafrost microbial communities from Stordalen Mire, Sweden - 712P3M metaG | ecosystem: Environmental > Terrestrial > Soil > Wetlands > Permafrost | place: Sweden: Stordalen | collected...
GCCGACCAGCACGCCGTTGACGAGTACTTGCAGCGTGCCCGTCGCACCGGGCAGCAACGCCGAATGCGCTACGGCGACGTGCACGGCGAGCTGTTGCGGCACGCCGCCGGTCACGCTGCCCGCAAGCGGTACGTCGAAGGCCAGGTCACCGGTGCCGGTTGCCGTGCCGAGGTTCTGGCGCAGATCGGCGAACGTGACGTGGCCGTCGTGGCGCACCGGAGTTTGTCCGAGCGGTACGGTCAACGCGGCCAACGTCGCCGGCGCGATGCGCAGCACGTCGCCGCGCCGGGCCGTTGCGGCGCCGGATGCAAGCACGATAGCCCGTCCCCGGCGCGGCGCCGCGGCGACGAGGGTTGCATCGACGCGATGCCACGGCTCGAGCCGGTCGATGCGGTACGGCACGGCGACGAGTTCCGGGTCGTCCGGCGCGCCGCTAACGGCGACCGCACCACGGTAATCGCGGAAGAACGCCTCCGCGCTGCCGCCCCGCGTCGTGCTGACGGCGAGCGAGCTGTCGCGCCCGATCCGCAAGAAGAGTTTCCGTGACGAATCGTTCGCGCACGGATCGCCGGTGACGCGCAGCGCACCGCTCACCGTCACCGCGAAAGGTCGCTCGCTTACCGGCGGCAGCGGTAATGGAATGGTGAGCCGCGCATCGTTGCCGACTTCACGGAGCGTGCGGCGATATACGCGCCGGCCGTTGACCGACACGGCGATGGTGCTTTGCGGATCGGCTGCTTGGGAAACGTGCAATTCGAGGTGCAAGGTTGCCGCCCGCAGCGAGGCGTAGCGCGCAAATCGAACGTCACGCTCGGGGCGACGCCGGCAACCGTTACGCCGTCACGATAGCCCAGGTCCGCGAGCGGAATCGCGGCGCCGGCAGCCGGTGCGCGAACGCCCAATGCCGGCAGCAGAGCGAACGCGACGGCAGCAACACCGGCCCGCCGAAGGTTCACGTGGCACCATCGCGCTCGAAGACGATGTACTCCGGTAACCGGTAGGTCTCGTGAAAGTGCGGAAAGCGGCCGAACTCGGCGCCCGGATAGAGCGCGTAGATCGTATCGTCGGCGCGCCGCGCGACGACCACGTAACGCACGAACGGTGCGGGGTTGGAGAGCGCGCTCGCGTACTCGTATTGGTATGGCAGAATGAAGCGTTCCGGCGAACCGAGCGTGTACACCAACGGATAGAGCGACGAGTCGTCGATGAGGATCGGTCCGTTCGCGCCGACGTGCGCGGCGAGGAGTCGGAACGGTGCGAGGTTTGCGGCGACGGCGCCGCGTCCGATCAGCGCGTTGCCAAATGCGCGCTCATCGGAACTCGGCGAGACGAACGGTGCGAAGAACGACGCGATCAAGCTAACCGCGACCGTCGCCGTCAGCAAGCGCGACGGTTTGATCGCATCGAGCGAAAAGAACAGCACCAGCATGAAGACGGCGAGCAGCGCGATCGTCGGGCGGTAGAGGCCGCCGAAAATCGAACACACGATGAAGACGATCGGGCTCGCATAGACGACGGTCGCGGGAATCGTGTACGTGGCTCGCCCGCCGCGCAGCGAACCGAGCCCGACGAAATACGGCAACGTGACCGGCAACGATCCCACCAGTGCAATTGCGGCCAGGCGCGCGGTCTGCCACGGATCGCCGGCGGCGGCGAGCAGCGCGGGCGTGACCGGGAAGGTGCGAAAGAACGAGCCGCGCCCGTGCGCGTAGGCGAACGGATCGCCGAGAAAGATCCAGTTCACGTAGGACCAAGCGGCGGCGAAGAAGATCGTCGGGACGGCGATCGTGAGGGCGACGCTGACGGCCTGCGCGCGCGAGCGGCGCCACAGCGGCAGCGCCGCCGCCGGAACGATCGCGAACAGCAACGCGGCACTGCGAAAGTCCAAGAAGAACGTCAGCCCGAGCAGCGTGCTTCCGACGAAGAGATCGAGCGAGTAATCATCGCGCAAGAACCGCGTGATGGCGTGGACGCTCACGGCCAGCATGAGCGCGAACAGCAGCGTGCTGTGATCTTCGACGGTGAGGTAGAGGAACACGGGCGAGGCCAGTACGTACGCCTGCGCAATCCAGCGCAAGGCCCGATCCGCTACGTTCGCGTTGAGAAAGTCCAGGACGCCGGCCACCGCAAAGCCCGCGATCACCGCTTGCCCGATCAGGGGCGTCGGAAAGGCGAGTTGCAACAAAAAACTCAGCGGCGGATAGACGAATCCAACGTTGACGATGCGCGGTGGCAATCCGTGCAGCGCGAGCGCCGCCTTTTCACCGAAAAAGGCCAACTGCAGCCCGAGGTAGCCCTGGTGCTCCAGCGCGCTGACGATCGCGTAGTAGCACACCGACAGCAGCGCCGCAACGAACACGAAGGTCGCCAAACGGATACGCCGCTGCGTAGTATAGACGCGCACGTGCCGCGCGATGGCTATGCGCCCGCTCATACCATAGCGAGCCTTTACCCGGGCATCGCGACGGCCAAGCGTGCTTTCGCCATAAAGCGGGTACAGGACGTCCGTGGGCACGTTTGCGTGGTCTCGCGTGATGTCGTTCGCTTTTCGCCACGCCTGTCGCGTCGCGCTAACCTTGGTCGTCCTCGTTCTCGTGCCGATGGTGGCGCGCGCCGATGATCCGGCAACGTTCATCGCACTTGGTCCGCTGTACTACGACTCTTCGACGTTCATCGACAAAAGCGGTCATCAGCAGCCATCCGGTTGCGATTTTCAGAAGCGCGGCGAGAGCCTCTACGTGCAGCAGCGGCTAAGCACCGACGACTCGCTGCGCTTGAGCACCGAGTACGACGACATCTCGTGTGGCGGCGTGTCCACACGCGGCCTCAACGACATCGAGGTCGACTACCTCCATGGTGTAAGCGGGCCGGCGCATCCGACGGAATTCAGCATCGAGGGTTCGCTGATCATTCCGCCCGGTTATTCGATCGCCGCCAATCCGCGCTTGGGGCTGGGCCGTCCGGGCGCCGAACTCGGCACGATCTACTCCGCAACGTTCAAGGCCGGCGACCGCTACGGCTACGTCACCTCGGCCGTGAACGTGCGCGGCTACACGGGCTACCCGGCTCCCCAACTGCTCACGAACCTCACCGTCGGCCTCAACGTCACCTCAAAACTGCTGGTCTACGAATCGTACTACGGCACGACGCACCTCGGAGCGGGCGGCGTACTGACCAACATCGGGCTCAACCCGACGGTGAACTCGAGTTACAATTCCTACTATCTTTCGGAAAACGTCGCGTATGCGCTGAGTCCGCATACCTCGCTCGCGGTCGGCTACCAAGCCTTGCTCGGCGGCTGGAACACGGGCATCGGATCGACACTGCAAGCCGGGGTATGGCTGCGCTTCTAGCACGTTGTACGGCGCTAGCCCTCGCGCTCTTCCTCGCCACGAGCACGCCGCCGGCTCGCGCCGATACCCTCGAACGCGCCTACACCGACGCCGTTCGCAAGATGGCGCACGGAGCGGGGGTCACGCGATCGGACGGCTTCATCTGGGCCTACGATTCGGCGCAGATGCTGCGCTTCGCCGCGATCGATGCCGATCTCACGCGGTATCTCGAACTGCGCGACGCGATCGTGAAACGGTTCGTCATCACGGCGGGGGCCGACGCCGAAGCGCGCGATGACGTGGCCTGGCGCGTGCGTGAGGGTGCCGCGCCCGAAGCGAGCGGAACGACCGAAGCCCTGGCGCTCGCCGACGCCCTGCTCGCCGGCGCGAGCGCGTTCAAGCGGCCCGAGGATCGCGCGCTCGCGCGGCGCATCACCGACGCCTATATGCGGCACGCGACCATCGAGCGCGGCGTGTGGTTCATTCGCAACTACTACAACTTCGCGACGCATGCGTACGCGAACAACTCGTTCCTTGTCGACTACCTGCCCGACGTGCTGGCCGACGCCGGCAACGCCGACGGCGCGCTCCGTTCGGACGCACTGCTGGATCGAGCGATGGGCCCGGCCGGCCTCTTCTACGAACTCGTGCAACCCGAAATCGACACGGCATTTCCCGGCGCGGGCCTCGCCTTTTTCTCGCCCAACGCGATCTCCTCGATCACGAACGCGTGCAACGTCGCGCTCTACTCCACCCGCGGGCGGCCGGCGCTGGCCCGCCGCGTACTTGCCTTCGGCGTCGCGCGGGTCGCGAATCTCAAACGTTTCTACGACGTTCGCACGGGGCAAGCGCGCAGCACGGAAAACGCCGGGACGCCTGCCTTTGCGTGTCTCACGCGTCTCGCCGTTCGCTTGGGCGACGAGGGCGCGCGCCGTAAACTCGAACCGTTCCTGAGTGCCAATGCCGCCACGCAACTCGCCGCCGGCACGGCCGGACCGGATACGGCAACGGCCGTCGTGTTCGCTCTGCGACGCAGCGACCGCTAAACCAGAACCGCGCGGCCCAGGGCGAACTGGAGCAGGCGTTCGATCAGCGCTTCGAACGAGATGCCGGCGGCGCGCGCCTCATCGGGGAAGAGCGAGAGCGGCGTCAGTCCGGGGAGCGCGTTGATCTCGAGGATGTAGGGGCGGCCTTCCTTGGTCACGATGAAGTCGGTGCGCGAGTAGTCGCGCAGACCCAGCAGCCGATGCACCGAGAGCGCGAGCATCTGCAAGCGCGCGGTGAGATCGCCGTCGACCGGCGCGGGCACGAGGTGGCGCGAACCGCCGGGCTTGTACTTGGCGTCGTAGGAATAGAACTCGTCGCTGGCGATGATTTCCACCAGCGGCAACGCCTCTTCGCCCAGGATCGCACTCGAAAATTCGCGGCCCGGAATGAACTCCTCGGCCACCACCTGCGTCGTCTTGGGCGCGACGCCGATCATCGCTTTCGTCCACTCTTCATGCGTGCGCACGATCGAGACGCCGGCGCTCGACCCGCTGCTGCGCGGTTTGACGACGAGCGGCAGATTGAGTGAACCCGGCAGCAGCGGCAACGTTCCGCCGGCAAGATCGAAGGTGTCCCAGGCCGGCGTCGGCAGCCCTTCAGCTGCCAGCAGTTTTTTCGTGAGGTGCTTGTCCATCGCGAGCGCGCAACTGGTGAGATCGCTGCCCGTATAGGGGATGCCCAGCCACTCGAGGATGCCTTGAATCGTACCGTCTTCGCCGCCGGTTCCATGCAGCGCGTTGAAGACGGCGTCGGGGCGGATCTCGCGCAACGCGTCGACGAAGCGGCCGTCGAAATCGAGCGACTGCACCTCGTGCCCGAGCGAAGCCAGCGCGCGCATCACGCATTGCCCGCTCTCGATCGAAACCTCGCGTTCGGCGCTGGGACCACCCATGACGACCGCGACTCGTACTTTAGACATCCGCTACGAACTCCCCGACCAGGTGAACTTCGAGGTGGAGGTCGATGCCGAACGTATCGTCGACCGCGCGATGAACGCGGGCGAGCAACGAACTGACATCGAGAGCCTTCGCGCCGCCGACGTTGATGATGAAGTTAGCGTGCAGCGAGGAGACTTCCGCCCCGCCCGCGCGCCAGCCCTTGGCACCGGCGGCTTCGATCAGCCGGCCGGCCCGGTCGCCGGGCGGGTTGCGGAAGCACGAGCCGGCATTCGGGACCGCGACCGGCTGCGTGGCCTTGCGGCGGACGAGCCGGTCTTGCGTGCGTGCCCGCACGTCCGCCGGGTCGCCGCATTCGAACGCCAGCGTCACGTCCGCGACGATCGCGTCGCGCGGCAGCGTGGTTTGGCGATACGAGAAGCCGACCCACGCCGGCGCCGGCTGTGGTTTGGCCGCGGTCTGCACGCGAACCTCGCGCACAAACTCGCCGATCTCGCGGTCGGTGCCGGCGTTCATGCGCAGCGCGCCGCCGACCGTCGCCGGGATCCCGGCCAGACCATCGACACCGATCGCGCCGAGCGAGGCCGCCTGCGCGACGAGCTGCGGAAGCATCGCACCCGCGCCCGCGCGCGCCACGACCGCCGCACCTTCCACGCGCACGTCGAGCGCATCGTAGGAGCCACCCAGTTGCAACACGAGACCACGCATCCCGCCATCGCCGATGAGCAGATTCGAACCGGCACCTAAGACGAAGCAGGGCAGCTTGCGTTTGAAACACCACTGCAGCACGAAGGCCACATCCTCGGCGGTCCTAGCGGCTACCGTCGCGTCGGCGGGGCCGCCGATTTTCCACCAGGTTGCCGGCGCGAGCGGCGCATCGAAACGCACGCGCTCCGCGAACCGCGCGCCGAGCGTTGCGCGATCGTCGTCGGCGAGCAACGTTGCGCTCGCGTTCATCGCGATGCAGCCGGCAGCGCGCCCAGCAACGCGCCCAAGCGATGCGCGACGCTCGAGATGGAACCGGCACCCAACATCAGCACGACGGCATCGTCGCCGATCGCGCGCGGAATCGCCTCGAGCAGATCCTCGACGTTCGCGACATAGATAACCGGCGTACCGCGCGCCGCCAGCGGTTCGCCGATCGAACGTTCGCTCACGCCTTCAATCGGTGCTTCCGAGGCGGCGTAGATGGGCGCGAGCAGAACCGCATCCGCGGTCGAGAGCGCAGCGGCGAAATCGGCGGCCAGGTAGCGCGTGCGCGAGTATTTATGCGGCTGAAACGCGACGATGATCGGCTTGCCCGTATATCCGCGCGCGGCGGCGATCGTTTGCGCGATCGCCGTCGGATGGTGCGCGTAGTCGTCGACGACCATAACGCCGTCACGTTCGCCGACGATCTCGAAGCGCCGGCGTACGCCGCGAAACAACTCGAGCGCGTCCACGATCGTCGCTACGTCGACTTTGAGCATGCGCGCGACCGCGATCGCGGCGAGCGCGTTCTGCACGTTGATCTCACCGGGAACGTGAAGGTGCACCTCGCCCAGCGTGTGCTCGCGTTCGACCAGCGTGAAGCGCGAACCGAGACCGTCGTAGACGATGTGGCGCGCCACAAGGTCGGCGTCGGCGCGGGTGGCGAAGGTCGTTTTCGGAACGGTCGCGTTCTTCGCGATGAACGCGCTGCCGCGGTTGTCGATGCCGATGATCGCGCACCCGTCGGGCGGCACGTGCTGCACGAACGTCGAAAATTGCGCCAGCAAGCCCGGCAGCTCGTCGTCACTCGAGAGGTGGTCGTTTTCGACGTTGGTCACGACCGCGATCGTGGGCTGCAGGTGCAGGAACGAACCGTCGCTCTCGTCGCTCTCGGTGACGAACCATATTCCGGCACCCACACCGGCGTTGGTGCCGGTGTCGACGCGCAGGCCGCCGATCGCGTACGTCGGCTCGACGCCGGCGTGTTCGAGGATCGTCGCGGTCATCGCCGTCGTCGTCGTCTTACCGTGCGTCCCCGCGATCGCGATCGTCTTGCGCGAGCCGGTCAATTCGGCCAGCATCGCGCCCCGCGTTTTGATGTCGATGCCGCGTTCGAGCGCCGCGACGAACTCCGGGTTGTCGTGCGCGATGGCGCTCGAAACGACGACGAGGCCGGGCGTGCCGACGTTCTCGGCGCGATGCCCGATCGCCACGATCGCTCCTTCGGCTTCGAGCTGCTCGACGAGTTCGGAACGATGCACGTCGGAGCCGCTCACGCGCGCGCCGCGCGCCAGCAGCAGGCGTGCGATCGCACTCATGCCGATCCCGCCGATGCCGACGAGATGGTACGACATCGTTCCGCTATTCACGGCCGGGACCGTTCGCTTCGGCCGATTCCACGACCCGTGCGGGCATGAGAAGTTCGATGCGGCTCACAATCGTGCGACCAACGTCGGACGTCGCCAAGGAGGCCGCCGCGGCGCGCATCGCGGCGAGCCGTTCCGGCCGCACGATCGCATCGAGCGCCCACCACAAGCGATCGCCGTCGAGTTCGGCGTCGGCGAGGACGACGGCCGCACCGCGTTCGGCGAACACCGCAGCATTCAAAACCTGATGGTTGTCCGTATGGTGGGGATAGGGCACCAGAATCGACGGCGTTCCGGTCGCGGCTAGCTCGGCCAGCGTCGAGGCACCGGCGCGTGCGATCACCAGGTCCGCGGCCGCGTAGGCGTTGGCCGGATCGGCCAGATACGGCACGAGTACGACGTGGTTGACGCCGACGTCCCGTTCCTCGGCCTCCATATACGCATGATCGCGCTCGCCGCTGACGTGCAAGACTTGCCGGTCATCCCCGAGCGTGCGGCGCGTTACGAGAGCGGCGACCGCCTCATTGATCGAGCGCGCTCCAAGGCTGCCGCCCATTGCGACGATCGTCGTGCGCTCCGGAGCGAGACCCAGTTCGAGCCGCGCACGTGACGGGTTGATCCGCCGGGACAGCGTTGCGCGCACCGGCGCTCCCGTGCGGTGGGCCTTGCCCCGAAAGTAGCGCGCGGACGCATCGTAGCTCGTCCAGACTTCATCCACGATCGGGGCCAGCAAGCGGTTCGTCAAGCCGGGCCGCACGTTGATCTCGAGCAACGCTATTCCGCAGCGCAGGAGGCCGAGCAGCCGCAGGATGCGCGCCGCGACAACGACCGGAAAACACACGTACCCGCCGGTCGCTACCACCATCACCGGTTGGAACGCGCGCAGCGCCGCGAGGGCGACGATGATGCCGAGCAAGTTGCGCCACAGGGTGGCAATCGTCCGCAGCGAGAGTTTCCGCTGGAGCGCCGCGCTCGGCACGAACGTGAGCGGCATCGTCGTGACGAGCCGCGCTTCGAGACCATCGCGGTTCCCGAAAAAGCGCGGCTCGTAGTGGCCGGCGTCGTATTCGGCCCGAATCGCATCATCGATCGCGAGCGCCGGATAGATGTGTCCGCCCGTCCCGCCGCCGGCAAACGCGACGCGAAAGGCCATGCTAACGCGTACGGCGGGCGACGTTCATGATCAGAGCCACCGCAACCAGGCTGACGATCAGCGAGGTGCCTCCGAACGAGATGAACGGCAGCGGAACGCCGGTGACCGGCCACGAGGACGTGACCACACCGATGTTGATGAAGGCTTGGATGACGACCAGTAAGGCGCATCCGACGATCAGGAAAAATCCGAAGCGATCGGTCGTGCGCTGCGCGAGAACGAACGCCCGAATCGCGAACGCGGCAAAGAGCGAGAGGACGATCATCGTGCCGAGCAGGCCGAGTTCCTCGCCGACGACGGCAAAGATAAAGTCGGTGTGTGCTTCGGGGAGATAGAAGAACTTTTGGCGCGACGCACCGAGGCCCAAGCCGAAGATCCCGCCGCTGCCGAGCGCGAGCAGCGATTGCACGATGTGAAAGCCGGTGTTCTGCGCGTCCTTCCACGGATCGAGGAAGGCCAGGATGCGCGCGCGCTTGTAGGCGCTGGCGCCTACGGCCAGCGCGACCGGAGGCAGCAGCGCGAAGACTGCGATCACGAGATGTTCGATGCGCGCGCCCGCGCAGAACAACATCCCGAACGCCGTAAACATCACGAGACTGGCGGTGCCCATGTCCGGTTCGAGCAGAATCGGAACGGCGAGCACGGCGGCGACGAGCAGCGCGGGGACGACGCCCCGGACGAGCGAGCGAACGTCCGCGCCGATCGTCGAGAGTTTTGCCGCCAGGAACAGCACGAGCGCGAGCTTCGCGACCTCCGAGGGCTGGAAACTGAGCACGCTCAAGCCAAGCCAGCGGCGCGCGCCGCCGGTCTGCAAACCGACGTGCGGGATCAGCGTGAGCACCAACAGCAGAACCGTCACGCCCACAAGCGCCGGCGAGATGCGTTTGAGCTTCGTATAGTCGATGCGATACGCGAGGTAGGCGAACAGACCGCCGACCGCGAGCCAGATCAGTTGCCGTTTGAGGAAGTACGCGGTGTCGTGATAGGTGGCGTACGCCGTTGCGCTCGACGCGCTGAACACCATGACGAGACCGATCGCGATCAGGCCCGCGACGGTCGCAAAGATCCACAGATCGGGCGGCGCGAGCGCGGTCCGCGAGCGCAGCGGCCGCGGCACGTTCGTCCCGGAGGCACGCGCGGCTTTAGCGTACACGTTGCCGACCATTGACGGCGGCGGCAAAGGCCTCGCCACGCGCTTCGGCCGAAGCGAACATATCGAACGACGCGCAGCCCGGCGAGAGCAGCACGACATCGCCGCTCTCGGCGAAGCCGGCAGCCGTCGCGACCGCCTCGTCCATCGAGGCCGCATGCGCGACCGCCGCGCGTTTGACGTGCTTGCCGATCTCGTCTGCCGCTTCACCGATCAGGACGACCGCTTTGGTCCGTGACGAGATCACTTTGCCCAGCTCGGAGAATTCCGTGCCCTTCGATTTCCCGCCGGCGATCAGTACGATCGGACGCTCGAACGAGCGCAGGGCGGCGATGACCGCCCCGGGATTGGTCGCCTTCGAGTCGTCCACGTAGGTCACGCCGTCGCGGTCCGCAACCGTTTCGAGCCGGTGGTGCAGCGGCTTGAACGCGCGCACGGCAGCGGCGATCGCGGTCCGGTCGAGGCCGGCCGCAAGTCCGACCAGGACCGCGGCCATGACGTTGTCGACGTTGTGGGCGCCGTGCAGCGGGATATCCGCGACGCTCATGATCTCGACCGGGCGCGGGTCGCCGGTCGGCGGCGCATAGATGATCGACGTTTCGTTGCGCATGTAGAGGGTCGTTTGGCGATGCGGTTCGCGCGCAAACCAGAGTGCGCGCGCGCGAATGCGCACGTTATCTTCACCCGGCGCGGCGGCCACGATCGGATCGTCGAGGTTCCCGACGAACGTGTCGCCCGGGCCTTGGTTGGCGAAAATGCGGAACTTCGCTTCGGCGTACTCATCCATCGAGTGATAGCGGTCGAGATGATCGGGCGTAACGTTGATGATGCACGAGATGCGCGGCTTGAACGACCGGATCGACTCGAGCTGAAACGACGACACTTCCGCAATGACCCAATCTTGGGGTTTCGCGAGCGCTGTTTCCGCGATCAGCGCGTTGCCGATATTGCCGCCGACATACGTCGTGTATCCGGCTTCCCGGAAGATCGCGCCGATCAGCGCGGTCGTCGTCGACTTGCCCTTGGTTCCGGTCAGCGCCACGATCGGCGCCTGACAAATGCGGTACGCGACCTCGACTTCGCTGAACACCGGAACGCCGGCCGCCTGAATGCGGCGTACGAGTTCGCCGTTGAGCGGGATGCCCGGCGAAAGCACGGCGACCGTGACCTTCGGCAAGATTTCGCCGAGCGCATCAGGCGGCACGAACGGCACACCGGCCGCTTCGAGTTCGGCGAGTGCCGGTTTGAGCGTGTCGGGCAGCCCTTCATCCGTACCGTAGATCGCCGCGACGAGCGGCCGAAGCACGGCAACGCTGGCGCGCCCGCTGCGGCCCAGACCGATGACGAGCACGCGTTCGTTCTTATCGAAGCGGACGCTGGTATGCGGAGTATTCATGCACGCACCACGATGACGAGGCCGATGATTCCCAAGAACAGCGAGGCTAACCAGAATGACGACGTGACCTTCGTTTCGGGCCAGCCGCCCAGTTCGAAATGATGGTGCAGCGGGCTCATGCGAAAGACGCGCCGCCGCGTCGTCTTATATGACGTGACCTGCACGATCACCGAGAGCGTCTCGGCGACGAAGACGCC
>Ga0182015_10006669_pt1 | contig 11506 bp, 12 predicted proteins | sample 712P3MmetaG_FD_120478 | JGI IMG/M metagenome (GOLD analysis project Ga0182015, IMG submission 120478) | Permafrost microbial communities from Stordalen Mire, Sweden - 712P3M metaG | ecosystem: Environmental > Terrestrial > Soil > Wetlands > Permafrost | place: Sweden: Stordalen | collected...
AGACCAGGATTAACGAGGCCTTCACCGGCATCTCCGAGGAGATGGGCGATGTCGGCATGGCGATCCAGCGCGCCGAGGACAAGACCGCTCAGATGCAGGCCAGGGCCGGCACCATTGACGAGCTGATGGCCTCCGGCGCGCTCGACGACGTTGTCTCCGGGCCCCGCGATGACATCCAGGCCGAGCTGGACCGGATGGGCGCCAGCAACGACGTGGACGGCCAGCTGGCGCGGATGAAGGCCGAGCTGAGCCAGGGCAGCGCGCAGCGGCAGCTGGAGGGATCGGCCGGCGCCAGCGATGGCCAGCCGGCCCAGGCCGCCCAGCCCGCTGACCATCAGGCCGGTGAGGGGCAATGATCGTCCGCATCCTCGGCGAAGGCCAGCTTGAGGTCGACGACTCGGCCGCGGATGAGCTCAATGTCCTCGATGCGAAGCTGGCGGCCGCCGTCGACAAGGGCGACGAGGCCGGCTACCGGACCGCCCACAACGCGTTGCTGGAGCGCGTCCGGTCCATCGGCACGCCGGTAGGTGCCGATGTGCTCGAGCCATCGGCGCTGATCCTGCCGCAGGCGGACCTGACAATGGACGAGGTCCGCAAGCTGCTCACCGACGAAGGGCTCATTCCCGGCTGACCGGGTGCGCCGCGCGGGGCAATTCCGGTGTGAGCGAACGCGGGAACGCTGACGGGCATCTGGCCGTTGGACTGGGTTGCCGGTGCAGTAAATCCGGCCGCCCGGCACGCGCGCCATGGGGACCGCCGGTCTTTGCGCGAACCAGTCACGCTGCTGCGGTGTAATGGGGTGGCACGGCTCGTCAGCTGAGCCGCAACGGAAAAGGGAGGCGCCGCACATGGCGCGCACTCGCTACGCGACCGACAGAGGCCTGATCGTGCGCATGGGCGGGACGATGTTCCTGCTCGGGCTCGTGTTCACCGGCTTTGTCATCGCGCTGTACTTCGTCCTCTTCGATTACAGCCAGCGGGGAAATACCGGTGGATCAGGCGGATCCAGTGACGGCATCATCGTTTTCGCCCTGCTCATCGGCGTCGCGGTGGCATTCGGGTCGTACTACTGGTCCGACAAGATCGCGCTGAGGACATCCGGTGCCCGGCTGGTCAGCCCGGATGAGTCACGCGACGCGGCCCGGCTGCACGACATCGTGAACCGGCTGTGCGCGCTCGCCGACATGCCCAAGCCGCGGGTTGCCATCGCTCCCACCAGCATGCCGAACGCCTTCGCCACCGGGCGCAGCAGCAAGGCTGCCGTGCTGTGCGCGACGCAGGGCCTGCTGGACAAGCTCGACAACGAGGAACTTGAGGGCGTGCTCGCGCACGAGATGTCGCACGTGGCGCATAAGGACGTGGCGGTCATGACGATCGCCTCGTTCCTGGGCATCATCGCCGCCCTGCTGGTCCGGTTCGCGTTCTACTCCGAGCTTTTCGGCGGCGGCGGCGGACGGGGCCGGGGCGGCGGCCGCGGCAACCAGAACGCGCTGCCCATCATGCTCGTGGTGATGGTGGTCGGCATGGTGGTCTACGCGGTCAGCTTCCTGCTGATCCGGCTGCTGTCGCGGTACCGGGAGCTGTCGGCCGACCGGTCCGGCGCGTTGCTGACCGGGCAGCCGTCCAAGCTGGCCAGCGCGCTGGTCAAGGTCACCGGTGACATGGCCAGGATCCCGACCAGGGACCTGCGGGCGGCCGAGCCGCTGAACGCCTTCTACTTCGCCCCGGCGCTCACCGGCCGCAAGGGACAGCTAAGCCTGTCCACGATGTTCTCCACGCACCCGTCGCTGGAGAAGCGGCTGGAGCAGCTGGACAAGATCTCCAAGCAGCTCAGCAAGTAGCCGTCCCGGGGCAGGCCAGGTAGCCGCCCCGGGGCAGGCCCGGCCGCCGGATGCAGGGAGGTAGCAGATGGGATTCCTCGACGCGCTGCTCGGCAGGACCAAGCCCGTGGCGCCGAACCTGGACGCGCTGTTCGCGCTGCCGGGCGCTGCCATGACCCTGCAGTCGGCCACTGACTTCACTCCCACCGGGACCGGGTCGGTGTGCTTCCGGGCCGCCGAGGGCAAGGCGTTCAGCGACATCGAGCATGACGTCCGCGACCTGCTGAACATGGGAGAGAACAAGACGCCCGTGCAGGTGTCCGCGGATTCCTATGGCTTCACCTGGCTCGTCTGCAGCCACTCCGCGGACGACATCGAGGGCCTGGTCACCGACCTGCATGCGGTGAATTCGTCCCTGGAGGCAGGCGGCTTCGGCCCGCAGCTGCTCTGCACCATCCTCAGCTTCCGTGATTCCGCGAGCCGCCGGCTCGGCCTCGTCTACCTGTACAAGCGCGGCACGTTCTACCCGCTCGCCCCGCAGTCCGGCGAGCGCCGGGACAACGCGCTGGAACTGCAGGTCCGCGGGGCGCTGGGCGATGACCTGAAGGTCGAGCCGGACCTCAGCCGGTGGTTCCCGGTCTGGGGTGCACCGGGCCTGTGACGCCTCGCGGCGGCACCTTCCCCGCGGGGAATGACGGCAGAGGGCATATCGTTGTGCTTAGGCAGCGCCGGGACCACGGCGGCCCGTCAGACGCAGGAGCTAACTGAGATGACTGTTCAGGACGAGACCACCACCCAGGGCATCAAGCTCACCGAGGGTGCTGCGGAGAAGGTTGGCCAGCTGCTCGCCCAGGAGGGCCGCGATGACCTGAGGCTGCGCATTGCCGTGCAGCCAGGCGGCTGCTCAGGCCTGAAGTACCAGCTGTACTTTGACGAGCGCCAGATGGACGGCGACGTCGTCAGCGGCTTCGGCGGAGTCCAGGTAGTCACCGACAAGATGAGCGCCCCCTACCTGAGCGGCGCGACGATCGACTTCGTGGACACGATCGAGAAGCAGGGCTTCACGATCGACAACCCGAGCGCGACCGGTTCCTGCGCTTGCGGCGACTCGTTCCACTGATCGCCCGCGCCCGCCACTGATCGCCTGAGCCCGGCGCCTGCCACTGACAGGCGCCGGGATGGTCACCGTCGGCGCGCGGTCAGCGGCCGGCGACTGCGGGCCGCGCGGTAGCCTGTGCCCTCCGATCCGGCCGCTGAGAGATTCAGGCCACTGAGAAGGGCGACTAGCCGTGCGCATAGCCGTGACAGGGTCGATCGCCACCGACCACCTGATGACCTTCCCCGGCCGCTTCGTCGAGCAGCTCATGCCGGACAAGCTCGACAAGGTCGCGCTGTCGTTCCTGGTGGACAAGCTGGACATCCGGCGCGGGGGAGTGGCCGCCAATATCGCGTTCGGCCTGGGCTGCCTCGGGCTGCGGCCGCTGCTGGTCGGGACGGTGGGCAAGGACTTCGCCGAGTACCGCGGCTGGCTCGAGGACCACGGCGTGGACACCGCGGGCGTCGGCGAGTCGGCGCTGCAGCACACCGCGCGGTTCGTGGCCACCACGGACCTGGACATGAACTCGATCGCGTCGTTCTACCCGGGCGCGATGGGCGAGGACTCCGATATCGACCTGGGCTCGGTGGCCGGCCGGGCCGGTGGCTTCGATCTGGCCCTAATCGGCGCGAGCGACCCGGCGGCGATGGCTGCTTTCACCGCGCAGTGCCGCAAGCACGCCATCCCGTTCGCCGCCGACACGTCCTGGCAGCTGGCCAGGCTCGACGGCGAAGAGGTGCGTGACCTGGTGGAGGGCGCCGCGTATCTGTTCTGCAACGAGTACGAGGCGACCCTGACCGAGCGCAAGACCGGCTGGACCGGCGGGCAGATCGTCGAGCACGTCGGAGTCAGGGTCACCACGCTGGGCGCGGCCGGGGCGCGGGTGGACCGGCTGGGAGAACCCCCGGTCATCGTCGGGCCGGTGCCGGGCGTGGTCCCGCAGGAGCCGACCGGCGCCGGAGACGCGTTCCGGGCCGGGTTCCTCGCCGCGATCGCGTGGGGGCTGCAGCTGGAGCGGGCGGCGCAGCTCGGCAACATGATGGCCGTGCACGCGCTGGAGACCGTCGGCACCCAGGAATACGAGCTGACGCCGGCCCGGCTGGCCGAGCGGCTCACCGCCGCCTACGGCCCGCAGGCCGCCGCGGAAGTCGCCGAGCACTACCGCTGAACCCCAGCCCGTCCCGGCTTCTTCTGCCGCACTGACGGCGCGATAACGTGGCGGGCATGCCCGTTGCTCATGCCGTTTACCACGGGCCGCCGGAGCTGACGCCGCTGCGCGCGCTGACCGAGTGGACCCTCGATCCGTGGGCGCTCGCGTTCGCGCTGCTGCTCGGCGGCCTCTACCTGGCCGGGACGCGGCGAGTCCGCAGCGCCCAGGGCGGAGGCGGCTGGCCGGCCGGGCGGATCGTCGCGTTCTGCGGACTGGGGCTCGGGTTCGGCCTGATCGCCACGGTGTCGTTCGTCGGCGCCTACTCCAGCGTGCTGTTCTACATGCGTGCCGTGCAGACCGTCCTGCTGCTCCTGCTGGTGCCGCTCTTCCTTGCCCTCGGCCGGCCGCTGTCGCTGGCCATCGCCGCGCTGCCGCGCCTCGGGCCGAGGATCGAGGCGCTGATCCGCTGCCGGGCTGCCCGGATCCTCACCTTTCCCGCGATCAGCACCCTGGTGCTGGTCGTCACGCCGTTCCTCGTCTACTTCTCGCCGTGGTACGCGGCGGGCTTCCACGACGCCGGTGTCCGGGAGCTGACGCACCTGGCGCTGATGGCCCCGGGATTCGTGTTCTTCTGGACGCTGCTGCGCGTCGACCCGGTACCCAAGGCGTACCCCTACCTGGTGGCGCTGTGGGTCACCGGGGCCGAGGTCATCGGTGACGCCGTCCTCGGCCTTGCCGTGATCGCCGACAACAGCCTCATCGCCGGGGCCTACTATCACGCGCTCGGCCGGCCGGGAGGACCCAGCCTGCGGACCGATCAGGTCCTCGGCGGCGGCGTGCTCTGGATCCTGGGCGACATCGTCGGCCTGCCATTCCTGGCCGCCCAGCTGATCCAGATGATCAGGGAGGACGAGGCGGAGGCGACGGTGATCGACGCGGAACTCGACGCGAGGGACGCCGTCGCTCCGCCAGGCCGTCCGGCCAGCGGCGATCAGCCGTGGTGGCAGGATGATCCGCGGTTCGCCGGCCGCTTCGGCCCGGCCGGCAAGGCACCCGACTAACGGTCACCGGCGGGCCGGCGTGCAGGGCGCGCGACTAAGGGTCCAGGGCGCGCCGGCGTGCAGGGCGCGCGACTAACGGTTACCGGCGCGCCGGCGTGCAGGGCGCGCCGGTGTCCACGGCGGGCCGGCTGGCGGTCACCAGGCGCCGGCTGGTCAGTAGCAGCGCTTGACCAGGAACGCCCAGCCGATCGGCAGGTCTACTGCGGCGACGAATTCGTGCGACTTGATCGCGCACCAGGCCGGCAGGTCGGTCCTGGCCGCGGGATCGTCGGCAAGCACGGCCACCACCTGCCCGATCGGCACCTCCCTGATCCGCTCGGCCAGCATGATGATCGGGATCGGGCATTTCCTGCCGAGAGCGTCAATCGTCAGGGCGGGGGTTGACGCGGGCGCGCCCGCTGGCGGCGTCGGCCGGGTCACCCGGTCACCTCCACGTCGTTAGCTCTCGCGGCACGCGCCCTGGCCTTCAGCTGGCACAGCGGCCCGACCCGGGCAATGATGCCCTGCACCCGGCCGCGGTACCCGGCGGGACGGCAGCGGGCGCAGCGCTGCTCCCCCCGGGTATCACGATAGCGATACCCGGGCGTCGCCGTGCGTAAGCGCACTCATCGCCTCGCGCCTGGCGTCGTGAGTGCCGCAGCACCCGCCGGCCGCCGCGGCCGCCCCGCCGCCTGACACACCGGGGTCCCTCCGCGCCGCGTCAGGGCTGCGCGGTACTGTTTTCCACGACAAGCCGTAGGACTGCAAAATGACCGGCCAGTGGAGCCGGTAGTCATCCGCTGGGAAGGCAATCTGTGAGTCCCAACCGCAGCGCGCCACACCGAGATGGCGCCGAGAGGCCGGACGGCGCGGCGAGCCGCTCGCCGGGCCACCCAACGGCCGGCGATCTGGCGCCGCCGCGCCCCGGCAGCCCGCGCCGCTTCCGGCGCTGGGCGCCGCGCGCGGCGCTGGCCGTCGTCCTGCTCGCCGTCACGACCGGCTGCAAGTCCAACGCGTTCACCCGCATGGGCATGCTCCCTCCCGTCACCAAGCAGGGCCAGGTGACGCTGACGCTGTGGCAGGGCTCCTGGATCGCGGCGTGGACGGTCGGCGCCATCGTGTGGGGAATGATCATCTGGGCGGTGATCTTCTACCGCAAGCGCTCCGACCGGGTGCCGGAGCAGGTGCGTTACAACCTGCCGATCGAGTTCCTGTACACGATCGTGCCGTTCGTCATGGTCGGCGTGCTGTTCTACTTCACGGCCCGGGACGAGAACTACGTCGACAAGCTGTCACCGCACCCCGACGTGACCGTGAACGTCCTCGGATACCAGTGGAGCTGGCAGTTCCAGTACCCGGGGTACAAGGTGCCGGGTTCGGAGAACGGCGACGTGACCGAGTCCGGGCTGCCGTGGCCGGCCAAGCTGCCGATGATGGAGATCCCGACCGGCGAGACGGTCCGGTTCAACCTCAGCTCGTCGGACGTGATCCACGCCTTCTGGGTGGTGCCGTTCGAGTTCAAGCGCGACGTGCTGCCTGACCATCCGAACCACTTCCAGGTCACGCCGATCAAGACGGGAACGTTCACCGGCCGCTGCACTGAGCTTTGCGGCCTCTATCACAGCCGGATGCTGTTCACCTTGAAGATCGTGACGCCGCAGCAGTTCCGGCAGTGGATAACGACGCAGCAGGCGCTGCAAAACGCATCTGGGGGTGCTCAGTGAGCACGATCAATCCGCCAGTTACCGCGCCTCCCGCGCCGGTCGCGGCGCCGCCGGGCGGCTACCAGAAGGGCTCGGTACTCGCCGACTGGCTGTCGTCTACCGACCACAAGGTCATCGGTCACCTGTACCTGATCACCTCGTTCTTCTTCTTCATGGTCGCCGGGCTGATGGCCCTGATCATGCGCGCCCAGCTGTTCGGACCGGACCAGCACCTGGTGAGTGACCAGCAATACAACGAGCTTTTCACCATGCACGGCACGATCATGCTGCTGCTCTTCGCGACGCCCTTGTTCGTGGGGTTCGCCAACGAGATCATGCCGCTGCAGATCGGCGCGCCGGACGTGGCATTCCCGCGGCTTAACCTGCTCAGCTACTACATGTTCGCCTTCGGCGGCACGATCCTGCTGCTCAGCTTCATCACCCCGGGCGGCGCGGCCGCGTTCGGCTGGTATGCTTACTCGCCGCTGACCAGCGCGCTGTACTCGCCGGGGATCGGCGGCGACATGTGGATCATGGGCCTGGTGCTCTCCGGGCTCGGCACGATCCTGAGCGGCGTCAACTTCGTCACCACGATTATCTGCATGCGCTGCCCGGGCATGACCATGTTCCGGATGCCGATCTTTACCTGGAACATCCTGCTGACCAGCATGCTGGTGCTGCTGGCATTCCCCGTGCTCGCCGCGGCGCTGCTGGTGCTTGAGATCGACCGAAAACTCGGTGCCCAGGTCTTCAGCGCCAATAGCGGCGGCGCGATTCTCTGGCAGCACTTGTTCTGGTTCTTCGGCCATCCGGAGGTCTATATCGTGGCGATACCGTTCTTCGGTATCGCCTCGGAGATCCTGCCGGTCTTTGCCCGCAAGCCGCTCTTCGGGTACAAGGGCCTGGTCGCCGCCACCATCGCGATCGCCGGGCTGTCGCTGACCGTGTGGGCGCATCACATGTTCACCACCGGCGCGGTGCTGCTGCCGTTCTTCTCCTTCATGACCTTCCTGATCGCGGTGCCGACGGGGGTGAAATTCTTCAACTGGATAGGCACGATCTGGCGCGGCCAGCTCACGTTCGAGCCCGCGATGCTCTTCATCCTCGGCTTCATGATCACGTTCCTGTTCGGCGGGCTGACCGGGGTCATCCTCGCGTCCCCGCCGCTGGACTTCGCCGTCAGCGACTCCGACTTCGTCGTCGCGCACTTCCACTACGTCCTCTTCGGCACCGTGGTGTTCTGCATGTTCGGCGGGTTTTATTTCTGGTGGCCGAAGTTCACCGGCAAGTTCCTGGACAACCGGCTGGGCAAGTGGCACTTCTGGACCGTGTTCATCGGCTTCAACATGACGTTCCTCGTGCTGCACTGGGCCGGCGTCGAGGGAATGCCGCGCCGGGTGGCGAACTACCCCGACCTGCCGGGCAATGTCACGACGCTGAACCAGATTTCCACGGTCGGCTCGTTCATCCTGGGCGCCTCCACGCTCATTTTCCTTTACAACGTCTACAAGACGTGGAAGCACGGGGAGAAGGTCACCGCTGACGACCCGTGGGGCTTCGCCAACTCGCTGGAATGGGCGACGTCCTGCCCGCCGCCGCGGCACAACTTCACGTCGATACCGCGGATCCGCTCCGAGCGGCCGGCGTTCGACCTGCACTACCCGCACATCAGAACAGGCCGGGACCGGGAACTGGATCATCGCCGTGCGATCGACGCGCCCAAGTGACGGCACCCGGTCCGGGTGCCCGGCTGACCGGGGCGCCCGGGCGGCGGCATCCGGCCGGGCCCGCCAAGTGACGGCAGGGGTTTCTTCATGAAGGTCGAGGGTTATCTTTTCCTGGGCTGCGCGGTGTTCTTCGGCGGCTCTGACCTCGTTTACTGGCATTTCTCGCACGACCCGACGGGTACGACCGCCCTCGCGCTGTCCGTCGCGCTGGCGTTCCTTACCGGGTTCTACGTGCTGTTCACCGGCCGGCGGCTGCCGAAGCGGCCTGAGGACGATCTCGAAGGCGAGATCGAGCAGGGCACCGGTGAGGTCGGCTTCTTCAGCCCGCACAGCTGGTGGCCGCTGTTCATGGGCCTGTCGGCTGCCACCGCGGCCCTGGGCGTGGCGGTCGGCTGGTGGCTGTTCCTGATCGGGATGCTCTTCGTGATCTTCAGCGCGGTCGGCTTCGTCTTCGAGTACTACCGCGGCCACTACGCCCACTGATCCGGGGATCAGCGACTGCAGCGGGGCAGTGGCCCGGCAGTGCTCGTTATCGATAGCCGGGATTACCGGTAGTCGGGGTTGTCGAAGTCGAACCGGCAGCCCGCGTCCCATTCGGAGCGCTGGTTTCCGTGCGCGGGGATGCCGCCGGCGTCCTTGAGGATGCGGGCCAGGTGCATCAGGTTCCAGGTCATGAACGTCGTGTTGCGGTTGGTGAAGTCATTGTCCGGCCCGCCGGAACCGGGGTCGAGGTAGGACGGGCCCGGCCCCGCCTCGCCGATCCAGCCGGCATCGGCCTGCGGCGGGATGGCGTAGCCGAGGTGCTGGAGGCTGTAGAGGACGTTCATCGCGCAGTGCTTGACACCGTCCTCGTTGCCGGTGATCAGGCAGCCGCCGACCCGGCCGTAGTAGGCGTACTGGCCGGCGTCGTTGAGCAGGTGCGAGCACGCGTACAGGCGCTCGATGACCTGTTTCATCACCGAGCTGTTGTCACCGAGCCAGATCGGGCCGGCCAGCACCAGGATGTCGGCGGCCAGCACCTGCTGGTAGATGCCGGGCCAGTCGTCGGCTGGCCAGCCGTGCTCCGTCATGTCCGGCCATACGCCGGTGGCGACGTCCTGGTCAACTGCCCGGATCTGGTCGATCTGGACGCCATGCTTCGCCATGATGCGGGCGCTGACGTCGATCAGCCCCTGGGTGTTGCTGGGCTCGGGTGACCGTTTCAGCGTGCAGTTGATCACTAGCGCGCGCAGGTCGTCGTAACGCTGGCTCGGCTCACTCATCGGTCAAGGCTCCTTGCTGGACTGACATGGCAGCCACGCTGATCATGACGGCTGGCACGGTCATGCTCGCGTCCAGTCCGCACTATTCATCAGTCCGCTATACAGGTCCGGGTGTTACACCATTTCGCGGCCCAGTCACCACCGTCTTCCACGTGCGCCGGCGCTGGCCCGGGTCGGCTGCCTTTACCACCGCCACGGACTATGCCAGGGTGTGTCGGCGATGAGCGACGAGATCGGCGGCCTGCTGGCGGCCTTTGACGCGGCGACGGGAATGACTGACCGGATGGCGGCCGCGGAGCAGGCGGCTGCCCGGGGGCAGGGCCTGATGCTGTATGAGCTGGCATCCGCGCTGGCCCGCCATATCGATGACTCCGCGATCCCGCGCCATCCCTACAGCGGGTTCCTGGAGCACATGTCGCGGGTGCTGGCGCTCACCCCGGGCGCCGCGAACGCTGACTGGGCCGCGCGGCTGGCTTTGGCGACTCACCATCAGAGCCAGTCCGCGCCCACGCCGCGGCGGATCCGGCGGGCGGCCGGGCTGCTGGCCGCCGGGCAGCCGGCCGGCTGCCTGACTCCGCTGCCAGATGTGTGAGATTTGAAGAGGTGGATTACGGCCGCAGGATCGATCTAGGCTCGTGGTGGCAGCGGAGGTCGGCGCCTGGACGGCCTGGTGCGTGTGTCTGGGGGTCGCACCGCGGGCCGCTGCTGCAGGGTTTCCAGCGCGAGCCTGACCGCGGTCTCCAGCTGGGTGTCCCTCCCCGCGGCCCAGTCGTCGGGCGACATGATGACCTCGACGTCGGGGTCGACGCCGTGGTTTTCTACGCCCCAGCCGTACTCCTCGAGCCAGAAGGACAGTCGCGGTACGGTGATCTGCGTTCCGTCGATCAGCTCGTGCTCATGGTCGAAGCCGATGACGCCGCCCCAGGTCCTGGCGCCGACGACGGGGCCAAGCCGGAGCAGGCGGATGGCAGCGGTGACGATGTCGCCGTCGGATCCTGCGCATTCGTCGGCGAGGGCGACGACCGGCCCGCGTGGCGCGTCCTCGGGATAGGTAGCCGGAATCAGGCCGCTCGGCACGTCCCAGGCGATCACCCTGCGGGCCAGCTTCTCCACCACGAGCTCCGAGATCTCTCCGCCGGTGTTGCCGCGTACGTCCACGATCAGCGCATCGCGCAGCATCTCGGTGCGCAGGTCCCGGTGGAAGTCCGCCCAGCCCTGGCTCACCATGTCCGGCACGTGCAGGTAGCCGATCTGGCCTCCGCTGAGCTCCCGGACCTGCGCCCGCTGCGCGCGGACCCAGTCCAGGTAGCGCAGCCTGGTATCGCTCCGCAGCGGCACAACCGGCACACTGCGCGGCCGGCTCCCGTCGGCGGGCGCGACGGTGAGCTCGACAGGCTTGCCAGCGGCGCCCGTCAGCAGCGGCCCGGGCCCGTCAGGCCCGACCGGCCGGCCATCCACGGCGAGCAGCACGTCGCCGACGGCGATTCCGGTGCCGGGCGTCGCCAGCGGTGCGCGGGCACCGGGATCGGAGGTGTCCCCGCGCAGCACGCGGGTCAGCCGCCAGGCGTCCCCGCTGCGCTCGATGTCCGCGCCGAGCAGGCCGGGCCCGGCGGCTGGCGGCGAACCGGCGAGTGCTGGCGGCACTGGCACCGATGACGCGTCCGGTGACGACGGGCCGCGCGTTCCGCCGGTGCCGGTGGAGACCACC
>Ga0182015_10006670_pt1 | contig 11505 bp, 8 predicted proteins | sample 712P3MmetaG_FD_120478 | JGI IMG/M metagenome (GOLD analysis project Ga0182015, IMG submission 120478) | Permafrost microbial communities from Stordalen Mire, Sweden - 712P3M metaG | ecosystem: Environmental > Terrestrial > Soil > Wetlands > Permafrost | place: Sweden: Stordalen | collected...
GTGGCGCCCTCGCAGTTCGAGATCAACTACGGCTATGCCGAGGTGTTGGCGGCCGCCGATCAGATCCAAATCTACAAATTGATCTGCCGCCAGGTCGCGAAGAAGATGGGGCTGACCGCATGCTTCTTGCCAAAGCCGATCGTGGGAGTTAATGGCACCGGCATGCACACGAACGTGTCGATCACCAAGGACGGGAAGAACCTGTTCTGGGACCCGGAGGGCCTGGAGAAAATGAGCTCGTTCTCCTGGCAGTTCGTCGACCGGATACTCACGCATGGCAACGATCTTTGCTTGTTGATGAACGCCAGCGTCAACGCATACCGCCGGCTCGATCCGCACTTCGAAGCGCCGAACCAGCTTAAAGCTTCGGCGACGGATCGCGGCTCGATGATCCGCATTCCGATTGGTAATTCACGCAGCGCCCGAGTAGAGGTCCGCGCCGTCGCTCCGGATGCGAATCCGTACTTGGTGTTGTACGGGATCTTCAAGACCGGCATCGAGGGCGACATCGCGCAGATCGACAACCTTCGCAGCGCGCCCCGGTACCTGCCGGATAACATTTACGATGCGATCGAGAACTTCAATAAATCGGAGTGGACCACAAGGCTTCTCGGCGAGGATGTGAAGGGCCGCTATGCCGACTTGAAACAGGCGGCGGCGGACCGCTGCCCACGCGCGCTGGGCACCGTCGTGAAGTCGCCGGAGGTGCAGTACCACCACGAGGTTTACACGCAATACCTTTGGAATATGTTCTAGCGATTCGGGTTAAGGTTAAGCGTGATACGTCGCATCGTCCGGATCGACATCTCGCCCGGCGGCATTCCCAAACGTCCGACCGCGGACATCCGGTGTACTGCGGCGCGCTGGGCGAGACCTTAGTACGCCGGCTTGCCTTTTCGCAGCCTAGCGGCTGGGCCAATTGACTGAATAGATTTCCTGCGTTCCGGTATCTCGCAGCAGCGTGGGACAGCCATCCGGAGCTAGCGCGAACTGAAGGCCTGCCAGGCGTCCACCCTGCCTAATCGCGCTCAGACCGGCTACTTCTTCTACTTGTCGATCGTTGAGATGGATGCGCAAGATCGCTGGTCTTTCACCGTAGCGCATGTAGTAGAGATATTGGCTATCACTCGACCATTTTGTGAAGCCCCAACCGTCCGTTAGTTCCGACCACGTCTGCGTATGCGAATCGAAGAGCATGGTTCTCTGGCCCTTCAGAGGCTTGGCGGCAATGTAGCGGCCATCGGGTGACCAAGCGGGCGAAAACAGTCCCGCCGACCCAGGAACTGTCTCCAGTTTCCGGGTCTTCCAATCCAGAATGTGAATCGCAACTTTGCCCGGATTCGTTTCGAAAAACGGCGCATCGCTGAACATCACGGAGTTACCGTCGGGCGACCACGTTGGACCTAGCGCGCCGCCTTCTTTCGAAAACGTCTCCGGCGTCCCGCCGCCGGCTGGGACGACGTAGATTCTATTCTTCCTTCCCGCTCCGATCCCGGCAAATGCAATCCGCCGACCATCCGGCGACCATTGCGGGACAAGTACCTCCATGGGCGCGAACGTTAACTGCAGGCGCGCGGTCCCATCGATGCGGCTTCGCCACAATGTTCCTTGCGGATAGGCAACGTAGGTAATCCACTGGCCATCGCGCGAGAAGTCGATGAAGTCGGCGGAAATCCCACCCAAGTAGGGCAGAAATTGATGGGTCGCCGGGTCGTATTTCGCGAGTTCGCCGCGCAGACGGCGGCCAATGAAGTATAGGTTCTTTCCATCCGGGCTGGTCACGGGCGCCAGGGAATCGATTTGACCATTGGTAACCTGTGCCGGCCCCGCGGAGGGAAAAAACCAATTCGCAATGCCGCGGCTGGCGAGCGACCAGATTTCGGTCTTGCCCTCGCGGGTGGCCTGGAAGACGAACTGTTTGCCATCCGGCGTCCAGCTTCCGCAGCATTCGGCGTGTGGATGATTCCAACCCGGAAGCAGGGGGTGCAGATTCGTGCCATCGCTCGAAATTTCCCACAGAGACTGGCTGGAGGTATTCGCATCCACCACGGTCAGGCGCAGTGTCTTGCCGTCCGGCGCCCACCTCGGTCTCCAACCCAGGCCAGGCAGCACGGCCAGCTTCTTTACCTCCGTTCCATCGTCGTTCGATCGGAATAGCTCCGTGCCTCTAACGCAGGCAATCTCGCGCCCATTCGGGGACCACGAGGCGTCGCGAGCCACCAGATTGCCCAATCGATGCGGAACTCCGGCCGGCACAGGTATGGCCCAGAGGGGCGTCGGCGAGGCTGGATCCTCAAAACTTGCGGCGAGCAGTTCGGACCGCGCCGGTGAAAAATCCAAAAGCTGGGGCCAGCCGAACGGCGCCGGGATCGGTGCCGTCTCGCCACCTGCCGCGGAAACCTGCATGAGGGCCGAGGTTTGGGACGAACCTTCGGTGAAATAGATCCGGCTGCCATCGGTTGCCAAGGCCGCATCGGGACCTCCGAGGGCTCCCGTCTTGCCGCGCTTGTCCACTCCATCGCGCGAGAGCTCAAGATATGCCGAGACGGCCGGCGTACCGCTCGGAATGCGCCATAAAGGCGCTGTCAATACGGCTGCGATGAGAAGCGCTCCCGCCCATAAGGCCCAGCCGGCACGCAGTCCCGGTTTCTTATCGACTGCCACCGGCTGGGGTTCTTCCGGAGGGTGTTCTTCCGCCAGTTCTTCCACGCGCACGCCGATGCGGTAACCCCTGCGCGGAACCGTCTGTATGTATTCCTCGTTTTCCGGAGTTTGGCCGAGTTTGCGCCGCAGCGTGAACACGTTCTGCGTAAGATTACTTTCTTCCACATGCGCGTCCGGCCACACCGCGTGCATAAGTTGTTCCTTGGTAACCATCTCGCCACGGTGCCGCACCAGTACAGTCAGCGTCTCGAATGCCTTCGGCGGTAGCTGGATCAACTGCCCTTCCTTGTACAAACTCATCCCGTCCACGTTCAAGGTGAAAGGACCGAATTTGAAGAAGTGGTTTCGGATCATAGACATGCCGAAGCTAACGGAAAATTGAGAAATTCCTAATGCGTTCCTTGTGGACCTATCTGAGATTTTAGCTCTAGTCTGGCTTGGGGCGGTTCTCACGCCCCGGAGGGAAGCAGCATGAACTACGCAGTCGCAGCAGCCGGGATGGAAACCAATGTGCGTGGGCGGTCAACCGCGAGTACCCGCGACCGCCGTTTTTGCCTGAGTATGGCGATTGCGTCCGCGGCCGGCATTTTTCTGGGCTTCGCGCGCACCTTTTATCTCAAGACCTACTTCGCGACGCCGGCACTGCCCCTGGTGCTCCATTTGCATGGGGCGGTATTCACGGCCTGGATTCTCTTTTTCGTGGTGCAAACCGCGCTGATCGCGGACGGCCGCGTGCAGGTTCATCGGCGCTTGGGCTATGCCGGCGCCTTTCTCGCCGGCGCCATGGTCGTTTTGGGCGTCACCGCCGCCTTCTGGATGGCAAAGGCCGGTCATTTTCACTCCATCCCCTTCGCGCGCGATCCGGAAAGCGCTTGCATGTTTGCGCTGGTGGATATGCTGCAGTTCGCCACATTTATCGGCGCCGGATTCTATTTCCGCCGCAACCGCGAAGCGCATCAGCGTACCATGTTGATGGCAACTGTATACGCGCTGCTTCCCTCGGGGTTGGGGCGGTTTGCCTTCGCCATCCATCCAGCGCTGCCCGTCATTCTGATCTATGCGTTTGTCTTAGCCGGGCCGGTCTACGACTTGGTTACGCGGCGGCGCATTCATCGCGCTTATGTTCTGGGCTTGCTCTTCTTCTTTCTTCTGTCGCCGCCGGTCCGCATCTTTTTTGGGATGACACCGGGCTGGCACAGGTTCGTTCACTGGGTTATCGGATAGGCGGAGGGCGTTCGAGAACGCGAAAGTTCACCCGCAGGTGGCGTGAAGGGCCGCTATGCCGATTTGAAACGGGCTGCCGCGGACCGCTGCCCGCGCGCGCTGGACACCGTGGTAAAGGCACCCGAAGTGCAGTTCCACCACGAGGTTCATACACAATACCTTTGGAATATGTTCTAGTCTGGGTTGTGGGCGTCATCGTGCAGATCAATGTCTCGCCCGGCGGCATTCCAAAGCGTCCGATCACAGCGGGCATGATCACGCCGCTAGGGTTGGCGGGGGATGTCTGGGCGCACCCGGGTATCCACGGCGGTCTGCGCCAGGCGGTACTCCTGATCGCCGCGGAGGCCATCGACGAATTGAAGGCGCGGGGGTATCCGGTGTTCTACGGCGCGCTGGGCGAGAACCTTACCACGCGCGGGTTGGACCGCCGCGAATTGCGGATCGGCCAACAGCTTCGCGCCGGTGGGGCGGTGATCGAGATCACCAAGGTGCGCGGGCCTTGCGGGGCTTTGGATGTGTACGGCCCGGCCATCAAGCAGGAGATTTACGACCAGCGCGTCTATGCCGGCGATGTAACTTCGCCGCGCTGGGGGATGAGCGGGTTTTATGCGCGGGTCGTGCAGCCGGGCCCTGTGCGTCCGGACGATGTGGTGCTGATTTTGACGGCGCTATGCTGAAATGGCCATCTATTATGGCTATAATGAATTCCATGGACGTTAGTATCGCGGATGCCAAGAATCGCCTGACTCAGCTTGTGCGCGCGGTTGAAGAAGGCGAATCCATAGTCATAACGCGCAATGGCAAGCCCGTCGCGCAGCTTGCTCCGCCGCCGCCCAAGCGGCGTAAGGTGCGCTTCGGAAGTATGCGGGGCCGCATTCGGCTCCTGCCCGGATGGGACGATCCGGTGGATCTCGATCGCTTCCTCGAGGGCGAAATCTGAACGGCTACCTGCTGGACACCAACGTCGTTCTGCTGGCTCTAGACGCGCCAGAACGGTTGTCGCGTGCTGGCCACGCGGCCATCAAGTCCGGGCCGAACGTGCTCAGTGTGATCTCGTATTGGGAGGTGACCCTCAAATCCGCCAAGGGTAAACTCGATGTGGGCAATCCGCGCGCCTGGTGGGAGATCGCGCTCGGCGATTTTGCTGCGACCGCGATGCCCTTGCGGCCGGCCCACATTTCCGAAATTCACGGCTTACCGCCCATCCATCACGATCCTTTCGACCGGGCGCTGATCGCGCAGGCCACCGCGGAGGATCTCGTCCTAGTAACTACGGATGAGAAGATCGCGCTTTACGCGTCGAAGCGCTTGCGAGTAATCCGGTGACGAGTACTTAACCATCTTGGGGATCTCTGGCGAAAACCGCTCCCTTACGGTTGCAGCTCAGTGACAGTCGCTTTGATTTCGCAAGGATTACTGAGCCGCGACCGTGAGGAAGCGGGTGCCTTCCCTAAAACGGTTAGGCACCCTCCGGTGACTGCCATCCGGGGCTAAAAGGCTATAATCAAGTGTAGGGGCCCCGTCCGCCTGATTTCATGCAGCGTCTGCTGGAAGCGGTAGAATTTCGCAATCCATCCCGCGCGCGCGAAGATATTGCGCGCCTGGGCGGCGGCATTCCCGAACGCATCCGGGCGCGGATTCAGTCGCTGCTGGCGGCGGTGCCCGATCCCGACGAGGCGCTGCACTTCCTGGAGCGGATGCGCCAGGATGGCCCTGCGGCCTTCAACCGCATCACCAGTTCGCCCGCCGCGTTGCGCTGCCTGATCACCACATTCTCTTACAGCAGATTCCTTTCCGAAGCCGTGCTCCAGCATCCGGAATGGCTGTTGCAGGCAGCCGATACGGGCGATCTGCACCGCATGCTATCGGCCGATGAATTCGCGGAGCGCTTGCTGCAATTCCGCGCCGCCGAGGGACCCGATCAGCCGGCGTCCGTGGCCCTGGCGCGCTTCCGGCGGCGGCAGTCGCTGCGCATCCTGCTGCGCGACGTGCTGGAGTTGACGGCGCTGGCGGATATCACCGGCGAGCTATCCAACCTGGCCGACGCCATCCTGGATTTCGCCTATCGCCAGGTTCGCGCGCAACTGACGGCGCGGCATGGCGAGCCGCTGTTCGAAGAGCCGGACGGCCAACGGCGTGAATGCGGTTTTGCGGTGATCGCGCTGGGTAAATTAGGCGGCCAGGAGCTGAACTACAGTTCGGACGTTGACTTGATGTTTGTGTATTCGGGCAACGGGGAGACCGCCGGCCCCGGCGTCGTCACCAACAAGGAGTTCTTCAAGAAAATAGCCAATCAGTACACCGAGCTGCTTTCAACGTACACGGCGGATGGCTCGTGCTACCGCGTGGATCTGCGTTTACGGCCCGACGGCCGCCTGGGCGAAGTCTGCATTTCGCTGGATGGCGCCAAACGCTACTATCAGGAGCGCGCGCGCGACTGGGAAAAGCAGATGCTGATCAAGGCGCGCGTGTGCGCCGGCGACCTGGCCCTGGGCCGCGAGCTCTTGGAATTCGTCGAGCCGCTGATCTATTCGACGACGCTGGATTTCCGGGCCGTGGAAGCGGTTTCCGAAGCGCGTGAGCGTATCGGCGAGAAGCTGGCCGCCAAGCGCACGCACGCCGGATTGGATATCAAACTAACGCCGGGCGGCATCCGCGATATCGAATTCCTGGTGCAATGCCTGCAACGCCTGCACGGGGGCCGCGAGCTTTGGGTGCGGCATGGCGGCACGCTGTTTGCGCTCTCCCGCGTGCACGACAAGAACCTGCTTTCGGACGGCGAGTACGCGCGCCTGGCTTCCGCCTATGAGTTCCTGCGCCACATCGAGCACCGGCTGCAATTCTACGACGACCGCCAGACCCACACGCTGCCTACGCACCCGGAAGAGATGGAGGTGCTGGCGCGCAAGATGCCGATCGAATCCGGCGAGCCGCTCACCGCGGAATCGCTCAAGGTGCTGCTGGAGGGGCACCTGGGTAATGTACGGGAGATGTACGCGCGCGTCATTCAGGCGCGCAAGCCCATGTACTACACGCTGGCGGATGGCGACGCGGACGATCGCTGGCAGCCGCTGGATTTGGACCCGCCGGCCTCGGCGCCGAGTAATCTCACGCGGTTTTTGGAAGAGCGTGCGCCGCATCTAGCCGCCGTGCTGGCGCGCGCGAAACTGAATCGCGGCCGCGAACGCTTCGAATTGTTTCTGGAGAAGGTATTGGCACACTCCGAAAGCTTCGCCGGCCCGTATGCGGACTTGGATGCGGATGCCGCGTTGGTGGAGCGCGCGGTGGATATCTTCGAACACAGCCCGTATTTCGGCGATCAGCTTCTGCGGCATCCCGAGTTGCTGGCCGAACTGGATGCGGGCGCCCCGCCGCGGGAGGCAGATCCCCAGGAAGCCATAAACGACAGCGCCGCGTTGCGCGCCTATTTCCGGCGCCGGATGTTTCGCATTCAGAGCGATAGCCTGCTGGGTCCCGCGCCGATCTTCGAAACGCTGGAGCGCACTTCGGATCTGGCCGACACGGCCATCGCGGCGGCGTACCGCATCGCGTTGCAGGACGCTCCCCAGCCCGCCCATCCGGATTACCGGCCGGCGCGGCAGATGATGGTGGTGTCGTTGGGGCGGCTGGGCATGCGCGAATTCGACCTGGCTTCGGACGCCGATCTGATCTTCGTGATTCCCGACGAAGACGCATCCGAGCAGGTGTTCTGGACGGCCGTGGCCGAGCGCATGATCCAGGCGATCGGCGCGTACACCGGCGACGGGGTGATGTTCACCGTGGACACGCGCCTGCGCCCCAACGGCCGCGAGGGCGCGCTGGTGCAGCCGGAAGGAACCTACCGCGAGTATTTCGCGAAGCACGCCGAGGCTTGGGAGGGAATCGCGTACATGAAGTCGCGCGCGGTGGCCGGGAACCTGGAGCGCGCTACGGAATTCCTGCACAAATTGCAGGAGGTGGATTGGCGGCGCTACGGGCAAGGCGGCCGGTCGCGCAAGGAACTGGCGCAAATGCGCGCGCGGCTGGAGAAGGAGCAGGGCGCCCGCAATCCGCTGAAGGCGGCCGTGGGCGGCTTCTACGATATCGACTTCGCGTTGATGTATCTGCGGCTGCGCGGGGCGGGGATTTTCTATAAGGTGCTGAACACGCCGGCGCGCATCGACGTTATCGAGCAGATGGGCCACCTGGAGCGCGAGGATGCGGACTTCTTGCGCGACGCCGCCGTGTTCTACCGCGCCATCGATCACGGGCTGCGCGTTTCGAGCGGCTATGCGGGCGGCCACCTGCCGACTTCGCCCTCCCAGTCCGAGACGTTGGCGGAACTGGTGCGCCGCTGGACTCCCGACGAGTTGCACGATCAACGGCTGGATCTGAAGCTGGGCGAGATCCGGCAGAAGACGCGGGAATTCTTCAACCGCGTTTTCGGGGTTTGATGTATCCTCAAATGGGGCGGACGATCGCCTGGTGTCGTCTGCCTGATGCTGCGCCAGGGTGGCAGACCACAAAGAGCGATGGTCTGCCCCACAGCGCCACATCATGACCCGTCCCCGCGTGCGCCACATAGCCCGGCTGATCGCCGCGCCCGCCATCGTCGCCCTGGTGATCGCATTCTATTTCCGCGTGGTTTCGGTCAACAACACCACGGTAGCCCTGACGCTGTTGCTGGCAATTTTCGGGATTTCGGCTGGCTGGGGACTGCTGGAAGCGACCATTGCTTCATTCGCGGCCGTGCTCGGATTCAATTATTACTTCCTGCCACCGATCGGATCGTTTACGGTGCAAGACCCGCAGAATTGGGTGGCGCTGATCGCGTTTCTGGTCACTTCGGTGATGGCCAACCAACTCTCGGCGCGAGCCAAGCGCCGCACGTTGGAGGCGGTCGAGCGCCGCCGCGAAGTCGAAGGGCTGTATGCGCTAAGCCAGAGCCTGTTGCTCAGCGGCAGCGCGCGCACCGCCAGCCAGGATCTGGTGAGCCGGGTGGTGCGAATCCTGGGCGTGGCCACCGCCGCCTTCCACACCAGGTTGACGCACGAAACGTTCCGCTGGGGGCCGGCCGATCCGCTGATTTCGGACGAGCAACTGCAAGCGGACCGCGACGAAGCTCTCATCGATTCAAGCCGGGGCGTGGCCATCGTTCCCGTGCGCCTGGGCGGGCAGGCGCTGGGCAATCTGGGGCTAACCGGACCCTTGCCCTCCGAAGCGGTGCTGAATGCGGTCGCGCATCTGGTGGCAATTGGGATCGAACGGGCGCGGACGTTGGAAGAAGCCAGCCGCGCCGAAGCTGCGCGCCAGAGCGAAGTGCTCAAATCCGCGCTGCTGGACGCGCTGGCGCACGATTTCAAAACGCCTCTCACCTCGATTAAGGCCGCCGTCACGAGCCTGCTGGGCCAATCCCGCCCGGATTCGGACCGCGAATTGATGACCATCATCAACGAAGAGGCCGACCGGCTGAACCGGCTCGTGGCCGAAGTGCTGGAAATGGTGCGCATCGAAGCGGGCAAGCTGCATCTGGAGAAGCGCCCGCAGGATGTCGGCGAGATCATCGGTTCCACGCTCGCGGAGCTCAGACCGGTGCTGCACGGCCGCGCCCTTGAAGTCCGGCTGCAGGACGCGTTGCCCGCGGCGGATGCCGATTTCGACTTCGTGCAGCAGGTTTTGAGGCAACTGCTGGACAATGCGCTGAAGTACTCGCCGCCCGGGTCGCCGCTGACGATTTCGGCGCGGGCTGGAGAAGGCCGCATCGTAGTCAGCGTGGCCGATCGCGGCAGCGGCATCGACGACCAGGAGCAGATGCGCATCTTCGACAAATTCTTCCGCGCCCGCGAGCATCGCTTCCGCGTGCCGGGCACCGGCATGGGCCTGGCCATCGCCAAGGGCATCGTCGAAGCGCACGGCGGCAAGATCTGGGTGACCAGCGAGCCGGGGCAAGGCTCCGTATTTAGTTTCGCGCTGCCCGTGCACCGTGGTGAAATGGTTTAGTGAGCGCCGGAAGAATACTCGTGGTGGACGACGACCCGCAGATCCGCCGGGTGATGCGGGCCACGCTGGTCGGGCATAAATACGAAGTGTGGTCGAAGCGCCAACGCCGATGCCCCGGCTAGTTTACGGTGAAGCTCTCCCGCGTGGTCACCGTCCCGCCGGGTGTGGTTACAGTGATAGGTCCCGTAGTGGCGCCCGCGGGTACATCTACCCAGACGTAGTTGGGTCCACTGTTAGCGGCCCCCGACGCAGGCACGCCGTTGAATGGACTGAAGCCCCGAACAGGTTGTAGCCCCAGATGCGCACACGGGCCCCCGCTGCACCCGATCCCGGGGAGAAGGACCCCGCCTGCGGCTTGGGCACGGGCAGGCCGGCATCAAACGCGAAGACAACTCCGCCGCCGGTCGGCCCGCCGCCCGCCGCGCTCCCATAGATAATTCCGTCGCTACCCTGCGTGAGGTAGCAAGAGCAAATGCCGTCTGTGCCGTTCATCTGGAACTCGGCCTTATAGACGCCGGAGGTGGTGAGGCTGAACAGTACGCTCGTGCTCTGCGTGGTGCCGTAGAGTTTGCCGTCGCTGCCCTCGATCAGGGAATTCACGTTCTCGCACGGCCGGAAGCTGTGCAGGATCGTAAACTCGCCGCTCGGTGTTAGCTTGAAGACCGCGCCGGGTTGGTTGGCCGGGTTGCAGCCGGCGGACTGCGGCTGAATGCCATAGAAGTTGCCGTCGGTGGCTTGAAGCAGGAATCCGCCACCGGGAAGGGTGCCGATGAAAGTTCCTCCCGCATACGGAAGGATGGCGATCTTGGTGAAGGAGCCGGATGGCGTCACGCGGTAGTAGGTGGTAGCCCCGCTGACCATGGGAAGGGCGGTGCCGTAGTAATTTCCGTCGGCGTGAAATACGGGCAGGCCGGGATCGTCTATGGCGGGGAACTGGTAGAAAGGTGTCACATTGCCGTTGAGATTCACTGTGCTGAGGCTGTATGAGGCATTGGTGAATGCATATGACAGGCCGAAGAGCCTCCCGTCCGGCAGGTTGCCGATTAGTGGAGTAAGCGCGAGGGCATTAGTGGAGTAAGTGTGTTCACTGGCAGCGGTGGAACCCGCCGAGAACAAGTTGCCCCAGCCACCTTTAATCGCCTGCTCGACTGAGGAGTAAACGAGGCCGTCTGCCGCGGTGACAGGGGGAGACTCAAGTTGGTAGGTCGGTGTCGGGAAGCCGGCCAGGGTGGTCGTAGTTCCCTGGATCGTAACTGAAAGCATTACACTAGGCGGGTTGGCGTCTGCGAATGCGGTTGTGTAAGACGCCCTGGGAGCCTTCAGTGAGCTGGCCCGGCTGGCTGTACTGCATTAAATACGAAATCACCTTATAAGTGGCGCCTTACGCTGCGGATGAGCCACCCGCCGCGATGGCGCAGATGACGAGAACAAACGGTTTGACAGAGTAGTTAATCATTTCGCGCGCACTCCGGCGTACCAAGTCTCGCGCCGTGAGAAGAATGAGCTTAGATCTGTACCGAGTATACACCTTTCGAAGTCGAAGTCAAGATCTATTTCCGAGGGATTATTTCCAAGACCGAGCACATTACATTGCGATGACGGAAAACTGAGGATTCGATCCCTCTTATTTACTCTCGA
>Ga0182015_10006671_pt1 | contig 11505 bp, 12 predicted proteins | sample 712P3MmetaG_FD_120478 | JGI IMG/M metagenome (GOLD analysis project Ga0182015, IMG submission 120478) | Permafrost microbial communities from Stordalen Mire, Sweden - 712P3M metaG | ecosystem: Environmental > Terrestrial > Soil > Wetlands > Permafrost | place: Sweden: Stordalen | collected...
AAAACCCAAAAGTGACCGCCGTCACGGTGCAGTCGGCAGCATGATCATCTTTTCCTGAGCCCCCTGGTGTACCGCCCGCACGATATGCGGCGTGATCACGATGGCCAGTTCGGCCACATCCAGGTCGCTGTCGTTGTTGGTCGTGTTCTGGAACCCCGGTATCTCGCTCAGTCCCGGAATCCCCGTAATCGCATTCGATTCCTGCCGCGACAGCGAGCTCACCAGCAGTGCGCTCTCACCCACACGCACTGACGTAATCGCGTTGTACTCGCGGTTGTTCAGCAGCGGCAGGTCGTTGAGCGAAGACCCGGCCAGCGACGAAAGCGTCAGGTCGAACTTCAGTGAGACTCTGCTGGTGCCCTCGATGCTCGGCGTTACTTTGAGCGTCAGTCCGATATCCTGATACTGCACCTGCGGAATCGTTGCCGTAGCCGCCGCCTGTAGCTGAGCCGGTGTAATTCCCAGCCCCTGCAGCGTGCTCGACAACCCCGCGGTCGACAATCCTGGAATATTCAGCGGTGCCGCCCCGAGGCTGGAAAAACTGGAGGTCTCGATCGGATAACGCTCTCCGCTTTTGATCGTCGATTCGTCGCGGTCCAGCACCCGCAGCTGGATCTGGTCCAGAGCGCGCACGTCCGAGGAGTTCAGCTTCATGTTCAGCGATCCGCCCTGGTAAGCGATGCCGGTCAGCGAGAGCCCGCCTCCGAAAACGCCGAACGGCTGCGTCAGAATGCTGTTGCTGATCTGCCCGGAAGCGATCAGGATGGCCAGAATCGCCTCCCAGTCCCCCGGCGCGGCCAGCCCGCTGGAGATGATCTCCTGCACCAGGCTCGAATTGCTGTTCAGGATGTTGCGCGCCTCGGAATACACGTTGAAAACCGACGTCTGGTTGGGCAGGATCGCCCCCAGATTGACCGCCTTCGTCCGGTCGATCTCGTACATGCGCACATCGAGCTGCAGTTCGCTGCGGCCTTCCAGCAGGGTTGTCAGCGTTTTGTTCAAAGCATTCAGATCGGCGGTCGGTCCGCGTACCGTCAGTGCGCTCTGGTCCACGTCGGCGCTGGCGGTTCGAAGCGTGAACACATTCTTCGCGATGTTCGTGATCTCCGTGATCTGGTCGGCCGCCATGCCCGGCAGATACACGGTCTCCACAGCTTCGCGTTCGTATTTGTCGTGGTTGGCTCTCGTATCTTTGGCCACCAGCGCCCGTGCCGGATCGAGAGGGACGAAAAACGTCCCCGTCGTCAGCATCAAAGTCCGCTCCGCGGTCGCAAAATCCGCCTCATCCACGTCGTAGCGGACCGTCTCCGATCCTACCGAATCGTCGATCGTGGGCTGAATCCCGTAAGCCGGCAGCACCTGGGAGATCACGTTGCGCTCGCTCCCGCGAATATGAAAGCTTCGCAGGCCGGCCTTGGGATCGAACTGAATCGGCGGAGCTCCGGCGATCGCCTCCGAACGCACCGCTGGCTCCCCGGCCACCACCGCTGACGCCAGCTCGTCCATATGCTGCGCCACCACCGGGCTCGCCGGATCGATGCCGTACGCCTCCGCGATCTTTTCTCGCGCGTCGCCAAAATGGCCCAGGATCTTGTCCTTGTCCGACTGCTGGATCAGGTCCGTCACCAGATGCTGCCGCGCAATCTGGTCCGCGTATGCGTATTTCGGCTCCTCGGGATTCAGCTCAGCCGCCCGCACAAAACAATCCATCGCCGCCCGAATCTTGTTGTGGTCGATGTCCTTCGCGCCCTGTACGAAAAGCTTCTGCGCCTCGTCTCGTTCCTTCTTCGTCGGACGGTGTCCCTCGCCAGCCTGCGGTGTCGTCGCGCCCGCGGGAGCTGCCGCCGGCTGCTGCGTCGCGGCCGGCGCAGACTGCTCCTGTGCCGCCGGAGCCGCCTCCTGCTGCGCCTGCGCAGCGGCCAGCGCCAGTCCCAGCGCCGTGATGAAAAATCCGCTACGAAGCATGTTCCGCCGCTCTTATGGTGATGTCTGGCGCCACCAGTAGCGCCTCCAGCGTCGATGCGCAGGCCGCGGGCGCATGCTCCATCAGCTCCTCGAAGCTGTAGCGCCCCGTCGCCACCGCGATGGTCGGCAGTCCGTTGGCCCGCGCCGCTTCCACGTCGAAAGGCGTATCGCCGACCACGCAGACCGTCCCCGCCGAGCGAGGCAATGCCGGCTCCGTGGATGCAAGGATCGCCCGTGCCTGCTCCGCCGCGTGGGCAATCATCTCGGCGCGCGCTTCAAAGCGATCGCAGAAGCCCCCGAACCGGAACCACGGCCGCAGGCCGGCATTCTCAATCTTGAGCCAGCCAATCTGCTCCAGGTTGCCCGTTGCCACGCCCAGCAGCGCCCCCTTGCCTTCAAGGTGCGCGAGCATCGCCTCCACCCCCGGCATGATGGTCGGCAGCAGCTCCGAGCGCCGCGCCGCGACACGTACGCACATGGCTTTCAGTACATCCTCGCGGTGCGGTCGCCACACACTGTCCTCGATGCTGGCCCGCGCGAAGGCATCCCGCAGAATCCCAGGGTCCGTATTGCCCGCCAGCGTAATTCCGTCCAGCACCAGCTCCCGGCCCATCACCTCGCGCACGCTTTCGTGGAAAGCGTCGACGTGAACCCGGTCCCGGTGCCGCAGCAGCGTTCCATCGATATCGAAAAGATAAGCCCGCTGCTCGTCCCAGCGGAATCCCTCGGAGAGGTAGACGCGCGCCTCCGGCGAAGTGCTCATACCTACAGGTTATAGGGTGGGCAGGGTACGGTGCACGGGCCGCACACCGAACCCCTGATCTCGAATCGTTAATCCCTGATCCCTGATTGACTCAGGCGCGTTCGCCGCGCTGGCGGTTGGCATCGACCGGCCCACGCTCACTGCGCGGCGGGCGGCGCAGGCCGGTGCGGACCTGCGCGGGATCGATGTTCAGGTCTGCCAGAATGCGGCTGAGCGTGTTGCGGTGCACGCGCAGTTCTTTGGCCGCCTTGCACTGGTTGCCCCTGTGACCGGACAGGACCTCGAGGATAAACCGCCTCTTGAATTCGCGCACGGCTTCGTCGTAGGTGATGCCGCCTGCGTGCATCTGGGTGACAAGGTTGTCCAGCTCGCGTTTCACAGGAACCTCTTTCCCGATCCCGGTCTTGCCGGGGCAATATTCCAATGTTTCACAGCAGCCCGATTCATGCAGCCGGCCTGAGCCACTCGGGTTGCGCCTTACGCAGGACGATCACACCGCTCCTGATCCGATCTCCCAGTTCGGCAGGAGCCACATCCGCGGCTTGTCGTGCCATCGCCAGAAACCCCGGAGCGAAGCGCGACTGCCGGAACCACGTGGCGCTCGGCCAGAACGCGGCAATCACCATCACCGCGATCGTCACCAGCGCACACCCTTTTACCAGACCGAACGCCGCACCCGCCATCCGATCCGCCCATCCCAGCCCAACCGATTTTACCGACCAGCGCACGATCCTCCCCGCTATGCCCGCCACAATCATCACCCCAATTGCCATCACGATGAACGACAGCGCCTGATTCATTGAGGGCGAATGAATCCACTGCCCCATCCACGGCGTCAGCTTCTGATAATCCCAGGCCGCCACCAGCAATCCCAGCACCAGCCCCGCCAGCGAGAACACCTCCAGAATCAAACCTGCCTTCGCCGCCGACACTACGGAAAGAACCAAGACTATCAGGATTACCCAGTCGACGATGGCCATTGCTATCTCCACTTACACCGCCAGAGGTCTGCCCGAAAGCAGACGGTACGCATCCAGATATTTCTGCTGCGTGCGGTTCACCACATTTTCGGGGAGGGCTGGTGCAGGAGCCAGTTTATTCCAGTGAATGCTCTCCAGATAGTCCCGAACGTACTGTTTGTCGAAAGATTGCTGCGACCGGCCCGGTGAATACAGGTCCCGCACCCAGAAACGCGACGAATCCGGCGTCAGCACCTCGTCCGCCAGCACCACCCCCATCGGCGTCGACCCAAATTCGAATTTCGTGTCCGCCAGCAGAATGCCGCGGCTTTCCGCGTGCTCCGCCGCCCGATTGTAGAGGCTCAGGCTGATGTCGCGCAGCTTTTCCGCCGCCTCCCCGCCCACCAGGGTCGCCATCTGGTCGAAAGTGATGTTCTCGTCGTGCGTCCCGCGGAAGCTTTTCGTCGCTGGCGTGAAAATCGGACGGCTCAGCCGGTCACACTCCCGCAAACCCGGCTCGATTTTCACCCCGCACACCATCCCCGTGGCCACGTAATCCTTCCAGCCCGACCCCGCCAGGTATCCCCGCACCACGCACTCGATGGGATACATCTGCGCCCGCGTCACCAGCATCGAACGGTCCTTCAGATCCTTCCGGTATTTCCAGACTTCCTCTGGATACTCCTTTACGTTGGAAGCCACCACGTGGTTCGGCACAATCTCGCGCAGCATCTCGAACCAGAACAGCGAAAGCTGCGTCAGAATCATCCCCTTCCCGGGAATTCCCGTCGCCAGAACGTGATCGAAAGCCGAAATCCGGTCCGTCGCCACCATCAGCAGATACTCACCCAGCGCATAAATGTCGCGGACCTTGCCCCGGGCCACCAGTGTGAGGTTGCGGAAGTCGGTTTCCAGGAGCGCTTTCAATGCGACAAACCTTTCCCGCGGCTTCAGAGAATATCGTGAGCCGTTGTTGTTTCTCTGGACACCAATCGTCGAGGCTGTTGCCGGACGGTGCGTGTGGGTCACAGCGGCGAGTCCCGGAGGAGACGATGGAATCAAGCTGAAATCCGATTGTGCGATTGACACTGCCCTTTGTCAACGCTTTGTGAAGAGCGCAATTCACGCTGCTTTCACGCGGATTAACTCCGCGCGTCTCACCTGTCAAGAAGAAAAAGTTCTCATCGCTGGCAGTCCTGGCACTGTACAGTGCCAGGACCATTCCCAGCCGTCAGTCAGCGCGAGAAATCCTGACCATCCTGCCTCGGAGTGTCTGCCCAACGCAGTCCCTACTCGTGGTAAGCCGTCGGCTTCGACGCCGTGGGGCGAACGCCCATCCCGTTCAGCCGGCTGCGTGCCTGCGAGGCTTCCGGCGTCTGCGGATAGCGCGCGATCAGCTCGCGCAGATCGCGAATGCCGTTGTCCCGCTGGTCCAGCGACAGCTCCGCCTCGCCCTTGCGCAGCTGGGCGGCGGGTGCCTTCGAGTTGCCCGCGAACTGCTGCAGCACCACCCCATAGGCCTTGATCGCGTCCTGATACTTTCCCTGCCGGTAGGCGATCTCGCCCAGGTAGAACTGCGCATTGCCCGCCAGATCGTCCTGCGGATAATACTTCAGCACGTCGCCGAATTCCCCCGCCGCCAGATCGTAGCGCGCTGAGTTGTAGTCCCGCAGAGCGCCCTGGTACAAATCGTTCACCGGTGGAGCCTGCGGCTGTTGTTGCTGCTGCTGCGGAGCCTGGTTCGGGTCGGCTCCCGGCTGCGCCGGCTGCCCTCCCTGCTGCTGCACCGCCGCCGCCGTCGCGACGTTCTGCAGCTCCGACTGCACCGCCGCTACCTGCGCGCTCAGCTTGTCGATCCGCGTGCGCAGTGCGTCCACCGAATCGTTGATCCCCTGCATCTGCCCGGAGACCTGGTCGATCTTCCCGCCCCCCGACTCGTTCTGTGCCTGCACCTGCTGCTGCAGTGTCGTCATCGTCGAGCTGATGTGCGCGACGCTGTCCGAAATCTGCTGCACCACGTGCTGCATCACGCTCATTTGCTGGTCCTGCGTCTCCTGCAGGTGCTGCAGCGCATCCTGCAGCTGTTGCACCTGCGTCTGCAGCTGCACCATTTCTTTTGAGACGGCATGCGCCGGAGGAGCCGTGCAGAGAAGGACGAATAGGAAAAGGGTCGAGAGCGAAGCCACAATCTTTCGCATAAAACCATCCCCGATGAAGCGCTGGAAGCGCTCCCTTCATTATGACAGGACGTGGGTGCCGCGAACGCGGCTGTCCGGCGGGACTCGGCGATCGGAACGCGCGACCAACAATGGCCCGCGCTCGTGGCCTTTGGCAAACTCCCTGCTGGCCACCAGCTCCCAGCTCCCGGCTCCCAGCTACGGGCTACCGGCTACCGGCTACCCGCCACCGGCTACTGGCTACCGGCTACAGGCTGTCTCACTGGTCCAGCGTGAACTGCCCACGCCGGTTCTGCTGCCAGCACGCTTCCGTGTGATCGGTGCAGAACTGCTTCTCCTTGCCGTAGCTCACCGTGCGCAGCCGGTCGGGACTAATGCCCGCCGTCACCAGCGCCTGCTTGGCTGCATTAGCGCGATTCTCACCCAGTGCCAGGTTGTACTCCGTCGAGCCGCGCTCGTCGCAGTATCCGCCGATCACGACTTTCAACTCCGGATGCTGGTTCAGGAAGTTGGCATCGGCCGAGATCGTCGTCGTCGCATCGGGGCGAACGTCGTAGCTGTCGTAATCGAAGAACACCGGCTTCACGTTCTGCTCGAACGTGTTCTCGTCGATGCCCGACTCGGTAATCGGAGCCGTCGGCGGCGGAGCCGACTCGCTCACCGTTACCGTCGCCGTCGCGTCGGCGTTTCCGCCGTCACCCTGTGCGACCAGGTGGTAGCTCGTGGTCTGCGTGGGCTGCACCGTCTGTGTTCCCGAGGAGGCCACCTGTCCCAGGCCCACGATCGATACATTCGTCGCGTCCGTGGTTTTCCATGTCAGTACCGAGCTGCCCCCCGGAGCGATCGTGCTCGGATTCGCAGTGATCGTCGCCATCGGCGCCGGAGCCGTTTCCGGCGCTGTGGGCGGAGGCGGAGGCGCCGGGTTCTTCTTGTGGCATCCCGCGACCGTAAGCAGCGCCGCCAGACTTGCTGTCACAACCAGGAACTTGCGATTTGAATATTGCACGTGTCTCTCCTCCTTCAAGGAGCGTAATTGTGGGTTAACCAGGACAAAACGGGACAGGATTCCAGCCCGCAGTTCATCAACATGTCATTTCCAGCTCCAGTTAGGCATCGTGTTGCTGCCCCCACCGTGGGTTAGCTGCTGCTGATCCGTGCCGTCGGCCAGCATCATCCAGATCTCTGTGTGTCCGTTCTGTTCCCGCTGAAAAACAATGTGCCGGCTGTCTGGCGACCACGACGGAAAATCATTGGCCCCGGATTCGTGCGTCAGCTGCGTCCAGCGCTTGCTGGCGATGTCCATCACGTAGATGTCTTCGCCGCCCGGCGCTCCTGGCCCATAGCTGCGGTTCCATGCAAACGCCAGAAACTGCCCGCTCGGCGACCACGATGCCGACGTCGCATACCCGCCGTCGGTCATCCGCGAAATGTTCGCGCCGTCCGAATCCATGATGTAGATCTGCGGCAGCTTCGTCCGCCCGCTCACCCAGGCAATCTGCGCGTTCGTCTTCGGATTCCACACCGGTGAAACATCCGGTCCGCGAAACGCCGTCAGCCGCCGCGCTCCCGCCCCCGACGCGTCGCTCACGTAAATCTCAGGGTCGCCGCTGCGATCCGAAGAAAACGCCAGCTTGGTTCCGTCGCTCGACCACGCCGGCGACAGCGTCGTCCCTCCCCACGCCGGAAACGCCGTCACCCGCCCCAGATCCAGCGAGTACATCCGGATCGACCAGCCGTTTTTCCCCAGCGAACTGAACGCCACCCGCGAATTGTCCGGAGATACATGCGGCGAAAGCGAAATCGTGCCCAGATGGGTCAGCTGGTGCTCGTTCATGCCGTCGTAATCCATCTCCCAGATTTCCTTGTTCCCGCCCGCCTGCCCTGAAGCGTAAAAGATCTTCGTCTCCGCGATCCCCGGAACCCCGCCCAGCCGCTCGATAATCTCGTCCGCAAAACGATGCGCGATCTGCCTCGCCGAGTCCGCCGTCGCCTCGCCGCCATATTGCTTGCCCAGCACCTGAGGATTCTGCGTGCTGTGTGTGTCGTACAGATAACCCTGCACCGACAGATGGCCCCCGGCGGCCGACATCGCCCCAAAGGCCACGTAGGAGGAGTTCGCAGGCTCCGCCGTCCACTGCGCCAAATTGATCTCCTGCGGCGACCCCGGCGTGGCCGTGGGAATCATGCTCTTTGAAACCACGTCGAAGATCCCGGCGTAGCGCAGATCGTTATAAAGCACCTGATCGAACGCCGACTTCAACCCGCTCGTCCCCACATCGGGCGTTGCCGCCTTGAAATCCGCTGCCGCGATGCGAATCTTCGAAACGCCCAGATTCGTTCCGGTGCGTACCCAGTCCTGGGCCCGAAGCCCCGAGAACGGGACGCCGATCAGTGCGAAAAAAAGAAAAATTCGAAGAACTGCAGGTTTCCGGGGGAGACTCGCGATCATGCTTTTTCCGTTTCCTTGATGTTATTCAGAAGCAGGCCTGGTCGGCTCGGTGGCTGGCGGCCTTGGGCGCTCGTTGTATGGGAAGCGCCAACATCCCTAAAGGATTGCTCGCCGGCATGGGAAATCTTTGAATCGACACATTTAAGACGACCTGCCCGCCATCAGTGCGACGGCTGATCGTAGGTAAAAGTGTACTCCACCGATACGCTTCTGCCTGTGTACTGATCAGGCAACGGTCCAAAACTCCCCACCCGCTGCACCGCCTCCCGCGCCGTCTTGTTCAGCGACGGCGATGGGCTCGGCTGCGGCAGGGTGATGCTGGTGAAGCTCACGCTCCCATCGCGCTCGATCGTGAACGTCACCGAGACCTGGCTGCCGAAGTGCGTGCTCGAATCGATCTGGTACGTGTACCAGTTCTGGCTCACCAGCCGCGTGATCTTGTCCACATACCACGGAAACCGCGCCGCGAAATCGCCGCCCGCCACCGTCACCGGCGTATTGTTGCGGACCGGCGCGTTGTTCATCGCGTGCGCCAGCTGCGTCGGTGCGGCTTCTCCGTAATTGGCCCGATTCGGCTCGTTCAGCGGCTGCGCATGCTGCGGCGAGGCCGGCTGCGGTTTCTCCACCGGCTTCAGCTTCGGCTTGTGCGAGGCCAGCGGGATCGCATCCGGCGGCGTTATCGGTATCGTCGCCTTCGAGGGCGGGGCCGGCGCAGGGCTGGGCAAATCCGTAGCCAGAACGTTCGGGGTCGGCGGCGCGATCTGCGGCAGCGGAATCGACGGCGCCGAGCTCACCAGGTTCGCCTGAATCGCGCCCGTCGGCCCGTTCACGCCCCATTGGTTGCGGTGAAAACGCGCGTTTGCGAATATCAGCATTGCGATTGCGCCCACCAGGCCGGCGTGCAGCAACACCGATCCGGCCACCGGGACACCAAAAGCCTCCCGCTGCTCCGCAATCGACATGATCGTATCCCGCATCCGCTCCCTTATCGACTCCGGCTCCGGCTCCCGACTCCGGCTCCGGCTCCGGCTCCAGGCTCCTGGCTACCGGCTCCTGGCTCCAGGCTCCTGGCTACCGGCTCCTGGCTCCAGGCTCCCAGCTCCCAGCTACGAATAGTGTGACGCGCCAGCGCCCCCAGCACAACCCAGCGTGTCCGATTGGACCCCCCGGGAGTAGCTTTGGTTGCACTGGACAAAGCGGCCCGCCAACTGGCACCGCTGCCCCCCGTTCCCCAGCCAGGTTCACCCCACAGCAAGTAGCGAAATCCTCTTCGAGCCATAAGTCCACACGAATCCGACAGCGCTGCAGTACCGACGTCCATTACTGTCCCAAAACGGGACTGCGAACACCGCCAATCTCAACCTCAGCGCCCCCCATCTTCCCTGTCGCAAGGACCTGCACCTTGGTTGACTTCCACCCCCAAATTCCCGTATCCTGAACTCCTTGCGCAGTGTGCGTCCTCGCGTCTGTGCGTTTGCGCCGCAGCCGGGGATGGTCGCATCCGGAAAATCTGCCGTTCAGGACCCGGAACCTCCACGATTCTGCGCCAACTCACGCGTACAGCATCCTGAAGCCGCGGAAGAGTTCAATTTCCGCGGATGGGCGTTGCGTGGGCAATTTTGGGTCCCGTAAAGCCTGGAGAGAAGAACAAGAGATGTCGACATATATTCCGAGCGCGCTCACCATCGACCGCAAATGGTTCGTGGTCGACGCCAGCGGCAAAACCCTGGGACGCCTCGCCACTGAAGCCGCCAGCATCCTCACCGGCAAGAGGAACCCGAAGTACACCCCCTTCCTCGACATGGGCGATCACGTCATCGTCATCAACGCCAGCAAGGTGCGACTCACCGGCCTCAAGAGCCAGAGCAAGACCTATCGCCGCTACACCGGCTTTCCCGGCGGTCTGCGCGAAGAGTCCTTCGTCCGCCTCCTCCAGCGCCGCCCCGAGAAGATCGTCGAAGAAGCCATCAAAGGCATGCTGCCCAAGACCAAGCTGGGCCGCAAAATGGCCACCAAGCTCAACGTCTATCGCGACGACAAGCATCCGCACGCGGCCCAGAAGCCCCAACCGCTGGAACTAACGGCCTGAGGACGCATGCGCGGAGTCGAGCAAAACGGTTTCGCAACAGGGCTTCGAGCGGCCCGGATTTGCAGCAGGCTCAGATGTGGTTTTGTAACAGGGCACGACTTTTAGAGCCTGCCCTGAGCGGAGTACCGAAGGTACGGAGTCGAATGGGTGCCGATCGAGGCACAAATTATCCGGGGCTTTAGCCCCTGCGGCGCACGAAAGAAGATTAAGGAAAATCATGGCAGACAAGGTTCAGTATTACGGCACGGGACGGCGCAAATCGGCAATCGCGCGCGTCTACCTCCGCCCCGGCAGCGGCGAGTTTGCGGTCAACGGCAAAAAGCTCGACACCTATTTCGTCACCGAGCAGCAGCGTGTTTCCGCGAAGCGTTCCCTGGTTCTCACCGAGCACACCGCCACCTTCGACGTGGTCACCACCGTTTCCGGCGGCGGCGTCGCCGCACAAGCCGACGCGGTCAAGATGGGCATCGCCCGCGCCCTGCTCCAGTTCAACGTCGAGCTGCGCAAGACGCTCAAAAGCGAAGGTCTGCTCACCCGCGACGCCCGCGTAAAAGAACGCAAGAAGTACGGACAAAAGGGAGCCCGCAAGCGCTTCCAGTTCAGCAAGCGGTAATGGTTTTGCAGTTCCTGGTCACTGATCACTGGTCACTGATCACTGCAGTGCAGCAGTTAACTCTCCCCGGAAACGGGGCATCAATTCCGGCCAACAGCACCATCGCCGGAATGCAGTCCAAATAAGGAGGTCGTTTGGCCACTATCACCATGAAGGAGCTGCTCGAAGCGGGAGTCCACTTCGGGCACCAAACCAAGCGCTGGGATCCCAGGATGAAGGAATACATCTTCGGCGAGCGCAACGGCATTTACATCATCGATCTGCAGAAGACCCTCAAGATGTTCAAGGAAGCGTCGAAGTTCGTCATCGAACTCGCCTCCCAGGGCAAGGTCATTCTCTTCGTCGGCACCAAACGCCAGGCGCAGGACGCCATCGCTGAAGAAGCCACTCGCTGCGGCATGTTCTACATCAACCAGCGCTGGCTCGGCGGCCTCCTCACCAACTGGGTGACCGTGCAGAAATCGGTGAAGCGCCTTCAGGAACTCGATGA
>Ga0182015_10006673_pt1 | contig 11504 bp, 9 predicted proteins | sample 712P3MmetaG_FD_120478 | JGI IMG/M metagenome (GOLD analysis project Ga0182015, IMG submission 120478) | Permafrost microbial communities from Stordalen Mire, Sweden - 712P3M metaG | ecosystem: Environmental > Terrestrial > Soil > Wetlands > Permafrost | place: Sweden: Stordalen | collected...
ATCTTTGCCAACCAACCCGGAAGACCGAAGCCCATCATCGATACGCCCCCGCCGCAAGCAATCCGGGTTGGCGAGACAACAACCTCGGCACCAGCGGCACAGAGTACCGTGGAGCCCTCCGGTTCCAGCGTCCTCGCCAACGGCGAGGATGGAGTTGGCGAGACAACAACCTCGGCACCAGCGGCACAGAGTACCGTGGAGCCCTCCGGTTCTAGCGTCCCAGCCAACGTCGAGGATGGAGTTGGCGCCGTTGAACGAGCCGCGGTTGGCTTGGCCAAGGCCGGGTTGGCATTCCTACAGTCCGTTGCCTCGGAATTTAAGAACTGCGCGACCGCGCCCGGCCAGCAATCGCACGCAGCCGTTTCTAGCCTGTTCTCGCGGCACCCGCAGACGAATCAGCCAATGCTGGCGGTTCCGCTGCCACAATCCTTTACGGCAGAGCGGATCACGCGAGCGGTGGTCCGGTTCTTGAGCGCCCTGGAGGAGCAAGCTCAATAGAACCGGGCGCAGTGGCGACGCCTCTACCCCAATCGTCTCGGACTGCCAAATTGTGACGCCGGTGTGACGCAAAACCTGCCATTACTGCCAAAGTTGACATCATTGACACTTCGCGGCGACTGATTTCAAATGAGTTGTCTGTTTGCAATGCAGCCCGTCGAATTCGGCTTACAGGTCCGGCTGCCACAAACTTTTACTTTCAATCACTTCCAAAGCCAATAAAGCCCGTTGTGACGCCGGTGTGACGCGCTTGCTTGGGCAGCGGCAACGGGCATTCGGAAACTGGAACGCGCGTCAGCTGTTTCGGCAGGAACAACCTGCTAATCACAGCTCGGCAGAGGCACAATCCCGGAACAACGTCACGACAAGCGCGTTATCGGGACCAATCTCGAAAACGAAGCCAACTTCCCTATTGCCCCTCATCCGTTCTTGAAGCGGTGCCCGATAAACGTCTGTCGCGAGTAACGGCCAAGGTAGGACTCCTGGGCGATGGTTAGGAAGTGGCGGAATCAAGGCAGGCCGTCAGCCAGGAAGAGCGTCGAATAGATTCGCTGCAACTCGTAGGCATAATGAGTGTCGTCCAACGTCATACGGATCTTGGTATGTCCGGCAACTGCGGTTTTGTCTGCAGGAGAAAAACGTGTCCAGGGTTTGCGCTGGCCACTAGTCAGATTCAAACTCTCAATCTCGAGCTCTGGACCGACCCTCTTGGCGAGAAACAGAATATTAAGCAGCGAGCGTCCAGTTTTCTATGGCCAAATCACGGACTCGTCCGAATTCACGCGTGTTGTTCGTAACCAGCATCAAGCCGAGGCTGCGCGCATGAGCAGCAATGAACAGATCGTTTGCACCGTTCATCGTGCCAAGTGTCTTTAAGTCCGCGCGAATCTTTGCATAGTGCAGAGACGCTTCATCAGGGAAATCCAGAACCTCGACGTAGCGCAGAAATGCGTTCAGCGCCACTTCATTTTGCTGCCGTCGCGGAGACAGTTCGACACCGAACAACAGTTCCGATCTCGTAATTACGGAAATACACACATCACCGACTGGAACTTGTTGCAGCCGTTTTAGAACCGCATCATTCGAGCGCTTCATGATGTAGGAATAAGTATCCGTGTCCAACATGTAGCGCGGCATTACGGCTCACGCTCCGGCACCGGGAGGTCCTCGACACCTTCCATGAAAGTCGGCGAGGCGACAGGAGCATCAGCAAGATAAGAAGACCAGTCAGATGGTCGGGGTGACAGGACTACGTCACTCCCCTCCTTCCGTATGAATACCTCCTTGCCGGTGAACTGAAACTCCTTGGGTAACCGGACGGCTTGACTGCGGTTATTCATGAAGATTTTCGCTTTGCGTTGCATGGTCTTCCTTGATATTGGTCGCTCCGTGGAGACCCTAACTAACCGGCCGTCACTGATTTCGGATCGAAGAATGGGAGGTTCCCGGCACTCGCATTCGGAGCGAGTACTATCAGCACAGCCGCACTGTCGGGACCATTCGTTCTCTTCCCTCTCAAGCGCCGCTAACCAGATCGCTTTGACCGCAAGATGCGGATAGCCCAATCCGCGCCGCCGCCATATTGTCGACTCATGCACAAGACGATCGAGCCAACTATCCTCTACTTCGGTACTCCCGTGGCGCTCATCAGCACTTTAAATGCGGACAGCTCACCCAACCTCGCGCCTATGTCATCAGCGTGGTGGCTGGGCTGGAGCTGCATGCTAGGTCTGGGACAGATGGGCCAGACCTCCGACAATCTCATCCGTACCCGCGAATGTGTGATCAATCTCCCATCGGAAGATCTGGTCACGCATGTCGACCGGCTCGCTCTCACCACCGGCAAGAATCCCGTACCGCAAAAGAAACGTGACTGGGGCTATCGCTATGAACCAGATAAATTCGGCCTTGCGCGATTAACACCGGACGGGTCCGAATCAGTTTCACCGCCGCGGGTGCGCGAGTGTCCTGTGCAAATGGAGGGCGTAGTCCACGATTGGCGTCCCTTCGGCAAGAACGTGAGCGCCAATGTATTCGAGGTTCACATCGTGAAGCTGCATGTCGACGAAGAATTACTCACAAGCAACGGCGCCCGACCGCACATCGATCCGGCACGCTGGCGTCCACTCATCATGAGCTTCTGCCGATTTTTCGGCCTAAGCGGCGAGGTCCATCCCTCCCGCTTGGCGGAATCCGACTTCATGAAATTTGTGTCTCAGGGAACTCCGTCGCAGCCGGCCTCCACGACTATCCCGGCGGCAGAAGCATCCCCTTCTCCAGATGCCGGGTGATATGTGCGTACGAGGCCGCATGCGGATCGTGCGTCACCATCACAATGGTTTTGTGGAAGTCTTCATTCAGCCGCTTCAAAATCTCCAGAACTTCCGTTGCGGAATGGCTGTCCAAATCGCCGGTAGGCTCATCCGCCAGCAACAGCGTGGGATCGCTCACAATCGCGCGCGCAATCGCCACGCGCTGCTCCTGTCCGCCAGAAAGTTGCTTGGGCAAGTGCTTGACCCGTTCCTCCAGCCCCACCAGTTTCAACGCAGTCATCACATGGTCGCGCCTCTGCTGCTGGTTAAGCTTGGTCAACAGCAGCGGCAACTCCACATTTTCAAATGCCGTCAGCACGGGGATCAGATTAAATGTTTGAAACACATACCCGATGTGCTCGTTGCGCCAATGCGCCGCCTGCGAGTCATTGAATCGAAAAATATTCTGGTTCTGCACCAGAAGTTCGCCCGACGTGGGCCGGTCGATCGCCGCGATCATGTTCAGCAGCGTGGTCTTGCCCGATCCCGAAGGCCCCATCAGCGCAAGAAATTCTCCGCTAGCAATGTCGATCGAGACGTCGTCCAGCGCCTTCACTTCAAACGCATCGCGCTTGAAAACCTTACTGACATTGCGCGCTTGAACCACCTTCGTTCCAGTCGCCACATTGGCTTCAGCAACAGTACTCATGAAATTACCCCTTCACCTTAATTGTGTCCCCGTCCTTCAGATCCTGCGGTCCTTTGGTAATCACGCTTTCGCCGCCCACCAATCCCTCCACCAGAAATCCATCCGTGCGCTGGCTCAACACATGAACCTCGCGCATTCGCGCCTTCCCATCGAAGGCCAAAAACACGATCTTCTTGCTGTCATGATCCCGTACGGCAGCAGCCGGTACGAACGCTCCTGCTGGTTGCTTGCCTGCATTTTTCGGTTGATCCGCGAGAAATTTCACAGTGGCATTCATCTCCGGCCGCAGGAACACATCCGGATATTTGCCCGGATTCAGCACCTGCACTTTTACTTGCACCGTAGCTTTCTGCCGATTGGCCTCAGGAGAAATCTGCGCAATTTCGCCGTCATACATTTTATCGGGATACGTGTCCGTAGTGACGATGCCCTTCTGTTTGGGACTGAGCCGGGCAAAGTCCGCCTGGGCGATGTCCAGCTCAACCTGCAGATCGTTCAAGTCCGCCAGTGACACCACCGATCCCTGCGGACCGCCCGCCGCCGCGCTGGCAAACTGCGCCGTAATCAATTCTCCCTTTTCCGCCGTACGATCCAGAATCGTCCCAGTAACCGGAGCCCGAATCACCGTAGCGTCCAGTTGCGACTTCGCATAATCGGCAAGCCCTTGCGCCTGCGCCACCGATCCACGGGCGCGGGCGATCTCTTCTTGCCGAGGCCCGATCTTCATCAGCTGAAATGCCTTTTCGAGCGAATTCACTCGCTGCTGGTCCGAATCAAATTTCGCGGTAGCATCGTCTAACGCCTGCCGCGAAACCACACCTCCCGCGGAAAGTTCTTTGGTGCGGTCCAGCGTTAGCTTGTCATTCACCAGCGTGGCGCGGGCTTCATCAAGATTGTGCTGCGCCTGTTGAACTTCTTCCGGACGCGAGCCGTGCTCAAGTTCATCGAGATAAGCCCGAGCATTCTCCAACGCTCCCTTCGCCTGTTCGTAGGAAGCGCGGAACTCTTCGTCCTCCAACCGCACCAGCACCTGCCCTTCTTTAACCTCGTCGCCCTTCTCCACGCCAATCCACGCCAGGCGCCCCGTAACCTTGGAATTCACATTAATGGTGTGATGCGCAACAATGTAGCCCGTAGCCGATAGCACCGTGCCGCCCACGTCGCTGCTCTCCGCCGACGCCCGAGCGACTTCCACTTCCGGCACATCGCGCGCAAGCATGCGGTAGGACAGTGCGCCCAGGCTCAATATCGCAACGACCACAATGCCAATCACAATGTAACGGCGCGCCCAGGCCGGCGGTTCCCCATCGCCTGTGCCGCGGGCCGTCCGGTCAATTCGCAGGCTTTGCAAGTCCTCGTGTTTTGCATCAATCGGCATAAATATCGATACGAATAATGCGGGAATCTAGTTTCCCGAAAAAACTTCAATCAACCTCGCAGCGCAGTGAGAATATTCTGCCGTGCCGCATGCCACGCTGGAAAAAGACCGCCAAACAGTCCCATTGCCAGCGCGAACAGAATCGCATACCCCGCGACCACTGGCGTAATTTGCAAGCTGAACACCACTTCACTGAACGTCACCGCATTCGACGTCCCGGTCTGTAGTCCATTAAAGGGCAGCATCAATAAAATTCCTGCGGCCGCGCCCAGCATGGCGAGCAACAAAGATTCCAGAACAAACGAAGTCAGAATCGCGGGACGCGAAAATCCCAGCACCCGCAAAGTAGCAATCTCGCGCCCGCGGTAAGCCACTGCCGCATACATCGTATTCATCGCCGCAAAACTCGATCCAATCGCCATGATGATCGCGACCACGATGCCGATATATTTAATCGGGGCCCCCGAGCTGGTTTGCTTCGCGTAGTAATCCGTTTCGAGAACTCCTTCCAGCTTCAGCCGCTGATCATCGCTGACACGGTTCTTAAGCGCATCCGCGGCAATGGGATCCGTCGCCCTTAAGTAGGCCGACGAATACCCGCCCTGCCGGTCAAAGTCCGACGCCATCTGATTTACATCGCTCCAAATCTCGGATTCATAAGCGGAACCGCCGGCGTCAAATACTCCCACAACTTTCCACGATCCCTTGCCGAAGGCCATCGTGTCGCCGATGTTCGCATGCGAAAAACGCGAGCGAATAGACTTGCTAACCACCACTTCCCGCTGCCCCGTCTGAAACCAGCGCCCTTCGATTAACTTCGCGCTGGGACGAAGTTCCAGCCCATCCGGCATCATGCCCCGCACCGTGACATTTACTTCGCCCGTGCCATCTTTACGCGGTAGCACAATCACCACCACCCACTCGCCGGAAACCATAGGCTCGCCGTGACTATCTTTCGCGATCCCCGGCAAAACCTTCAGCGTCGGAAACAGTGCTGCATCAAAACCTCCCGACAGCTCCGCTTCCGATCCTTTTCGCAGCACCAGCACATTCTGCGGATTGCCGCTCGAAACGAAAGCCTTCTGCAACCCCGCCAGCAGCGCCATCAAAAAAATTGCCGTGGTCACAGTGAGCGCGATACCCAGCGCCGTCATTACCGTCAGCCCCTTGCGGAGCTTTAAATTGCGGACGTTATAACTGATTGGTATGGCCATAAATTCACTCTCAACTCAGCCGGGCTGCTCAGCCAATGTGGCGCAGTCCCTCCACAATATTTGTGCGCGAGGCGTTGTATGCCGGAAGACAGCCACTGACGAAGCCCACGGTTGCGGCCACCAGCAAAGATACCAACATGGTCGGAAAGGTAACTCTCATTTCCGCCGGAATTCCGATCGCAACTGGCGAGTGCGTCAACCAGCGTATGAGCAAGGTCGCTCCCAAAACTCCGAACACTCCCCCTGCCACCGACAAGGCTATGGCTTCGCTAACGAACATGGACAACACACGTTGGCGTGTGAACCCGAGGGCTTTCAGCACGGCAACTTCACGCGTTCGCGCGCGAATCGACATGGCCATGGTATTTGCCGAAACCAGAAGAATCGCAAAAACCACCGCTCCGCAGATGGTGAGAATAAACGCCTTTACATTACCCAGAGACGATACGAACGAAAGTCGGAACGCTTGCTGGCTCTCGGTCTTGGTATGCTGCGGGGCGTTGCGGAACATTTCGTCTATCGCCTTGGAGACGCGAGCCACGTCACCGGGAGATGCGACCTGCGTGATATACCATCCTGCCTGCCCCTTGAACCAGTCTACCGATTCTTCTAAGTACTTAGTGTTAAAATACAGCGCCCGAACCGGCGGATCGACCGTGTAGATCGCGCGGATTGTAACCTCGGGATGCACCGGGAAATAGGGACTCTGCAGCACCAGATGGTCACCGATCTTCCACCCGAACCTCTTCACCAGTTCGATATCTACCAGGGCTCCGGTGCGGTCGTGCTGCCACGCGAGTAACTGGTCCGGGGGGACGATCTTGTCCGGTGCAACCTTCGGGTACTCGTCCGGATCGGTCACCACCTGGGCGAAGGAGTTCGTAGCCCGGTCGTCTTTATATACATTTCCGAAGTAAGTCATCGGAGCAACCGCTACTACGCCAGGGATGCTACGAATCTTGTCGCGGTAGTACGCCGGCAGAAAAAATGCCAGCGAGACCCGGTCGCGGGTGATGATGGTCTTCATCGCATTCGGAGGCCCTTGGTCGATGTAAAACGTGCGCCAGATCGACATCATCATCGTAAGCAAGAGCAGCGAAAAACTGATGCTCAGCATCGTCAGCAGGCTGCGCCGCTTGTTCCGAAACGCATTGCGCACCACAAAACCGCCTAACGTCATAATCTCAACCGATATACCGCAACCCATCCACAATATTCACCTGCGAAGCGTGATAGGACGGAATCAGAGAACTCACCAGTCCCACCAATGCCGAGACGAACACGGCGACCACCCACATCGCCGGCGTCACCTTCATGTTGTAAAAACTAAAGAACTGCGGCGAGTGCGTCACCATGTAGATCAACGCGTACGCCAACCCGACACCAATGATCCCGCCGGCCACTGCCAGCGCTACCGCTTCGCTGACGAATAGACCCAGCACACTCTGCCGTGTAAATCCCAAAGTCTTGAGCACCGCCACTTCCCGCGTTCGCTCGCGGATCGACATCGCCATGGTGTTCGCAGACACCAACAAAGTTGCGAACACCACCGCCGAGCAAATCATTAAGATGAAAGCCTTCACATTGCCCAGCATGGCGACGAATTCCAGGCCGAACGCCTTCTCGCTCTCCGATTTCGTGGGCTGAGGTGAGTTGCGGAACATATCGTCAATCGCGCTCGCGATCTTGCTCACATCTCCGGGAGAAGCCGCAAGAATGCTGAAGGTCCCTGCCTGCCCTTTGAACCACGAAACCGCCTCTTCCACATACTTGGCATTGAAATAAACCGACTTGTCATCCGGATAAGAACTGAAAATCCCTCGAACGTATAACTCGAGATCGACAGGATAGATTGTGCCCTTCAAAACGATGCGATCGCCCAGCTTCCAGCCGTACTTCTTTGCCAGCGTGTCATCGACGATCACGCCCTGGCGGTTCCGCAGCCACGCCGTTCGTTGCTCCTCCGGCATTTTTATGTCCCGGAACACCTTGAAAAATTCCTCAGGATCGGTGCCAAACTGCGCGAAAAAATTCTCCGGCTTCTGGTCTTTGTAAATCCCCCCGAACCACGAAACCGGTACCACTGCCACCACTCCCGGTATCGCCCGGATTTTCTCTCGATAGAAGCCAGGCAAACTGAACGTCAAAGAAACTCGGTGGCGCACCACCAGCCGCTCCGCCGACTCCGCGCTTCCCTCATCAAGATAGAAAGCCCGCCAAATGGTCATCATCAGCGTCAGCAGAAGCAAAGAAAAAGCGATACTCAAGACCGTCAAAATGCTGCGTCGCTTGTTGCGGAAGGCGTTCTTGGTGACGAATCGGGTCAGAGTCATGATTAGAACCCAGGGAAGAAGCGGCGTGCCGGACAGCGGACCAGCTTAGTCCGTGCAGCACCCAAGGATAAACGAATGACCACGCTCCTCACAACCAGCCTCCGAGCCCGAACACTCACCGAACGCCACTCCCTTATCACCGCAAACATTCTTCATCCCATCGCGCTCGGCTGCCAGTGGAGATCGTCATCCGGCCCGGATGACAAATGTCACCCTCGTTGCTGCTAATAAACTTAAACGTTGCGCCCGGCAAAAGGTCACGCCCCAGGGCAGGACAAATTCCGCCATAGCAGTGACCTTCTCAGGCCGCAATACAGTCGACCAATCGTTTTCACACTCTTTATTTTCAGTACTTTGGTAACTCGAACCCTCATCTCAGGAGCGCTATTCTAACCGTACCCTGCCCCGGGTTTTGAACCCTCGCAGTTTTTTAAAGGAAACTGCGCGGCTTTTTTCTGTGATGAGGCACGGAAACAATGTCCACGAAAATCGGCCACTTCGAAATCCTGAGTGAACTCTCAAAGTCTGCTACTGGCGCGGTCTACAAGGCGACCGACCCCCAGACCAGCCAAACTGTAGCGCTCAAAGCGATCCAGTTGTCAGCCTTCGGTGAACGTGCCGCCGATCTGGAAAAGTGCCTTCTGGAAGAAGCTGAGACCACCAAAGTCCTGAGCAATCCCAACCTCACACCCGTCTACGGCGCAGGGGAAATGGACGGCCAGTTTTGCGCCGCCATGGAGTACATCCAGGGCAATAGCGTTGCCACCATGCTGGCGCGCAAGGAAGGATTTTCAATCTGGGACTTGCTCGATATCGGCAGGCAAGTGTGCAGCGGCCTCGATCACGCTCACTCCCAGAAAGTCTTTCACTATAGTCTCGAGCCCGCCAAAATCATGTGCGGCTGGGATGGCACGGTCAGAATTCTGGGCTTCGGCGTCTCCAGCGTCGGCAAGTTCACCGCGCAAATGCCCGACGTCCCATCCATCCTGCACTACATGTCTCCCGAGCAAGTCCGCGACGAGGAGATCGATGCGCGCTCGAACATCTTCAGTCTGGGCGCTCTGTTTTACGAGATGGTGACCGACCGCAAAGCTTTCGATCGCGAGGATGCCGAGTCCCTACGCCGGAGCATCCTTGAAAGCACACCCGTGCCCCCGATGCACGTGAACTCCAAGCTCCACCCGCTGCTCAGCGATCTCATCATGAAGGCCCTGTCCAAGGATCCGGCCGAGCGTTACCAGAGCGGAAGGGAATTGCTCGACGATCTCGAAAAATGTAAGGAATCGAAACCGCAAGCTGCGAAGGCTCCGGCAGCGCCAGCCAAGGCCCCAGCCGTTGCGGCTCCAGTGAAAGCTGCACCGCAACCCAAGTTCGCGTCCCCGCCTCCCCCAAAGCCAGTAGAAAGGAAACCCGCTGTCCAGCGGCCGCCAGCGCCGCGTCCCGCAACGCCGCCCGCAGTTGCGAAACAAGAACCCGCGCGTAAAGCCGCCGCCGCTGCTGCCTCGGGGGGAGCTGAAGTTGAATCCTTCACACCCCATCATGAAACGCCCAATGCGCCCATCGCTCCGCGCGCCAAGGCGATCATCAATAATGACCATCCGCCATCGGCTTCCATGTCGTCGACCGTGCTCGATGAGCCCGCCGTCGAAGCCCCCAGCGAGGAGCCACCCAGAATCGCGGTCGATCCCATAATGGCTGGCGACGCCCCATCCCGCAGCGGCGTCAGTTTTTCGGAGATGACAGAACTGCCTCCGCTGAAGGAGGTCTACATCGCGCCTCCGCCTCCTCCGTCTGCCGCCTCAGAGCCGGAACCTTCTCTCGCGCCCAGTTTTCGCTCGGGTGCGGAACCGGAGAAGCCAAAAGTTCAGCCTCGCGAAGTCGCCGAAAAGGCAATCAAGGAAATCAAAAACGTCCCGCCCAGCCTGATGGTTTATTCCATCGCCGGCGCGGCTGTCCTGATCCTCATCATCGCAATCGCTCTCGTCCTTCACATCAATCATTTGAACAGCGATGACGACTCTCCTCGTCCAGTCGAGCAGGCCACGCAAGCGGCGCCGAGCCAGCCGGCACCACCGCCACAGCCGGCACAGGCGCAAGCGCCTCAGTCCGCTGTGCCCGCGCAGACTCAACCGGAGGAACCCGAAGTCGAATCGCAGCCCGCGCACACTCACTTGGCCGCCGCGACCCGAGGCAAGAATGCCCGGAAGAAATCCACTGCCGCCGCGGTTCCCGCCATCGTCCCCGGACAGATGGCCATCGACTCCACTCCGCAAGGCGCGCAGGTTCAGCTCGACGGAAGAACCGATCCCTCGTGGGTTACACCATTCACTTTGTCCGGAGTCGACCCCGGCCAGCACACCGTTACCGTCAGCAAGCCGGGTTACTCCACCGACACTCGCATCGTTGAAATCGCTTCCGGTAGCAAGTCATTCGTCGTAACTCATCTCGCCCAGCTCATGGCGACTCTTTCCGTCACCAGCACGCCTGCCGGAGCTAACGTCTACATCGATGGCCGCGATACCGGTAAGCTTACGCCCGCACAAGTCTCCGTGGATAAAGGGCAGCACGTGGTTCTCGTCCGCAAAGGCGGATACATCGACGAGACCACCAGCGCGCAATTTGTCCTGGGCCAGACCATCAGCTTCTCGCCGACTCTGCGCTCGCTCGGCAACGTCGATGACATCAAGACCGTCGGCAAAATGAGCAAGCTATTCGGTGGCAAGGCAGCCCAGGGCATGGGTACGGTCAGTATCAAGACTCAGCCCAAAGGCGCTCAGGTGGCCATCAACCAGCACATGCTGGATAAATCTTCGCCCGTCGACGTCCAGCTCGATCCCGGCAACTACGTCGTCGACATCACCCTCACCGGCTACGCGCCCCTGCACAAAATCATCTCCGTGGACAAAGGCGGCAAAGCCGTCATCGACGAAGTCCTGCAGCACGAATAGAGCGTTTCCCGAGAAACCACCACGATCGAGGCTGCCCCACCCGTCGTGGTTTTGTTCAGTCTCATGACATCCTTTACAAAGTGTCCCTAGACATCCTTTACACTCCCGGCGCGCGAAGCGCGCCGGGGTGATGAAAGCGATGGCTTGGAAGACGATGGATGTCCGGGAACAG
>Ga0182015_10006674_pt1 | contig 11502 bp, 9 predicted proteins | sample 712P3MmetaG_FD_120478 | JGI IMG/M metagenome (GOLD analysis project Ga0182015, IMG submission 120478) | Permafrost microbial communities from Stordalen Mire, Sweden - 712P3M metaG | ecosystem: Environmental > Terrestrial > Soil > Wetlands > Permafrost | place: Sweden: Stordalen | collected...
CGATCGCCGAGTACGCGGAAATGGGCAATTTCGGAATCCGCGTGATCATGAGTTATCAGCCCAACACGCTAGCGCAGCAATTCACCGTTGATGTCCTCTACGGGACCGCGGTTTTACGGAACTCATTTGGAGTTCAGGTCAACAGCTAGTTAGACAGATGAGCAGCGCGTGACGCGGGCGGATGCCAGGAGCGTCTGTCCGCGCGCAAAGGGGACAGGATGGATTTGAGGGCGTTTTATCAAAAGCTACGGAAGATTGAACGAGAGATCACGGACGCGCACGTCGTGGTTGTGAGCCACGAGACGCCCGACGGAGGGCGGCCTGGGCAATTAGCGGAAGTGTCGCGGACTATTGCCGCCCGGCTCATCTTAGAGGGGCGTGCCCGCTTGGCGACGATTGAAGAAAGCGCGGAATTTCGGGCGGCAGCGCAACAGGGCGTACAAGAAGCGCGGCAGCGGGAAATGGCCGGCAAGGTACAGGTGAATGTGATTTCGGAAGCCGACCTGCGCGCGTTCAAGAGCTCGGTGCGAGCGGAGAAGCGGTAGCGAGCGCAGCGGCAATGGCATTATTCACCGATGGCACCATCAGTTCGCCGCAGGACCTTCAAGAATACGATTCTTCGGTTCTGACTGTCGCCAACGCTGAGGGTATCAATATCGCCGTGAAGATGACCCTGGCGCAGCAAGATCTTGGGAATGAACTGATGTTGTTCCTCTTTCGGCGGGCGTCCTTTCGCGACTATCAGCCGAATGTCAGGCGATCGCAGGGCTTGTCCGATGTTGTGGTGACGGAAGCGCTGCAGCAGTGGCACGTACTTACGACGCTCACGTTGGTGTATCGGGACGCTTACTACAATCAACTGAACGACCGCTATCAAGGTAAGTGGAATGAATACGAGCAATTGGCGAAAGCAAGCTCGCGCACTTATTTTCAGCTCGGCGTCGGTGTGGTCGCGGACCCAATTCCGATGGCGCCCACACCCGAGTTGTCCACGGTTCCGGGAAGTGGCGGCGCAGAGAAGTTTTTCGTGGCTGCGACTTGGGTAAGTGCGGCCGGGCAAGAAAGCGCTCCGAGCGCTTACGCAGAACTTAGCACTACAGCAGGCGAGGATCTGGTCGTGACACTGACGGGCCCCCCGCAGAATGCGGTTGGCTGGAACGCGTATGTTGCACTGTCGCCAAATGCGCCGACTCGCCAAAATGTTACTCCCTTGGCACTGGGCAGCAGTTGGACCATGACCGGAGCTTTGATTTCGGGTGCTCCGCTCTCGACGGGGCAGCAGCCGGTCCGGTTCATCGTGGATCACCGTTTCATTGAGAGAGGTTGAACATGTTGCTTCTCGCCGGCACAAGCACGCAGAAGGTAGTAGAACTGTTGGCCGCCGGCAGCGGTTTACCCGCGGCATTGGAAGCGTTGAAAGTACAACAGGGACTGATCCTGCCTTGGATCACGGCCCAGCAGATTATCGCGCAGAATGTGACCCCGGAGGTTTCCGGCCTGAGCACGGTGGACAATTATCCGCTGGTTTACGTGTATTGCACCAAAGTGGTCAACTCGCTTCGGGAAAAGTTCCGGACGTTTTCCGGCGAAGTTCAAATGGTAATCGAAGCTCGTGTGTCTCAAGACCGGCTGGATCAGATCGAAACCAACTTGCAGGCTTATATGGACGCCATCACGCAGGTCTTGGACAATAGCCGCGGTGACTTGGGAGCAGGAATCTTCTTTGCCGGCAAATACGAAGTCACGTTTGGCGGAGTAAAGCACGGTGGGCGAAACTTTCTGCAAATCGCGAAAGTCGCATTTGCTTTGGAGATCAGCGCGGGTTAACGCACGCACTTTAGGCTTCCTATGTCCTATATCCCTTCGAATGACAATCGATTCTACGTCGCGCTGGAGGAAAGTTACGGTGTTGCCGCTTCGGTTAGCGCGAGTAACCGGATTCCAGCGGTGAAGTTGACAGCCAAACAACAAACGGAAAAGGTTCAGCGCGCGGATAAGACAGGATCGCGAACGTTTCCGGGGGACCCCAGCGGGCTGCGAGTACAGACCAGCTTCGGGTTGACGACTTACATGGCGACCTGGAATGATCCGGGTGTTCTGCCGCCTTACGATCCACTGTTTCAGGCGTGCCTTGGTGGGGCTGCGGCCCAATCGGCTGGTGGCAGCGTTGCGAGTACGAGCGGTTCCTCGACTCTGACGTTCACAGCGCCGCATGGGCTGGCTGTGGGCGCGGCAGTTACTAGCGGAGGCGAGATTCGTTTCGCCACAGTGATCGTAAATGCCGACACCGTTCAACTCAACGCGCCATTTTCGGTGACTCCGGCTACGAGCTCGCAAACCGGGCCGACGGCGATGTATCAGACCGCGGAGGCTCTGTCGAGCGTGACGCTCTTCGACTATTGGAGCCCTTCCACCGCGGTGCAGCGCATACTCGCGGGCATGGCTGTCGATACGCTCTCGATAAAACTGAACGGCGATTTCCACGAGTTCAATTTCAGCGGACAGGCACAGGATCTAGTGGACACATCCAGTTTTGAGAGCGGGCAATTCGGTTTATCGGCCTTTCCGGCGGAGCCCACCGTGGCGCCGATCAACTACTCGATCATTCCGGGAAACCTGGGGCAGGTTTGGCTGGGTACTTCGCCCACGCGTTTTTACACTTTGACGGCTGCCAATGTAACATTCACGAACAATGTGGACTTGCGGGCGAGTGAATTCGGCGCCATATTGCCCAGAGCGATTGCTCCCGGACAGCGGACGGTGTCGATTAACTTCAGCATTTTCGAAATGGATGATACGGCCACAGCAGCACTCTATCAGGCCGCCCGCCAAAAATCGCCCATCAGCGTCATGATGCAACTTGGCCAGCAGCAGGGCGAGTTGTTCGGCATTTACATGAGTAACGTCGTGCCGGATGTGCCGGCCTTCGATGATTCACAAACGCGGCTGCAGTGGCAATTTCAAAACTGCCGGGCCCAAGGAAGCGTGGATGATGAGATTTATCTCGCGTTCGGGTAAGGAACGAAGCGATGTCGCCGCGGGCCAGGGAACGAGCCAGGGAACGATTCCCCCCAATGGCGCTGTGCACTATGACAGCGTAGTTTCGATTGACTCCAAAGCCGCTCCGGGAGTCAGATTCGCAATCCACCGTATCTCGTTCGGGCGGCGCATGGAGCTGAGCAGGCGAGTCCGTGAGATCAGCCGAAAGGCGGAGTTTCTCGAGGCCAGCACGGAGCTGCACGAAAAGATTGAAGCCAACATTCTGGCTCAGGAAATTGACGCGATGTACCTACAGTGGGGGCTGGTGAAAATTGACGGATTAATCATTGATGGTGAGGCAGCCACCGCGGCGCAGTTACTGGAAAAGGGCCCTGAGGATCTAGCGCGTGAAGTAGTCGGCGCGATCAAGGCGCAGTTCGGGTTGAGCGAGGCCGAGAGAAAAAACTGATCGTCGCGTTCCATTTTCAACTTGGAAACAAGGCCGCGTGGAACTGCGACGTATGTAGAAAGAGCGGTCTGGAGAGAAAGCGGCGATGCGGTTGGCTGGAACATGATGCTGAGTCGATCTCACCGATCGTTTGGGCCCGGCGAAGAGTATCCCTGACGACCTGCCCGACGTCGTACATCAGCTCGGAGAGCATCGCGCTGCTGGAGGAGTTCCATGCCTGGAAGCTTCTTGGCGCGGGAAGTGTTTACGAGCTGCCTGCGCGCCTGGTGGAGGCGGTCTTTGTATTGGAGAACGAACTGAGGGCGGAAAGCAACGATGGCCAGAAGTAAGTGGGAAGATCTTCTGCCGGCGAGCAGTGCTGGGAGCGCCTCTCGAAGCGACTTACTCGGGCAACTCGCCGCATCCACGGGCAGCGGCGCCGGCGGAGCGGGAAGTTCCAGCGTGACTGGTGTGGCTCAAAGCAGCAGTTCCGACGTTACGGAGCAGCTGACCTCTCTGACGACACAAATCAGCAGTCTCACCTCCATCCAACAATCGCAAATCAGCGCACTGCAAGATAATACGCAAGCGCTCACGCAGAACACCACGTCAAAAACCAGCAGCGGATCTTCCGTGGGCAGTACGGTTGAGAGCGTCGCATCGAGCTTCTTGGGCGGAGGTCTGAGTAGCCTGTCGCCCTTGATTGGCGGACTCCTGAGTCTGTTTGGCGGCGGTGGCGGTCAGACACTCGCGGTGCCATCTCCATTTATGTTGCCGCCGGCGGTCCAATCGAACGCGGGGCTGACGGCCAGCGCGCCTGGGCAAGTGGTTCCGGTCAGTTATGGAGAAACGGGTCAGCCGCGCGCGCAATCGGCCAGCGCATCGTCGCAAGTCACTGTCCAAGTGAACGCGATGGACAGCCAATCGTTTCTCGATCACAGCGATGACATAGCAAATGCGGTGAAACAGGCAATCCTTAATTCCAATTCGCTAAATGACGTAATTTCCAGCCTGTAGATTATGAGCACTTTTCCGACATTGAAGACCGGGGCTGTGATGCAGTACCCCGCCCAACGCGGCTTGCAGTTCTCGACGACGGCCTTGCAATTCGTGGATGGCTCCGAACAACGTTTCTGTAATTACCAATCGGTGCTTCACAGCTGGGTGATCCAGCTTAGTCTGCTGGATCAGAGCGAACTGCAAACGTTGCAGGAATTCTTCCGCGGCATCGTGGGACCAGCCGGAGACTTCGCTTTCACGGATCCTTTGGATGGCACGAACTATCCAAGCTGCAACTTGGCAAGCAATAACATGGCTGCTGTGCTGGTGGGCGAATGGAATGGCGAAACGTCACTGACTGTGCTGGAGAACGGAAGCTGACATGCTCTACTATCCGCAGCTCACCACTGGGTCCATTTCACAGTTCCCGGTTACCCGCACCGTCAATATGCGAACAGTTGCCAATCAACTTCCGAGCGGCTACACGATCCGAATGGCCGATACCGGCGCGCAGAAGGTGCAGTGGCGGCTGGTATATTCGGATCTCACCGATGGCGAGCGAGCTTCCCTCGAGGGCCTGTTTGAAGCTTCGGCTGGCCAACTGAATACATTTACGTTCCTAGATCCCACCGACAATCTGTTGATGTGGAGCGAGGACTGGACGCAATCGGTGTGGACGCCCGATGCGCTGTTACAGTTCGCCGGCGGAGTGGCGGACCCGCTAGGAGGCAGCGCGGCGATGCAACTCACGAACACCGCGCAAACTACGCAACAGATCGTTCAGAATACAAGCGGACCAAGTTCGTTCGTGTACTGCTTCAGCGTGTATGTACGGAGCAATGTGCCTGCCGCGATTCAGCTGGTTGTGACCGCGACGGGACAAACCACTTTAACGGCTGTAACGACTGGAGCTTCGTGGAAGCGGGTGACGACCTCTGGCAGCCTCTCGGTTCAGCAAGAGGGGATTGGCTTCGGCGTGCAACTTCCGGCAGGCGTCCAAGTGGACGCGTTCGGCGCTCAAGTGGAAGCACAGCCTGGGGCGGGGTTGTACAAGCAGACTATCGACCTCGGCGGCGTCTATTCGAGCACGCGGTTTTCTTCCGACTTACTCGCAGTAACGGCCACCGCGCCGAACCAGCACTCCTGTCAGATCGGCTTGATCAGCAGTCTGTGACGCGACAGCAGAACGGAGAGCCTCTCGCACAATGACGACGATCGAAGTTTTGAAAGAGCTGGAGGTTCCCGGCACGCCACTGCTTTTGTTTAATTGTACGTTGCCAACCGGCGACGTTCAGTACTGGAGCACTCACAACGTCACGGTGAATGGCCAGCAATACTTGAGCCGCGTGCTCAAGCACAATATCTTCGATCTGAACTCCAGTCCAGAAGCCGCGACCGACGGCGTCTCCATTGTCTCCATCACACTTGCCAACGCGGACTCGTTTCTTTCCTCGATTGAGCGCAACATTGGATGGAAAGGATCGGACTTGGTGGTCACCTTTTTGTTTTTCGACCTGACGAGCCAAGTGGCGGCGTCGAACAGCCAGGTAGTGTTCCGTGGAATCGCAAACCCGCCGGATCAATCCACTGAATCGACCTTGCGTCTCAGTTTCACCAACACCCTGAACTTACAGCGGGTATTCTTGCCTGCGATCCGCATTCAAAAGACGTGCCCGTGGAACTTTCCAAGTACGGCGGCGCAGCGGCAGCAAGCAGTCAGCGGAGGAATCGAAGGCGTGTTTTCGCCCTTCTATCAATGTGGATATTCACCGGATCAGACCGGGGGCGTGGGGAACATGAATTCGGGCGCCCCTTACACCACCTGCGATTATTCGCGTGCGCAATGCCAACAGAGGGGGATGTTCAACGCCGACAATCAAAATAACGTGACTCGAAGGTTTGGCGGCATTGAATTCGTGCCGGCGTCGATCATTGTGCGCACCTACGGCTCGAAAACATCGCAATTATCCAGCCCCCTGCCGAATCAAGCTCTCTATAATGACTTCGTTCCGCTGATTTACGGGACCGGATGGTATCAGCCGCCGATTGTCCTGGCTCTAAACGATGGGAATCTCACACACTTCGAAGTGCTGTTGGGAAGTGGGCAGATCAGCAGTGTCATTGCGGTTATCGTAAACAACACTCAGATCCCGGTCGGAGTGAACGGGACAAATATGACGGCGACGGGCTGGTACAACATCATCAGTTATGGAACCAGGAATGGCAGCTTCAATCCGGACTTCAGCAATTCTGCCGGACAGCCGTTAGGCGATCCCTACGGAAGCATGGCATTTATGTCGGTGGTTGTGCCCAACGCGATTTCCAATGGAACCTCACTGCCCGACGTGGAGGTCCTGATTCAAGGTCTCCAAGTCGCGCAATTTGATTCCAGCGGCAATTACATAAGCAATGTCTTTACCAACAATCCAGCCTGGGTGATGCTAGACGCACTGCTGCGCAGTGGTTGGAACCTCTCGCAATTGGATCTTGCAACCTTTTCGGCCGTCGCGCTGCGATGCAACGCGCTGGTCCCCACAGTGGATGTTAACGGGAACAGCACCACCATTCCTCGCTATCAATGTAATCTTCTGCTGACAGGGAGCCGGAGCGCCGGCGACATCGTTCGCGGCATTCGGACCGCCTCGGCGACGTATCTCAGTTTTGATTCCAATGGACTGATTCAGCTTAATGCGGAGGACACGCTGGCGAACCAGCAGCCAACGCAGTCGGCAAGCAGCAATAGCACCGCAGAGTTGAACGGCGGATGGCCGGCCTATGAATTCGGCGACGATGCGTTTTCAGGCATCGTGCGCAGCGCCAACGGGACGCCCTCGCTCACGGTAACGTCGCAGAGTATAGCCAATACTCCGAACCAATATACCGTTGAATTCCAAGACGAGTTCAATGATTACCAGCAAGATAGTCTATCGTTAGTGGATATCGATGATGTCGTGCTAACGGGGCAGCAGGTTACCGCTACACTAACGGCGCTTGGCCTTCCCAATTTCGATCAAGCCAACCGCGCGGCGGCGCTTCAGTTATATAAGTCGGTGAACGGCAACACGTATATCCAGTTTGAGACCAGCGTGAAAGGCGTGGGGCTAAAGCCCGGCGACATCATCACGTTGACTTACGCAAGGGAAGGCTTCAGTCGGCAGCCATTCAGGATCACCAAGCTATCTCCCGGGGTCAATTTCATTACGGCTGTCATCGCTGCACAGATCCATGACGACGCATGGTACACGGTGGTCAACGCGGATGCGGGAGGATCGGGGCGCCAGCCTGGCTCCGAGGTTGGACTGCCGAGGCCGCTTGTGGGCAGCGTGCTCGATAGCAATGGAGTGGAGCAGTTTGGAATCTCGGAAACCTCCACGGAGAGCACGGATGGCAGCGTTACCGAGACTTTATCGGTCTCCTTCTCCGTCCCAGCAAAGCCGGCAGCAAGCTCAGCCGGCATACCGCTGATGGGACTGAACGCTCAGGTGAGTAACAGTGGGGGAACCTTGGCAGGTGGGCAAGTTCTGTATTACGGAGTGAGCGCGGTTGACGCGAACGGGGCCGAGGGCGGGCTCTCGTTTATCGCAACGGTGAACGTACCGGCAGGCGACAACACGAACCAGGTTACTCTGGTTAGTCTCAGCTGTTCGCCGGCTGCTGTCTCTTTTGATGTTTATCGTGGCCCTAATCCCACGCAAATATTGCGAATCGCCAGTAATGTTGCGATCGCCGGCCAGTTTATCGACTCGGGGCTAACTGCATTGTTACAGGGTCCGCCAGACCCTAATTACGATCACGCCAATTTCAATTGGCGCTTGGAGCTGCAACCTCCCGAGCCAGTAGACATATTCTCGGCGACCACCGTCGGTAAAAGCACGCTGAACATGGTGGTGAACCTGTACAACGGCGCCACTGTGAGAATCACTACGGGGACCGGAGCAGGACAGGAGCAGACTATAGCCTCCAACACGGCCACCACGCTCACCATCACGACGCCCTGGAGCATCCCGCCGGATACCACGAGCTTCTTCCTGATAGCTGACTCCGCTTGGCAGTTTGGAGCCTCCAGCAACGCATCGCCGGTCTCGTTTGCCGTGCCGAATCGCCAAGGGGTGACCGTTCATGTTTCCGGGCTGGCCGCGAACGTCCTGAACCAGGAATGCGCGTATGCATTGTCGCCCCTCACGCGCTGGACAATCACGGGCTCGACCGGCACCGAGGTCGATACCGCCGTTTCAGGACCGCCCGTTTTCGGCCTCTACTCGATCGGCGCCGGCAGCATTGAGGTGCTGGGAATTGCGTTCGCCAGCTTAGACAATACCTTATCCATCAGCGCAGGCACGTTAACGCTGGCATATTGGGACGAGTTGAACGGTCCTTCGACCGTTTTGTTAAGCGCCGCGATGGGCACGAGCGATACGTCGTTGACCGTGGCTACCGCAGTGTCGGCGTCCAGCGGCGCTCTGTTGCAGATTGACACGGAGGTCATGATCATCCAACAGAGCCTGACAAACAGCACAACTGTTCCCGTCACTCGGGCCTCTCACGGCACCACGGCGGTGGTTCACACGGCCCAAACCGGCGTCTACCTTCTTGCGGAAAAGATCCTCATCATGCCGTTCGCGCAGGACTTCTTTGGGAGTCCGGCCAGCGGTAGCTATGCGTTTCCGATCACCATTCCCGATGTCCGGATCGCAGCCGGCGAGTTGTTCATGACTAACTCAAGAGGCAACAGCAGCGTGGCCGCTGAGTCGTTCACTGACACCACGGACTTCGGGCTTCGAACCCTTTTGGGAGGGCAACTGACTATTCAAGTGGAAGGTCCTCTGGCGATTCAGACCAACGCGGCGCCTCCGCTTGTGGTGGACACTTCGTGTTCGGTGCGGGACGTTTCCGCTGTTGTGCAGGACGCGCCCACCGGAGCGCCGGTAACCATGCAAGTGACCCAGAACGGAAATGTCTATTGCGAGCTCACAATCGCTACTGGCGCGACCGTATCGAACGTCGTGGACGGCTTTGCGCTCGGGCCGTTGCAGGCTCAAGCAATCATCGGCCTGAACATTACTTCCGTGGTGCAGACCTCAAACACACAGCCAGGCTCGGATCTGACCGTGACCATTCGACTATAGACATTCTGAAACATGCCCGCGACTTTGCAAATGCTGCAGCCCGATGGGGATCTGCAATGCTACTTCTTCGAGCCATCGGCCATTGCCGCTCTGAGTTCAACCAGCGCAACCGGGTTCACAGTATCAGGCACCTGGCGGCAGCAGTTTGACTGGGCGGTAATCGAGTGGAATCGCGACAACGTTTTCGAGCACCCCGCGTTTCGCTCCTTGCCCAATGGTGATCTCAGCGGATTGACGTTGAGTTACCAGGAGACACGGGAAAATTGCATCCCATTGGATTCCGATTTGTATGCTACGGTCAATTGGCCCACTCTTCGAATCTGGGCTAACAACGGCAGCGGCGAACAAATCTACCAAATCCCGCTGACGACTTACGCGGTACCTACCCAGGGCAGTTATCAAAGCGCCACCGTGCAGTTCACCCTGGGCGGGACAGTTACTGCTGGAGACTATGTCGGCATCGCATTTCTATCGGAGCATTATCCGTATTTAATGAATACGGGTGACACGCTGGCCTTCGCGATTCAGAACATCGTCGCGGGAATTAATGCCTTTTCGCCAACCATGCAGGCCTCAGCCTCAGGTACGACGATCACAATTACCTACCTTGGTACGGGCCTTCCCACCAACAGCACTACCGGTGCGAATGGAAATATAGTCGGCGCGTACACGTATGTCTCGGGCAGCCAGACAGAACAATGGGATGCGCCCTCAAGGCTATTTTCGGGTGGGACGTCGCCATCCCAGTGGCAAATCACTTTGCCCTTCGCGACACTGGCGGATCCCGTGCTCGGCGTCGTTCCGGCCACTGCAATCCGAAAGCTGCGATGGACGTATTCAGCTGCTCTCCAGGCCGGCGCCTTCGTGCGCAGCGAATTTCAAGTGGTGGTATCCAACTGGACGGTCACTGGCAGTGGGCGGAGCTACTCGATCGCCGGTCCGGGAAGCCAGCGTATCGAGGATGATTCGAATCAAGTGCAGTATACGGGTACGTGGACCACCGGGAATGGAAACTACTCCGGCGGCACGATTCATTCCACCAGCGTGACTGGATCGAGTATTAGCTGCACTTACACGTCTTCACAAGATCACTCTCTATACTTAGGAACCAGGCTTGTAGACCCCGGTACGCTGATCTCTATTGTTGTCGACGCGGGCAGTCCCTTTACCGTGAACTTGAACGTCCCCAGCGAAGACGTCCTGATTCGAACTCTGCTAGGCCAGCTCGGTTCGGGAACACATACTGTGACCGTTACACAGGTTGGCGACACCGGAGCTTACTTCTATTTTGACTTTCTTGAGATCGCCATCCCGTCGACGACCCTGCCCACTGAGACAACTGAGATCAAGCTCGCCGCCGCTACGGATTGGGATACGAACCATTCCCTTGCGCTGGCGCCGGAACGCACGGCCGGTATGATTTACGCTCTTGGCTTCCGGGCTCGCGTGAATCATTATGCGGGCGCGCTGTGGTTTTATGAGCTGAACTGCGTCGGCCAGCAATACGCGTCCGCCGCCGTTACCTTCTCTGGGTCCCCGGATCCGAATCTGATTACTCAAATCATTCTCGGCACAACTGGTCAACCTTCTTCGACCGACAACATCATCGAGCACCTGAATCTTATCGGCGACACCACGGAGACCCTGGCGTTAGCCTTCGCGCTTCAGTTTAATAACGGCTATACGGGGGTCTGGGCGCAAGCCAGCGGCAGCCAGGTCACGATTTATTCGCGCGCCATGGGCACGGACGGTAATGCCATCACCCTCGCTACCAGTGCGAACACCACCGACCTGACCATCACCACCTCTGCTTCCGCACTGTCGGGCGGCGTGGATGGCAACTGGTACACCGACCTCGAAGTGGTGCCCCGCATGAACCGCGCGGCGCGCGACTGGAGTCAGAGTTATTTTACAGCGCTGGTCGGCTATGGATTCGATGCGACCGCGTCA
>Ga0182015_10006675_pt1 | contig 11501 bp, 12 predicted proteins | sample 712P3MmetaG_FD_120478 | JGI IMG/M metagenome (GOLD analysis project Ga0182015, IMG submission 120478) | Permafrost microbial communities from Stordalen Mire, Sweden - 712P3M metaG | ecosystem: Environmental > Terrestrial > Soil > Wetlands > Permafrost | place: Sweden: Stordalen | collected...
CCTGCTCGTGGTGCATGGCAATGATGACGGACCCGGCGGCGAGGAACAGCAGCGCCTTGAAGAACGCGTGTGTCATCAGGTGGAAGATTCCGGCGCTGTACGCGGAAACGCCGAGCGCGACCGTCATATAACCGAGTTGCGACAAGGTCGAGTACGCCACCACGCGCTTGATGTCGTTATTGACTATGCCCAGGAGCCCCATGAACAACGCGGTCGTCGCGCCGATGATGAGCACGAAGGACAACGCGGTTTCGGACAATTCGAACAACGGCGACATTCTCGCCACCATGAAAATGCCCGCCGTGACCATGGTGGCCGCATGGATCAGCGCCGAGATCGGCGTCGGACCCTCCATCGAATCAGGCAGCCACACGTGCAACGGCACCTGGGCCGATTTGCCCATGGCGCCGATGAACAGGCAGATGCAGGTGAACGTGATGGCCGACCAGCTCGTCGCATGGGTGATGTGGATCATCTCGCCCGCGAATTTATCCGTATTCGAGAACACCGTGGCGTAGTCTAGCGATCCCGTGAAGCGCAGGACCGCGGCGATGCCGAGCACGAAACCGAAATCCCCCACTCGATTGACGATGAACGCCTTGAGATTGGCGAACACGGCGGATGGCCGCGTGTACCAGAAGCCGATGAGCAGGTAGGAGACCAATCCCACCGCTTCCCAGCCGAAGAACAGCTGCATGAAGTTGTTCGACATCACCAGCATCAACATGGAGAAGGTGAACAGCGATATGTAGCTGAAGAAGCGCTGATAGCCGTCGTCGTCGTGCATGTAGCCGATGGTATAGATGTGCACCATCAGCGAAACGAACGTCACCACCACCATCATCATTGCGGACAGATGGTCGATCAGAAAGCCGACCTCCATCTTCAGGCCGTCGCTCACCAGCCAGGTGTAGACCGCGCCGTTGTAGGGCGCCATCCCGTCGACGACGAGTTTCCACAGGACGTACATCGACAGGACGCACGACAGTCCCACCGCGGCGATGGTGACGCCATGCGCGCCCGCGCGCCCGATGGCGCGGCCGAAGAGCCCCGCGATGACCGATGCGACCAGAGGCGCGAGCGCAATCGTAAGATAGATCGACTGCATTTTTCTTCCGTTTCCTTCCCTTTCTTGACCCTTATCCCTGAAGCGTGTCGAGGTCTTCGACGTCGATGCTGCGGCGTTCGCGGAACAGCACCACCAGGATCGCCAAGCCGATCGCGGCCTCCGCGGCCGCGACGGTCAGGATGAAAAAGACGAAAACCTGGCCGCTGATGTCGCCCAAAAACCGCGAGAACGCCACGAAGTTGAAATTGACCGCGAGCAGCATCAATTCGATGCACATCAACAGCACGATGATGTTGCGCCGGTTCAGGAACACCCCGGCCACCGCGATGGCGAACAGGATGCCGGACAGCGCCAATACATGGGTGAGCGTGATCATGGTCTTTTCTCGGAAGCCATCTTGACGATTCGCACGCGGTCCTTCGCACGCACCGCCACCTGCTTGGCGATGTCCTGGGGCTTGCCCCCGGTGCGCCGCCGCAGTGTCAGCACGATCGCGGCGACGCTCGCCACCAGGAGAATGCAGGCGGCCACCTGGGCCGGATACGCATACCGCGTGAACAGCACGCTGCCCAGGGCGCGGGTGTTGGAATAGTGGTCCGGCAATGCCGGCGCGGTCTTGAGGCTGACGCCACCCAGGTGCCTGACCACGATGACGTTGATGATGGCGAATACGACGAACCCAGCGACGGCGGCGGCCAGCGGCCAATAGCCCGCCAGGCTCTTGCGGAATTCCTCGACGTTGACGTCGATCATCATGACGACGAACAGGAACAACACCATGACGGCCCCGACGTAAACCAGCACCAGCACGATGCCGAGGAACTCGGCATCGAGCAACACCCAGATGACGGCGCTGTTGAAGAAGCACAGCACCAAAAGCAGCGCGCAATGGACCGGGTTGCGCGCGAGAATCACGCCGAGCGCGGCGCAGACCAACACCGCCGCAAACACGAAAAACAGGATCGATGGAAACATCAACGGTACCGCGCATCGGCGGCGCGATCGGCCGCGATCATGGCCTCGTAACGCTCACCGATGCCGAGCAGCTTGTCCTTGCTCATGATGTTCTCGCCGCGATTCTCCATGTGGTATTCGTGCAGCCGCGTCTCCACGATGGCGTCGACCGGGCACGCCTCCTCGCAGAATCCGCAGTAGATGCACTTGAACAGATCGATGTCGTACCGGGTCGTGCGCCGCGTGCCGTCGCTGCCCACGTCGGACTCGATGGTGATGGCGAGCGCCGGGCAGACCGCCTCGCAGAGCTTGCACGCGATGCAGCGCTCCTCGCCGTTCGGATACCGGCGCAGCGCGTGCAGGCCGCGAAAGCGCGTGCTCTGCGGCGTCTTCTCCTCCGGGTAGTTTATGGTGATCTTGCGCTTGAACATTTCCTTCAGGGTGACCCACAGGCCCTGCAGCAATTCCCAGAGGAGGAAGGTCTTGAAGAAACTGCGTACGGCCTGCATTACGAGTGCCCCTTCCACGGGCCCACATGGAGATACACCATGATGCCCTCGACCATGAGCCACACCAGCGTCACCGGGATCAATGCCTTCCAGCCCAGCCGCATGATTTGGTCATAGCGGTAGCGCGGAAACGTCGCGCGCAACCACAGGAAACCGAACATCGGCCCCAGCGTCTTCATTCCGAACCAGAAGAAGCTGGGCGTGGCGAGCCATGCGTCCGCCGGCAGGTAGCCATCGAGCGGCGACAACCAGCCGCCGAAGAAGAACACCACCGTCAGCGCCGAGATCAGGATCATGTTGACGTATTCGGCGATAAAAAACAGCGCGAAGGCCATGCCCGAGTAGTCGACGTGGAAGCCGGCGACGATTTCCGATTCGCCTTCCGCCACGTCGAACGGCGCCCGGTTGGTCTCGGCCACGCCCGAAATGAAATACACCACCAGCAAGGGAAACAGCCAGAACCAATTCCAGCTCAAGGCGCCTCCGTGCTGCGCCTGGATGATGTCGCCCACGTTGAGGCTGCCCGCCGCCATCAATACGCCGACCATGGCGAAGCCCATCGCGATCTCGTAAGCGACGATCTGCGCCGCGCAGCGCATGGCGCCCAGGAACGCGTATTTGGAGTTGGCGGCCCAGCCGGCCAGAATGATGCCGTACACACCCATCGAGGTGAGCGCAAGAATGTAGAGCAGCCCGGCGTCGATGTTCGCGAAGGCGCGTTCCGGCGACAGCGGGATGACGGCCCAGATGGCGAGCGCCGGCACCAGCGCCAGGAACGGCGCCAGGCGGAACAGGAATCCGCTGGAATCCGCCGGGATCACGATTTCCTTGAACATCAACTTGATGACGTCCGCGAACGGTTGACCGGCGCCCGGAATCCACAGGAGGTTGACCCGGTTCGGTCCCTTGCGTGCCTGTATCCAGCCGATGATCTTGCGCTCGGCCAGCGTGTAGAACGCCATCACGAGAATCAAGCAAACCACGACGATCAGCGCCTGAACCGCCGTCAGCAGCGGAAACGTCCAGTACGGGGTGATCTGCCCCGCCAGCCATTCGCGTATCGGGGTCCAGTCCCACATGGCTAGAGCACATCGCGGGTCACGTGCCCGTCCTTCGTCTTCCCAAGCGCATCCGAGCCGCGCACCAGCACGTCTCCCTGGTACGGCGGAATGTCGATCCAGCGCCCGGAGGGCGCCGCGCCTTGCGGTGCCGCGCCGGTGAACGCATTGATCGCCGCTCCCACGGCGGCACCGCCGCTGGGCGGCGGCGCGAGCCTCTCGCCGCACACTTCGCGCAGCGCCTCGCGGACTTCATCCGAACTCACGTAGTCGACGCCCGGTACGGCGAGGAGATTCGCGAGCACGCGCAACACCTTCCAGCCCGGCCGGCTGTCGCCCACCAGCATCGCCGCCCCCGCCCAACTCTGCCAGCGGCCCTCCACGTTCACGTAGGTACCCGACGATTCGGCGAACGACCCGATGGGCAGCACCACGTGGGCAACCTCGCGCAAGTTCGCGCTCAAGTGCGTGGTCGCGGCCACCACGCACTCCGCGGCAGCCAAAGCATCCGCGCCGACCGCAAGGTCGTTGGCCGGATCGATGCCGCCGAAAAGCACGTAGGCCTTGAGAGGCGACTCCAGCATGGCGCGCGCGGACAGCCCGGGCGACGGCGACGCCGCGCCGCCGGGTTGCCGATGCGGCGCCGCGCCGGCCAGGTACGCACCCGCGCCATTGGGTCCCTCGGTGCAGCGTCCGACGCTGGCGCCGGTCAGTTCTGCGAGCATCCGGGCCAACGCCGCGAGCTCCGAATAGGCAGGGTGCCGCTGGGCCAGGCTGCCGAGAATCACAGCACGCCGGGTGCCGGCCGCCAGCGCGGCGGCGGCCGCGCGGTGCGGGTCCCCGACCGGCGCAGTGCGCACCCCGGCGGGTACGGGCCGGTTGGCCGACGCGGCGGCCGCGTGCACGATGGCGGCGAGCTCGCCCACCATGTCGCTGCCGGCGTGCACGTACGCAGCGAGGGGAAACAGATACTCGAAAACCCGTGGATTGAGGAACGCCACCTTCGCGCCGTTCTTGACCGCCGCCTTGCGGATACGGTGTGCCAGCAGCGGCATTTCATGACGCAGGTTCGAGCCGACCACCAGCACGCCGTCGAGCTTCTCCACATCGGCAATGCGCAGCCCCAGGTTCGGGTAGACCCCCTCGGCCTCCTGCGCGCGAAAATCCAGCTGGCGCAACCGGTGGTCGATGTTGCCGCTGCCGAGACCGCGGGCGATCCTGGCGAGCAGGTACATCTCCTCGATGGTGGCCAGCGGCGAGGTCAGGAACCCGGCCGCCGCGGCGCCGTGCGCCGCGATGGTTTTCTGCAGACCCTCCGCCGCGGCATTGAGGGCCACTTCCCAGTCCACCACCTCGAGGTTCCCCTTGATCCGCACCATGGGTTGCGTCGCGCGATCGCCCGAGTAGATCCCCTCGAAGCCGAAGCGGTCGCGGTCCGCGATCCAGGTCTCGTTGATCTCCTCATTCTCGCGCGGAACCATCCTCATGATCTTGCCGCGCAGCACGTGCGCATACAGGTTGGTGCCGAACGAATCGTGCGGCGATATCAGCGCGTGCTGCTGCATCTCCCACGACCTGGCGTGATAGCGGAAGGGCTTGTTGTTGAGCGCGCCGACCGGACACAGGTCGATGATGTTGGCGGACAATTCGTGATCGACGCTGTGCTCGATGTAGGTGCCTACCTCCATGTTCTCGCCGCGCCCCGTCGTGCCCATCTGCGGGTAGCCTTGAATCTCCGCGCCGAAGCGCACGCACCGGGTGCAGTGAATGCAGCGCGTCATGTCGGTGGAGACCAGCGGCCCGAGATTCTTGTCCTTGACCACGCGCTTGCGTTCGGCAAAGCGCGAGATGTCGCGGCCGAAGCCCATGGCCAGGTCCTGCAGTTCGCATTCCCCGCCTTGATCGCAGATCGGGCAATCGAGCGGATGATTGATGAGCAGGAACTCCATTGTCGCCCGCTGCGCGGCAACCGCTTTCGGCGACCTCGTGAATACCTTCATGCCCTCCGCCACCGGCGTCGCGCAGGCGGGCAGCGGCTTCGGCGCCTTTTCGACCTCGACCAGGCACATGCGGCAATTCGCGGCGACGGTAAGCTTGTCGTGATAACAGAATCGCGGGATGTAGATGTCCGCCGGGTCGGTGACCTGCATGATCATCTGGCCCTTGCGGGCCTTCAGCGGCACTCCGTTGACCTCGATATTGACCAGATCGTCGCTCATCGTCCGCCTCTACGCCGCAACTGCCGCGGCACCGCCGGCCGGCTGGCCTTCCACGATGGAGCGGCCCTTGTGCTCGATCATGTATTGGAACTCGTGCCGGTAATGCTTGAGGAAACTCTGCACGGGCCAGGCTGCCGCATCGCCCAAGGCGCAGATGGTGTGCCCCTCGATGCGGTTCGCCACGTCGAGCAACAGGCCGAGATCCTCGCTGCGGCCCTGGCCGCCGATGATGCGCCTCAACATGCGATCCAGCCATCCGGTGCCCTCGCGGCATGGCGTGCACTGGCCGCAGGACTCGGACATGTAAAAGCGCGACAGCCGCTCCAGCGCCCTCACCATGCAGGTGCTGTCATCCATGACGATCATGGCGCCGGTACCGACGGACGAGCCGGCCTTCTTGACCGAGTCGTAGTCCATGGTGCAACCCATCATGATGTCGCCGGGAACCACGGGCACGGACGAGCCGCCGGGAATGACCGCCTTCAATTTGCGGCCCCTCCAGATTCCGCCGGCGATGTCCAGCAGGTCGTTGAACGGAATCCCCATCGGCAATTCGTAATTGCCGGGCTTCGCGACGTGTCCGGACACCGAAAAAATCATCGTGCCGCCGGAATTCGGGACACCGAGGCCCGCGAACCACGCTGCGCCGTTGCGCATGATGGCCGGCACGGAGGCGTAGCTCTGCGTGTTGTTGATGGTGGTCGGCTTGCCGTAGAGGCCGAAGTTGGCCGGAAACGGCGGCTTGAAGCGTGGTTTGCCGGGCTTGCCCTCGAGCGACTCGAGCAGCGCGGTCTCCTCGCCGCAGATGTAGGCGCCGGCGCCCACGAACATGTGAAGCTCGAAGTCGACGCCCGATCCCAGGATATTCCTGCCGAGCAGCCCCGCGGCATAGGCCTCCGCCAAGGCGGCTTCGAAGCGCGGAATGGGCTCGGCCAGAAATTCTCCGCGGATGTAGTTGTAGCCCACCGTCGCCGTCATGGCATAGCCGCCGATGGCCATGCCTTCGATCACCGAGTGCGGGTTGTAGCGCAGGATATCGCGGTCGTGGCAGGTGCCGGGCTCCGACTCGTCCGAATTGCACACGGCGTATTTCTGCACCGGCGAGGAGCGCGGCATAAAGCTCCATTTCAAGCCCGTGGGAAACGCGGCGCCACCGCGGCCGCGCAGCCCCGAGGCCTTGACCTCTTCGATGATCTTCTCGCGGGGCGTTTGTTCGCGCAGAATCTTCTCCCATGCAGCATAGCCGCCCGACTTCCGATAGCCTTCGAGCGTCCAAGGTTTCTCGTACTTGAGCGCGTCGAACAACAACTGATTCTGCTCGTGGGCCATCTACAATCCCTCAGCCGTGCCACGCCGCGTCACGTCAATCCATCCAGCACTACATCGATGGACTCGGGCGTCAAATTCTCGTGATAAACGTGATCGACCATCATCATCGGCGCACCGGTGCACGCGGCCAGGCATTCCTCTTCGCGCTTGAGGAAGATCCGCCCGTCCGGCGTGCTTTCGCCGGTCTTGATGCCCAGTTTCTTCTCGACGTATTCGACGATCTCCTGCGAGCCGCGCAGCATGCAGGAGATGTTGGTGCACACCGACACGTGATGACGGCCCACGGGCCTGGTTTCGAACATCGAGTAAAACGTCGCGACCTCGTAGACATGAATGTTCGGCAGTCCCAGATAGGCGGCAACCGCGTCCATGATGGCCGGAGTCAGGAACCCCTTGTTCTCGTGCTGGGCGGCGTGCAGCGCCGCGATCACCGCGGAGCGCTTGCGGTCCGGCGGAAACTTCGCCAGCCACCGGTCGATCTCCTCGCGCACGTGCGCCGATAATTCCATGCTCATCGGTCGATCTCGCCAAATACGATGTCTTGGGTGCCGATCACCGCCACCACGTCCGCCAGCATGTGACCCTGAACCATTTCATTCAAGGAGGCGAGATGCGCGAAGCCCGGTGCGCGCACCTTGAGCCGATAGGGCTTGTTGGCGCCATCCGAGACCAGGTACACCCCGAGTTCGCCCTTCGGCGCCTCCACGGCGGCATACACCTCGCCCTGCGGCACGCAGTAGCCCTCGGTCATCAGCTTGAAATGATGGATCAAGGACTCCATGTCGCCCTTCATCTCCTCGCGGCGCGGCGGCCGCACCTTGCGGTCGTCGATCATGACGGGGCCCGGGTTTTCCCTGAGCCACTTGACGCATTGTTCGACGATGCGGTTCGATTGGCGAAATTCCTCGATACGCACCAGATAGCGGTCATAGCAATCGCCGTTGACGCCCACGGGGATGTCGAAGTCAACGCGCTCGTACGCCTCGTACGGCTGTTTCTTGCGAAGGTCCCACTCGACGCCCGAGCCGCGCAGCATGGGTCCGGAGAATCCGAGCTGCAGTGCGCGCTCCGGGCTGACGACGCCGATGTTCACGGTGCGCTGTTTCCAGATGCGATTGTCCGTGAGCAGCGTCTCGTACTCGTCGATGCATGCCGGGAAGCGCGACACGAAGTCCGCGATGAAATCCAACAGCCCGCCCGAGCGGCGCTCGTTGAGGCGATCCGCGTCCTTCTTGCTGCGCCATTGCGACTGCTGATACTTCGGCATCACGTCCGGCAAATCGCGGTACACGCCCCCCGGCCGATAGTAGGTCGCGTGCATGCGGGTGCCGGAGACCGCCTCGTAGCAGTCCATCAAATCTTCGCGCTCGCGGAAACAGTAGAGAAACACGGTCATTGCGCCGATGTCGAGGCCATGCGCTCCCAGCCACATCAGGTGATTCAGAATCCGGGTAATCTCGTCGAACATCACCCGGATGTACTGCGCCCGCAGCGGCGCCTCTATGCCCAACAACTTTTCGATGGCCATGACGTAGGCGTGCTCGTTGCACATCATCGACACGTAATCCAATCGATCCATGTAACCGATGGACTGGTTGAAGGGCTTGCTCTCCGCCAGCTTCTCGGTGCCACGGTGTAACAGGCCGACGTGCGGGTCGGCCTTTTGAATCACTTCGCCGTCCATCTCCAGGACCAGCCGCAAAACTCCGTGTGCGGCGGGATGCTGCGGCCCGAAATTCATCGTGTAGTTTCGAATCTCAGCCATTGGGCTTTCCGGGCGGCGCGGCGGCGGCCGCATTGGTGAGCGCCGGATCATAACGGTTGTCGTGACGGATCACCTTGGGCACGAGCGTTCGCGGTTCGATGGTCACGGGCTGGTAGACCACCCGGCCCTTCTCCGGGTCGTACCGCACTTCGACGTTGCCCGACAATGGAAAATCCTTGCGGAAGGGATGACCGATGAAGCCATAGTCCGTGAGGAGCCGGCGCAGATCGGGATGTCCCTTGAAGAGGATTCCGAACAGGTCGAAGGCTTCGCGCTCGAACCAGTCCGCAGCGGCCCAGATGCCGGTCACCGAATCGACCATGGGTTCGGCGTCGTCGCTGCAGAACACCTTCAACCTCACGCGATGATTGTGCGCGACCGACAAGAGATGATAGACCACGGCAAAGCGGCGGCCCGCGGCGGCGGGCGCCGGGACCGCCTGGGGACCGATGTCGGCCAGGCCCGCACTGCGGCGTGCGACCCCGCGGCTGAAACCCGACGAGGTCGCGCCCTCGGTCTTCCATTCCGCGCGGCCGTGCTCCAGGTAGACGACGCCGCACACGTCCATGCACATCTCGAATCGCAGATCGGCGTGATCGCGAAACGTGGCGGCGATCTCCAGTAGCCGATCCGCGGGGACCTCACAGGTCAGCTCGCGGGTGTGACTTAACACCGGCGTCAGGGCGCCGCCAAAAATGCCCGCGATCGACTGACCCAAGGCCTCGATGTGCGTCGGCGGGGCCAGCACAGCACTGGGGCCGGCGTCGCCGGTCATCGGATGATGGCCTTGTTGCGCTTGATCTTGTTCTGCAGCTGGATGATGCCGTACAGCAGCGCCTCGGCCGTGGGCGGGCATCCCGGCACGTACACATCCACCGGAACGATGCGATCACAGCCCCGCACGACCGCATAGGAATAATGGTAATAGCCGCCGCCGTTGGCGCAGGACCCCATGGATATCACCCAGCGCGGTTCCGCCATCTGGTCGTACACCTTGCGCAATGCAGGCGCCATCTTGTTGACCAGCGTCCCGGCAACGATCATGACGTCGGATTGGCGCGGACTCGGGCGGAACACCACGCCGAAGCGGTCCAAGTCATAGCGCGCGGCGCCCGCGTGCATCATCTCCACGGCGCAACATGCAAGGCCGAAGGTCATCGGCCACAAGGAACCGGTTCGCGCCCAATTGATGAGCTTGTCGACGGTGGTGACTTCGAAGCCGCGTACGGCGGGAATGTCGGCCGACACGGCTTCTAATCCCATTCCAGCGCCCCTTTCTTGTAGTCGTACGCCAATGCGACGACCAGCACCAGGGCAAAAATCAACATGGAGACCAGCCCGAAGGTGCCCGTGACGCCGAGGGACACGGCCCAGGGAAAAAAGAACGCGATTTCGAGATCAAACACGATGAAAATGATGGCGACCAGGTAGTACCGCACGTCAAATCGCATGCGCGAGTCTTCGAAGGCCTCGAAGCCGCACTCGTAGGGCGAGAGCTTTTCCGCATCCGGGCGCCGCGGGCCGGCAATCCAACCGATCGTGAACAGCGCCAGACCCAATACCAGGCCTAGGCCCATGAAAATCAAGATCGGCAAATACTGTCGCAACATCATCGGCGTCGCTGGCTATTCCTTTTCACATATCATATCAGGCGCAACCGGGTTGTGTTGCGTCGCGTACCCCGCTCGATCGTCCGAAAACGCACCACATGAACTCTACAGTCCATGTGGCGAAGATGGTGCCGACGGCCGGACTCGAACCGGCACAGGTTGCCCCACTAGCCCCTCAAACTAGCGCGTCTACCAATTTCGCCACGTCGGCTTAGGTCATGGCCTTGCGGCCAACTTTTCATGGCCTTGCGGCCAACTTTTCATGGCCTTGCGGCCAACTTTCAACGGAGTTCGCAGAGCGAACTCCGACAATACAGCGGCGCTGCGCGCCGGTAAGAAAAATCATTCATCACTTCGGCGGCGTCGCGGGAGCCGGCGCGGCTGGCGCGGGTGCTGCCGGTGCGGGCGCGGCAGGTGCTGGTGTGGTGAGCACTGACCGCTCGAGCACGCTCGTCGCTTCGCCGGGCGAGCGCGTTCCCAGATACGCCAGCGACAGGCTGGTCACGAAGAACAGCGCAGCGAACACCGCCGTCAATTTCGAAAACAGCGTGCTGGTGCCGCGCGCCCCGAAGACGGTGCCCGACGCTCCCGAGCCGAAGCCGGCGCCGGCTTCCGCGCCCTTGCCACGCTGCAACAATACGAGTCCGATGATCATGAGTGCAAGCAACACATGCACTCCCAAAATAAATCCACGCAACATAGAAATCTCTCAGTGACGGGCGGTACCCGATACGGTTTCACGTAGGGTTGCAGCCGCGCAAATCTGCTGAAATTCATCGGCGCTCAAGGAAGCGCCGCCCACAAGTCCACCATCGACATCCGGCATCCCGAAAAGCTCTGCAGCATTGCCGCCCTTGACACTGCCGCCGTACAGGATCCGAAGACGGCTTGCTATATTACCATCTTGCGCACCGATTCGGTCCCTCAGGTACGCATGGATCGCCTGCGCCTGCTGCGGAGTGGCCGTACGCCCGGTGCCGATAGCCCA
>Ga0182015_10006676_pt1 | contig 11499 bp, 11 predicted proteins | sample 712P3MmetaG_FD_120478 | JGI IMG/M metagenome (GOLD analysis project Ga0182015, IMG submission 120478) | Permafrost microbial communities from Stordalen Mire, Sweden - 712P3M metaG | ecosystem: Environmental > Terrestrial > Soil > Wetlands > Permafrost | place: Sweden: Stordalen | collected...
CCCCGGAAACGCGTCCTGCAAAAAGCTTCCTGACGCGGACGTAAGATCGTTTTCAATCCCCGCCGAATCAAGCAATCCCTTCACCACCAAAGCCTCCGACTCCTCTTCGCTGTCGAAAACCTTCACCAGCTTCTCATTGGGATCAGGACGTCGTTCTTCAACCGTCGCATCAGGCTCTGCCATAAACATCTCCCATTCCCGGAACCCTCCGCCGCAAAGTCAGCCAGAATTCCGCACTCCCGTAATTCTAACAGTGACGTGGAAGAGCGGCGCTTCAGCGCCGCGTAAAGGCTCACTACACCCAGCCAAAGCCTTACCCCCTGTTCCTCTGTGCCCCCTGTGTTAAAGATTTTCCTACAGAATATATCTCGACAAATCCTGATCCTTAACAATGTCCGTCAACATCTTCCGCACATAATCCGCGTCGATGATAACGTGATCCCCTTTTCGCTCCGGAGCTTCAAAGCTAAGCTCATCCAGCACCCGCTCCATGATGGTATGCAGCCGCCGCGCTCCAATATTCTCCGTACTCTCATTCACCCGAAAGGCGAAGTGCGCAATCTCCTGCAGCGCCTCCGGAGTGAACTCCAGCTTCACTCCCTCAGTCTCCAGCAAAGCCGTGTACTGCTTAACCAATGAAGACTTAGGCTCCGTAAGAATCCGCACAAAGTCTTCCATCGTCAAAGATTGCAACTCCACCCGAATCGGAAACCGCCCCTGCAACTCAGGGATCAAATCGCTAGGCTTCGAAACATGAAACGCCCCAGCAGCAATAAACAAAATATGATCCGTCCGCACCATCCCATAGCGCGTATTCACCGTAGTGCCCTCGACAATGGGCAAAATGTCGCGTTGCACGCCCTCCCGTGAAACATCCGGACCATGCCCGCCCTCGCGCCCTGCAATCTTGTCGATCTCATCCAGAAACACAATCCCGGAATTCTCCACCCGGTCGATCGCCGTCCGCGTAACGTGATCCATATCGATCAGCCGCTGCTCTTCTTCCTGAATCAGATATTCAAACGCTTCATTCACCTTCATCTTCCGCTTCTTGGTCCGCGCCCCAAAGATGTTAGGCAGCATGTCCTTGATGTTGATGTCCATCTCCTCAACACCCTGGTTCGTCATAATTTCAAAAGAAGGAAAATTGCGCTCCCGCACATCGATCTCAACCTGCCGGTCGTCAAGCTTTCCCTCGCGCAGTTGCTGCCGCAGCTTGTCCCGAGTCCGCGAAGAAGACTCAGCCAAAGCAGTGTTGCCATCAATCACCACTCCGCCCGCAGTAGTAGGTTCAGCCGGTCGCGCCGGTGGAGACGGAGGCAGCAGAATATCCAGCAACCGCTCTTCAGCATTAAGCTCAGCCTTGTCAGCCACGTCCTCCAGCTTCTCTTCCCGAACATTGTCGATGGCAATCTCCACCAGGTCCCGCACCATCGACTCCACATCCCGCCCCACATACCCAACCTCGGTAAACTTCGAAGCTTCCACTTTCAAGAACGGAGAATTCGCCAGCTTAGCCAGCCGCCGCGCAATCTCCGTCTTCCCCACCCCCGTAGGCCCAATCATGATTATGTTTTTGGGGATGATTTCTTCGGCTAGGTCGGGGGTTAGTTTTTGGCGGCGGGTGCGGTTGCGCAAAGCGATAGCCACGGCGCGCTTAGCGTCCTTTTGGCCAATTACGTGTTTGTCGAGCTCGACGACGATCTCGCGCGGAGTCAGTTCGTCGAGGGCGAGTTGTTCTTCTTCGGCAGTACTGGGTAAATAGATGGCCATAAAATTCAGTGACTAGCAATCAGTGGCCAGTTTGCGAGCCTTCGCTGGCCACTGATCACTGGCCACTGACCACTGTTTTTTACAGCTCTTCAATCGTGATTACGTCATTCGTATAAATGCACATTTTGCTGGCGATCTTCATTGCCTCTTCGGCGATCTGGCGGGCGGTTAGTTGCGTGTGCCTTGCCAGCGCTTCAGCGGCTGCTTGCGCATACGGGCCGCCGCTGCCTATGGCGGCTACTCCGCCGTCGGGTTCGATTACGTCGCCTTGTCCGCTCAGTAGGAATGTTTGTTCTTTGTCGCAGACCAGCAGCAACGCTTCCAGGTGGCGCAGGTATTTGTCGGTGCGCCAGTCCTTGGCCAGTTCTACGGCGCCGCGGCCCAGGTTGCCGTGGTACTGCTCCAGTTTTGATTCGAAACGGCTGAACAGGGTGAAGGCGTCGGCGGTCGAGCCGGCGAATCCGGCCAGGATCTTGTCGTTGTAGAGGCGTCGGATCTTTTTTGCCGTGTGTTTGATGACCGACTCGCCGAGCGTGACCTGCCCGTCGCCAGCAAGAACCACGCTGCCGTTGCGGCGAATGGACAAAACGGTTGTGGAACGGATCAGTCGCTTCGGGGACATGGGCGCAATTCTCGATTATAGCAGTGGGGAACCGTAGGCATCGCGGAGAGCTTCCCCAAAGAAGAACGCTCCAACAAAGCTTTGTCATTCCGACCGGAGCGGAGCGAAAGCGAGCGAAGTGGAGGAACCTGCTGTCCGTCGCAGCGCCTCGAACCAGCCGTTACTTCTGCACCGGCGGCACGTACTCCTTAGGTACCGCTGAACCTTCCCCAAAGAAGAACTGGTCCAACTGCTTGACAATCACTTCCTGATCTTCCCGCCGCGCGGGGTTCAGACGGTATTCGTTGAGCAGCATCTTGCAGTGTTCCGTCCACATCCTCCAGGCTTCCTGCGACACATTGTCGTAGACCTTGCGGCCCAGATCGTTGTCGAAAGGTGGCTCGTCCAGCCCGGGCATTTCCCTCTTCAATTTCACGCAGAAAACGGTGTGCGCCATACACTTCCTTCGTTCAGGAAATTTCTCTACCTAAAGATTATTACACGGGATGGCGGGCGGGAAATTGCCGGCTTCGGCTGTCAGGCTTCGGGCGTCGGCAAAAGCTCCTGGCAGACGCCCTAAAGCCGATAGCGGACGACTATTTCTTCTCCTCACCCTTTTCCGGCGCCTTGTCTTTGTCCTTGTTCTCGATCGAGAGCAGCTCCACTTCAAAAATGAGCGTATCGCCGGGACCAATGTCGGCTCCCGCTCCTCGGTCGCCATAGGCGAGATCCGAGGGAATGAAGAGTTGCCACTTCGAACCGACCGGCATGAGTTGAAGCGCCTCGGTCCATCCCTTGATGACTCCACTCACGGGAAATGTCGCTGGCTGGCCGCGCTTGTAGGAGCTGTCGAACTCCTTGCCGTTAATCAGCGTGCCTTGGTAGTTGCACGACACCGAGTCGCTCGCAGTGGGCTTCGGTCCCGTGCCCTCCTTCAGAATCTTGTATTGCAGGCCGCTCGCCAGTGTGACCACGCCGTCTTTGCCTTTGTTCTCGGTCAGGAAAGTTTCTCCTTCTTTTTTGTTCGCTTCTGCAACTTTCTTCGTGGCTTCTTGAGCCTCTTGCATCTTCGCCTGCTGCTTCGCGCGCACCTCGTCCTGCACGGCCTTGAGCGCCGCCTGAGCTTCATCGTCTGTGAGCAGAGTCTTGCCACCCGCCAGCCCGTCTTTCAGTCCACGCGCCAGAATCGCCGGGTCAACGGGCACCGACTGTTTCCCCAGATTTTGTCCCATCTTCATCCCCAGGGCATAGCTGAACTTCTCTTTTTGCGTTTTGAGAGTGAGCGGAACCGGAGTCTTTGCCGCAGTCGCGGAATGCGCCTTCGCCGCAGGAGTCTGCGCCTTGGCGGAAGAAGCAGAAGCTGGAGAAGTTGGTGAACTCGTCGCCGCCGGTGTCTGCTGCGCCAGGGCATGCCCCAGCAGCATCCCAGCCGCCAATATGTGTATCGCTGTGAAGGATTTATGCATACAGCCATTGTCCCATTGCCCAGACATCTCCGCAAACCAGATGGTTAGCCAGGAAGATGCGGGGAGAAAAACACCTGCAACTGTCCCCTGAAAAAAACGATGGTGGGCCCGCCAGGATTCGAACCTGGGACCAATGGATTATGAGTCCACGGCTCTAACCACTGAGCTACGGGCCCTCGGTGTTGAGAAGACTACTTTATCAGTGTAGTGCGGCATCAGTGTAGTGCGGGGGGCGCTGCGCTGAATGTTCAGGCGGAGCGAGTTGTCGCTCAGTGAATCGAGCGCGATCATGGTTTTGGATTTGTTACGTAGGTGTTCAGCCAATTGTTCATCTCCCAGAACATGTGGAGGACGGACTCGCGACCGGCGTAGCCGTGGGACTCAAGAGGCAGCAGGACAAAGCGCACGGTTCCTCCCTGGCCTTTGATGGCGCTGAAGAGGCGTTCGCTCTGGATGGGGAAAGTGCCGGTGTTGTTGTCGGCTTCGCCGTGGATCAGCAGGATTGGGGTTTTGATTTTGTCGGCGAAGGAAAATGGAGACATCTTGTAATACACTTCGGGCGCCTGCCAGTAGGTACGCTCTTCATTCTGAAAGCCGAAGGGGGTCAAGGTGCGGTTATAGGCGCCACTACGCGCGATGCCGGCCTTGAACAGATCGCTGTGCGCCAGGAGGTTTGCGGTCATGAATGCGCCGTAGGAGTGGCCCATGACTGCAACCCGGTTTCGATCTACCACCCCGAGCCTGACTCCTTCATCAATGGCGGCTTTGGCGCTGGCCACGAGTTGGTCCACGTAGGTATCGTTCGGTTCCGCCTGCCCCTCACCTACGATAGGAATCGTTGCGTTTTCGAGTACGGCGTAGCCTTGTGTGGCAAAAGGAACCGGCGATCCCCAGTACAAGAGGGGAAATTCGTAGGGAGAGCCTGTGATCTGTCCGGCCGCGGCTCTTGTTTTGTACTCCGTGGGGTAGGCTTCCATCAAAGTTGGCAGTGGACCATCTGCGGTCTTGTAACCGGGGGGGAGATAAAGATTTGCGCTGAGTTCGACTCCGTCGGCGCGTTTGTATTTTAGAACCTGCTTTTTGGGCAGCGGCGCATTGCCATAAGGGTTGGGAAAACTTGTGACCTGGGAAAGAGAATTAGCGGCGACATTTTTGAGGAAATAGTTCGGACTCACGTCCTGCGATTCCCGTCGAATCAAGATGGCGGGAGCCGCGGCGTCCAAGACTGCCGATGGGACCTCAAAAAACGGGGCTGCCGATTGCCAGAGGCGTTTGGTGTCTCCATTGGCCAGGCTCATTACTGAAACGAACGGCTGATCTCCTTCTGGAGAAGCGCCCTCTGCGTGCAAGTAGACACTGTTGCCATCCGGAGTGGTACGCACGACAAGTTTGCCGGCTTGGTTGATGGTTTCAAACGGGCGGCCGGGATCATGATAGCGATCTTCAAAGGACCCCTCGAACAGCTTCACGGACGTTCCCGCTGCCGACGGGGATACCGCGAGCATGATCCGCTTGCGATCCTTCCACCGTCTCTCTTCTACAATGGCAAGGCGGGGATTTCCCCACTCCACGCCCCGGAAGCGCAGAGGGATTTCCGCCAGCTTCTGGGGCAGCCCCTCGAATGGCGCCGACCAGGTGAACAGCGTGTCGCGAACCTGGGCTTCCGTCCGCGGATCGCCGCCATCGGCTGCTTCTACCCAGAAGACAGTGGCTGGAGCATCGCTGCGCCATTCAACTTCGCGCGGTCCCGTTTCCACGGCATCGTGAATGTTCGGGATGGTGTCTTCGAGGGGCTTGTCGGCCACTTGTTTGCTTTCCCCGGTCTTCAGATCGACCACGGAGATTTTTTCGGGGAACATTTCGAAAGGCAGCAGATAGGAATAGGGATGATGGCGTTCGTCGAGGAGGGCATAGCGGCCATCGGGGGAAGGCGAGGCGCTTTCCACTACGCCCGGCTTGCCCACGGTTGCGATTTTGCCATCGAGCCCGACGATCACAACCTGCGAGGTTGCGTAGTAGTCGAAAATTGCCTCATCCTCCGGGCTCTTGAGCAAGTCCTCATAGGTCGGCCCCGGGGTCACGCGTCCCAGATTCTCCTGGACTACCGGTCCGGTCGGCACTTCGCTGCGCACCGGCGCGGTTCGTTGTCCGTCACCCCGTCCCTGTCCCTGTCCTTGCCGCTGGGGCTTGGGCACGGCTCTGCACATCAGGCTTCGGCTATCTCCCAGCCATTCACAAGGCTCGCCGAGGATGCCGTTCAGGGCCAGGCCAGGCACACGCCGCGCCCGTGCCGATGCTATGTCCACGATCCACAAGCTTAGACCCGCATCGGTCTTGGCATCGCTTGCGTTTACGAAGAAAAGATGGCGGGCGTCTGGCGCCCAGCCGGTAAACCGGATTTTGGCTTCGGCCGGTAGTCCAGCAACCGGCCTTTCGACACCGTCCGGCAGGGCTTTCAAGCTCAAAGCCGTTACGTAGCGCCCGCGGCTGGGTCCGTTGGTTTTGGGATTGAAGCGCAACCCTGCGAGGCGCAATTCGGGCTGAGCCAGGTCGGCGATGGAGGGCAGTCCGGAGATCGCCTCGATCAGCAACCAGCGGCCACTCGCTCCATCTCCGGGGGAAAGTACCACGATGGGCGTGGGTCGCGCATCCACCAGGTCAATGATGGCCTGCGGTGGCTGTTGATACTTGAGGCTGGTCTGGGCTTCGACCGACACGAGGGAAGATATTAGGAAGAAAAAGAAAAACAAACCGAAGAAGCGCCGCGGCGCCCTTGCGCCCTTGACGCCGGAGCAAACAAAGCCACAAGTGTTCATGCCACCCTACCTTCCTCTGCCAACACTCTACGGGAATCGAGGCGTATATTTCCCGGTGAAGAGGACCAGTTCCTGTTTACGGGGGCCCGAGTACCTTGTTAACGGTTGCAATAGAGCTCCGGCACGCGACTAAGCAGAAGAGTAACTGTTCTCCGAGGGAGTCAACAGTAAATCTTTTTCGAGCTGGTGCCTGGGCCTTATGCCGTGCTTTTCGAGTTCGTTGTGATAATTTCTGACGGCTTCTTCCGGTTCTATTTCGCGGTCGGCGATGGCGCGGAGCATGCGGATGAAAGCCAGCGGGTGCTCGGAATCTTTAATCCTTCGACCAAACAGGGCGACCCTTGCGCCGTGGTTCCGGGCTTCGGCCAATAGCTTGAACGCGTCGTAAGTGGTTCCGCTGCTGCCGCCCAGTATTCCGACGACAACGGAGGGATCGTAGGCCACTAATTCTTCGAGAGGTCCCGGCCCGAAATAGGGGATTTTCAGAAACAGCGGCCTTCCACTGGAAGGCACGCCAGCCAACGTGCGCACAATCTGATCATTGACGAACGCCGGCACTTGCTCGGAGGACAGTCCCGTCATGGGGGAATTGGGGGCAAACACTTCGAGAAAATAGTGGAAGCCGCATTTCTCGGCTTCGGCGCGGAATTCGCGAAAAGCGCGCAAGGTGCGCAGATCCGCTTCGAGATCGTTGTTGAAAGTCATGGAATACAACCCGAGGTTGACGACGGGTGAGCCCTGGCGAGGCGCGGTGAGGCTGCCGAACTGCGCTTCCTGGATGTAAGCGGTGGCGAAGGGCGCCGAGGGCGATTCGCAGTAGCGCGCCCCGCGCAGACGCCAGATGTCGGTGGCATCATTGATGCGTACCGCCGGAGTGACGTGCGACCCTTCGAAAAGCCGCTCTTTATGTGCGAGGGTATCCATGGTTGATGCCGATGCCAGCAATACATCGACAAAACCCTGGCGAACGACCGCGCGGATTTCTTCAAGAAACGCGGGCGCTGAACGGAAACCGTGGCCGGAGCTGGCTTTCCCGAAGCAGGGGATGCCCCAGGCCATGTCGGCATCCCGGGCATCGGCAAGAATGAAAGTGTGGGACGAGGGGTTGGCGCGAATTTCGGCGAGCTTAGCGAACAGCGACTTCACGCTCATGCAGGATTAGTCCTCGATCACCGGGGCGCGGCGAATGTTGGGGTCCGTGAAGACATCGAATTCATCAGTGCTCGGACTAGAGAACTCGGAGACCACGGCGCCATCCGGGCCGCCCTGGAACCAGTGCAATGTGTTCGGTGGAATGGTGTATTGTTCGCCCGGATGCAATGCAATCTCGTGAAAGACGGTGTAGTGGCTCTCGCTAGCCTGCGGGACTTTGGCCTGAATGCGCGGGGCCGGCGGACCTTCGACGTATAACCAGACCAGACCCTTGCGACAGCGAAAAGTTTCCTGTTTGCCGGCTCGTCCATTGACCGGCGGATGGCGATGTTCCGGGCACGTCTGGCCGGGAAAGAGAATCAACTCCTTGGCACAATAGCGATCGGTGTTGACGTAGGTCACCAGTTCCAAGCCTTCAGAGGCGAGGCGGTTCAGTCCGAGATCGGCCACTTCGATGTTGGCAGCCTCTTCGCTGGTCAATGCAATACCGACGCCGGCCAGCCGCTGGCGGGCTTCTTTTTGTGCGGCAAGCACTTCAGTTCGTTTCATCTTACCTCCGGCCCTCGCGCGGGGTTACGCCCAATGCCGCAACTATCTTACATGGGAGGCCATGGAGCAAGCATGGGAGGGCACGGAGCACAGGAAGGGGTCGAGCGCAAATTGCGGATGCAATCGAAGCTCTCAATCACGCGGGGCAGTTCGGCAAACGCTACCCGTTAACGTGTTTTTATCTACATCATCTACCGGACTTGACGCAGGCCCTTAATCTCCGGCATCGGTGCAAGAGCATACGCCGGTGGGGAAACCCAGCCACTGCACGAAGAAGCAGGTCTCTTCAAGGTTGAAGCTTAACTCCAGTTGAGAGAGGTTGGAATCCGTAAGAGGCGTCTCGGTGACGCTGAACGCGCCCGAGGCCGAGGCTTTCTGAATGTGAGTTAGCCAGCCTTTAATCCCATCCGTAGGGGTCTCATTCATGGGGTTGCAGGTGCCGCTGGGGGGAACCAGGCTCGAAACTACCTTGATGATACCGCGGGTAGGCCTGGTGCCATGATCCAGCATGTTGCCAACGAGGTTTGAGTTGACGGTGAGGTCGAGGTATCCGTTGGCTGTGACCTCGCAGCCACAGCATTCGGCCATCTCTCCCTGGTTGTCGAAGACATAGAGGTTCGCGCACAGCGATGAGGAGGAATCGTAGCCGTCGTTCGTGAGACGCAAATGAGCATTGGGCGCGCCCGATGCGTTGGCATTGGTAAAGTAGCCTACGTCGTAGTTGTCGTCTTGAGCTGCGGCGGTGCCCGCTGCTAGCACCAAAGCAACGGCGAGAAGGGAAAGAAGTGTATGCCTAAGTGTATTCATGCGAACTTCTCCTTAGGTAGCGCCCGAGGCCGGGGGAGGAGGAGTCAGCTGGAGGCACGCTCAACGAGAAAGTAATCCTTCGTGTAATCTTTGCAAGTACCCAGGTGGGTTAGTCGGGGAAAAGATATCCTCAGGTAGTGAACTTACTTCGGTTGGGTTAGTCGGCGATGCGCGGCAATCTCGCGGCGGAGGATCAGCGCGGCAAGATCTCCTTCAATGCCCACTCAATCCTATCCAACTCTTCGCGGATGACTCGGATCGACTGCTGGTTTTTGACTGGGTGGGCCAACGGAGTGATTCCGTCGAGGGCGCCGCGGATTTGATGATTGCGGGCACAAATAAAGTTAAGCCTCGCGCTCCTCTGTTTTCGATTGCGGAAAGTATCGCTAACGAACTTGGTGGCAAACCAGGCAAAAACCAAGCCGAACAAAGCCTCGATCGGAATGCGATCAGTGGCGCCATCGAATTCTGAAAACAAAAGCCGGTAGACCGCCTCGCCCATACCGAAGGAGGCAAACAATACGGTTGCCCCGAACAAATAAACCTTCAGGCGCTCCATGGGTTGAAAGCGCAAAGAGTCGTCGGTTGCGTCAGGTGCCGGCACAATGTTGATCGCCATGATTCCCCCAAATGATCGGTTCCCGGTTGCAGATTCCAGACAGCGGTGTGGTACCGATTTTCTGAAATGATAACTTGAAATCGCAACTGACGCGACCGCTTCTTTTTACATCAGGCTGAGATTCAAGCGAGATTTGAGGGAAAGGAGTTTTCCAGAGCTTCAAGGATTACCAGGCTCGGTACTTTTCCATTTGCTCGTGGTCACGGCGCTTGCGGTCGAGGGACGACTGAATGGCCGCTTGCAGCCTGAGTTCATCCTCGTCGTGGAGGCGGACGAACCTGAAGGGCTGAAGACTCCAGGAGATGGGACTTAACATTTCCGCCATGCCAACCACCGACCCTCGGCGGGTGAGGAACATCAACGTGACCTGGGAACCCTGATTCAGGGGTTGAGACAGGCAAAGCAAGCCGCCGGCGAGAGAGATGACCTGCAGTCTGCCGGGTACGCTGCGACCGTCCTGGCAGCGAAGTACAGCGGGAGTGATTTCGGAGAGATAGGTTCGCGGGGCGCGCCGTGAGGCCGGCTGCGGGGGGAAGGTGATGGGGGCAGGGTCGAGCTGGGAGGCTGCCCGATGCGGGGAGCTTACATAGGTCTGGTGCACCGGATATTTCTGCCTGTGTGCCTGACCCTGGCGCCAGTCGTCCAAGGCGTTGGCGATGCGTTCGACCTCCTCGCGGCATTTCCGCATCTCGAGCACGGTCTCGAGAGATTGGTCGATCTTCTGGTGGACCTCGCGCAAGTCGGTTTCGTGCGGTTGCAGGAGGAAGGAGTCAAGCGCAGGTTCGTCTGGAACTTCGGGCTCTGGCGCGGCTTCGAGCTCTGGCGTGGCTTCGAGCTCGGGCACGGCTTCGAGCTCGGGCGCCGCTTCGGATCCGGTGCGGACGGCGTGGAATTCGAGTCCAAAGCAAAAGCCGGAGCGGCTGCGAATGACGCCGGCGACGCGGATCTTGCCCATGGTCTGGAACTCGACCTCCATGAGGTCGCCGGGCTGGAGATTGACGCCGCCGTAGAGCTCCATGCCGGAGCGGCTTAATTCAGAAACCAATCCGGGCACAACGATGTTGGCGACGCCGGTGCTGGCCGCGACGAAGACCGGCAAGTGGACGTGATAGCGGGGCCAGCGACGAGTGTTGACCGAGTTATAGCGAAGCAGTGTCATGACACACGATCTAGTTCAGCAAGCCCGTGTGCAGCAGGTATGCCGCAACGGCCAGAGCGATCGTGAGCAGGCCAACCGCGCCTGCCAGTTTGAACCGCTTAGGCCGCGGCTCGTCCCGCGCCGAGGCAGCGCGCAGTTTCTGAATCCAATCCTGATCGGACTTGTTCTGACCGGAGCGCTCCCAGACGAGTGTTCCGAGGCGGCGCTGATCGTCGGCCGCGAGCGAGACGAAGCGGAACGGCTGTAGCGTGCTGGTGCCGGGGAGCAGCATTTCCGCGCCTGCAAGCACGGAGCCAGCTCCGGTAAGAAACATTACCTTGACCTGTGATCCCTGGAGGACGGGTTGAGAGAGCGAAAGCAGACCGCCGGTGAGAGAAATTACCTGGAGTTTGGCGTCTGTGCGCTGGCCATTGGGAAACCGAAGAACAGCCGGAATATTGCCTGCAAGATAGGCGCGCGGGGCGCGCCACCGTGAAAGAGGCTGGGGGAGGCTGGTCATCAGGGTACCAGTATTCAGCACGATGGTTACTAATTGAAGATTACGTAAGTGCCAGTCG
>Ga0182015_10006677_pt1 | contig 11497 bp, 9 predicted proteins | sample 712P3MmetaG_FD_120478 | JGI IMG/M metagenome (GOLD analysis project Ga0182015, IMG submission 120478) | Permafrost microbial communities from Stordalen Mire, Sweden - 712P3M metaG | ecosystem: Environmental > Terrestrial > Soil > Wetlands > Permafrost | place: Sweden: Stordalen | collected...
AAGCTCCCACACTGAAAGCGTATCGGGTGATGCAAAGCTGTCCTGTACCCGGGTCACCGTCAAATCCGTCGGCAGCCGCATTTCCCTGGGCGGATCGGGCAACTGGTCCGGCCGGAGGGTGCGGGCATTGTCGAACTCCCAATGCCGCGCGGCCAGCACGCCATTGGTGGCCTCGACGCGCGCCAGCAGATGGTCGCTGTCATCCAGCCGGAACACACTGACCTGCCCGGTGGTCAACCGCTCATCGCGCAGCGCGACGCTGTTGGCGTGAATGATAGCGACCCCCTTCGGGAAGAGTTCGTGATCGGACTGCCGCAACCACAGCTGGCCGCCGTTCAACGCCAATGGTCCGCCGCCGGTTTGGATGTAGGCTGTCTCCAGCGCCTCGGCCCGTGACAGCATCGCCGACGACAGCGGGCTCAGGGCGACCGTCGTCGTCGCGCCGATCAGCAGAGCGCACAGAGTCGGCACGGTCAGAAATTCCCAGGCCGAAACTCCGGCCGCGCGGGCGACGATCAGTTCGGATGTTCGCGTCAGACGCCAGAAGCATAGCAGCCCAGCCAGAAGGACGGCGAACGGCAGAATCTGAATCATGATGAACGGAATGCGCAAAGCCGCGATCTCGCTGACGATCCCGAAGGTCGCATCCGGCTTGCTGGCGGACCGGCGCAGCAACTCGATGAAATCGAACATCGCCACAAGCGCAGACAGCGCCATCCACGCCGCGACGATGGTGCTGACGAACTGCCGGGCGATATAGCGCGACAGGGTGATGGTGAGCGTCACTCGGCGGCCGCCTCGGCGGTTGGTTCAGAGGGGCGCGCCGAAATGCGAAACCGCCAGCGCACAGGCACGAACAACACGATGGCACAGACGATTCCCGGCAGCACCGTGCGCCCCCAGATCAGCGGAATCAGGGCATTGTCGCGCGCCGCGAGGCCGTCGATGGTCAGCCCAAAAGCGACCAGCAGCACAACGGCAAGGACAGAAACGAACGGGCGGATAAACCCGCCATGCCGCTGGAACGAACCTGTCAACACGGAAACCAGTGCGACAAGCGCGTAAGAGATCGAGGCCAATGGCCCCGCGAGCCGTTTGTGCCCCTCGGCGATCCATTTCGGTATGTCCCGCTCGAACACCGGGTGCGGGTGCAGTAGCGCCGCGGTGCTGACTTCGGACATATCCGGCGGGCGGGCGGCCTCCGGGCCGGAAGCATCGCCGAGGTCGATCTCGTTCTCCGTGAAAGTCAGCATATTGAGCCGGCCGGTCTGACGGTCGATTTCCTGCCGGCTGCCGTTGATCAGGAGAACGCGCGGGCCATTGGCGCCCTCCAGCAACTGGCCGGACTCGGCCAGGATCGTGGCATGAACAGCGGGGTCACGCGCGTCGTCGACCAGAATGCCGCGCAACGACCCGTCGGGCTTCCGGCTGCGGATGTAGACCACGAGCTTATCGGAAATCGCGGTAAACACACCTTCTTGGAGCAGGAACGCCGCGACCTTGTTACGAATTTCCCATTGGAACTCCCGAAACGACGCGAGGGTGGAGGGCACGACGTAAAGATTGAGCCAATAGCCAGCGATTGTCGCGAGCAGCGCCACCGCGAGGGCCGGGCGCGCCAGTGAGAAGGGTGACAAGCCGGCCGCGCGCATAACGGTTATCTCGCGGTCGCCGGACAACCGGTTATACATGAACTGGATCACCACATAGGTGGTGATGGGCAGGATGACCGCGATGAAGCTGGGGATCAGCAGCCCGGTCAATTGCATGAACACCAGCATGGAGAGGCCGCGATTCACCACCAGCTCGATAAACCGGAGCGATTGCGTCAGCCAGATCAGCGCCGTCAGCCCAGTGGTGACCGCGATCAGTCCCCAGAAGAGCTGACGGAAAATGTATCGGTCGAGCCTCGTGGGCACGTTGTGAAAACGCATGGCGCGTTTCTGCGGCACCCAACGTGCCGATGCAACCCGGGCGAGATTACGTTACATCATGGTCTCTGACACCTCCCGATTCCCGCCGTTGCGGGAGGTCATCGCCGCACACGGGCTGGATGCGCGGCATTCTCTGGGCCAGCATTTCCTGCTCGATGGCAACCTGACCGCGCGAATCGTCCGTGCCGCCGGCGAGCTGGATAATCGCCACGTGATTGAGGTCGGCCCCGGGCCTGGCGGACTGACACGGGCTTTGCTGGCGAGTCGCGCGGCGAAGATCGTAGCGATTGAGCTGGATCGCCGCGCGGTGGCCGCGATGAACGATTTGGCCTCGACGACTGACGGTAGGCTGACCGTCATCGAGGCGGACGCGCTGGCCGTCGATCTGCCGGACCTCGTGCCAAGGCCCAGACAGATCATCGCCAATCTGCCGTATAACGTTGCCTCGCCGCTGTTGGTGCGCTGGCTCCGCCAGGCCGGCGCTTATGAGCGCATGACCCTGATGTTCCAGCGCGAGGTCGCCGAGCGAATCGTCGCCGCGCCGGGAACCCGGGCCTATGGGCGGTTGTCCGTGGTGGCGGGATGGGTTTGCGACAGCCATATCGCGGTGCGGCTGCCACCCGAAGCGTTCGTGCCGCCGCCAAAAGTATCGTCTGCCGTGGTGGTGCTGACGCCGCACGCGGTGCAGCCCGAGCCCGCGTTGTTCGCGGCGATGGAGCGGCTGACCGCCGCGGCATTCGGCCAGCGCCGCAAAATGCTCCGCGGAGCACTGAAACCGCTTGGCGGCGAGGCGTTACTTTCTCGCGCCGGCATCGCCCCCGACCGGCGGGCGGAGACATTGAGCGTGGCCGAATTCGATCGGCTGGTGCGACTGGTGTGAGGGCCCGTGCGCCGGCGCACGACCGTTCCGATGGATTGTTGTATACCCAAACCCCATCGGAAATTGGGGTTTCAAGCCGAAGAAAAGAGTATTTCACCACGAAGTCAGGAAGCACACGAAGAAGGCATGCTGCTATCGTTGATTTCTTACCTTCGTGTGCTTCCTGACTTGGTGGTGAAATATTCTTTCCTTTGCCCCACATGACCAAGGTTCCGTCGCGGACCGGGTATAAGAAGCAACTGACGATGTCCGGCGGTGGCCGGCCGCGTCGTTGCGATGAACGACTTAGGCCGGTGGCACGAAGCGACGCGCCGATCGGCTTCACAAAGCGCCGTCAACAGGTGCAGAAAACGGGAGACGTCCAATCATGAAAATCACCCGCCGGACCATGCTCGACGCCGCGACCGCCGCCGCTTTTGTGCCCATTCTCCCCGGCCGCCGCGCCCGTGCCCAAACGAGGCCGATCGTCCGCATCGGGGTCATCAACGATCAATCTGGCGTGTATCGTGATGTGAACGGACCAACCAGCATCGCCTGCACGCGTCAGGCCATACAGGAATTCGCCGCGGGCGGATTCGACGTCGACGTGTTGACCGCCGATCATCAAAACAAGCCGGACGTCGGCGCGGCGATCGTGAAGCAGTGGATCGATCAGGACGGTGTCGATTTCATTCAGGATGGTGCATCCTCCGCGGTCGCCCTGGCGATCACCGCGATCTGCAAAGACCGCAATAAGGTCTTCGTGCCGACCAGCACCGCGACCTCGGACCTTACCGGAAAAGCCTGCACGCCCAATACGATCCATTGGGTCTACGACACCTACATGGAAGCGCGCTCGACGGGAGGCGCCATGGTGAAGGCCGGCGGCGACACGTGGTTCTTCATCACCCCGAATTACGCGGCCGGCCTCGCGTTCCAACGCGACACCACCCGCTTCGTGGAGTCCGCCGGCGGCAAAATCATGGGTGCGCGCCTCTACCCGTTCCCCGACACCTCGGACTTCTCCGCGCCGCTGGTGGAGGCGAAGGCATCGGGCGCCAAAATCCTCGGCATCGCCGGCGCCGGCACCGACCTCGTCAACATCGTCAAACAGGCGCACGAGTTCGGCGTGCAGACGACGATGAACCTGGCGGCGCTGATCGCCTATTCGACCGACGTGCACGCGATGGGACTGGACATGGCGCAAGGGTTGCGGCTGTCGGAGACCTATTACTGGGACCTGAACGACCGCACGAGATCGTTTCAAGATCGGATCAAGGACAAAGTAAAACTGTGGCCGAACATGTCGCAGGCCGGGAATTACTCTTGCACTCTTCACTACCTGAAGGCGGTCACGTCGATGGGAGCCGCGGCGGCGAAAGCGGATGGCGCGGCGACGGTGGCTCGCATGAAAGCGATCCCCACCGACGACGATTGTTTTGGTCCCGGCCGCATTCGGGAGGATGGGCGAAAGATCCACCCGGTTTACCTGTTTGAAGTCAAGAAGCCCTCCGAAAGTAGGCATGAATGGGATCTGTATAAACTGGTCGCGACGACTCCGGCCGAGGAAGCGTGGCGGCCGCTATCCGAGGGCGCCTGTCCCCTGGTGAAGGCCTGACTCCCCGCACGCCGCGGGTCCGATTGTGACGCAGCCAAAAAGGTGATGGAGTGGCAACCAGCGCGCCCCTCCAGACCCTGCTGCTGGAAAACGCGCGTGATCAGGGGGGACTGGGCGAATGGTCAGTGAATCGTTCCGAGCGACATGGTCGCCACGCCTGCTCAGCGTCCTGCGCATTGTCGTGGGGCTGCTCTTCCTGGAACACGGGCTTAGCAAATATTTTGGCTTTCCCGCGCCCAGTCCCGCGGCGTTTCAGGTCTTTGGAATTCTGGGGGTGGCCGGCGTAATCGAAATCGTGGCGAGTGTGCTCGTGGCGATCGGTCTGTTTACCCGCGCGGCCGCATTCATCGCTTCGGGTGAAATGGCGGTCGCCTACTTCATGTTCCATTTTCCGAAAAGCTTTTTCCCCCTGGTCAATGGCGGCGATGCCGCGGTGCTTTATTGTTTCATCTTCCTCTTCATCGCGTTGGAAGGCGGTGGGCCCTGGAGCGTGGATGCGCTTCGGTCGAGGTCCTGAAGCGGACTCCGGCTGACACACCGCCGATTGTGCTCACCACCGGGGTTGATGCGGCGGCACGTCTGCCGCAACGTTCGCTCGAGATCGCCCGGCCCCTCGAGTCGGCCGCCAACGCCAGCACTCCGCCGCATCGCGCCACGAGGAGAACCACCATGGCCGAGCATTACGATTTACTGATCCGCGACGGGATCTGTGTCCTCCCCTGGGGCCAGGAAGTCACCGATGTCGGCGTCCGAGACGGCCGGATCGCAGCTTTTGGCGTACCGGCCTCGGCGACCGCCGTTGAGGTGATCGATGCCAAGGGGCTGCACGTGTTGCCCGGCCTGATCGATCCGCACGTGCATCTGCGCGATCCCGGAGACAAAACGGTCGAGACGATCCCGACCGGCACGCGAGCCGCCGTGCTAGGCGGACTGGCGGCCGTGTTCGATATGCCTAACACCAGCCCATCCATCGTCGATGCCGAGAAACTCGCCTGGAAACAGGAGTATGTGGAGAGTGTCGCATGGTGCGACATGGGGCTTTACGTCGGCGGCACCAAAACCAATATTCCCGAACTTGCGAAACTCGAGCTTTTCCGTGGAATATGCGGCATCAAGATCTTCGCCGGCAGTTCCACGGGCGATTTGATGGTCGAGGACGACGAGCATCTGGAGCAGGTCATGCGCTCCGGACGCCGCCGCATCGCGTATCACAGTGAGGACGAATATCGCCTGCAGGCGCGCAAGCCGATGTTCAAAACGGGCGACCCCTACTCGTACCACATGGAATGGCGCGATGAGGAATGCGCGTTCCTCGGCACGCGGCGGCTGATGGCACTGGCGCGCAAGACTGGCCGGCCCGCCCATATCCTACATGTTTCGACCGCCGAGGAGCTCGACTACCTCAAAGGATTTCGAGATATCGCGACATGTGAAATGCTGGTCAATCACCTGACGCAGGTCGCGCCCGATTGCTACGAACGGCTGCGAGGCTTCGGCGTCATGAACCCGCCGATCCGCGGCCAGCGTCACATGGACGCGGCGTGGAAGGCGATCAACGACGGCACGATCGATACGGTCGGCTCAGATCATGCGCCGCATGCCAGGGACAAGAAACTGCTTCCTTGGCCTGATTGTCCGGCCGGATTGACGGGGGTGCAAACGCTGGTACCGCTGATGCTCAACCATGTGAACGCGGGACGGCTGTCGCTCAATCGCATGGTCGATTTGCTGTGCGCTGGCCCGGCTCGGGTTTACGGCGTCGTTGGCAAGGGACGTATGGCCGCCGGTTACGACGGTGACTTCACTTTGGTCGATATGCAGAAGCAACGGCGGATCGAGGAGTCCTGGATTGTTTCCCCGTGCGGTTGGACACCCTTCGCGGAGATGAATATCACCGGTTGGCCGGTCTCCACGATCGTGCGCGGCATGGTGGTGATGCGCGACGACACCGTATTAGGGACGCCGAGCGGGAAGCTGGTGAAGTTCGTGGGATAGCGGCTTCGCGTCCCGCGGGCTCGCGCACTGAAGCTCACTCAACCCCAGGTGCGCGCCTCAGCTTTTGCCGGCCGACTGTTCCCGTAGCGCACGTGCGCGCTCGAGAACTTTGTTCTCGATATCGCCCTGAACCACAGGGCTGACCGGCGCATCGACCCAGCGGCCACCCTGGTTCACCTGCCGGAACACGCTGACGCGAAGGCCATCGCTGCGCAGTTCGCGACCCAAAATATAGGCGGTGGCTTTGAAACGCTCGCCGTTGGCGTCAGGAGGGCTGTACCAATCGGTGATGATCACACCGCCAAACGGATCGGCGGAAGACAAGGGAAGAAAACTGAGCGTGTCCAGCGCACCGCGCCAAAGGAAGGCGTTGACCCCGATTCCTCCACCGCCGCCTGGCCCGCCACCCGAACCTGGCCGATCCTTGCCAACACCGACGATGATGCCACTGTCCTCCCCGCCGACTCGGCTGAAGGAAGGGTCACCCGGCCCGCCCTGGCCCGTGAAGTTTGGAGCAGTAGGGTTCGGCCTGGCCGACGAGCACCCGGTCAGCGCTAAAGCACTGGTCAGTAGAGCAGCGAGGGACCCGACCGAAAGCAAAGAGAATCGCATTGCCATGATTCACCTGACAAGGCCTCAAAGGCCTGAGGCGCGGTCTTTAGCCTGTATCGCGTGCGCCGCCAAGAGAGCAAAAATAAGACGGCGGGGTTTCCCCCGCCGTCCCATGGGATCGCACTGGCGACAAAAGTTACCAGTTGACGATGGTCGCGAGGGTCAGGCCCTGACCATGGATGTTGTTGCCGGAAGCAACGCCGCTGGCGCTGGTATTGAAGTTGAAGGCGCCCTGATGCTTCTGCTCGTACTGATACTCCAGGGCGAGATTGATCCCAGGAGCAATCTTGTAAGCGCCACCGACGGCGACCGCCAATTCATGACGCTGCGACGTATGCACCAGGTCCACGCTGCCTTGAGAGTCGATGATGGCGGCGTCCGCGCCAATCGAGAACGGACCGAAGGCATAGCTGAGCCCCACGAGTTCGGCCGCCATCGGCGCGCCGCCCGATGGATCGAGCGCATTCGATCCATTGGTCCGGCCGAGCGTCGTGTCGGCGTTCAGGGTGATGCCCAGGTAGGTGAGCGCAAGACCGCCGTTGAACATGCTTTGGCCGTCGTATTTCAGGCTGCCCGCGGCCGTGCCGCCACCTGCGAGCCCGGCGACAGCCGGGTTCGCGGCGAGGTTAGCTGGACTGGCCTGAACGCCCCCGCCCGCGATGTTCGCTTTTCCGGAGGTGATCCAAACGCCGTAACCCTGCAGCGTGAAGCCGGCAAATGTGCCGGTATACCGCCCGCCAAGACCGAAGCGATTGATCCATCGGCTCGAGTCGGTCCCGCTGGTCACGCTGACGCAGTTCGCGCTGGCGGTGTTACAGGGGCCGACCGCGTAGGGATCCGACGTGGCGGAGTTGGTGAAGCTGTTCCCCTGGTTCGGTCCGTACTCCGCGCCAAAGTCGAACCCGAAGAATTGCGGGGTCAGGAAGACGACCTTGTTGTCGCCGTATTCGGTGCCGTTGCCCGACAGGAATGGCCACGAGATCAGGTATTGGTTCGGCGTGACCCCCTGGAAGCCGGAGTTGTTGATGTTGCCGATGCCGCCGTCCCAACTTCCGGTGGTGAACGTGCCGGCATAGTCGAACAGGCCAGGAAGGCCGTCCTGCTGACCAAGCCGGACCATGCCGACATTGTCCGCCGCGAGGTAAACGAACGCACGACGGACAAACAGGGTTTGCGCGGATGACACGCCGCTCGCGCTGGCATTGGTTCCCGACGTCGCGGTCCCGCTCGGCAGGTTGGTGGTGATGGCGGTGCTGCCGGCCACCGTCGAGGGTGCGCTGCTGACGGAGAAGCTGTTGCCGCCTTCGAAGTTCTCGCGGATTTCAACCGCGGCGCCGTAGCGCAACCCGTTGGTCGCCATGCCGTCGATGCCGGGATACAGGCGAAAGTAGGAGGCGATGCCGACCGGGTTCAGTTTGTAACCAGCGGCGTTGGAGGCGGCGCCGCTCGCCGGGACGATCGTATGCGCAGCGGTCTGAAGGCCGGTCCCATAGCTCAGGTCCGCTTCAGCGTAGACCTTGCCGTTCAGGCGGATGACGACGGTGCCCGGTGTCGGGGTCGCGGCGCCGCCCGGTATCGCGGTGGTCCAGGAGTTGTTGTTGTTCTGCGCGGACGGGCCGCCGAGCAGCGGCGCGATATACTGACCTTGGCTCGGATTGGGCGCCGTTTGCGCGACCGCGAGACCGCCTGTCGCGCCGAGTATGGCCGCACTGGCCAACAATGTCTTACGCATCGTGATCCCTCCTGTATTCGCCAGCCAGTCCGGCTCGGCGCCGATCGCGACCCAGTTTCGATGTCCAGTGGCATCGGCCTCTCGTTTTGGAGAAGAGGCGATGACCCCAAGCCAGTCGGGTCTGGGAATTACTATGCCGCGTCAGGAGAATCAGAAAAAGTGGGTTAATGCCACCTGTGGTACTTAAATAACGTGCTATGGTATTCTTGCAACACTATTTGAATTAGACACTACTACACCTATATCACCAACACACCTAAATGCCGGTAACTTCAACGCACTACGACTCGGCTGCACAATTACTCGATCGCAGCCTCCATTTCTGAATTGGTTACTGCCTCGGCGGTTCTCGCCGAGATCCCGGTCACAGTCGCCCCGGCCCAAACCCCGCTCCTCGCGAGGTCTGACATCACATCGCGCAGCACGCGGCGAACCTCCGTGACGAACGGGGCCGGCGCGACGCCGCTGCGACAAGCGATCGCGTGAACTGTCAAAAGTGGATCGTGATCGATCGGGTGGAACGCCAGCGTCCCGCGGGCGACCTCGTCAGCAACTGCGACGTAGGGAAGGACCGCATGGCCCTGGCCATTACGCACCATCTCCTTGACGAGCGGCACCCCGTCCACCTGCTGGACCTGATTGAGCGCGATACCCCGGCGGAAAGCGGCGCTGTCAACCAAACGCCGAATCCAGTGCCTCGGACTCGGCAGGATTAACTGCAGCCCGCCCAGCTGACGGACTCGCACGGAGTCGGATCCCTCAAGCCGAATGGTACGCACGCCGGACACCAGTCCCAGACGCTCGGTCAGGACAGGCTCGGTATCGAGTTCATCTAATGCCGGCGGGTCCTGCAGCACGGCGATATCGGTCCGGCGGTCCAGCACCCACTCTTCCAGGGAAGCGCTCACGCCTTCCCGGACGGCAAGCGTGACGTTCGGCCACCTCGCCCGGCACTCCTCGAGGAGACGGGGGACCAACAGTGGCGCGGCTTCCGCCGGCAGCGCCAGCGAGATCGTTCCGGTCGTCTGTTCCGGGGCGGTCGCCGATTGGAGCGGAGCGTTAAGCAAACCCAGGATGACGTCAAGCCGCTCCATCAGGCACGAGCCTGCCTGGGTCAGTGTCACCCCCCGGCCATGCCGGATCAGCAATTGAGTACCGAGTTCCTGCTCCAGCTTCTGGACTTGTTGTGAAACGTTCGGCTGACCGATGTTCAGTTCACGTGCGGCGCGACCGAAGTTGCCGGTGCGCGCGACGCTGTGAAAATAACGTAGCTCCCGCAATTCCACCGATCGCCCGATCAGGGACAGGCCAGAGGGAGGCGAACGGGGCACTGCCGACGATGCTCCGGCCGGGTTCGGTCGCTCCAGCGCAGTCGTCATGGCGGCGACGCGATCCGGGTTCCGACGCAAGCAATTGCCGCCTGGCCACGACCACCATCCAAGGCCTGAGGATAGCCAAGCGTCGCACAGCGGGGCTCATCACCGCCTGCCGAGACCTGCCACCGCCGCTGTTCCTGACCTTTGATGACAGCCCCCACGCACACGCTTGCGAGGGGGCGGTATTTTGGCGGACTCAGAAAGTCGGAATTAACCGCCAGTTAATGTAAGAGTAATCACCGACGATGTCAGGGTATATTTCTTCATACGCGTCGGGATATCCTGGTCAGTTTGTCAGGGAATACCCTGTCACATTTATTGCAAGGATCGGAAATAAGCTCGCTATTTCTCCGGCAGCCAGCCTTTGCTCGCCGCGTGCCGGACGACATCGACACGGGTCTTGAACCCAAGCTTCTCCATCGCCCGCGCTTTGTAGGTCTCGATCGTCTTCACGCTGATGCCGAGCCGCGCCGAGATTTCCTTGTTGCTGTGACCATTGGCGATCATCCGCAGCACGTCGGTCTCCCGGTCGCTGAGTTCCTGCGTCGGCCCTTTGGGCGACCGGGCGGTGCCTTGCGTGCCGCCGACCAATTTCCCCGCGATAGACGGGTCCAAATACGTTCCGCCGGCAGCGACCGCGTAAATGGCGCTCAACAATTCGTCGGCCGCGGAGCGCTTGACCAGATATCCGGCGACATGCAGGTCGAGCAATTGCCGCAACGTCGCGCGATCCTCGTGCACCGTCAGCACCAGGATCCGGCATTCGGGCTGCTCAGCCAGCAACGCCCGCGCGACCTCGGTCCCGCTCATTTCCGGCATTGACAGGTCCAGCACGACAACGTCGGGCCGCAACGACATGGCGAGCTTTTGGGCCGTCCGGCCGTCCCGCGCTTCGCCGACAATCTGCAGACCGGGATCGGCCTGAACGAGCGCCTTCAGCCCGGCCAACACAATGGGATGATCGTCAGCCATCAGGATGCGCAGAGGTTTATCGCTCATGCCGCGTCCTGTTCCTGTCCAACCGGACTGCGATCCAGCGGAATACGAACGAACAACGTGCTTCCGGATGCCGGAGAGGACTCGACGTCCAACTGCCCGTGGACCAAAGCCAGCCGCTCGCGCATGCCGAACAACCCGAGTTGACGCCTCCCCCCAAGTTGCAGCTTTTGATCCTCGACAGGGAAGCCTTTGCCGTTGTCCTCGACGATCAGCCGCACGACCTCGTCGCTGGCCTCCAGGATAACGCCAACCCGGGTCGCATCAGCGTGCCGCAAAACATTCGTGGTCGCCTCCTGCAACACGCGGAACAGCGTGGCTTCGACCGCCGGCGGCAGAGCGCGACCGCCGAGATCGATCTCGACGTCGACCTGC
>Ga0182015_10006678_pt1 | contig 11496 bp, 11 predicted proteins | sample 712P3MmetaG_FD_120478 | JGI IMG/M metagenome (GOLD analysis project Ga0182015, IMG submission 120478) | Permafrost microbial communities from Stordalen Mire, Sweden - 712P3M metaG | ecosystem: Environmental > Terrestrial > Soil > Wetlands > Permafrost | place: Sweden: Stordalen | collected...
GACCCCTAGCTTGCTTCGGAGCAGCTGCCTACGATGCCGGGAGGCAGACGGCGGACCGAGAGGAACCAGAGGGAGGATCAGCCGGTGACAGCCGACAGGTGGGACCCCGAGCAGTACGCGAAGTTCGCCACCGAACGTGCCAAGCCGTTCTTCGATCTGCTCGCCATGGTCGAGCCGGTCCCGGGAGGCAAAGTCACAGACCTGGGTTGTGGCACAGGGGAGCTGACGGCGCGACTGCACGAGCACACCCGGGCAGCCACGACGACCGGCATCGACAACTCCGAGGCCATGCTCAAAAAGGCACGGCCGCTTGCCGGCGACGGTCTCAGCTTCGAGCTCGGCGACATAGACCGTTTTCAGCCAGATGCCGGCTTCGACGTCGTGTTCGCGAACGCGAGCCTGCATTGGGTGCCCGACCACCCCGGGTTGCTGCGCCGGCTCGCCGCGGCTTTGCGGCCGAAGGGCCAGCTTGCGGTTCAGGTGCCCGCGAACGGCGATCACCCGTCCCACGCCATCGCCTCCGAGGTGGCCAGCCGAAGCCCCTTTTCCGGTTACATGGGCGCCGATCCGCCAACCGCAGCCAATGCGGTCTGCGCGCCCGAGCGCTATGCCGAGCTGCTGCACGAGATCGGCTTTTGCGACCAAGACGTCCGCTTGCAGGTCTACTGCCATGAGTTGGCCTCGAGCGCTGCCGTCGCCGAGTGGACGAGGGGGACCACGCTGTTGAGGTTCCAGAATCTCTTGCCGTCAGAGCTGTTCGACGCCTTCGTGGAGCGCTACCGCCAGCGCCTCGGCGAGGTCCTCGGCGACCAGTCGCCCTACTTCTACACCTTCAAGCGGATCTTGTTCTGGGGCCGCCTTCCCGCTGGCAACGCCGTTCGCCGCGGCGAGGCGCAAGCGGCATGAAAGAGACCGAAGATGACCTCCGCCACCTGCAGGCCCTGTTGGACGCGAGCGCGTCCTCAGCAGGCCCGCACTTGCGCGAGGTGATCACTCCCGAACGCAGGCTGGAGGCGCGCGAGCTGTGCGCACGGCTCGAAGGCATGCGGCTTTTGACACTGGCCACCACAAGCGCCGACGGCCGCCCCTTGGTGGGGCCGGTCGACGGGGTCTTCTACCGGGGGGCGTTCCACTTCGGCTCCTCCCCGGACTCGGTGCGCATCCGGCACATCAAAAAGCGCCCGCACGTCAGCGCCACCCACCTGCCCGGCGAGGAGCTCTCTGTGACGGTGCACGGGCGGGCAAGGTTCTTGGACATGCGAGCAGCCGACAACGCAGAGCTTCGCCAGCTCCTGCTCGATCTGTACACGCCGACCTACGGCAAGCACTGGGAGCAGTTCCTCGATGCCAATGCCCGCGTCCGCATCGACGCCGATCGGATGTTCACCTTCCATACGGACTGAGCGCCCGGTTGGCCGGAACGCGCGGGCGGCCGGAACACGCGGGCGGCCGCCCCGGCCGCTTGCAGATCACGCTCTATACATCCGAAGAGCGCTTCGGGCACACTCCGGGGATGGACAACGACCCCGCCGACCAATTCCACTTCGACCCTACGACCTACGCCGAGATGGTCCGACGCGAGGTGCCCGCCTACATCGAGCTGCAGCACGCCGCTGCTTCGGCCACCGCTGGCATCGCCGCCGACGAGGTCCTCGATCTGGGCGTGGGAACCGGCGAGACCTCGGCCCGCGTGCTCGCTTTGCATCCTGGGGCTCGCCTGACGGGAATTGACGAGAGCCCGGCCATGGCCGAGCACGCCCGGGCACGGTTCTCGGGTGCGGACCTGCGAGTCGGCCGGCTCGAGGACCCGTTGCCGGAGGGAACCTTCGACCTTGTCGTCTCCGCGCTGGCTGTCCACCATCTCGATGACGAGTGCAAGGCCGACCTGTTCCGCCGCGTCGGCGCGCAGCTGCGCCCCGGGGGACGCTTCGTTCTCGCCGACCTCGTCGTTCCGGATGACCCGGCCGATGCCGTTACGCCCATCGACGACCACGGTTACGACAAGCCGAGCCCACTTGCCGACCAGCTCGAGTGGCTCGAAGCGGCCGGCTTCAGCCCTCGCGTCTTTTGGGCCGATCACGATCTCGTGGTCATTTCGGCCGACCTCAATTGACCTGTTTGCGCCTCGGCCCGTGTCGCCGCGGATAGGTTGCCCGCCGCGGGACTGACCTTGGGCCTCGCCCAGGTCCGTGCTAGAGAGGTCGGTACATGGCCACCGAGAGACTCGAGAGATCCTCGCCCAACAAAGCGCCCTTCCACCGGCGCCGGCTCAGCCGGCAAAAGCTGACGGCATGGCGCCGCCGTCTCAGCTGGACAGAGGTCGTGATCTCGGCGGCGTTGATGTCGGTCGTCGCGATGCCCACCATGGCCGTGGAAGAGGATTGGCACGGACACCCGATGATCGACGAGCCCACCCACTTGTGGATCATCGCCGCCTTGTTGGTGGTGGCCGGCTTCCTCTTCGGCGGAGCCGTCGCCGGTTACCGTCGCCCGTCGGCCGCGCTCGGCGATGGTGTGGCCGCCGCCAGCCTCACAGTCGGCTTGCTGTTGGCCGCAGACGTGGCCCGCAGGGTCCTGATCGCCCACAACGGCCTTCCGGGCGCAGTAGTGCACTTGTGGTGCCTCGGGGCTGTCGGAGCCGTGTTCTGTGGCGCCCTCGGAGCCGTGCTCGGCCGCCTGGTCCGGGCGGGCAAGGGCTGAGACCGCCCGCCGGGGCGTCTAGTTGGCTGCCACCGGCGCGAAGCGGGCCAGGAAGAACCGGAGCTCTTCGGGCTCGTAGATGAACTCCAGCCCGCCGATGCTCTCCCGCTGCTGGTAGACCTCGGCTACCGATTCCGCCACCACGTCCATGTGCGCCTGGGTGTACACCCGGCGCGGGATCGTCAGGCGGACCAGCTCGAGCTTTGGGTGGTGGTTCTCGCCCGTGCGCGGGTCCCGGCCGGCCGAGACGATCCCCCGCTCCATTGAGCGCACGCCGGAGTCGAGATAGATCGCGGCCGCCAGAGCCTGGGCCGGGAAGCGGTCCTGGGCAACGTGGGCCAAGATGGCGCGGGCGTCGAGGAACACGCCGTGGCCCCCGATCGGCATCACGATCGGGATGCCGGCTTCGATGAGCTGGTTGCCCAGGTACTCGACCTGACCGATACGGGCCCGGACGTGGTCATCGGTCTCGACCATCTCGCGGATCCCCGCCGCCAGCGCCTCCATGTCGCGCCCGGACATGCCACCGTAGGTATGCAGCCCCTCGAAGGCCACGAGGATGCCGCGGGCCTTGGCAGCGAGCTCCGGGTCGCGCAGGGCGAGGAAGCCACCGATGTTGACGAGATTGTCCTTCTTGGACGAGACCGTGGCGCCGTCGGAGTTCGCGCAGATCTCGAGGAGGATGTCCTTCATGGAGTGGTCCTTGTAGCCCGGCTCGCGCTGTTGGATGAACCACGCGTTCTCGAGCGCCCTCGTGGCGTCGAGCATGACGAGGATGCCATGGCCACGACAGAACTCGTAGGTCGCGCGCAGGTTCTCCATTGACATGGGCTGGCCACCGGCCATGTTCACGTTCGTCTCGACAGAGATGTAAGGGATCTTCTCGGTCCCGTGCTCGTCGATGACGCCCTGGAGCTTTCTCAGATCCACGTTGCCCTTGAATGGGTGCGAGCTCGCCGGATCGTGGGCCTCGTCGATGATCACGTCGACGAATCTTCCCCCGGCATGCTCTTGGTGGAAGCGGGTCGTGGTGAAGTACATGTTGCCGGGCACGACGTCACCGGGCTTTATCAGGATCTGGCTGAGCACGTGCTCGGCCCCCCTGCCCTGGTGGGTCGGCACGAGCTCGGGATAGCCGTAGACCTCCCCCACGGCGTCTACGAGGTGGTAGAACGAGCGGCTGCCGGCATAGGCCTCGTCGCCGACCATCAAGGCGGCCCACTGCCTGTCGGACATGGCCGAGGTCCCCGAGTCCGTCAAAAGGTCGATGTAGACGTCCTCGGCGCGGAGCAAGAAGGTGTTCCAGGCTGCCTCGGCCATGGCCGCCTCGCGGTGGGGGCGAGTCGTCATCGTGATGGCCTCTACGACCTTGATGCGAAACGGCTCCGCCCAGCTGCGGCGCCGGCCGCCCTCCGATGTGCCTGTCACCATCTCGTCTCCACCCCCGGGGGCTCGCCTTTTCGCCGTTGACCTCTCACCGACGGCCAAGCCCGGCTCGTGCGAGCGTAGATCTCCGAGTTGGCGGGCACCTAGTCACCGCGCCGGCCGGGCCCGGGCCCGGGCGGTCGGGCGCCGAGGCCCGGGTACCCTCCCCGCCGGTGACGCGAGAAGCGGGCAACCGGGCCGCACCGGTCTCGGCCGGCCTGTGGTATTCACCTTCTTCGCCCGGCCAAGGTTCGGCTGTGCCCTCATCGACAGCGTCGCGCTCGCAGTCGCGGACCTCGGCGCCTAAAGGCGCGCCAGGTGTCACGTTTCGCGGTCTTCTTGGCACTGGCCTACCTGGCCCGGGTGGTCTTTGCTAGCGTCCTGACCGGCTCCATATGGCGACAAAACAGGCCTCACCGCTGAGCTCGGTGCCGGGCCGGCTCGGCCCGCTGTCAGAAGCGGCCGCGGTGGACCACCTCGTCGAACGGGCGCCGGTCCGGCCGTGCGATCGGCTTGAGCGGCCGGTCAGCCGGGTAGCCGAAGGCGATCATGTAGGCATAGATGCGCCCGGTTGGCCCGGAGACAATCCGTCGGCAGGCCTCCTGGTCGCCGATTGCCGAATGGCCACTGCCGATCCCGAGGTCCGCCGCCGCCAGCATCATTGCCATCGTTGCCTGGCCGAGGTCGTACTGGTCCAACAACCGGTGCCGCTCGTCCTCGGGCTCCTCGAGGACGAGCACGATCGCCGCCTTGGCGCTGGCGAGGTGGTGGGCGCCCGTCCATACCGTCGACAGCTCCTGCAGCTGCGCGGGGTCTGTCACGAGCACGAAGTCCCACGGCTGGCGGTTCGACGCCGATGGCGACCGCCATCCGGCCTCGAGGATCCGGTCGAGATCTTTCTCAGCGATGGCCCGGTCCTCGTAGGTGCGGACATTGCGGCGGGCTCGGATAGCGTCCCAGGTTTCCACAAGCTGGAGGTTACCCTTGTGCGGTATTCCTAGGATTTTCCAGCGGGCCGTGCCAGCTAACAGAGCCTTGCCGCCGTTGTTCACCGAAAGTGAGGCGCGCCCGTGATCGAGGTGGAGCGCAAGTTCGTCGTCGACGACGACGCTGCCATACCTGCTTTTGAGACCCTGGGACCCGCACTTCGCGTCGGGTCTGTGGAGACACTCGAGCTCGACGCCCTGTACTACGACACCGCTGACTACCGCTTGGCTCGCAGCGAGGCCTCTCTGCGGCTTCGCCTCGGCGGCCACGACGCCGGCTGGCACCTGAAGCTGCCGAGTGCAGAGGCCGACGCGCGGGTCGAGTTGCGGCGCCCCGCTCCTGCGATCGAGCCGTCCTTGCTCGCCCTGGCTCCGCCGCCGGTGCCCGAAGAGCTCGTTGACCTGACCCTGGCCCGAACCGGCGGCCAGCCCTTGCAGCCAGTCGTGAGGCTGACGACAAGACGTACGAGGACAGTTCTCGTCGGCCCGGAGAGCCAGCCCGTCGCCGAGGTCGACGAGGACGAAGTCGGGGCCTTCTACGACGGGAGCTCGCAAGCCGACCACCGCTGGAAAGAGCTCGAAGTCGAACTGCTCGAGGGCACCCGTGGTGAGCTCGAGAAGATAAGCCGCGAGCTCGAGCGGTCGGGCGGTCGGCCCGCTGATTACTCCTCCAAGTTCGTGCGTGCCGTCGGTTCCGCGGCCGGCCGGCCCTTGTTGGCAGAGCCCCGGCTGGCCAGGAGCGCCAAGGACTCAGTCGGCTGGGTCTTCTCCAAGCGGTGGCACGACCTCGTCTTGGAGCTCATGGCCCGCGACGTCGGTGTCCGGCTCGGCGACGGCGAGGCGGTCCACAAGATGCGCGTCGCCATCCGGCGGCTCCGAAGCACACTGCGGACCTTCACGCCGGTGCTCGACTCGGCTTCGGCCAGCTGGCTGCGTGACGAGCTCGGGTGGCTGGGAAGCATCCTCGGGCCGCTGCGCGACGCCGATGTTCTGCGCGACCACCTCGAGGAGCTGCTCGGCACTCTTCCCCCCGCCGAGGTGCTCGGGCCCGTGCGAAAGGAGATAGCCGCCCATTTCGCCAAGGCTCGCAGGGAGGCGCTCGCGGCCGCCCTCGAGGCCATGCGCTCGGAGCGCTACCTGAGCCTGCTCGACGTGCTTCGAGCCGTCAGCCTTGCCCCCCCGACGCGGCCGAAAGCGAACAGGAGCATCGCCAAGGCGGGTCCCTGGCTCTTGCGCCGCGACCTTGAGCGAGTGGCACGCCGTGTCGAGACGGCGAGTCTCGCCGAAGGCGGCGCCCGGCGCGAACGGGCGCTGCACGAGGTGAGAAAGGCAGCAAAGGGCATGCGGTATTCCGCTGAAACCTTCGCGCCTGTCCTCGGCAAGCCTGCCGCCCGGATCGCGCAACGTTTCGAAGCTATCCACGAGATGCTGGGCTCGGGTCAAGACGCTGTCGTGGCGAGGGTGCTCCTGCGAGAGCTCGGGGCCGGGGCGCACCTTCGTCACGGCCACAACGGCTACACCTACGGCCTGCTCGCCGGCCTCGAAGGCCGCCGGTTCGAGCACGCGGCCGCGGAGCTGCCCGTGCTTTGGAAGGCGGCTCGTCGTGCAAAGCTCTGGGAGGCGCTGGACCACCGCTGAGAAGCCTCAGACAGGATCTGGCGAGCACGTGGTCCTGTGGCAAGCATCTGGGCGATGACTCCCCGCCAGAGCATCGAGCCCGAGTGCCGACGCTGGGGACGCGAGGCGGTCGCGCCGGCACGGCCAAGGGGACAAGCCGTCGCATGAACCAGGCCATGTTGAGCACTCGGAACAACTCGGTGACTACGGTGCCGCCTGCCTGCTCGTCGAGGCTCAATCGCCCTTCGACCGAGTCGGGGTAAGCAAAGCGTGCCGGTGGGCGCCAGATGAGCTCGCGAGGCCTTGACCAGTTCGGTGAGGCGAGTCCATCGCAGCTTGCCGCGGCGATTGCGCCCCCGAAAGCGCGCCCCGGGCACACCTGGGTGGTTGCTTGCGACCGAGGTACATCCTCGGCATTCGCCGTTCCACTCGCCGACGCGCGTCACGTCGGCGGCCACTTCCCAGATGGCCCCAGCCGGTGCGGCCATGATGAGGGCGCCTTAACACTCAGCTCGGTGTTTGCTTTCCTCCCTTAACCTCAAGATCGCCTGATCGGACCGGCGCGTCCCTCACAAAAGGCCGCTACTGAACGTGCACGCCCGATATGGCACGGGCGATGACGAGTCGCTGGATCTCGCTCGTGCCTTCGAAGATGGTGTAGCTCGAATTCGGGGGTCCAAGGCAGTCCCGGCATGTCCGCTGACCTGGACTTCCTTCCGCCGCCGTCCGGTCAGATTCAGCCTCGTCCAGCCGAAACTAGGGATGAAACTAGGGATGCGAGTTCGAAGATTTAGCCATCTTTTTGTGACATATGTCACTCCTACGGCTCTCAGCCTGAGGTTGACGCAGTCTCACGAGCGCCCGCGTAGGTGTCTCGCTCGCGCAAATCGAGAGCTCAGTGCCCGTTAGATGAAAGCACGTACAGATCGTTCCGCGCTCCAGTCGAGATCGCAGAAGCTGGGGTGACGGGGTCGTCATGGCGCGTCCTCCCGTGGGGCCGAACGGGCGCGTACATTCGGTGCGGGTTCCCGGCTGGGCGTCTCCTCCGGAGCGGCCCGTGATGCGCGAGCCCGAGCCGTCGATCAGGCGCGGCCTGGCTCCAGCCCAGCGCGATGTTCTGGGTGTTGGTTCTGGTGGCGATCCAGCGTCACGCGTCCCGGGTGGCCATCCTCCAGGCGCCGATCACCGACCAACCGACGATCCACCCCACGATGACGAGGATCATCCCCCAGGTTGGCATCGGCGGTATCCCGAGCGCCCCGCCGCTGCCCCCGAAGTGCAGCGGCCCCCCTCCAGGTCCTCCGCCCAGGCCCGAGGCAAGGCCTGCGGGCCGCAACTGGTCGAGGGCGACTCCCACGAGCAGGCGCTGTCCATTGATGAAATAGGGAATGTTGGCCCTGGCGAGGATTGGGGTCACGATGACCTGAAGGGCGATGAGCACGATGGTCGTGACCGTCCGCTGACCGGTGAGGGCACCGAAGCCCAGTCCTGCGACGAAGCCCACGCCGACCACGAGCTCGAGCCACAGCCCGATCTTCACCATCTCGTTGGTCGATGGGTTGAGGGTCCCTTCCAGCTCGGTGTAGGCGTCGTAGCGCGAGGCGGTGGAACCACTCGCGACCGAGACGCCGTCGATGAAGAAGCCCGGACCGGTCGGGAAAGCCTCGAGCGCCTCTCGAGGGTGTTCCTCGATCCAGCTGTGGAACTGCGACTCGCTCAAGTTGACGGGAATCGAAACGCCGTTATTGACGCTCAGGGCAGTCGGGTTCGGGACCCCCTCGAAGCTCGTGACGAGGCAGCACATGGTGAAGGCCAATGCCACAACCGGGAGGAGGATCGCAAGCCCTGCGGGGATGCATGCGAGAAAGAGCGCAACCCGTGATCGTCCCGTGATCACCAGGTGTCGGAACATGCCGTCGGTCAGATCGGTCGTTCCGGCCGCGGCACCAACGGTGGCGGCGATGATGAAGCCGAGCTCCGCCATCGGGTTCATGAGGTCCTGAAACGCGCTCGGGATCCCCGCCGGCCCGGAGTGCGACGGGTCGACTGCGTGGTAGAGGAGTCGGATTCCGTACTCCAGGACCGGCGGACCGAGGACCAGCACGAACACCGCGATCATCAGCCCACGGCGCCGTCGCAGCTCGAGGTTCTTCGTCGTGATGAGCCCCCAGGTCGGGAAGGCCAACGCCATCCGGCGCAGTACCGAGGCCCGGGTAGTCGGCGACCCCGATGGACGCCCGACAGCGACTGCGATGCTGGTCACAACTCTTCTCCTCCCAGTCGGCTGGTGACCGTCAAGAACCAGTCCTCCAAGCTCGTCTTCACCTGCTGAATGCCGGAGACGGCGACACCACCTTCCACAAGGCGTCGCGTGAGTTCCTCGATCTCCGCATGAGAGCTCCCGGCTCGAAGCGTGACCGTCACGCCCGATTCTGTGAGTGAGGCGCCTGCCGCGAGGTCAGAGCCCTCGATGGTCCGCAGGGCCGCTGCCGGATCCGCACACTCGACACTCACGACCAGAGCGCCAGCACCGTGGACAAGATCGTCGATCGTCCCTTGCCGGATGACGCGGCCGTGGTCGACGATGGCGACGGCGTCGCAGGTTCGTTCGACCTCATCGAGCAGGTGAGAGGAGAGCATCATCGTCCGTCCCTCGTCGACGAGGCTCTCGATCATCTCGCGCATCTCGTGCATGCCCGCCGGGTCGAGGCCGTTCATGGGCTCATCGAGGATCAACAGCTCCGGATCGGCGAGGAGGCAGGCGGCGACGCCGAGGCGTTGGCGCATGCCCATCGAGTAGCACGACACCTTGTCGTCGGCACGCTCGGCGAGCCCGACGCGTGCAAGCGACGGGCCGATGCGCTCGTTCGCATCGCCTCCGCGTGCCTCGGCGAGAAGCCGAAGGTTCTCGCGCCCGGTGAGGTGAGGGTGGAAGCGCGGCTCGTCGACGATGGCGCCCACGCGCGCCAGTGCCTCTCGGCGTTCGTGCGGGACGGGAATGCCGAGGAGCGACATCGTCCCGCCATCGGCCCGGGTCAGACCGAGCAGGGTGCGGATCAAGGTGGTCTTCCCCGCACCGTTCGGTCCGAGGTAGCCGAAAGCGGAGCCCCGCGGCACGAGAAGCTCCACCTCATCGACGGCGACGGTCTGGTCGAAGCGCTTGGTGAGGCCGCGGGTCTCCACTGCCCATCCGTCGCGCTCATCGTCACCGAAGGAGACATCACGAGTTCGCGAGGGAGCCGTTGAGCCGCCTTCGGGTCGGGGCGGGCGCCCCGGTGCGACCTCGGCTGTGGAAGTGCTCGCACCCGCGCGCGCGCTGGGACCGAGCACCGTCACGTCGGCTTCCTCTCCCGGCACTCCGTGAGGCCCATCCGAACTTGTTCTCCCATCGCCATCCGGGCGGTGCTTGGCCCGCCGCCGTCGCAGAAAGAACACGCCACCGCCCACGAGGAAGATGAGGATCAGGATCAGAGGCCCGTGGAACGGGCCAAGGTTGTTCGCGCGGGCTGCGAGGATCGCAGGCATCTTGTCAGGCATGGATCCCATCGTGCGCGATCGAAGATCGCCTGTCGTCAGGCGCAAGGACGAATTGCCTCAACGCCGTCATCCGCTTGGATGACCCCTGCGGCGGCCCGCGCCGTCAGGTCGTCGTGACGAGCCCCGATTCGTAGGCGATGACGACGAGCTGGGTGCGGTCGCGCGCTCCGAGCTTGGTGAGGATCCGGCTCACGTGAGTCTTCACTGTCGGCAAGCTCACGTGCAGCGTCTCTGCGAGTTCGGCGTTGGAGAGGCCCTGCGCGAGCAAGCACAGTACTTGGCGCTCGCGCCCTGTGAGCAGGTTGAGACCATTCGGCACCGTCACGGGAGCTTGGGCTCTGTCGGTGAAATGTGCGATGAGTCGGCGCGTGACGTTCGGAGCGAGCAGTGCTTCACCCTGGGCCACGACGCGGATCGCACTCAGCAGCTCCTCGAGAGGCCGGTTCTTCAAGGTGAAGCCGCTCGCGCCGGCGCGCAACGCCTCGAAGACGTACTCGTCGAGGTCAAAGGTCGTGAGAATGAGCACCCGCGGCGTCTTCGCCCTATCCCTCGAGGTGATACGGCGGGTCGCCTCGATCCCATCCATTCCTGACATGCGGACGTCCATAACGACGACATCCGGCGACAGGCGCGAGACAAGTTCAACGGCTTCTCGCCCGTCGGCTGCTTCGCCCACTACCTCCAAGTCGTCCTCGTCGTCGATAAGCGAGGAGATTGCAGTACGGATCAACTCCTGATCGTCGACAACAAGGACGCGGATGGTCATGGCACGTTCTCTATGGGGATGCGAGCGGACACGCGGAACCCGCCGTCGGCGAGGTGTTCGGCCAAGAGCGAGCCCCCGAAAGCGCCGACGCGTTCGCGCATCCCAACGATCCCGTGCCCGCTACCGGCACGGGAAAGCGGCACCTTCTCTCCGGCAGCCCGCGAGGTAGCCGGGCAACCGCTATCGGTGACCTCGACGCAGACATCGTCACCAGAGACGGTGAGGTCGATCATGGCCCGGGCTCCCGGTGCGTGCCTCACGACGTTGGTGAGCGCCTCCTGGACGACGCGGTAGATCGACAGCTCGATTGCTGGCGAAAGCGAGCGATCAGCGCCAGTCGTTCGCAGCTCCACCTGGGTGCCCGAGGCCCGGACCGTCTCGACGAGTTCCTTCAGATCGGCGAGTCGCGGCGCCGGGGCACGCGAGATCGGCTCGACCTCCTCGTCACGGAGCAGTCCTAGCACC
>Ga0182015_10006679_pt1 | contig 11496 bp, 9 predicted proteins | sample 712P3MmetaG_FD_120478 | JGI IMG/M metagenome (GOLD analysis project Ga0182015, IMG submission 120478) | Permafrost microbial communities from Stordalen Mire, Sweden - 712P3M metaG | ecosystem: Environmental > Terrestrial > Soil > Wetlands > Permafrost | place: Sweden: Stordalen | collected...
CGACCCGGCGGTCCGCGCGGCGCTGAGCGGCCGAGCCGTGCGCCGACGGCGGCTGTGGCTTGCCTGCGCCTGCGCCTTCGTGGCGGCGGCTGCGATCGTCGCGGTGACGATGAGTGGCGGCGGCGGCGGGCGCCTGGCCGCGACACCGGTGTCGTTGGCGGCCGAGGTCACCACCAGCCAGCCGGGCTTCCGTTTCACGCTCGCGATCGCCGCGAGCGCCGGCGGCCGCACGCTCGACACCACCGCGAGCGGCGTGATCGATGAGCGTCCCGTGCTGAGCGGCTCGATGGCCGTGAACGCCGAGGGCGGCGCGTTCAGGGAGCTGTTCGTCGGCCCATACATCTACATGGCGCTGCCGAGCGCACCGACGCCGTGGGTCAGGGTCGATATCACGGCCTACGAGCACGCGCTCGGTGTGACCGCGATCGGCGGCGACGACCCCTCGCAGGCGCTCGACTTCCTGCGCGCGGCGGCAACCGTCACCGACCTCGGTCCGCAGACGATCGACGGCGTGCCGACGACGCACTACCACGCGGTCGTGAACCTCGCGCGCTACGCGGCCGATGTCGCCCCGTCGCTTCGCGCCGCGGCGCAGCAGAACGCCGACGAGCTGGAGCACCTCACCGGCGCGACGCAGTACCCCGTCGACGCCTGGGTTGACGCGCAGAACCGCGTCCGCCGACTCGAGCTCGTGCCGCCGCCGATCTGCAGCACGTCCGGCCCGGTGCGCACGACGACCACCGTCGACTATTACGACTACGGCCCGCAGCCCGCGGTGGCGGCCCCCGCGGCGTCGTCGGTCACCGACATGACCGGCCAGCTCGTCTCGCTCGCCACCCGGTCGCTGTCGCAGTTCGGCTGCTGAGAGCGCGGCGCCGCGCCTCGCGCGCGCTGGCGCAGCGATCGTGCAGGCCGGCCGGCGCCGCGCGCTGGCGCAGCGGTCGTGCACGCCGGCCGCGCAGCGGGCGCGCTGGCGCAGCGATCGTGCAGGCCGGCCGGCGCCGCGCGCGCTGGCGCAGCGGTCGTGCACGCCGGCCGCGCGGCGCGCGCGTTTGCGCAGCGATCGCGCACGCCGGTCGCTTAGCGCGCGCGTTTGCGCAGCGGTCGTGCACGCTGGCCGCGCGGCGCGCTAACGTCGGGGTTCGTGCCGCTGACCGCCTTCACCCCGCTTGTCCGTGACTGGTTCGCGAACGCGTTTGCGGAGCCGACGCCGGCGCAGGTGCAGGCGTGGCCGGCGATCGCGACCGGCGAGAACGTCCTGATCAGCGCGCCGACGGGGTCCGGCAAGACGCTCGCCGCGTTCCTGTGGGGTCTCGACCGCTTCGTCGCGGCCGGCGAGGACGCCGAGCACCGCACGCGCCTGGTCTACGTCTCGCCGCTCAAGGCCCTGTCCTACGACGTCGAGCGAAACCTGCGGGCGCCGCTGCGGGGCCTCGGCCTCGGCGATCGCGTGCGGGTTGCGATCCGGACCGGCGACACGCCGGCGCGCGAGCGCGCCGCGATGCTGCGTCACGCCCCCGACATCCTGATCACGACGCCCGAGTCGCTGTACCTGATGCTGACCTCGAAGGCGCGCGAGATCCTCACCTGCGTCGAGGCCGTGATCCTCGACGAGATCCATGCCGTCGCCGCCACCAAGCGCGGCGCCCACCTGGCGCTCACCGTCGAGCGCCTGGAGGCGCAGCTCGATGGGCGCGGCCTGCAGCGGATCGGCCTCTCCGCGACCCAGCGCCCGCTGGAGGAGGTCGCGCGGTTCATGGTCGGCCCGACACGCCGCGCGAGGATCGTCGACGTGGGCGCGACCCGCGCGCTCGATCTCGAGATCCGCGTGCCGGTGGAATCGATGGTCGAGCCCGACCAGGGGGCACAGCGCGACCCGCTCGAGCCGGTCGTCGGCGGCGAGGCCACGCGGCGCTCGATCTGGCCGGCGATCTACCCGCAGCTGCTCGAGCTGGTGCGCACCCACCGCTCGACGATCATCTTCGTCAACAGCCGCCGCGCCGCCGAGCGACTGGCGCTGCGGCTCAACGAGCTGGCCGCCGCCGACGGCGATGCCCCTGCGCCCGGCGAGGCTGCGCCGGCGGAGATCGCACGCGCGCACCACGGCTCGCTGGCGCGCGAGGAGCGTACGGCGATCGAGGAGCTGTTGAAGGCCGGCGAGCTGCCGTGCCTGGTCGCGACCTCCTCGCTCGAGCTCGGCATCGACATGGGCGCCGTGGATCTGGTGATCCAGGTCGAATCGCCGAAGTCCGTCGCGCGCGGGTTGCAGCGCATCGGGCGCTCCGGGCACGGCGTCGGCGCCACCAGCAAGGGGCGGATCTTTCCCAAGTTCCGCGCCGACCTGCTCGAGTGCGCCGTCGTCGTGCGCTCGATGCGCGAGGGACGGATCGAGCCGACGGTGGTGCCGCGCAACGCGCTGGACGTGCTCGCGCAGCAGATCGTGGCGATCGCGGCGAGTGCCGAGAGCGTCTCGGTCGACGAGCTGTTTGCGCTCGTGACGCGGACCCACTCCTACAGCGAGCTGAGCCGCGAACTGCTCGAGAACGTCCTCGACATGCTCGACGGCCGCTACCCCTCGAGCGAGTTCGGCGAGCTTCGCCCGCGGATCAGCTGGGATCGGCTGGCCGGGACGATCCGCGCCCGCAAGGGAGCGCTCCAGCTCGCCGTGGTCAACGCCGGCACGATCCCCGACCGCGGCCTGTTCGCCGTCACGCTGCCGGACGGACGGCGGGTGGGCGAGCTGGACGAGGAGATGGTCTACGAGGCGCGGCCCGGGCAGACCTTCCTGCTGGGCGCAACGGCCTGGCGGATCGAGGAGATCGGCCGCGACCGCGTGATCGTCACGCCCGCACCCGGCGCACCCGGGGCCGTGCCGTTCTGGCGTGGGGACTCGGTCGGGCGCCCGAAGGAGCTGGGCGAGGCGATCGGCGCGTTCTCGCGCTGGGCGGTCGGCGTGGCGCCCGAGGTGCTCGAGCGCGACTACGACCTCGACCCGCTGGCGGCGCGCAACCTGCTCGACTTCCTCGGCGAGCAGCAGGCCGCGACCGGCGTGATCCCCTCGGACCGCACGATCGTCATCGAGCGCTTCCGTGACGAGATCGGCGACTGGCGGCTGTGTGTGCTCTCGCCGTTCGGCGGGCGCATCCACGCGGCCTGGGGCCTGGCGCTCTCGGCGCGGATTCGCGAGCGCTATGGCCTCGAATCCGACGCGATCTGGTCAGACGACGGCATCATCGTCCACCTCCCCGACACCGACGAGCCGCCGAGCGCCGAGCTGGTCCTGCCGGAGCCCGAGGATATCGAGGAGCTCGTCGTCGGCGAGCTGGGGACCTCGGCCCTGTTCGGCGCGCGCTTTCGCGAGAACGCGGCCCGCGCGCTGCTGATCCCGCGCGCCTACCCCGGCCGGCGAACGCCGCTCTGGCAGCAGCGCCTGAAGGCGCAGACGCTGCTCGAGGTGGCGCGCCGCTACCCCGACTTCCCGGTCATCCTCGAGACCTACCGCGAGTGCCTGCGCGACGTGCTCGACGTGGCCGGGCTGCAGTGGCTGCTGAGTGCCATCGCGCGGCGCGAGATCTCGCTGGTCGAGGTCGAGACGCCGAGCGCCTCGCCGTTCGCCTCCTCGCTGCTGTTCGACTACGTCGCCACCTACATGTACGAGGGCGACGCGCCGAACGCGGAGCGCCGCGCCGCCGCGCTCTCGCTCGACCGCGAGCTGCTGCGCGAGCTGCTCGGCCAGGAGGAGCTGCGCGAGCTGATCGACTCGGGCGCGCTGGCGGCGCTGGAAGCCGACCTCTCGCGCCTCTCGCCGGCCCGCCAGGCGACCTCGCGCGACGAGCTGCACGACGTCCTGCGCACGCTCGGCGACCTGACCGCGGCCGCCGTCCGCGCGCGCGTGCTCGACGCGCTGGACTCGGGGGCGATGCTCGCGGAGCTGGTGTCCGAGCGGCGCGCCGTCGTGGTGCGCGTGGCGCGCGAGGAGCGCTACATCGCCGCGCAGGACGCCGGGCTCTACCGCGACGCGCTCGGCGTGATGCCCCCGTCGGGTCTCCCCGACGCCTTCCTGGGCGACGTTCCCGATGCGCTGCGTGAGCTGGCGGCCCGCCATGCTCGCTCGAGCGGCCCGTTTACCACGGCCGAGCTCTCGGCCCGCTACGGCGTCGACATGAGCAGCCCGCTGCGGGAGCTCGAGGCCGGCGGTCTGCTGGTCCGCGGCGAGCTGCGGCCGACCGCCGATCTACGCGCGCGCCCGGGCGAGCGGGAATGGTGCGATCCGGACGTCCTGCGACGGCTGCGGCGCGCGTCGCTGGCGGTGCTGCGTCGCGAGATCGAGCCGGCGGAGCGCCGCGCGCTCGCCGTCTTCCTGCCCTCCTGGCAGGGCATCGACCGTCACGCGGCCGCCGGCGCGGGCGTCGAGCGCCTGCGCGAGATCCTCGTCCCGCTGCAGGGACTGGCGCTGCCGGCGGAGCTGTGGGAACGAGCGGTCCTGCCGCGGCGCGTCGGCGCCTACTCGACGAGCTGGCTCGACCAGCTCTGCGCGGCCGGCGAGATCGTGTGGGTCGGCGCGGGAGCGATCGCGCGTCGCTCTGGCCGCGTCGCGCTCTACTTCCGCGACGATGCGCCCGCGATCGGGCCGCCGGCCGCGGCGGCGAAGCTCGAGGCGCCGGCAGAGCGCGAGCACGAACTGATCCGCGAGCGGCTGCGCGCCGCGCCCTGCTTCTTCGGCGACCTGGCAGGCGAGATCGACGCGCCGGTCGAGGCTCTGCAGGAGGCGCTCTGGGACCTCGTCTGGGCGGGCGAGATCACCAATGACGCGTGGGCGCCGCTGCGCGCACCGCGGCTCGCGCTGGCACGCTCGGCGCCGCGCGGATCGGCTGGCAACCCGCGCTCCGGCCGGCGCTTCGCGCCCGCCGTGCGCGCCTCGCGCGCGCAGACGCGGGTCGGCGTGCAGGGTCGCTGGACGCTCGTCGCGCCGTTGTTTGCGCCGCTCGCGGACCCGGTCGCGCGCCGGCGCACGATGGCTGAGCTGTTGCTCGAGCGCTACGGCATCCTGACCCGCGAACTGGTCCTCGCCGAGGGCGTCCCGGGCGGATTCGCAGCGCTCTACGACTCGCTCGCCGGACTGGAGACGCTCGGCGTCTGCCGGCGTGGCTACTTCATCGAGGGGCTCGGCGGCGCGCAGTTCGCTCTGCCCGGCGCGGTCGAGCGCCTGCGCGCGCAGCGCGACCTCGAGGACGCCCCGCCGCTCGTGCTGGCCGCGAGCGATCCGGCGCAGCCGTTCGGCGCCGCGCTGCCGTGGCCGGGGGCGAAGGGCTCCGGCGAGGGCTCCCGCGCCGAGGGTCGCCGGCCCGCCCGGGTCGCCGGCGCGCACGTCGTGCTGGTCCGCGCCGACGTCGCCTGCTACGTCGAGGCGGGCGGTCGTGGCCTGCAGACCTTCGTCAGCGGCGAGCCGCTGCGCGTCGCGCTGAGCGCGCTGGCGGAAGCCGTGCGCGCCGGGCGGATCCGCAAGCTCGAGCTCGAGCGGGTCGACGGCGAGCCGGTGCTCGGCGGGCCGGCCGAACCGCTGCTGGTCGAGCTCGGCTTCCGCAGCGGGCCGCGGCGGTTGACGCTCAGCGCGTGAAATAAGCCTTTAGCTTGCATATACTGATGGAAGGAGTATCCTGGCGGGCATGCCTCCCCGGCTACAGGAGCCGACCTTCCTGATCCTGACCGCACTGGCCGAGGCGCCGCTGCACGGATACGCGCTGCTGCGCCGCGTCGAGGAGCTCTCCGACGGCCGCGTGCGCCTGCGTGCGGGAACGCTCTACGCGGCGCTCGACCGCCTGGTCGGCGAGGGCCTTGTGGCGGTCGAGGGCGAGGAGGTCGTGGAGGGACGTCTGCGCCGCTACTACAACCTGAGCGAGATCGGGCACCACGCACTGGCGCTCGAGGCGCACCGCTGGAAGGCGAATGTCGCGGCCGCCAACCGCGTGCTCGCGGCGCACCCCGCGGAGGGACTGGCGTGAGCGCCGAGCTGCCCACGCCTCTGCCCGAGCCCGTCGAACTCTCGGCGCTCGAGCGTCGCTACCGGAGGCTGCTCGCGCTCTACCCGGCGGCGTGGCGTGCGCGTCATGACGACGAGGTCCTCGCGGTGCTGCTCGAGTGCGCGCCGCCCGGGCGCGCGCGGCCGAGCTGGCGTGACGCCTGCGATCTCGTCGCGCATGCGCTCATGGAGCGGCTGCGAGGTGTTGGCCGCTCGCCGACGTCCGAGGACGCCCGGTCGGGCGTCGCGCTGGCCGCCATCGTGGCACTCGCGGTGCTGGCGGCCCTCAGCCTGCAGCAGCTGGTCGTGATCGCTCCGAACGCGGGCTCGTGGGGGCTGGGCACCGGCTATGTCGGCAGGCCGGCGTTGATTGCGATGCTCGCCTCGGCAGGCTGCCTGACCGCCTGCGTTTGCTGGCTCGCCGGGCGCCGGCGCCTGGCATGCGCCGCGATCGCCTTCACCGACGGCGGCTTCCTGGTCGCCTCGCTGATGCTGCGCCACGGCTCCTACAGCGTTTCCTGGTCGTTGATCGTCGCGATCCTCGGCCTGGCCGCGGTCGCGAGCCTGCTCATGGCCCATCGCGCGGTCAGCGAGGCCGGGCGCGAGCTGATCGGGCGCCGCGGCTTCGTCGAGCTGATCGGCGCTCTCCTGCTGGTCGCAGAGATCGGCGGATGGCGGCACGTCGCCTGGGCCGGAAGCGTGTACGGCAGCCAGAGCGACAACGGGATGCCAGCTGCGCTGGCGGTCGCCTATCTCGCCGCCGCCGTTGTCGCGCTCGTGATGGCTGTGCGAAACCCCGTGCCGCTGATCGCGGTGACCGTTCTGTCCCCGCTGCTGCTGGCGTCTGGCTTCGTCTCGATCACCCAAGGGTGGCTGTTCGGCAATGCCGACGTCAGCGTGGCGCTCCTCGACGATGCGATTCCGCTCGGCGCGGTCGCGTTTCTCGTGCTCGCCTCGCTTGCGGCGCTGCGCCGCTCACGCTCGCGCGCGCTCGGCTGAGCGCACATCAGGCGTCGGTCGCGCGAGCGCCCGCCCGCGCTTTAGGATCGCAAGGCCATGCCGGAGGGCGACACGATCCACCACGCGGCGAACCGGATCCGGCCGGTGCTTGAAGGGCGCGTGCCCGACGAGATCCTCACGCCGCAGCGCCGCCACGAGCGCGACCGCTGGCCGCAGCGGCTCGCGGGGCGTCAGGTCGCGGTGGTGCAGGCGCGCGGCAAGCACCTGCTGCTGCACTTCGAGGGCGGTCTCGTGCTGCACTCGCATCTGCGGATGACCGGGGCGTGGGACGTTCACGCGGTCGGCGAGCGCTGGCGTCGAGCGCAGCGCCGCGCCTGGCTCGTGCTGCGCGCGGACCGGGCGGAGGTCGTGCAGTTCGACGGGCCGGTGCTCGAACTGGTCACATGGGCGCGCTGCCGGCTGGATCCGCGCCTGCGCGAGCTCGGGCAGGACGTGATCGGCGAACGCTTCGACGAGGACCTGCTGATCCGCCGGATTCGCGAGGATGACCCGACGCGTCCGTTCGGTGACGCACTGCTCGACCAGCGCACGATCGCCGGGATCGGCAACATCTGGAAGTCGGAGTCCTGCTTCGCCGCCGCCGCCGACCCCTGGAAGGCGCTCGGGGAGACCGGCGATGAGACGGTGCTGGCCGCCGTTCGATTCGCCCGCGAGCACATGGCGCAGTCGGCCCGCGACGGCTACGCGGCGCGGCCGCGCGCGGTCTACTCGCGGGAGGGCGAGGCCTGCGAGCGCTGTGGAGGGCGGATCCGCTGCGCGCGCCAGGGCGACGGCAACCGCACCACCTACTGGTGCCCGGGATGCCAGCACTGATCCGCGTCGGCCACAAGGGGGCGGCCGCGCTGGCGCCGGGAAACACTCTCGCGAGCTTCGACGCCGCGCTCACCGCCGGCGTCGACATGATCGAGTTCGACGTGCTCGCGGTGCCCGCGCGCGGCGAGGGCCTCTACGTCGCGCACGACGTCGGTGAGCTCGACCGCGGCGAGGCGCTCACGCTCGTGGCGGCGCTCGAGCACCTGGGCGCGCCACCGTTTGACGGCGTCCGGCTGCAGCTGGACATCAAGAGCCCCGGCAGCGAGGAGCTCGTGCTGGCGGCGCTGCAGCGTTCGGGAACGATCGCGCGAGCGTTCATCAGCACCGGCAGCTGGAGTGTGCTCCGTCGCGTCCGTGTGCTGGCGCCGACGCTCGCGATCGGCCTGACGGTGCCGTCAATCCCCGGGATCACTGGCACGCCGCTGCTCACGCCGACGCTGGGGCGCGTCTACCGCCGGCTGCTTCCGCGCAGCGCCGCTGCCCACCTGCGCGCCGGCGAGATCGACGCGCTCGTGCCGCACTGGCGGATGGTCACGCGCCAACTGGTCGAGGCGGTGCTCGGGGCGGGCGGTGAGCTCTACGCGTGGACGGTCGACGACGGCGGCGAGATCGAACGCCTGCGGGCGCTCGGCGTCACCGGCGTGATCACGAACGACCCGAGGCTGTTCGCCTGATCGTGCAGGTCGCGGCGCTATAGCCGGTGGGGTCTGACCCGGTCGCGGTCACGTGGCCCGACCGCGTCGCGCGCACGTCCTGCGCGATCGTGATGCCCCGCAGCCGCCACTCGAAGATGACCACGCCGCGCAGCTTGTAGGTCTCGCTCGAGCTGGGTGCGAGCGTGAAGTCCCAGCCGGCCTGGCGCGAGACCGCCGAGCCCTTGCCGACGGCCACGAGCGGCGACTCTCCACCGCCGCCGCGGTAGTGCCAGTGGCCGCTCGGGCTGCGGTACTCGAGCACGAACTGCATGTACATGCGCTGGTCGCGGTCACCGGTTCCGGGCATCGAGCCGCGAATCCCGATCGTGCTCGGCTGGCCCGCGGGGTCGCATACGTCGATCGTCGCCCACAGCAGCGGCGAGGACTGCCGGGGCAGCGGTGTGGCTGCGATCGCGGTCGCCTGGGCGGCGATCAGCGCACCGATCAGCGCGAGCACGGCAGCGCGGTTTCGGGTGCTCACCGACGCCACGATAGCGGCGCCGGCACCGGCGGCCGACGCTTCGCTGTGGGATGCAGTGGAATATGTGTCCATGGACCGGGGCTTTTCATCCGCGTGGCAGGAACGGCCATGAACGAGCGGCGCAACGCGGCGGGACCGGTGGACGTCGGCGACGAGGGCGCGCACGGGGGGCACCCGCTGGAGGAGCGCTCGGCCGGCGGGGTGGTGCTCGACGGCGAGAACGTGCTCGTGGTCGTGCCGACACGCCGCGCCGCCAACGGTGCGCGCGTGCTCGCGCTGCCGAAGGGCCACCTTGATGGCGATGAGACCGACGAGCAGGCTGCGATCCGCGAGGTGCGCGAGGAGGGGGGGGTGGAGGCGGAGCTGGTCTCCTCGCTCGGCGACGTGCACTACCACTACCGCCGTCGTGGCCGGCTGATCAGCAAGCGCGTCCGCTTCTTCCTGTTCGAGTTCCGGTCGGGCTCGCCGACCGACCACGACCACGAGATCGAGGAGGCCCGGTGGCTGCCGATGGCCGAGGCCGTCAAGCAGCTCACCTACCCCGGGGAGCGGGACATGGTTCAGAGCGTGCTTTCTAAATCCCGCCTGGACCGATAGCCTCCCGCCCGTGCAGGTGCTCAACTTCTACTCGACGATCTTCGCCGACCAGCTCAAGCGCGGACGCAAGACGGCGACGATCCGCCTCGGGGACAAGTCCCACAAGTACCGCAAGAACCAGGCGGTGCTCGTCACGATCGGCTACCAGTACTCGCCGCGGGAGAAGATCTTCGACGCCGTGATCGACCAGGTCGAGGTGACGCGCCTGCGCGACCTCTCCCCCCGCGACATCGAGCACGACAACCCCGAGTTTCGCCGCCACGAGGACCTCGTCCACTTCCTCGAGCAGATCTACGGCCGCACGGTCACCCTCGAGGACACCGTCACGGTCGTGCGCTTCTCGCAGATCATCGACAAGCCGGCGGGCATGACCGAAGCGATCAAGGGGTTCGGCGGAGCGCAGAACTGAGCGGCCGGCGGGGCGCCCCGGCGGGCAGCACCGCGACACCTCCTGTGGGCGGAGCCCACTCGTAAAAATCTTGGCACTCATCGGTTCAGAGTGCCAATTTTCCTTGACATCGGGGCCAGGCAGCCTGTATTGTCAAGGGTGGCTGGCACTCTCATAACGAGAGTGCCAATTCGATCGGGAGCCTCCCAACGTGGAGCGCTCGCCGCGGAAGCACCACACTCAACGGAGGTTGTCAAGATGAAGCTCAAGCCCCTGGGCGATCGGCTGATCGTGCGGGCGATCGAGGAGGAAGAGACCACCGCGAGTGGCATCGTCCTTCCCGACACCGCGAAGGAGAAGCCGCAGAAGGGCAAGGTCCTGGCCGTCGGCGACGGCAAGCTCGACGATGACGGCAAGCGCATTCCGCTTGACGTATCCGAGGGCGACGAGGTCCTCTACAGCAAGTACGGCGGGACCGAGATCAAGGTCGACGGCGAGGACCTGCTGGTCCTGCGCGAGTCCGACGTCCTCGCACGCGTCGAGTCCTAAGGAGACTGAACAAAGATGGCTCACAAGGAACTGAAGTACAGCGGCGACGCACGCAAGGCCCTCGAGGCCGGCGTTGACGCCGTTGCCAACGCCGTCAAGGTCACGCTCGGCCCCAAGGGCCGCTACGTCGTCCTTGACAAGAAGTTCGGCGCGCCGACGATCACCAACGACGGTGTGACGATCGCGCGCGAGATCGAGGTTCAGGACCCGTTCGAGAACCAGGGCGCGCAGCTCGTCCGCGAGGTCGCGACCGCGACCAACGACGTTGCCGGCGACGGCACGACGACCGCGACGGTGCTGGCCCAGGCGATCGTTCGCCAGGGTCTGAAGAACGTCACCGCCGGCGCGAACCCGCTGGCGCTCAAGCGCGGCATCGAGCGCGCCGTCAACCAGGTCGTCGAGCACATCGGCACGCAGTCCAAGGAGGTCTCCGGCAAGGACCAGATCGCGCGTGTCGCGACGATCTCGGCCGGCGACGATGAGATCGGCGACGTCATCGCCGATGCGATCGAGCGGGTCGGCAAGGACGGCGTGGTCAACGTCGAGGAGGGCCAGACGTTCGGTATGGACCTCGAGTTCACCGAGGGCATGCAGTTCGACAAGGGCTACATCTCGCCCTACATGGTCACCGACCAGGACCGCATGGAAGCCGTGCTCGAGGATCCCTACATCCTCATCGCCAACCAGAAGATCGGCGCCGTCCGCGACGTGCTGCCGGTGCTGGAAGCGGTCATCCAGTCGGGCAAGCCCCTGCTGATCATCGCCGAGGACGTCGAGGGTGAGTCACTCGCGACGCTCGTCGTCAACAAGCTCCGCGGCACCTTCACGGGCGTCGCGGTCAAGGCACCCGGCTTCGGCGATCGCCGCAAGCGGATGCTCGAGGACATCGCGATCCTCACCAACGCCGAGGTGATCACCGAGGAGATGGGCCTCA
>Ga0182015_10006682_pt1 | contig 11493 bp, 14 predicted proteins | sample 712P3MmetaG_FD_120478 | JGI IMG/M metagenome (GOLD analysis project Ga0182015, IMG submission 120478) | Permafrost microbial communities from Stordalen Mire, Sweden - 712P3M metaG | ecosystem: Environmental > Terrestrial > Soil > Wetlands > Permafrost | place: Sweden: Stordalen | collected...
TCACGACCTTGAAGATTGGAGCCGCCACCCGCGTCAGCGCTTCGATGCCCACTCGATTCCGCAGCCTGCTGCCCCAATCCTGGCCGGCGCCCCAGCCAAAATAGAAGGGCGGATACCGGTCGCCCTTGATCATCGGCGGAATGAAGGTGACCGTTATGAACGGAAGGCCAAGGTACTCCGCTACGTTTCCGCCAAAGTCAACCTCGTCCACCAGAATCGCATCGATCTTGGCTTGCCGTACCACTTCTGGTCCATCCCGCAGCACCATGCGCGCTGTATTCTTGATCCGGTCGATCGTGAAGCGGAAGGCCTTGAGCCCATTCAACTCGCCAAGGCGCTGGTCTAGCTTCGCCAGTGTTCCCGGCGGATAATCGCTCTCTCCGATCAGGCAAAACTCCACCCCTGCAGCCTTTACCCGGGCTTCACAGTCGGCGATCCCAAGGATCACGACGGAGTGGCCCCGCTCCTGCAATCGGCGCGCCAAGGCGGTCATTGGGTTCAGGTGCCCTGCCCCTGGAAAACAGAATGCGCCAATCCGCGCCAAGAATTCCTCCGAATGAAAAGGCATAAGCAGATATCCGCCCAGTGGCCAGCCCAATGTTTTCAATTAGTGGATTGCTAAGTGTAGCGCGGCGTGATGGCCCCCTGCATCTTTAAACCGCACTGATGTTTAAATTCTAAGCTCGAATCGCGTCCGGAGAATTGGGAGATTCTGGCAAAAAGGAGGGAGAACCAGCTTTTTGTTACCCAGCTTTCGGAAGCGCCCGGCTCACCCCCTGATCAGAGCCGGTCAATCCTCGCGCAGCAGAACAAGTGGGCTCACCGTCAAGGCACGTCGGGCTGGAATCCAGGTAGCCACGAGTCCCAGCAGAGCCATCGCCACGACGACCCCGGCCAATACCAGCGGATCGCGCGGAGTGGCTTGATAGACGACGAAAGCCAGCACCCGGCTCGCCAGAATCCCCAAGAGCAATCCTGCCACCGACCCAATTGCCAGCAGCCTCAATGCACGCCCCAAAGCAGCCTGCAGCACTTCTTTCCGCTGCGCGCCGAGGGCGACACGGATTCCCAGTTCACGCAGCCGCTTGCTCACCGAGTACGCAGCCATTCCAAAGATGCCGGTGATCGACAAAAGCGCCCCCATCATCCCCAGGACGCCCAGCGACACCGTTGCCATGCGCGGACCAAACAGCGTGATGTCCATTGGCTTGTCCCGGGTCTCGATGTCGAGCGGCATCCCCGAATCCAGTTGCCGCAAAGTGCGCCTCATGGCGTGGCCCAGGAGAGTCGAGGCGTTGGCCAAGCCAGGACGCGAGCGCACCACAAGGATTGTGGAGGTGCCAGGTGATTGCAGAATCGGGAAAAACATGACAGGCACTGGATCTTCCGTGAGACTGTTATACTTCCCGTCTTCTGCGATGCCCACCACTTGAATGCGCGATCCATCCCGCATCTTGTACGCGCGTCCGATTGGATTGGCCGCGAATCCAAAAAGCTTACGCGCAAACTCCCGATTCACCACGGCTACACGTGGCGAGTTCTTATCGTCGTGCCAAGTAAAGGTTCTCCCGGAAAGCAGGGCAGTACCGGCGGCCTGGAAGTATTCGGGAGTGACATTGAATATCGCGGCGCCGGTTGCGGCGTTCGATGGTCGCAGATCGGACGTATTGTCGGTGAAGACGACCGAGTCGCCCTCGCCACTCACGGCTAAGGGCAATGCGTCGGTCAATCCCACAGACTCCACTCCGGGCAACGCCTCGAGGGCCTCGGTCATCCGCTTCTGCATCGCGGGAACGCGATCTCCGCTATAGCCTGACATGCTCAAATCCGTCGATGCCAACATGGTGTTCTGGATATCGAAGCCGAAATGGACGTGCAGCGAGCGCACAGCCCCCTGACTGCCACTAGCGACAACGTCACCGGCACCCCGCAGATCGCAATCTGAACGACCAGCAGCACATCGCGTGCACTCATCCGCTTCAAGGTCCGGCCTCCCGATCCGGCCTTGATCACTTCGTATGGATTCGTTCGCAGCACCTGCCTGACGGGCACAGCGCCAAAGAGGACTCCGCTGGCCAGCGCCAGCAGCACTGCGACCGCATACACTTTTGCATCTGGGTTCACCGCCAGATGGATGGGAAGACTGGGAAATGGCTGCCATGCACTGATTGCGCGCAACAGTACCAAGCTGCCCAACAGTCCCACCCCGCCTCCTACCAGCGAAATCATGATCGCTTCTGTGAACAGTCCGCCCAGAATGCGTTTTCGGCTCGAGCCGAGTGCGAGCCGCAAGGCGACTTCCCGCGACCGGTCCGCGGCGCGCGCGGCAAACAGGCTGCCCAGGTTGGCGCATGCTGCCAGGAGAATCAGCCCCGTCAGCATCATCAACCCAGCCATGAATGCCCCACCGGCCGCCCAAGATAATCGCCATACAGGCTTGGTCTCCTGAGGACGAACGTCATTTTGCCTACGTCTTTGGGATAGGTCCTTTGCAGATCCGCCCCGATCGAGTTCATGTCGGCAACGGCCTGCGCCGGAGTAACGCCCGGCTTGAGATAACCCATCGTCTCAAAGATCCATGGGTTTCCGCGCGCGTTCAGGTCGTTCCCCACCAGCAGCGGGTCCTCAACGACCGGCACAAAGAAATCGGGATTGAAAAACAGGAGCGTTCCGTTGAACTCAGCTGGACCGACGCCGAGGATGGTGAGGGGATGCCCATTCACACGCACCACACGGCCCACCACGCCGCGATCGTCTTGGAAATGGGTATGCCAATACGCGTACGAGAGCACAATTTAGGGAGCGCTGTTGGGCCCATGCCCATCGCCTGCATGGAAGAAACGCCCGAGATATGGCTGAAGGCCCAAGGCGTCGAAGTAGTTCATGCTTGCTTCTTCAGTCCACGCGCTGGTTGGATTTTCACCTGTATCCAGTCCCACCGCCGAAATGTTATAAACCACAAGGCTATCGAAGCTGTGGTTGCGATCGCGCAGATCGATATAGTTGGGATAGGACAGGTTCGCTACGTCCTCGTTTTCATGCTGGAGCGCATAAAGCCTCTCCGCCCGCGGCACATTCAACGGGCGCAGAATGAATGCGTTCATGACGCTGAACACAACGGCGTTGACTCCGATTGCCAACGCCAACGTGAGAATGGCGGCAGTCGCATACCCCGGTGACCGGCGCAGTTGGCGCAACGCCAAAACCACGTCGGCCCAGATCGACTCCAGCGTGGGCCACTGCCACACGTCGCGGCTGCGCACCTCAACAAGCGCCAGGTTGCCGAATGCAATCCGCGCCTGCCGTTCTGCTTCCTTTGGGCTCATGCCCTCACCCTTCAACTGTTCAACACGTTCTTCAATGTGCAGTCGCATCTCTTCCGAGAGATCGTCGAAGAGTTTGCGGCGACGAAAGAGGGTCGGCATCCAGTTCATTCGGCATTCCTCCTAGCTGGCTGGGGACCTACCTGGATTGAGGACGAGCGATATGCCTTCAAACATACGTTCGAAGCTGGAAATCTGTTGCTCCAGATGGTGAAGGCCTGCAGCCGTGATCTGGTAGGTTCTGACCCGGCGATTTGTGGATGACACACCCCAATCGGCCTTCACCAGCTTGGCTTTGAGCAGCCTCTGTAGCGCCGGATACAGCGATCCCTCTTCCACCTGAAGCAGGTCGTTGGATCGCTGCTGAATGTGCTGGACCAGCGCGTATCCATGGGCTGGCTGGCGGCGAAGCGACTCGAGAATCATCATCTCGAGCGCACCGGGAAAGAGATCGCGAGTAGTCGATTCAGTCATAGGCTTGTTCACTACAGGCATAGAGTAAACAAGTATAGACTTCATGTCAAGAAAAAATGCGGCCAAACTTACCCTGAGAATGAGCTATAGATCCACCCGCCGTAAATTCCGCCTTTTATGTGGCGCCGATTCGCAACGCCTTTCAATTGGGCTCATTTGTCCTGCGCTTTCTCGTCACCCAGGTCGTCATGCATCGATAGTCTTGAACAATCGTCGTCTTCAATGGGTCGACGAGCACCGCATTCATCTCCTCGGTCAATCCAAGAAGCATTTCCTCATCCACCAGAAACCATTCCGAACCATCGCCGACCACAAAAACGCCTTCTCTCACCTCTTCGAAATCCATCCCAATACGCGAACCCAACCGGCAAAACAGCATTCCTCCAGGCCGCAGCACGCGCCAAAGCTCAGCCAACAGTCTCCGAAAGTGCGGCTCATCCCTTGCAAAGTGCAGCACTGAGTTGCAAATCACCACATTCGCGAATCCATCGGGGAATGGCAACTCCTCGATCGGCGCCACTTGGAAGTTCTCCACCGGCAATCCGGTCATGAGCGCTGCAGAAAGCTGGCGCACATGCTCAATACCTGCGGCATCCGCGTCCACTGCAAACACTTCGCACCCCTCGCGCAGCAGATGCACAAGGTTGCGCCCATAGCCGCATCCGGCGTCGAGCACACGCATACCCGCCGCGATGTTTCCTCGCAGAATCTGATCGAAAACATAGATATCAATCTGCCCGAACTGTTCTTGAACGGTTAGCGCCACTCTCACTCCCTTCAATCCGCAGAAACGCTCAACCGTTGAAGAGCACGCCGCCACGATAAAGCGATTCTCATTACAAGACCTAAGTAAACTTCGCCTGTTCGATGACAGTTCTGGAGGCTGAGGCCCGGCAACCTGCACCTTCCAGCAGCGTGGACACAAGCGAGATGGGCAATCCCACCACGTTGAAGTAGTCGCCCTGAATGCGCGGAATCCACCGCGCAGCGCGTCCCTGTATTGCATAGGCGCCGGCCTTATCCATGGGCTCGCCGCTCGCGATGTAGTCGGCAATCTCCTCTTCAGACATATCCAGAAACGTAACCCCAGTGATCTCCGCCGCAACTTCGACGGAGCTTGCAGTCACCACGGCCACGCCGGTGATGACGCGATGCGTGCGGCCAGAGAGCAGCCGCAACATGCGCGCTGCGTCCTCCGCGTCTTCTGGCTTCCCCAGGATGTGTTTGTCGAGAGTCACCGTAGTGTCAGCTCCCAACACGGCTAGTCCGTCAGCAGCTTCCGCGCCCCCTGAGACATGCCCAAATACCGCCTGCGCCTTTTCGCGCGCCAGCCTCACCACGTACGCGATCGGGTCCTCGTTCGCCATCGGGTCTTCGGGGATATGCGCGGGCTGCACCTCAAACGTGAACCCTGCCTGCGTAAGAAGTTCGCGCCGTCGCGGTGAAGCTGAGGCCAGAATCAGCATGTTGTGATTATGGCAGGGCGACTCGCCCTGTACTTAACCTCCCGCTTGGACAGTGAAGAACGGGTTGGCCACCAACGACAAACCGTGCCCAACGGAGTCCGGCAAATGCGAATGATGAATGAATTTGAAGCTCAGGTGATGAGCGATTTGAAGACGCAGATGGCCGGACTCATGGGCGACGGCAACGGCAGCCGCATTACTGATCTTGAAAGGCGCATGGAGCAGCATGAGCAGAACTGGTAGCGCGCCAAGGACTTTCTCGCGCCTCAGCGTGCTCTTTGCTGCCATCGAAGTGGCCGTGGAGGTCTGGCGCCATCATTAACCCTCGACTCTGATTCCCTTCCGCCCAGCCACAACGTTTTCCTCCACTTACTGCTTCCCATACCCTCGTATAATCAGCCGTATGAGCGAACAGCCACTGGTAGGCGTGGTGATGGGCAGCAAGAGCGACTACGAGGTGCTTTCGGTTGCCGTAGAAATTTTGCGTGAACTTGGCATTCCCCACGAGTCGCGCGTCGTCAGCGCGCATCGCACCCCCGACTGGCTCTTCAAATACGCTGAGACGGCGCGGGAACGCGGCTTACGCGTCATCATCGCTGGTGCGGGCGGCGCAGCCCACCTGCCCGGAATGCTCGCCGCCAAGACTCTGGTTCCCGTACTCGGGGTTCCCGTTTCGGCCACGCAATTAGCCGGTCTTGATGCGCTCCTTTCCATCGTTCAGATGCCCAAGGGAGTTCCCGTGGGAACGCTGGCCATCGGCAAGCCCGGCGCAGCCAACGCCGCCTTGCTGGCTGCAGAAATCCTCGCCGTATCCGACAGGGAACTCTACGCGCGGCTTGAAGCATGGCGCGCCGCCCGCACCGAGGAAGTGCTCGCACAGGAGCTGCCCGGGTGAGCAGCAACTCTGAAGCTTCTCACCACCAACAGTCTCCAATCGTGAAACCCGGCGGCCTGATCGCCATTCTCGGCGGAGGCCAGTTGGGCCGCATGACAGCCATGGCCGCGCGCACCATGGGTTATCACATCCGGGTCATGGATCCCGAGTCCGCCTGCCCCGCAAGCTTCGTCGTAGACCAGACCATCGTTGGCCGCTGGGACGACCACCGGGCGGCACGGATGCTCGCGAACGGCGCGGACGTTGTGACCCTTGAGATTGAACAGATCGGCATCGACGCACTCTCCGCCGTTGCTAACATTGCTCCGCTGCGCCCAGGGGTCGAGCCGATTCGCATCATCCAGGACAAGACTCTGCAAAAAGCCTGGCTCGCCAGCGAAGGCTTTCCCGTCGGCCCGTTTCGCGTGGTCAGCACCGAAGCCGAACTCCACGAAGCGGTAGCAGCACTAGGCGGCCGCGTGTTCCTCAAGATCGGCCGCGGAGGCTACGATGGCCGCGGTCAAGCGCGCATTGGAATCGATGCACCCGCCACCGAAGAATCCATCACTGCCGCCTGGAAGAATATCGGCGGCCAACCTGCTGTCGCCGAGCAGGCTCTTGATCTCGACCTTGAGATCAGTGTCATGGCCGCGCGCAATCCCTCGGGCGAAGTGCGCACTTTTTCGGCGGCGCGCAATCACCATGAGAACCAAATCCTTGCTTGGAGCGTCTTGCCTGCCGGCATTCCCGCCGAGCTCGAATCGAAGGCTGAAATTCTTGCGGCGGCCATCATTGCGCGTTTCGATCTTGAAGGCCTGCTCTGCCTCGAGCTGTTCGTCAGCAGGCAAGGCAACCTGCTGGTGAATGAGCTCGCGCCACGCCCGCACAACAGCTACCACCAGAGCGAGCGCGCCTGCGTCACCAGCCAGTTTGAGCAGCACGTCCGCGCCGTGTGCAATCTTCCGCTGGGCGATACCGCACTGATCACATCCGCCGCCATCGTCAACCTGCTCGGCGACGTTTGGCTCAAAGGCGAACCCAACTTCGCCGCCGCATTGGCTGTCCCCGGAGTCCGCCTGCATCTCTACGAAAAACACGCCCCGCGCGCAGGAAGAAAGATGGGCCACCTATCCGCGATCGGTCCTACACCCGAAGAAGCCCTGGAGCGCGTACTGGAAGCGAAGAAGAAGCTCTAATCGAGAGCAGGGAAGGACATGGCGGGGGTTTGCGGATCGACGTGAATCCTTAATTTCCTGTCTGCGGATAATGGCGCACAAAGGCATCGGCATAGTTGGGATAGTTATGCGGCTTTTTCATCACGCCGTGAAAGCGCTCCACGTCCATCTTGTATTGGTATTGAAGAACTATTTAATTTCCGCTGTAGCCATGCTTTTCAAACTGACAGTGGACAACCGTGCCTGCCACAGTGGGCCATTTGCCGCTAACCGCTTTGCGCCAAAGGATAATCATCCATCGCACGATGAAACCGATGAAGGTATCGATGACGAAGCCGGCCATGGTCCGACAAGTATAGCAAGTGCGGACTTTGCAGGGGATTGTCTATTTGTGCATGATGTCCAACGCGGGTGCCCCAGGCCTCAATCCTGAGACCTGGGATCCCAGCGAACTCATAAGTCCGGTCTTACCCAACCGGCTGTCCCTTTTCCCACCGCTTTGGCCGCCGATTCTGCTGCAAAATCTTCTTGCGCAGACGCAGCGACTTCGGCGTCACTTCGACCATCTCGTCTTCGGCGATGAACTCGATCGCCTGCTCCAGATTCAGAGCTCTCACAGGCACCAAACGGATGGCCTCGTCTGCGCTTGACGCGCGCATGTTGGTCATCTTCTTTTCGCGGACGACGTTCACGTCGAGGTCGTTGTCGCGCGAGTGTTCGCCGACGATCATGCCCTCATAAACCTCAACGCCTGAGCCAACAAAAAGAGTGCCGCGCTCCTGCAGGCTGTTCAGCGAATAGGTCGTGGTCACGCCCTGCCGGTCGGAGATCAAAGCTCCGGTGGGCCGCTGCGGAATCTCGCCCTGGTAAGGAATGTAGCCGTCAAAGAGCGCATTCATCACAATCGTTCCACGCGTCTCCGTGAGCATCTCACTGCGCAGCCCGATCAGCCCGCGGCTGGGTACGCGAAACTCCATCCTCACCCGGCCCGAGCCGTGATTGTGCATCTTGGTCATCTCGCCCTTGCGCGGACCGAGCTTCTCAATCACCACGCCCGTGAACGCCTCAGGCACATCGATGGTCAGATGTTCCACCGGCTCCATGCGCGTGCCATCCACCATCTTGGTCACGATCTCCGGCCGCCCTGCCATCAGCTCGAAGCTCTCGCGCCGCATCATTTCGATCAGGATTGCAAGTTGCAGTTCGCCGCGTCCCAACACCTTGAAGCTGTCCGGCGAGCCTGTGTCTTCAACGCGAATGCTCACGTTGGTCAGCAGTTCCTTTTCCAGCCGCTCGCGCAGGTTGCGGCTGGTCACGTACTGACCCTCGCGTCCCGCAAACGGCGAATTGTTCACGCTGAACTGGATGGCGATCGTCGGCTCGTCGATGATGATCAACGGCAGCGGCGACGGGTTCTCGACGCTGGTGATCGTCTCACCAATCGTGATGCCCTCCACGCCGGCCACGGCCACAATGTCGCCCATCGTGGTCTCTGTGGTCTCGATGCGCTTGAGTCCGCCGAAGGTAAACAGCTTTGTAATGCGTGTCTTTTGCAACGAGCCATCTCGCTTGGAGATGGTCACGTCGTCCCCGGCCTTCAAAGTTCCCTGAAAGACGCGGCAGATAGCAATGCGGCCAAAGTATTCGGAGTAATCGAGGTTCGTTACCAGAATCTGCAACGTGCCTTCAGAGTCACCTGTAGCCGCGGGAATCGTAGACACTATGGTCTCGAACAACGGCTGCAAATCAACGCCCGGCACCGCCGGATCGAGAGTCGCCGTGCCGTTCTTGGCTACGGCATAAAGCACCGGAAAATCTAACTGCGACTCGTCCGCATCCAGGTCGATGAAAAGATCGTAAATTTCGTTCAGCACTTCCTGCGGCCGCGCGTCGGGGCGGTCGATCTTGTTGATCACCACAATGGGCAGCAGCTTGGCCTCAAGCGCTTTGGCCAGCACATAGCGCGTCTGCGGCAGCGGGCCCTCGGCCGCGTCAACCAGCAGCATCACGCCGTCCACCATCTTCAGCGCACGTTCCACCTCGCCGCCAAAGTCAGCGTGGCCCGGCGTGTCCACAATGTTGATCTTCCCGCCTTCAAAGACGATGGCCGTGTTCTTGGCCAGGATTGTGATGCCGCGCTCCCGCTCCAGTTCGTTTGAGTCCATCACCCTGTCGGCCACCTGCTCATTGGCGCGGAAGGTTCCCGACTGACGCAGCATGGCGTCGACAAGCGTTGTCTTTCCGTGGTCAACATGGGCAATGATGGCGATATTGCGTATCGTCTGGGTCACAGGGGGGTTTTGTCCTTCTCTTGTTCGGCCAAAGAGGCCATGGGGTTGGCGGCGCCAAGGTGGCGAAGTGCCACACAAAGCGGCAACTTCCATTCTACCAGTAGCGTTGAGCCGCGGGCATTGCGCCTGCGCACCGCACGCGGAACTCATAGGATCCGCAAGGCATAAGTCGAGAAAGCGGCAATCGGCCGCCCCGCAATCCTCATCAGGTTCTTATGTAAAAATCTGCCGGCTCATGCCCACGATCAGTGCGACGGCGGGACAAATTCTGAGGGCAGACCCGTGCCTGTGCCGAAGAAAAACTCCTCCATCTGCTCCACAAGAAACGTCTGCGCCTGCGGGGTCCAGGGCTGCAACCGATATTCATTCAGCAGCATCTTCTGCCGGTCAACCCACTCCGCCCAGGCCGCTCTCGAGACGTTCTTGAAAATCTTCTGGCCAAATTCAGAATCGAAGGGAGGTTCGTCCAGTCCCTCCATCTCTTTCTTGTTCCGCGTGCAGAAAACCATGTGTGCCATTCGTCATGCTCCCTGTTTCTTCTGTCAGTTTCTATTGTATTTGATAAGCTTCCCGCCGCGGCCAGAAAGGCAAGCCGTCCGCCATCGCCTCCACCTACGCCAGCCACAAGCTTCCGTCGGCTCGTTGAAAATATGCGTGCCAACTAGCGTGAACCCATTGCATCATGGAGTTGATCATGTGCGGCCGATTCGCCCGTAAATCTACGCAGCAGGTTCTCGCCGACTGGTTCGGCGTTGAGCTGGAAGACATGCCCTGGTTTGCGCCCAGCTACAACGTGGCACCGCAGAGCGTGCAACCGGTGGTGCGGTTGAGCCGCGGCTCCGTTGGTCGCGAAATTGCCCTCATGCGCTGGGGGCTTCTGCCCTTCTGGGCCAAAGATGCCAAATTCGGCTACAGCACAATCAACGCACGCGCTGAAGAGGTGGCCGAAAAACCTGCCTATCGCGAGGCGTTCAAGAAACGCCGCTGCCTGGCGCCCGCAGACGCGTTCTACGAGTGGCAACGGATTGACAGCAAGACAAAGCACCCCTTCGCCATCGCTCTCAAAACCCGCAATCCTTATGCCTTTGCCGGCCTGTGGGAACATTGGCAGCCCAAAGATGGCGCGGCTCTCGAAACCTTTACCATCCTCACCACCGATCCAAACGCCATCATGGAGCCCATCCACAACCGGATGCCAGTGATTCTCGAACCGCATGATTACTCACGCTGGCTCGATCTCGGCGATCCCGCAAGGCCGCCCGTAGACTTGCTCCGCCCCTTCCCGGCAGAGGAGATGGTCGCCTGGCCAGTTGGCGACCGAGTAGGTAACGTTCGCAACAACGATGTGCAATTACTTGAAGCCCTCTCACCTACCCTCGATGAACAGTCACAGATGGGCTAAGACTTTCGTGCTTGCATGTTACTAATCGGCGCATCGAACTAAAGATTGCGCTTGACAACCGTTCACTTCAAAGCTTTCCTAGTGGTGATCCAGGTAAACGTTTTTCTCGTGCTCTCGGCCCAGGTTACTCGTAGTTACCCAATCTGGCGCGGCCGAAGGGCCAACGATTCGCACCCCACTCCTGACCACGAAAGGAACCATGATGTCTGATACTCCGCAGTCTGGCCTCTCTGACAACGCCGCAGGTGCAATCGCATACTTGACGTTTGTGCCGGCGATCGTATTCCTGGTCCTCCCGCCTTATAACACGAGCCCATACGTGCGTTTCCACGCCTGGCAGTCCATCTTCCTCAACGTGGCGGCATTTGCCATCTATGTCGTGCTTGCTATTCTCTCGGTGTTCGTGGCCACAATGATTCCCTTTGGCAATTTTGGGGGGTTCGGGCTCTGGTATCTGGTGGTAGCAGCGGTAAGACTTACCTTGTTCA
>Ga0182015_10006683_pt1 | contig 11492 bp, 9 predicted proteins | sample 712P3MmetaG_FD_120478 | JGI IMG/M metagenome (GOLD analysis project Ga0182015, IMG submission 120478) | Permafrost microbial communities from Stordalen Mire, Sweden - 712P3M metaG | ecosystem: Environmental > Terrestrial > Soil > Wetlands > Permafrost | place: Sweden: Stordalen | collected...
CAGCCTTTACTCAAACCGAGATCCCAGCCCTTGCCAAATGAACTCCACCAACACCCGCTTAGAAAGGTAGGCTTTTGCCCTTTTTCGCTTGATTTCCAACAGAGAATCTAAAGCCCGACGTATTTTCAAACATTTACGGCACGACTGAAGTCGTGCCCTGATGCAAAACGGGGAGTCGTGCCTATTACAGCCTGTAAGGTCGTGCCCTTCCTTCGGGCTCTGACTTAAAAGGCCGCCATGGTAGGCGCAGGTTTACTACTTGATGATGGCGTTGTAGCCATCGGAGAGGAGCTTCTGCTTGATGGCCGTGGCCTGGGTGCGGTCGGCAAATGGGCCTACCTGCACGTGCAAGAGCTTGTCCTGAGGCTCGTTGCGCACCACCACTCCGTAACCGCGTTGGCGCAGGGCGGAAACCAGAACGTCGGCATCCTCGCGGCGGGCGACGGCCGCAATTTGCACCATGGGCTGCCCGGAAGAAGCAATCGCACTCATGGTTGCTGCAACGGCTGCGGGTTGTTCCACGGCTGTTAGCGCTGCAGATGGCTTTTTGAGGGGCGCCGGCGCTTCCCGTCGTGGTGTCTCATCCTTAGGGGCAACGGATGCCGCGTCATCGTCCTGCCTGGCACTCGCGATCGCAGGGGGTGGCGTGGTTTTTGCCGGAACCGGCACGTCATTCTTCTGCTCCGCCTGGACGGGTGCAGGGGGCGGAGCATTCTCCGCGGTGGCGGTATCGTCCGCTTCGGTAACAGCGCCCGCGGATGGACTTGCCGTTCGACTTGCCTGCGTTTTCACGCCAGTTCCACGGCCCATGGAGTAGCCAAAGCCAAAGAACACGCCACAGACCAATACCAGGCCAAAGAAAATACCCAGCAAGGAAGCCGTGCTGAGCGTTACCTCCGACGATCGGTCTATGTCTTCTTCTTCCTCGGTGTCGAGCAGGGATCTCATAGCTGTTTCTCCGGCTTGATCTCGGCAACGCCTGCGGCGGCCGCGGGCACCCGCAGATCACCCATTTTATTAAACATGGTCATCATCTCCAACGGCAGCGGGAAAACGATGGTCGTATTTTTTTCGACGCCAATATCCTGAAGTGTCTGCAAATAGCGCAACTGCAGCGTCATGGGTTGGGTGGCGAGCAGGGCAGCGGCATCCACTAGGCGTTGTGATGCGGCGAACTCACCCTCCGCATGAATCACCTTGGCTCGCTTCTCGCGCTCTGCTTCGGCCTGTTTGGCTATGGCGCGCAGCATCGATTCGGGCAAGTCCACTTGCTTCACGGCGACGCTCACGACTTTTACGCCCCATGGCGCCGTGTGCTGGTCGATGATGGTCTGGATTCTCTGGTTGAGTAGTTCCCGATGCGAGAGCAGTTCATCCAGCTCTACTTCACCGAGCACCGAGCGCAGGGTGGTCTGGGCAAACTGCGAGGTTTGGTAGACGTAGTTCATTACCTCAATGACGGCACGCGATGGGTCGACGACCTTCAAGGTAATGACCGCATTGACTTTCAGGGTCACGTTGTCGCGGGTAATGATGTCCTGGGGTGGTACTTCCAGCACTTCCTGGCGCAGGGAGACGCGGACCATCTGGTCAAAAGGACGAAAGATGAGAATGACACCCGGACCCTTGGGCGAAGGCAGAGCGCGTCCCAGGCGGAAGATAACGCCGCGCTCATATTCTCTGAGGATCTTGACGGAATTGATCAGGTAGATGCCAACAACCAATACGACGATCAGGCCGGGAATGCCTATACCCATGATTGGGCCTCACTGAACAAAGGTTGGGGGGGCCTCGCTCATGCTTGATTGTACAGGAGCAGCCTGTTTCCTCGATCCCGATGCTGTTTCCTTCCCCAGGCCTGATCGACTTAGAGAACCCGTTCCACCAACAGGGTGAGATCCCGCAACCCGCGCACGCGAACCTGTTCGCCCGGCGCCACCGGGCTGGTGGATTCGGCTTGCCAGAGCTCGCCGTTCACCAGGACCTGCCCCGTGGGTGCAAGCGGCTGGGTCACTACGGCGACCTGGCCGATCATGGCGTCCCCTCCCATACGCAGCTTGCTTCGACGTGCGCGGAGGGCGAGACGCAACAAAAAGACCGTGATCAGACCAAAGGCCAGCCCCATGCTGAGCGCGGTGGCAAGATGCACCCGCAGTTCAGGAATGGGACCGTCGACCAGGGTGAGCGCCCCGATCACCAGAGAGGCGATGCCCGCAGCGGCCAAAACCCCATGGCTGGCAAACTTTGCCTCCAGGATCAGCAACACAAAAGCGGCGGCCAGCAGCATCACCGAGGTGTAGCGAATGGGCAACAGGTTGAGAGCAAAGAGAGCGAGCAGGACCATGATGGTGCCCAGCGTTCCGGGAATGATGGTGCCCGGAGCGTTGAACTCCACATAGATCAACAGGGCGCCCACCACCAGCAACAGAACAGCCAGGTTGGGGTCGGTGAGCCGGTCGAGAATCTCTTCCCGCAAAGTTGGATCGACGGTGATCCGCTGCGCGTCGCGTGTATGCAGCGTCACTTTGGACCCATCGAAGCGGGTGATGGTGCGGCCGTCCAAGGTGTTCAACAACGTGGCGTCGTCGGGTGCGATTAAATCGATCAGTTTCAGTTGCAGTGCTTCGGTGTCGCTATAGGATTTGGAAGCACGGACCGCATCCTCGGCCGCGGTTACATTGCGTCCCCGGCGAGTGACATAGGAACGCAGAAACGCGGCGGTATCGTTCTCGAGCTTCTGTTTCATGATGTCGTCGAGCTTGCCTCCCTCGACCACCGGATGCGCCGCGCCGGCATTGCTGCCCGGAGCCATGGCGGCCACATCGGCAGCTTCCAGAAGGAAGAATCCTGCCGATCCGGCCCTGCTTCCCGAGGGAGCGACATACACGATGACCGGGACAGGCGAGGCGATGATCTTACCCACCATCTGGCGCATGGAATCGAGCAGGCCCCCAGGGGTATTGATTTCGATGAGGACGGCGCCGGCATGCTGCGCCGCGGCGGCATCAAGGCCCCGTGCCATGTACTCGGCGCTCATGGGCTGAATGGTGTCGTTCAGATGGATCACGATCACGCGGGGCTGCTCGGCATGACCGGGCAGCGCCCAGCAAAAGGCCAGGACCAAGACCAGGATCTGGGGCAGGATCAGGGCCAGCAAACCTCGCCGGGTGTTCATGGAATCGCTTGGCCCTTGCTCTCTATTTGTTGCCGCAGTGCGCGCGCGGTTGCGTTCTGCGGTTCCAGCTTGAGTGCGTTGCTCACGTCGGCGGCCGCGTCGGGCTTCTGGTTGGCTTGCAGGTCGAGACGTCCCAGGACCAGATAGGCGGTGACGTTCGGCTGCGCTTTAATCGACTCGGCGGCCTCCAGGCGCGCAATTTTGACATCGCCCCCGCGCTCCCGGACCAGCGCCAGCCCGGCATGGGCGTCGGCATTGCCGGCCTCCGCCTCGAGCGCCGCCTGAAACTCGCGCTCGGCCTCCAGGATCAGCCCCTGATTGAAAAAGCGCATGCCCGCCTGGGTGAGTGCGGCCGCCTGCTTCGGCGGTGGCAGACTCGCCAATTGCTCCTCTTGCATCTGCTCCATCTCAAAGGCCGCTTGGCGGAAAGAAGCTTCGTTGAAGGTCCGTTTGATGCGCTCCAGAGGCGTGCTGTCATCCGTTGCCGCGGGAGCGAAGGCAGCGTTGACGCGGTTGCCCGTGGGGCCAGGAGCCGTCTCCGCCGCCGCGTGCTGCCCCCCGGCATGCAGCGTGGCCTGAAAGGCCTGAGCTTCGGTGTCCTGGGGATGAAGCTTCAAGGTTTGCCCGATGGCCCGCAGCGCGCCGGTCACGTCTTTCTTGCGGCTCAAAGCCAGGGCGAGATTGAATTGATAGTCCGGATCATTGGGGTCTGCGTTTACCGCCTCCTGGAAGAAGGAGGTGGCGTCCAGGCCCCGGCGGCTGGCTGCCACACCCTGGTTGTTCACCACTTCCGGCAGGGGTAACTGCTTGCTCACAAAGGCGAAGGCGTCTTCCGCTTTGATGTAGCTTCCGAGATAAAAATAGGCCAGTCCGCGATCGAAGTCGGCCTCGCGCGCGCCGAGATCATTGAGCGGCAGCCGTCCCAGGGTAGTCGCCGCCAACTCAAACTGCTGGTTGGCAAAATAGGCCTTGCCTAAGGCGAGCAGTGCCGGCGAAAAGCTGGGGTCGATGCGCACCGCTTCTTTGAGGTGGCGAATCTGTTCCGCGGGATCGGGCTCTACCAGGCCCCGGATATAGTTCTCCAACGTGTCTATGCGCAGCCCGGCGCCGGCGGCGACAAAGGTATTACGCGCCACCGCGAAGCGGGGATCCAGTTGCTTCGCCAACCCCCAGGCAAGGCTGTTCAGCAAATCAAGCAAATGGGTAATATCCGCTTCTTCCTGGATAGGGGCGGACATGTGCAGAGCGTCGACGCGCAGGATCTGGGCCTTGATCTGGAAGCGTGTGCCGACGGTCGAAAACGATCCCACGATGATGTAGTCGGCGTCGAGCGTCTCCGCCAGCCGGATGGCACTGGCGCGCGAAGGTTGAAAGGTAGAGGGAAGCCCTAAATGATCGAGGGCATAGAGCCGGTCATCGCGGCTGATAGGCATAAAACCGGCCGAGGCCAGGCGCCGGTTCAGCACCTCTGGAACTGCTTCGCTGATCCAGTCCAGGTTCGGCTGGTCGGTGCGGTTGTCGAAGGGGAGCACCAGCAATAGTCGTCCCGGCGGGACTGGGCTGGAAGGGGCGGCCGTGGCCGTGTCTGCGGATGGAGTGGAGCTTTGGGCCATGAGTCCGCAGGGGGAGAAAACCGCCAAAAAGAGCACCAGCAGGGCAAGGGCCGTCCCGTGAGGGTTGCATGCAATCCGCGGCTTTAGCTGCTGAGATACGGTTGTTGTTCGCCAAGGCATTCGTTCCCTGGAAAACGCCGGAAGAGGACATGTTGGACGCCGGAAATGCACCCCTTCAGTATAGTTCTGGAGGATTATGCGATTTTGGGATTATCGCGCTCCGTATGCCCCGGCGAGCCCGGGAGTGCTCAAGCTCGCTACCTGCGGACGATTGAAGTGCAAAACTGCAGCCCACTCCCCCTGTCGATCTTCCCGCCAGACGATCTGGCCGTCCAGAAGGTGAGCGATGGCGGCCGGAGCCAGGTCGCGATGGAAGTCGAAAAAGCGTGTATCGAAAGCCTCGTTGCGCGCTCCCAGGTCCATCATCAGGCGCGGTGGGTCGTATTTGGTCGAAAAAGCGAAGCCGACGCTGAAGTCCTGGGTCGATGCTGCTGCCTTCTGCATCTCGGGCAGGGAGAAATTGGCCACGCTTACGACCGGCAGCGGCTTTCTTACGTAACCCAACTCCGGCTTGGTGAGTTCATCGGTGGCCGGCCAGGCGGTCAAGACTGTGCTGCCAGGAAAGCGGGTCGCGATTTGCCGGATTGCCTGCTGATGCAGCCGAATTACGTCGGCGTAATTCAGGTTATCTTCGGGCGCGAACTTGTAGGGTGGGTTGACGAAAAGGCCAATGATAAAAGCAGCGGCGCTGAGCAGAACCAGACCCCACCAATAGGGTACACGCCGGTAAAAGGTGGAGACACAGAGCAGCAGAAGCAGGGGATAGAGGGGGAGCAGGTAGCGAGTGAGCAGGGCGCCGCCAAGCACAGAAAAGAAGAGGATATTGGCGAGCATTACGACGTAAAGGATCGCCTGGTCCGGCGGGGAAATACGCGGCCGCAGCGCTCCGCCGCGTTCCCGCAAGGGCAACAGGAGCATGGCTCCCAACATACAGAGCACGGGTACGAACATGTTCATATGTGCGGTGAGCTGCAGGGTGCGATGTACCAGGGCCAAAAGAATACGCAACAGCGACAGGTTGGCAGTTGCGTTGTAACGAAGGAATTCCGGATTGCCGAAAATGAATCCGGTGCGGTGGCGATAGTAGGCGTACCAGGCCAGCAGCGTTACGGGCGGCGCGAGCATGGCTAAACCAATGCGAAGGTGCAGGCGGCGGCCCGGGCTGCCATCGTTGTTGCGCAGCCAGAGATAGCCCTCCCAGAGCGCAATGGCCAGAGGTGTAACAATGGCTGTTTCTTTCGACCACGCCGCTACCGCAAAGCAGGCCACAGCGGCCCAGAGAACCCGCGGATGGCGCTGGCTCACGAATAGGAAGGCCAGCCCCCACAATGTGCCCGCGGCGGCAAACATATCCGCGTGCGCCAGCGTGCTTTGAGCAAACCAGACGGGATAGATCGCGGTCAGCAAAGTGGCGGTGGCCGCCACCCTCTGACGGCCATTCAACAGAATCCCCAGGCGATACACAGCGAGCAGCGCGATCGCGGCGATCAGGCACATCGCGGTGCGGGTCACGGCGGGTGTAAACGCGGACTTCCACCACAGTGCCAGGTAAAGCGAGGGAAGCGGCGGGTGGGCATTGGCGAGGGTGCTTGAGGGAATCACGTCGCCGGTGCGAAAGAAGTCGTAGGCCGCGGGGATGTAGTAGCCGGCTTCGTCCCAGTAGTAAGGCAACCGCAACAGCGTGAGGTGGGAGAGGTAGACGGCTACGAAGAGCAAGGGAAAGATCAGCCGGAGAGGCAGGGGGTGATCGACCGGTGCTTGCTGTTGAGCGGCCACGAGTCTTTCTCTCTTCCCGGAAAAGGTATCCCCGAATGACTCATGCAGTTTCGCAATGGATATAGACCGAAGCGATAGGTCTTTGCGTGGTTTTCCCCCCAGGAAAACCGCGCCTCGCGATCTTGCTCAGGCCACAGTCATTGCCAAACCGCTTTAGTGGACCGGTCCCTGAGGGATGACCGGCGGACGTGGTTCGAGGGAGATGGTGCCGAAGGCGTGCTCGTACTGCAGCACGTTCTGCGCCAGCACATTGGATAATGCTTTGGCCTGTTGCGGGCTGAGGTAAATGGTTTGGAAGGTGTTGATGGTGATCTGCTCGGCGGTGTCCTGGTAAGCGGTGCCGAAGGTGAGGCGGAAGTCCCACACGCTCTTTTGCACTTGAACGCTGTTGGCATACCCTTCGCGATAGTCGGGCATGCGCTCGAGAATAACGTTCGGTTGATTCGTGTCCTGGCTCATGGTGGCTATAGACTATCCGACCGCGCCGTTTAAGTGTGGTTTCCCTTTGAGATCGGTTGCGCGGATCCCAGGTCTCTAGAGCGAGACCTGGGGCACCCTTCGATTCTGTCGCAACCCTTTTGAATAGAACCTTGGCATCACTCCGGGTGATAGCGGCGAAAGACGAGGGAGGCGTTGGTGCCGCCAAAACCGAAGGAGTTGGTCATGGCGTATTCCATCGGTGCAGGCTGGCCCTTATCCCTGACCAGGCGGAAACAGCAGGCCTCTTCGACCTGCTGCAGATTGGTCATGGGGGGAGCCATCTGGTCCCTCAGCGCCAGCACGGTGATGCCGGCTTCCAGGCTTCCGGCGCCGCCAAGAAGATGGCCGGTCATCGACTTGGTCGAGCTGACCAGCAGCGTCTTAGCGGATTCGCCAAAGGTCTCGCAGATTGCCCGGGCTTCGGCTCGATCGCCGAGTGGGGTAGAGGTGGCGTGGGCGTTGAGATAGCCGATAGCGCTGGGGTCCACGGCAGCATTATGCAGCGCTAACTGCATCACCCTGCGTACACCGCGGCCGTCTTCGGGCGGTGCATTGGTGTGATAGGCATCGCTGTTTGCCGCGTAGCCAACCAACTCCGCAAGAATCGTCGCGCCGCGTTTTACTGCATGATCCCATTCTTCCAAAACGAGTATGCCGGCGCCTTCGCCCACCACGAACCCATCGCGGCCGCTATCCCATGGGCGCGATGCGGTGGCGGGGTCGTCATTTCGGGTGGAGAGCGCGCGCATGGCGGCGAAACCGGCGACGGAGAGCGGGGTGACCGCGGCTTCGCTGCCTCCGCAAATCATTACGTCGGCGTCGCCCCGCTGAATGACGCGGAAAGACTCACCCACCGCATGTGCACCCGTAGTGCAGGCGGTGGCACTGGTGAGATTGGGGCCGGTGGCATGGTAACGAATCGAAATCTGCCCGGCGGCGAGGTTGGCGATGGTCGCGGTGATAAAGAAAGGGGATACCCGGTTGGGACCGGCGGACATCAACTTGCTGTGCTCGCGCTCAATGACTTCAAAAGCCCCGATGCCGCTGCCGACGTAGACTCCGACTTTCTCTGGATCTTCGGCCGTCAGGTCCAGACCGGTCTGCGCCACGGCGAACTCCGAGGCCGCGAGGGCAAACTGGATAAACCGGCCCATCTTCTTGATCTCTTTGCGCTCGATAAAGTCTTCAGGAACGAAATTCTTTACTTCGCCGGCAATACGGCAGCTAAACCCCGTTGGATCAAACAGGGTGATTCCCGTGATACCGGATTCCCCCTGCAAGAGGGCTTTCCACGTGTTCTCTGTTCCGATGCCCACGGGGCTTACCAATCCAACCCCGGTCACTACTACACGACGCTGCTGAATGTTCATTTTGAATGAGGGCGCAAGGGACCTTTCTCTACCTGCGACCGTGGTGTATGCGGGAATCTTCTCCGTGGAGCAGCGAACGAGGCGCTCGTCACGACGCTCGACCTACGGTATGGAGGGAGACTATCCGTTCGATTTGTTGGTGCGAAAGGGGGGACTCGAACCCCCATGGGTTGCCCCGCCAGATCCTAAGTCTGGTGCGTCTGCCAATTTCGCCACTTTCGCATAAGATTCTAAAAGCCTTACCGTTCAGTGTTTTTCTGGTGTCCGCTTTGGTGTCCGTTTGCTTCGAAAACAACCAGCCGATCGACCGCTGCTTGATTGTGATCAGGACTCAAGTGGGCATACCTCATGGACATCAGTAGTGTACCGTGGCCCATGAGCTGCGCGATGGTGCGTATGTCTACCCCGGCCATCGCCAGCCGGGAGGCGAAGGTATGTAGGAGGTGTTGAGCGAGGCGAAAGGAATGTAGCACTTGAGAACATCGTCAAGCTCGCTAAAGCGCTGGCGGTATCCTCAAGAGACCTGTTTGTCGATCTACCCTAACCATTTGGGTTGCGATCGTCAGTTTTCGGGGATACAAGTGGTGATACTTTGTTCCGGAATCCCGTGCAGCGCTTTGCGCGGCATGCAGATCGTAGTTGGCTCCAACTGTAACAAATGAAAGGGGCTCTGCTGTTGCATTGATGTTCTTGACGCTGGTCGGGCTGAGGCCATCCTCAGTCTTATAGTTTGTAGCTCTCTTCCCCATAGGCGAGTTGAGGGCCTGTTCCGCCTGTATTTGTTCCGAGGTCGTTGGACTCTTTTCAATTAGCGGGTGCCAAGTGCTTTCCCGCTCCTCGACGAAAGCCTGCAGTTCGTTGGCTAGTTTATTGGCCCGGTCGCGTAGCGAAGGCTTACTTTGCAGCACATGTACTGAAGGCTCATTTCGCCAAACAGGAACCTCAGCGGGTCGATCTGGTTGCTCAATGATCGGAGCAGGAATCCTGGCGAAAACCGAAAAAAATCGGGTTCAGACGGGAAGAAAACCTGCAGGAAGATCGCAACCACCAACAAATAGACAACACTGCTTCTCTTCCCCAGCCAGCGTTGAAGCCACGGAAGTTTTTCTTGTATAAATTCCAGCCGTGCAGCCAAATCAGCAATGGCAAAAATAAAGGCCAGTCACCTCCTGAGCGCTCAGCGATCAGACTGTTAATGGTTGCGGCGTCCGCCTGCAGATCCGCCGGAATCTGCATCGGAATAAGGAAGTCGCTGGCAAGAACATAGTTGTAAAGGTGATCGAGCGGCGGTGGGGGATGAAGCCGCTGGGCGGAGCCCCATCCATTCGTATCGGTCCAATGCCAGCCGGTCGACGAGTTGCTTTCCATCGATTGCTGAAGGTCCCTTGAGCTCATCGGATAGCAGCGCTTGCAGCGGAGAACAAAGAACGAGTTGCGGTGGAGGCCAGGTGACCCCATCACTGCTCTCTGATCATCGATAAAGGGCTACCGATATCGCGAGCAAGATCGATCCGAGTATGACGGCCGCCGTATTCATTTCCAGTTGGAGAAATCTTCCCCAGAACACTTACCTTCAGCGGGCGAACTCCGTTCTGGTCAAACAGTGCTCCAGCATACAAACGCATGAGGCAAGCGCGCCCCAAAAGGCAAGAAGCGTGGTTCCGGTCAGGCACGCCGCCAAATAGAAGCGGCCGTCTGCGCCCGGTCCGGACCACTAGATGAGTGCAACTTCGGCTAGCGCGAGAAATGCCAGGTTCAAGACCTGCCACGCGACTTGGAAACGAGCGAGTGGCAACCACAGAGGATTAGTGGTGTGGCTACGGCCGAGATCAATCTTGAGTGCAACTAAACCTTGGGCCACCGCGAGACCGCTCAACAATAAGCCAGGAATGGGATCGAACCACGGACGCCGATCTTTTCAGGGCCCCTACCAAGCGAACTAAGTGGTCTGGAATCAGCGGATATGATCGATGCCATTAGCCGTATAGTGTTCTCGATTTAGGATTGTTTAGGACCGTTTGGGCTGTTTTCAACTGTACGGTGGTCGTGTATTGGTCGTGACAGGCAAACCACCACGTTCCGATTCATTACGCCCCTATCTCTCCTCGTGACACACGGCTAATGCTGCCACAGAATTTGATCGACAGCCAACGCCACGTGGTAGCGTCGGCAACTGGCCTGCCCCGCCCCGCGAATTCTGTGCCAGTTGGTATGAGGTAAACTGGATTAGATTGCGATCGCACTTGGTACAGAATTGGCGGGGTATTTTAGCTTGACCCAGGAGCCAATCGGGCAATCAAGGGTGTAGTGGAAGCCTGGAAGTCAAATTTAGCAATAAGCACAAAGGCAGTTGCACGCTGAACTGGCACTCGATTCTCCCCGAACTCGAACACGATAGGACGCACCTTAGCCGCATGGTCTCTAAATTGTCGTTAGCAAGATTTGCCCGGAAGGGTTTTGGGCGCCTAGTTCTCCGGACACTCATGAAATTCTGCAGGGCAAGTATGGCGATCGGCGCATTTGTTGGTCTGGTGGGCTTTTCTCGCGCGTTTGAAGACGAATTGCTGGGCATTGCCATGCTGGCCGGACTGACTGTCGGAGCGTTTCCAGCCTGGCGCGGCGCACGCCTTTCCCCGGTTTAGGCGATGCACCATGGGTAGTCCCATTCTGGAAGTACGTAACCTGCGCAAGGACTACGACGAAGGGCGAATCGAGGCTCTTCGCGGTGTCGGTCTCTCCATCGACGCCGGCGAATTCGTTGCCATTAGCGGACACAGCGGTAGTGGTAAGTCTACCCTGCTCCACCTGCTCGGCGGGCTCGATACCCCCACCAGCGGCGATGTCCTGTTCCGCGGTGCGCCTCTGGGCTCTTCTATTAGCCTCGACACGTATCGTTGCCATCATGTTGGATTCATCTTCCAGTCTTTCTACCTACTGCCCACCTTGTGTGCTGTCGAAAACGTGCAGGCCCCCATGCTCGCTACGAGAAATCGCGCCGGGAATCGCGAGGAACGGGCC
>Ga0182015_10006684_pt1 | contig 11491 bp, 6 predicted proteins | sample 712P3MmetaG_FD_120478 | JGI IMG/M metagenome (GOLD analysis project Ga0182015, IMG submission 120478) | Permafrost microbial communities from Stordalen Mire, Sweden - 712P3M metaG | ecosystem: Environmental > Terrestrial > Soil > Wetlands > Permafrost | place: Sweden: Stordalen | collected...
ACGGTATTCCGCTGCGGAGCACGAAGAGAATTCCCGTGAGACAAGCACGGTCCTGCAAACGAGGTCTGCCTCCCATGGGTCTACGCGGTGAGGGCGGCAGCAGCGGTTGAATCAGATTCCACAAAGCATCGGGAAGCAAAGGAGTGCTCATGGATTGAGCATCCTAGCACTGACGGAAACAGATTTCCGATCCCTCGACTGGGGAGGAGAGTAGGTTTTGTTAGGCTGTCTTAACCACAGAGAATACAGGGTTACACAGCCTAGCTTAGCTAGCTATCGCTAAGCTAGAAGCCGCCTGGACTCGCTTCGTATAAACTGAAATAGTCATGACCACGACCACCCTCAATTCCCTGGCCCAGGCTTCTTCCGCCTACCTGCGCTCTGCCATGCACCAACCTATTCAATGGCATGAGTGGGGCGAGGAAGCGTTCGCCGCCGCTAGGCGGGAGAACAAGCCGATGCTGCTCGATATTGGTGCGGTGTGGTGCCACTGGTGCCATGTGATGGATCGGGAGTCTTACGACGATCCGGAAGTTGCGGCGATTGTGAATGAGCACTTCATTGCGGTGAAGGTGGATCGCGACGAGCGTCCTGACATCGACAGCCGGTACCAGGCTGCGGTCAGCGTGGTCAGCGGGCAGGGCGGATGGCCGCTCACCGCATTTCTCACTCCCGAGGGCAAGCCGTTTTACGGCGGCACTTATTTTCCGCCGAACGACGGTTACGGGCGACCCAGCTTCAAGCGCGTCCTCGTCAGCATTGCCAACGCCTACAAGGAAAAAAATGGCGACGTCGTGGAGCAGGCGAAGATGGTGGAGAGCGCGATGGCGCAAGCGGAGTCGTTTGCGGGGCGCGGCGGACGGGTTTCAGCGGGCATTATCGCCGCGATTCAGAAGTCTGCCTTCAGCATGTTTGATCCGCAGCATGGAGGGTTTGGTCAGGCTCCTAAGTTTCCGCACCCTTCGGCGCTGGATTTGTTGATCGAGCGCTACGCTGTAAGTGGGGCTTCGCTCCGCCGGACCCTTCGACTTCGCTCCGGGCAGGCTCCCGAGGGCGACCGTCCCCACACCGACCTTGCCGCAAGCGAAGAGCGGCTTCGTAATGTCATGGTCACTACCCTTGAGCACATGGCGAACGGCGGGGTTTACGACCAGTTAGCTGGAGGATTCCATCGTTACTCGGTCGATGAGCGCTGGGTGGTGCCGCACTTCGAGAAGATGTGTTACGACAACTCCGAGCTGTTGAAGAATTACGTACATGCCTATCAGGCCACGGGTTCGGAATTCTTTGCGGATGTAGCGCGCGACATCGTCCGCTGGATGGACGAGTGGCTGAGCGACCGCGAGCGTGGCGGCTTTTATGCTTCGCAGGATGCCGACATTTCCATGGATGACGATGGCGACTACTTCACCTGGACACTGGACGAGACCCGCGCTGTGCTCACGGAAGAAGAAGCGCAGGTTGCGGCGCTGCAATACGACATCAACGAGGTCGGCGAGATGCACCACAATCCGGCGAAGAATGTGCTCTACCTGCGCGCCCCGATCGAAGAGATTGCCCGCCGGATGAGCCTCAGTGCCGAGCGCGTGAAAAGCTTGCTCGATTCCGCGAAGAAGAAAATGTATGCCGCGCGTCTCGAGCGGCCAACCCCTTACGTCGACAAGACGGTTTATGTGGGATGGAACAGCATGTGCGTGAGCGCGTATCTGGAAGCGGCGAAGGTTCTTGGGCTGGACGATGCTCGGTACTTCGCATTGCGCTCGCTGGACCGGGTTTTGGCGGAGGCTTGGAAGCCGCAAGGCGACAGACTCAACGAAGCGGGCGAGTCGCCCGCTTCCGCTCGGCTTCTGCATGTGGTTGCTTACTCCGATCCGAAAGCCGGGCATCGTGAGGTTTCCGGTCTGCTCGACGATTACGCCGCAACCGCGATTGCCTGCCTCGATGCCTATGAGGCGACTGCCGACCTCAGCTACTTCAAATTCGCGCGGGCTATTGCCGATGCGATGATCGCGCGTTTCTTCGATGCGGTTTCGGGAGGGTTTTTCGATGCCGAACCGGCTGGCGAGGGCAAGAGTCTGGGCGTGCTCTCCAGCCGCCGCAAGCCGCTGCAGGATTCGCCCACGCCGGCGGGAAATCCCATGGCGGCAATTGCGTTGCTGAGATTGCATCCCTACACGGGCGATGGCGGGTATCGAGATAAGGCCGAGCAGACGCTGGAAGTTTTTTCCGGCGTGGCAGAGCAGTTTGGAATTTTCGCTGCGACCTACGGGGTCGCGGTCCTTCATCTGTTGGAGAATCCCGTGCAGGTGGTGGTGATCGACGCCTCTGGATCAACCGATGAAACGGCCTCCGCACTTGCCGCCGTGGCTACCAGTGCTTTCGCCTTCAACAAGAGCGTGCTGCGACTGACAGCGAACCAGGCGGTTGCCGGAAACCTTCCTCCCACGCTGGCCGCGACCATCCCCAGCCTGCCTCAGTTGAACTCGGGCGCGTCGTTTGCGGTTCTGTGTTCCGGCTTTGCCTGCCAGCCGCCGCTCACGGATCCCACTGCATTGGCGCGTGCGCTCGAATCCGCCCTCGAGACGCAAACATAGAAAAGAAGCACCCCTCGGAAAAGCCAAAAAACAGGGCCGACGGTTTATGTATGAAGTCCGTCAGCCCGAGGATTGCGAGCCTAGGTTCGGCCCAAGTTACCGGAGGTTACTTTGGTGACCTTGCGGCCGTCTCTGACCTCCGGTTAACTGCTATTACATCGGTGGTTGTGCGTTGCATCTACCTTGTTGTGGGCACGTTATGATCGGCCCTCCGTCCGGGGCGCTAACCTGCGGAACGGCGGCTGTTACCAACGTGCCCACTAACCCAAACATCAGGATCGAAATCCTGACTGCGTGCTTCATGGTTCACTCCTTATTTGCGCTCCAGCTGCCCCAAAAATAGGGCAAAGCAGCGCGGAGAGGAATTATAAGCCACGAGTCAAGCCTTTCCGCAACAATCCTCTCCGAGCGAAACGGAGTCCCTCCTTTTCAGGATTTTTCGCGCTCGTGGCGCGCCTCATGAAGCCCGTAAATGCAGGGGAAACGTGGTTTTTCTCAGGTGTTCACCTTATGCCGGATGGCATGATTGCGGAAGGGGTCAAAAGGCAGGCCTTGAGCGGCGAAACGTTTACGAAATCCGGAATCGGCACGCCCTGACACGGAAGAACTGGAAGGAAAAGAACGCAGAAGAGATGAGCGCCGATCGGTTGGTTAGCGCTTGGATGCGACCCGCTCAACCAGTTCAGAAATGCTCAGGCTCTTCATGGGCATGACCGTCGCGCCGACCCCAGACGTGGCCGCGCTTTCGTTTTCGGCCGGAAGCGACTGCGGCACTGGAGTCCGCGACAGAGCCCGGTCCACCATTCCTTCGAACATCGGGATCAGGGAGTCTGCCGGTAAAGGATGATGAATGTCCGACAGACTCTGCTCCCAGCGCTGGGGCCGGAACAGGGTGGACGCAGCTTCGCGGGCCGGACTCTTCCCCAAGGTGTAGCCCAGCCAGATGAGCAACGTGATGTCGTAGGCGCCCATATTGATCAGGTTCATCGCCGTATTACCCAGGTGATTGCCCACCCAGGATGCGATCAGAGTCAGTTCCACCACGGCAAACGTACCGAAGCCCAGAGCGATGCCGAAGCTGTGCTGCCGACGGCTTACTCCGAGGTAGCGGGCAAAGAACAGCAGGAAAAGCACCATCCCCACCTGAATAATGCGTACGCAACGCTGGGCGGTCATGATGGCCTGCACCCACGCCCCCAGATCCGACGATCTGGCGGAAACCGATACCACGCCCGCCACCAGAAGCATCACCAGACCGGCCCACTTGAACAGCACGGTTCCCAGGTCTTGCAAGGTGTGGAAGGGCCGGAACACGTCGAGAAAGGCTTCATGAATCACCATGAAACCCAAAGCCACGCTGATCGCGGTGCTGATCCAGGAAACGTAAAAGATGGCGGAATAGTAGTACTGGTAGGTCGGAAAGACCACCGCGAAGGTCACAATCTGCGTGACGATGTAGGCGAAGAAATACTTGAAAGTGCGGTGCTGGCCGCGGCGAAGCATAGCGATGGCAATCAACGATTGGAGAACGGGGTGTGCGACCCAGAGAGCATAGTACAGAATCCTGATTTTCTCGCCCATCGGAACTATTCTCTTTCGCTCTTCGCTCTCGAAACAAAACTAGCGCCCAGAGTCAGCTTCGACACGCATCCTATCGTACTGCTCTGGCTAATAGAAAGTTAACTGTTTTGACCCAAGTGTTCAATGTACTCAGGTAACCGAAAGTAACGTTACCATCAGGCCACTTCACTCGGCCTCAGATGAACTCTTCAGGGAAGCACCGGCGCGCAAGGAAAACCGGGGCGAAGGGTCGTTGCGTCTCGAGAACCTGTAACTTATAAACATGCTGCCCTAGCCGGGATCATTGGCGTTTGTCTTGGCGCGGAAGATCGCATCCTCCTCCAGACTTCGAATCACTGCCCGTCGCCGGGGCTGGTGACCTTCGTTACCATGACAGCAAGTTGTCTTTGCCTGCAGTCTGTAACTGACTGCGAGACTTGAGCCAGTATTCCTTCGGGTACCGCGCAGCTACGACCGAATAGTTCGAGTTTCCCGACGCCAAAGGAGTAACCTGTGAGCACTGAGACGATGCCGACCACGATGGAAGTTTCTCTCCCTGAGCCTGAGGCGGCGCGAAGGGAAGAAGCAAGGTCTGCGACGAGTGGCCGGAGCTGGTATTTTGCCTTCTTCCTCATTTCCGGGTTCTGTAGCATCCTCTACGAATTGATCTGGCTTCGCCTGGCCATGGCGGAATTTGGCGTCACTACCGCCATGGTGTCGATTGTGATCTCCAGTTTCATGGCGGGATTAGGCATCGGCTCCTGGGTCGCCGGGCACCTGTTGCGCAAGTACGCGCGACGTCTCACCTATCCGCCGTTACATCTTTACGCCATGGCCGAGCTACTTATCGGCTGTTCCGCCGTAGTTGTGCCATTGGAACTGCTGACTGGCCGCTTGGTGCTGGAGCACGTCGGAAATAGTCTTTCCTTGTCCTCAACAGGCTACTACATTGCCGCTGGTATCTGGCTGGCATGCAGTCTGGTTCCGTGGTGCGCGTGCATGGGCGCAACCATTCCCTTGGGCATGTTTGCCATCCGTAGCGACAAGCGCCTCGAGTCGCGACGCTCATTCAGCTTTCTTTATCTCGCAAATGTTCTGGGTGCCGTGGCGGGAGCATTGATTCCTTTGCTCTTGATCGAGGTCTTCGGCTTTACCGTCACCCTGCGATTTGGAATGGTGCTCAATATTGCGGTCTGCGGCACAGCCCTTTGGATTGCCAGCAAGCAAGCTCCACAAGGGGACAGCAGTGACCACGTCGAACAGGTTGCCGCCGATAAACCATCACTCACCGCTCGCCAGATGTTTGGCAACATCACCCTCTGGTTGCTATTCGCCACCGGACTCACAAGCATGGGCATGGAGGTGGTCTGGACTCGAGAATACGCGGTCTTTCTTGGTAACCTGGTTTATTCGTTCGCGATCATCTTGGGCGTTTATCTGGCCGCGATGTTTATCGGGTCCAGCGTGTACCGCTTCTGGAGCCGCCGGCGCAGTAACGAGGGCGCTCTGGTATGGCTATTCGTTTGGCTCGCCGCCTTGATTCCTCTGCTCACCGCCGACTCCCGCCTGAGGATGCTTCCGTGGTGGCTGCGCGTGCCCCTGGGTATCGCCGCGTTCAGCGGGCTTCTGGGATTCCTGACTCCGAGGCTGGTCGACAGTTTCTCGGAAGGCGACCCTGATCGCGCGGGAATCGGCTACGCGGTAAATGTTGCCGGCTGTATTCTTGGTCCGCTGGCTGCGGGTTTTATCTTGTTGCCGCATCTCGATGAGCGGCACGCCCTGACAGTGCTGGCTCTTCCCTGGTTGCTGATCGCCTTGTCGTTCGCAATATTCCCGGCCGGATCCCTAAAGCGCTTTACGGTTCAGCGTGCCATAACGCTGATCGTGATTCTATTTGCATCGTGCGGTTTGATCTTTACGACGCAGGGCTATGTGCAACAGATTTCGGGGGAGCAGGTGCGCCGTGACCCCACCGCCACCGTCGTCGCGGCTGGCCATGGAATGCTGAAGCGCCTTTACGTTAACGGCGTGAGTATGACCTACCTGACGCCCATCACCAAACTGATGGTCACCATGCCCCTGGCGTTCCTCGACCATCCTCCTCAGAATGCCTTGGTCATTTGCTTCGGCATGGGTACGACGCATCGTTCGGCCTTGTCCTGGGGAATCGACTCCACGGTGGTGGATCTCGTCCCCAGCGTTCCGGCCCTTTTCGGGTATTACCACGCGGACGCTTCGCAAGTGCTGAAGTCGCCGCACTCCCACGTTGTAGTGGACGACGGCCGGCGTTTTCTTGAGCGCACTGTGGACCAGTACGATGTGATCGTAATCGATCCGCCACCGCCGGTGGAGGCAGCTGGCTCAAGCCTGCTGTACTCGCGCGAGTTTTATTCTGCCGCGAAAAAGCGATTGCGGCCCGACGGCATCCTGCAGCAATGGTATCCCGGTGGTGATTTAGCGACTACCGCCGCCATTACCCGCGCCTTAAAAGAGTCGTTCCCTTACGTCCGCGCGTTTATTTCGATCGAGGGCGTGGGCATCCACTACTTTGCCAGCCGCCGGCCCATCCCAGTTCGGTCTGCCGCGGAACTGGCACAACGCACGCCGCCGAGCGCAGCATCTGACTTGGTGGAATGGGGTCCGTTTCCAACCGCCGAACAGCAGTTTGCGGTGGTGCTGAAGAGAGAAGTTCCGGTCGACTGGCTGATCTCCGCGGACATAAATGCTCCCGCCATGCAGGATGACCGCCCGGTCAATGAATACTACTTGCTCCGTCATACCGGCGCCCGGCTGCACTGGAGGTGGCTTGAAACTTGCCCGGAGACGGTAAGTCGCTGGCTATCCCGGGTTTTCGACGGATCGAACCCTTCAGGAAGAGGCTAGTTTTCGTGCCGAATTCTGAAGCCACCCGGCTCTGGCCCGCGTTGGCATTTCCACTCGGCACGCGCTCGCGATCGTCAATCGCGGCTGCGCCACGGCCTCCGACGTTCTCGCCCTGAAAGAACAGATCCAGCATCGCGTGGAAGAAATCTGGGGCGTCCGCCTGGAACCGGAACCAGTCACGGTCGGCTTCTAGAGAGTTTCACAAATCTCTGGTCTTATAATAATTCTCTCGTAATGCGGCTGGCCTCTGTGACTCCCCGATGAAGATGAAATATGACGAGTTCCACAAGGCCGTGGGCAAACTTCCTTGCGGCCGCGCTGTGAGCACGATGTTGTACTCTCCAGAGCTGCCCAGGTTCAAGTCTCGTAGCACATCGTCTCCGAGGACATCGCCCAACATCTCGGCTTGCGGACCTCTTCGCGCCTGAGGATCCGCCTTCGCCTCGATTACCGCCAGCCGCCCCAGAAACTGGTGCAGATCGGCGCCACGGTGGTGTCCGGAGACCACAAACGAAACCTCCGCATCCTGTGACGAGAAGTGCCATGCCAGAGATGCTGCCAGGTTCACCGCTCGTTCATAAGCCTGCCCGGAAATCAGCCCAGCCGCAGGATTGTCGAAGACAATGCACAGCTTGCGCTCATCCTCGCGGTTGAACTCACGCACCTTCAACGAGCCGGACTTCGCCGTCGCCTTCCAGTCTACGTGGCGCGCCGAGTCCTCCGGCATGTACTGGCGAATGCGGTACAAATCGGAGCCGCGGCCGCGCACAAAACTTTCCCACTCCCCGCGCACCAGTGGCAGGACTTCAAACAGCTCGTCGGGCGGCTCAACCGCCGGATACACCAGGATCTCGCGCTTCAGCGCAACGTCCCGAGTCTTGGTCAGGAAGGCGAACGGAAAGCGCGTGGCCACTCCAAAACTTGATTCGCAATACCGTCCCCGCCGCTCAAAACGCAGCTCCAGGTCCGCCGTCAGATCGGCCCCCGGTGGCAAATACGGGAAGTAAACCATCCCCTCGAAGATTCCCGGCGGCGGTGGCGCCAGTTCCACGCGCCTCACCCGCCAATCGCGCAGCCGCACCCACTGATCCTCGGGAGCGCGGTTCAGCGGAAAAGTAAATGTCGTTCGTTCCCACTTCCACTGCTTGCGGATTTTGTTTTCTTTTTCCTTGCGGGCCGGCACAACCCGAATCGAGAACGAAGGCAGGAACCGCCGCGAGTTACGGAGCACGATCCGTCCCACCACCGGGCGGCCGGCAAACATATGCTCGGGAAGACGAACCTCCAGTTCGAGACCGCGCAGCACCAGCGCGGAAACCACTCCTGATACGAGGATCGCCGCCAGCATCGCCGCCACCACGATGTACAGGAGATTGTTTCCCGTGTTCAGCGCCGCAATGCCTATCACTAGCGTGACTAGCACGTAGACCATGCCCGCCTTGGTAACTTCGTAGTGAAACGTCTGGCGCAAACGCTCGAGCGCTACGCGCCGCGCCAGGTACGGCACTGTAACCAGTCCCACAAACGCCGCCATCAAAAGCGCCAGCGAAGCCAGAATCACTGACGCCCAAAGATTGCCCGCTTCGCCCGACACCGTCGAGATCAATGCTGCCCCGAAGGCCAGCCCCAATCCCACCAGTGCCAGCAAAAACTTTACCCACACTTCCGCCGACGCCGATTGCAGCCACGCTGCGGCGCGGCCGCTCCCGGCTTGTCTCAACCTCACGGAATTGTTGTAAGCGGAGTTCACTACTCGCAGCCTAGCATCGCTCCCTGAGAACGAGCAATCCTGATCGCCTTGCGCCCAAAGCCTTCGTAACCTGTGGGATCGCTACACAAAACTCAGGCCGCGCCTACGTACTCGCAGGCGGCAAGGACAAGGCCCGCGCCGCCTACGAAGATTTCCTCACCCTCCGGAGAGATGCCGACCTCGACATCCCCATCCTGAACGAAGCCAAGGCGGAGTACGCGAAGCTGCAATGAAGCTTTTCGGGACGATTCTTCTTGCCGGTCGAGGGTGAGGGTTTTGTTCGGGGCCCTTAGTACTCCGCTAGTTCCTTCATGGCGCGGAACAGATCATTCGCCTGCGGCAGGATGGCATCTTCGAGAATTGGCTGGTAGGCCACGAATGTGTCGGCGGCGGCCACGCGGCGCACGGGTGCATCCAGTTGGTCGAAGAGTTGATCGGCGATGCGGGCGGCGATTTCAGCGCCGTAGCCCCAACTCAAGGTATCTTCATAGGCGATGAGAGCGCGATTCGTTTTCCCGACCGACGCCGCAATCGTCTCCCAGTCAAACGGACTCAGGCAGCGTAAGTCGATCAACTCCACCTTCACGCCGTGCTCGCGCTCAAGCTTCTGCGCCGCCTGCAAGGCGCGCGGCAATACCGCACCGTAAGTGATCACGGTCAGGTCCGTCCCGGGATGCACGATCTTGGCCTTGCCGAACGGAATCATGTAGTCGGGACCGGGATAGGGCGCGCGGCCGTAGGTTTCGCGGTACAACCGCTTGTGTTCGAGAAAGAGCACCGGATCGTCCGAACGAATCGCGGTGCGCAACAGTCCGGCCGCATCCAGCGCGTTCGACGGAAACACCACGCGCAATCCCGGAATATGCGTGAATACGCTCTCGCCGCATTGCGAGTGATAAATCGCGCCGCCGGTAAGATATCCGCCGATGGCCACTCGAATTACCACCGGGCAAGAGAAGGCATTGTTCGAGCGCCAGCGGATCACCGACAGCTCGTCGCGAATCTGCATCATCGCCGGCCAGATGTAATCGAAGAACTGAATCTCCACGACAGGCTTCAGCCCGCGTGTGGCCATGCCGGTGGCGCGGCCCACGATCGCGGCCTCGGCCAACGGCGAATTGAAGACGCGGTCCGGGCCAAACTCGTTCTGCAAGCCGAACGTCAGTTTGAAGACTCCGCCTTTGCCTTTGACCAGCTTGCGCTTCAAATACTCTTCGCGGCTGCAATCGGCCACGTCTTCGCCGAAGATTACGATGCGCTCGTCGCGCTTCATTTCGTCGCGCAGAGTCACGTTGATCAAATCGGCCATGGTCTTGGCCACCGGCTTCTTACCGTCGGCCGAATCGGGCCCGATCACCGGCTCCGTGTCGAACGACGACGCCGTGGGATCGAGATCGGGCGAATACACGTACTGCAGCACGCTCTCGGGCGCAGGCGGCAAGGCCGCGAGGGCTTGGTCCACCGCAACCTGCAGTTCTTCGTCGACCTTCTTTTCCAGTTCGTTGATGCCCTTCTCGTCGAGGATTCCCTCGCGCAGCAGAAACATTTGCGTGCGCGAGACCGGGTCGCGGGCGGCATCGCGCTCCCGCTCCGAGTCTGGACGGTACAAACGTTCATCGTCGGAGAGCGAATGCGAATACGGGCGAATCACGTGCGCGTGCACAAACGCCGGCCCGTGGCCCTCCCGGCAATATTTCACGGCACGCTGAAACGCAGCCGCGCTCGCCACCGGATCGGTGCCGTCGACTTCCTCAAAATGGAAATTCGGAAAACCCGAGACCAGACGCGAAATGCTGCCACCGGCAGTCTGTATCTCCACCGGCACAGAGATGGCGTAGCCGTTGTCCTGCACGGAAAAAATCACGGGCAGCTTGCTGAGAGCCGCGGCGTTCATCGCCTCCCAGAACTCGCCCTCGCTGGTGGTGCCATCGCCGAGGGAAACGTAAGCGATCTCGTCGCCCTGGAACGTCACCTGTTTGAACTGGCGATAATCCGGCCTGTTTGTCGCTGGAATTTCTGCTGCCTTCGGACGCTGCACAAAGTAACGCCCGGCCTCAGCGCATCCTACCGCCTGCAGAATCTGCGAGCCCGTCGGGGACGACTGGGTTACTATATTCAGCCGCTTGTAACCCCAGTGCGAAGGCATCTGGCGTCCGCCGGAACTGGGATCATCGGCCGCTCCCACGGCCTGCAGAAACATCTCCAGCGGTTTGACGCCCAGCGCCAGGCACAACGCGCGATCGCGATAATAAGGATAGAACCAATCATAGCCCGGCTTGAGCGCCATCCCCGCCGCCACGCCGATGGCCTCATGCCCGGCTCCCGACATCTGGAAGAAGATCTTCTGCTGCCGCTTGAGCAGGATTTCCCGGTCGTCGATCCGCCGGGAGGTATACATGATGCGGTAGGCTTCGATCAGTTGCTCGCGCGTCAGTCCCTCGTAGCTTTGGGACCTCTTGCCGCTGCCTTCAGCAGAGAGCTTGGGGTCGGTTTTTGTGGTCGCCATCCGGTTCCCTGGGGAATGCGCTATGAAATATCCGGTCTAAGAATGTGGTGCCCGGGCTATCGCGCAGGTTGCATTTTGATACTCCCCACGCCTGAAGGCGGGGGATTCTAGTCGCCTTACGGCGACCTTAACTGGTTCAACCAAGATTGCTGGCTATCGCCAGACTTACATCTTGTCCGCAGTCGTTTAGCGTCTCCA
>Ga0182015_10006685_pt1 | contig 11489 bp, 11 predicted proteins | sample 712P3MmetaG_FD_120478 | JGI IMG/M metagenome (GOLD analysis project Ga0182015, IMG submission 120478) | Permafrost microbial communities from Stordalen Mire, Sweden - 712P3M metaG | ecosystem: Environmental > Terrestrial > Soil > Wetlands > Permafrost | place: Sweden: Stordalen | collected...
ACGACGCCGGCGGCCAGCCCGATGATCACCGCGGACGACGGCGCCACGTAGCCGGAAGCCGGCGTGATGGCGACCAGCCCGGCCACCGCGCCCGATGCGATGCCGAGGACGCTCGGCTTGCCCTTGCTGAACCACTCCGCGAACATCCATCCGAGCGCGGCCGCAGCCGTGGCCATCTGCGTGGCCAGCATCGCCATGCCCGCGCGGCCGTCGGCCGTCGTCGCAGACCCTGCGTTGAACCCGAACCAGCCCACCCAGAGGAGCGATGCGCCGATCAAGGTCAGCGTCAGGTTGTGCGGCGGCATTGCCTCCCGTCCATAGCCGAGGCGCTTGCCGAGCACCAAACAGCTCGCCAGACCCGCGATTCCGGCGTTGATGTGAACCACCGTCCCGCCGGCGTAATCGAGCACGCCGGCCGCATTCAGCCACCCGGTCGGTTCCCAGACCATGTGCGCGATGGGTGCGTAAACGAATAGCGACCACGCCGACATGAAGATCAGCATGGCCGAGAATTTCATCCGGTCGGCAAAGGCCCCCGCAATCAGCGCCGGCGTGATGATCGCGAACGTCATCTGAAACATGGCGTACACGGTTTCGGGAATCGTCGGCGCAAGATGCGAAACGGTCAGGCTGCTGCCGGCATCGTCGTGGATGTACTTCATGCCGTGAAACAGCATGCGCGCGGAGCTGCCGATGAACCCATTGCCGGGGGTGAATGCCCACGAGTACCCGATGAGCCACCACAGAATCGTCACCACGCAGGTGCATGCGAAGCTCTGCATCAGCGTGGCCAGCACGTTTTTCTTGCGCACCATGCCGCCATAAAAAAGTGCCAGCCCGGGTACGCACATCATGAGCACCAACGCGGTGGACGTGAGCATCCAGGCGGTATCCCCCGCGCTCACCTTGTCCGCCGACACGAGAGCGGGTGCGGCTAGCCCATCCGCATGCACGAGCGGCGCGCAGAGGACCGTCATCAGTAGAAACCCACCCATCGACCGCTTGATCATCAGCTCGCTCCCCTAAATTGCACTCGCGTCCCGCTCGCCGGTCCGGATCCGCACGACTTGTGTCAATGCGAACACAAAAATCTTGCCGTCGCCCACCTTTCCGGTATGCGCCGATTTCTGGATTGCCTCGATCAGCGTGTCCAGCATGTCGTCGGTCACCGCAACTTCTATTTTCGTCTTCGGGACGAACTCGACGATGTATTCGGCGCCTCGATAGATTTCCGTATGGCCCCGCTGCCGCCCGAATCCGCGGACCTCCGTCACCGTGACCCCTTGCACGCCGATGTCGTGGATCGCCTTGCGCACTTCGTCCAGCTTGAAAGGCTTGATGATGGCGGTCACGAGCTTCATTGATTTCCTTCGCTGCCCATGGATCGCGACGGTCCTGAGCACTACCCGTGCCAGCGAAGGAGTTCCTCGCTCAATCAGAGGGTTAGGTCCGTGAAGGCGCGCCGCGCCCTCGCCTTCATGCACCAGATCGGGGCAGAATCGCACCCGCCGTTGCCCCCTATTGATGCGCGCCGCAAGGTGCGCCGCAGCGACTCGCCCGCCGGCGCTGCGCTGAGCGCGGTTCAGCGCTTGTTGCGCTGAATCAGGCGCTTGCGCTTGCGGCGCTGCCGGGGGGTCAGGGGGTTGCGCTTGCCGGCGAACGGATTCTCCTCCGCCTTGAACACCACGCGAACGGGCGTTCCCTGAAGATCGAAGGCTTGGCGGTAGACGTTAACCAGGTAACGCCGATACGCATCGGGCACGTGGTCCGTCTGGTTCCCGTGGATCACGATCACCGGCGGGTTGCGGCCGCCCTGGTGTGCGTAGCGAAGCTTGATCCGGCGCCCGCTCACGAGCGGCGGCTGATGGCTCACGATGGCCGCCTCCAACACCCGGGTCAACTCGGGCGTGCTCATGTCGCGCATTGCCGCGGCATAGACTTCCCGAACCGTGCGCAGGAGCTCGCCGACGCCGCTTCCGTGCCGTGCGGATATGAAGTGAATCGGTGCGAAATCGGCGAATTTCAGCCGCTGCTCGATCTGGGCGCGAATCTCATCGCGCTGCTCGGTCGGAATGTTGTCCCATTTATTGATGGCGAGCACCAGGGCCTTGCCTTGCTCGATGGCCATGCCGAGGAGGCTCGCATCTTGCTCAGCGACATTCTCGTGGGCATCCATGACGGCCACCACCACATTGGCGGTCTCGATGGCCTGCAGAGTCTTGATGACGCTGAACTTCTCGACCGCCTCCTCGACGCGGGATCGGCGTCTGAGGCCCGCGGTATCGATCAGCGTGTAGCGCTCCCCGTCGCGCTCGAACGGCACCATGACGGCGTCGCGGGTGGTGCCGGGTTGATCGAACGCCACCAGACGATTTTCCCCCAGCAGCCGGTTGATCAAGGTGCTCTTGCCCACGTTGGGGCGCCCGATCACGGCCACCCGAATGCCATCGAGTTCCGGTCCATCCGACGGGTCCGGCTTGAGACCCTTGAGCGCTTCCTCGAGAAGCGACACCACTCCCTGGTCGTGTCCGGCCGCGATCGGCTGCGGCTCGCCGAGACCGAGCTGATGGAAATCGGCCACGGCCACATCGAGGTCGAACCCTTCCGTCTTGTTGACCGCCAGGATCACGGGCTTACCGCTGCGGCGCGCGAGCTGCGCGGTGAATTCATCCTGAGGGGTCAGACCCGCCCGCCCGTCGACCAGTACGATCAGGCGATCCGCCTCGGCAATGGCTCGCTCCGTCTGGGCGACCATCAGGCTTTCGATCTGATCGGCGTTCTCCACCAGGCCGCCGGTATCGACGACGATGCACGGAACCTCCGTGCGGCGCGCAAATCCGTACTGCCGGTCACGGGTAAGACCCGGGAAATCGGCGACCAACGCATCGCGCGTTCCCGTCATGGCGTTGAACAGCGTCGATTTGCCTACATTGGGTCGACCGATCAGTGCGACTACGGGCAGCACGTAGCGCGGCTACTTGGGCGGCGAGGCGCCCTGCGTCGTCGGGGCTTCGGACGGCGGCGGCGGCACCTCGGGCGTTGCCGTATTAGCCGCAGGTTGAGCCGCGGGTTGAGCGGCAGGTGTCGCGCGATACGCGGCCAGCTTGCCTGAGTCCGTGAGCACCAAGACGGTGTCCTGCACGGCCACCAGTGGACTGCTGACGCGGAACTTCGCCACCCGTTCGCGAGCGACGAGCACACCCGTCGACTTGTCGAGCCAGTGCAGGTAGCCCTGATAATCCGCGACCGCGATCGCCGTGCTCGTGACTGCCGGCGCGCTCAATCCGCGGCGCTTCAGCTTGTCATTGCGCCAGATCTCCGACCCATCCCGTTGGCGCAGCGCCACGACGATGCCGTCCGACTGGGTGACGAATAGATTCTCATCATCGACCGCCAAGCCTCGATAGCTCGACATGTCGTGCGCCCACCAGATCTGACCGGAGTCGAGGGCGAGCATGGCGGTTCGTCCCTGGTAGCCCGTGGCAAACACATTCTCGCCGACGATGCTGACCGAGGAGTCCACGTCGACCAAGCGGTCCAATTCCGTCCGGCCATGCGGGGTCGCGAGCGCGGAATCCCAGACCGTATCGCCGGTGTTGAGCGACACGGCCATCACCTTGCCGTTGTCGAATCCGCAAACGACGATGTCCTTCGCGATCACGGGGATGGCTGTGCCGCGTAGGCTCAAGCGCGGCACTTGCTGCTCTACCGACCACAGCTCCTTGCCGTTGCCGGCGTCGAAGCCGTGCAATCGCCCATCGACCGAGCGTATCACCACGACCTTCGCGCTGATCGCCGGCGCGGACAGAAGTTCGGAGTTCACGCGCGTGCGCCACAATTCCTTGCCGCTCGCACCTTCGACCGCGATCACCCAGCCCTTGGTCGAACCAACCACCACCAACCCCAAGCCCGCGGCGGGGCCGGCGGAGAACTGCATTCTCTTGAACTTTTTGACCCACACCTGGTGGCCGTTTTCCAGATTGGCGGCGACCAGCTCGCCCTTGTCGGAGGCCGCGAAGACAAGATTGTTGTCGACCGCGGGACCCAATCCCAGGCGCAGCTTGACCTGTTTCTTGCCGCCGCCGACCTTGTCGCCCCACAGCTCCTTCACGGGAAGCTTGGCGGGGAACTTCACGAGCTTCGCTGGCGGCTCGACGTCCTTGTCCTTGCTGCAGCCGGTAAAGATCAGCAGCGCGGCGAACGCGAGAGGCAGTAACGAGCGCATCAGGGCTTTGCCTTGGCCACAGGTGCAGCAGGTGCAGCAGGTGCCGCAGATGCCGCAGATGCCGCGGTCGGGAACGGTAGCCCGAGGTCTGCGATCTTCAAGGCCAACAGCGCCTCATCCATGCCGCCGCCGCTCGCCTCTGCCAGAGCAGCCTTGTATTCCTCCGCCGCCTTCTGAGTATCCTTCTTGGCGTAATACGCATCGCCGCGCACGTCGTGATATCGCGCCGCGAAGGCCCCCGAATCACCCGACAGCAGGTGGATCGCATCATCGGGCTTGCCCTGATCGATCAACACCCGCGCAAGGCGCAGCCGTGCCACCCGCTCGAGCTCAGTATCCTTCGAATGATCCATGACCGCCGTCAGCGGCGCGATCGCATTCGCATCCTCACCCTGATCGACGTACAGGCCGGCGAGCGCAAGTTGCGCCTGGTCGGCGTACGGCGAGCCCGGGAAGTCCTTGCTCAATCCGTCGGCAATCTGCCGTGCCTTCGCTTGATCGTTGCGTTGAACCGCGGATGCCATGCCGTCGAACTGCGACGCCGCTGCGAGCGCTCGCTGGTTCTGGTGGCCCTGGTAATAGCGATAGCCGACCACGAAGGCCAACCCCAATACCACCGCGCCGATGGTCCAGGGACCGTATTCCGCCGCCACACGCTTGACGTGTTCTAGTTGTTCGTCGTCCGTCAAATAATCTTCTGCCATGAACTGCTCCGCTACCCTTGTCCGCTACCTGCGCCCCGTGTCAGACCCAACAATGTCCCCAACCGTTCACTGATTTGGGCGATGGGACATTCCTCCTGCGCCATCTCCTGACGCAGCCCCTTCAGGGCAACGATCCCCCGCGCCAGTTCGTCCTCTCCCAAAACGAGTGCGAACTGCGCACCGCTCTTGTCGGCGCGCTTGAACTGCGCCTTGAAGCTGCCCCCGCCCAAATTCACCTGCAATCGCAGCGACGGCCACGCATCGCGCACCTGCTCCGCCAGCTTGAGGCCTTGAACCCCGGTGCGCTCTCCTGCCAATACGAGGTAGATGTGCGGACGCTGGTGCGCAACGTCGGCTGCTTGTTTTTCGAGCAGCATGACGATTCGTTCCTGGCCCATCGCCCAGCCGATGCCGGGCGTGCTCGCCCCGCCGAGCTGCGCGATCAATCCGTCGTACCGGCCGCCGGCGCACACCGTGCTCTGCGAGCCGAGGGCATCGGTGGTCCATTCGAACACCGAGCGTGTGTAGTAATCCAGCCCGCGCACCAGGCGCGGCTCGACATCATACGCGATGCCGGCGCTTCGCAAATGTCCGCAAAGCTCATCGAAGTGAGCTTTCGACGCTGCATCCAATGCCTCGAGCATCGACGGCGCACCCTCGATCACGCGCTGCATGTCGGGGTTCTTGCTGTCGAGGATGCGCAGAGGATTGCCCTTGAGGCGCCGCTTGCTGTCCTCGTCGAGCGCCGCTTCGTGGTTGCCGAAATAGGCGGTCAATCGATCCCGGTACACGGCGCGCACTTCCGGCGTTCCCAGCGAATTCACCAAGAGCTTCAGCCCCGTGACCCCCGCCCGTTTGAGAATGCGCGCCGACAAAAGGATCATCTCCGCATCGATGTCCGGCCCCTCGAATCCGAACGCTTCGGCGTCGATTTGATGAAACTGCCGGTATCGGCCTGCCTGCGGTCGCTCGCGCCGGAACATCGGTCCCATGCACCACGCCTTGAGCCGCCCCTCCCGCAGCAATCCGTTCGAGATCATCGCGCGGGCGATGCCCGCGGTCGCTTCGGGGCGCAGAGTGATGTGGTCCTCACCCTGGTCGACGAAGCTGAACATCTCCTTCTCGACGATATCGGTGAAGTCCCCGATCGATCGCTTGAAAAGCTGGGTCTGCTCGATGACGGGAACCCGAAATTCCTCGTATCCGTAGCCCGCAAACACCTCGCGCGTGATCCTTTCCAGGTGCTGCCATGCCGCGACCTGCGAGGGCAGCACATCATGGACGCCGCGCAGCGGCTCGATGATTTTGCTCAAGGGAACTCCGTTCAGCCGTGGGGCGACACAGCGGCCGTTTGTGGGCCATTGCCCGGCGACGGCGGGGGCTCGCGCCGCAGCACGCCGTCGGCGCCTGCTTCGAATCGGGCCTCGTCACCCGAGATGAATTGCCGGCCGATCGCGACCGCTCGATCGTTCAACTGCAGCTGGACACCGCTCGCCGACCGCAAATCGACGCGAAAAGGCGCCATGCCGGCGACCGTCTTGACGCTGTTCGCGCGACCGTCCCCTTCGAAAACACGCTTGCCGGAATAATCGTGGATGGAGACCCAGGAATCAGCCGAAAAACTCAGCCGCAATCGAGCCTTGCCGACCCCGGGGGTCAAGTCCGCGGCGGGCGACGGTCCCGGCGAAGCGGCCGCCATGGACGCGGCCTCAGGTATCGCCACACCACGGGAAGCCGAAGGAGCGCTCCCCGCCAGCGGAGCGCTCCCGGCCGCAGGAGCACCGGCACGCGCCGCCGTCGCAGGGGCGCTCCCCTCGTCGGCCGACTCCTCCGGCTCCGCGGACGCGACAGCTTCGTCGTCCTCGGGGGTAATACTGGTCGTGCCCAGTGCCTGCGACGGCGGGGGCGCCGGAACCACGGGCGCGGTTCCTCCATGGTGCGCTTCGCGCCACCAGAAAAATCCTCCGGCCAGAATCGCCACCGCAGCGACCGTCCCGATGCGCGGCCAGGCCGCGTGAGCTTCCCTGGGGGTATCGAGCCTGACGATGGGCGGGGGATAGGCGCCGCCGGTCGGCGGGGCCGCGGCCGGCGCGTCGACTGCCGGCGCGGCCGAGGAGACGCCGAGCAGGCTCGCGTACTTTTTGAGATGTCCCTTGGCGTAGACGGCGGGTCCGATGCGCTCATAGTCGCCGGCCTCGAGCGCGTCGATGACCCACTCGTCGAGATGCATGCCGTTGGCGATTTTTTGCGTGCTCATCCCGCGCCGCTCGCGTTCAGCCTTCAATCGCTGTCCGAGCGCTTGCGGGTCCTCGCTCATCGATCGATGCCACGGCGCAGAATCTGGGCCTGTTCGGAATTTGGAAATTCCGTTTCGATCCGGCGCGCGAAAACCGCCGCTCCGGAGTCGTCGCCGAGTTTGCGATCCGCTCTGACGCCGAGCAGCAGCACCTCGGGAATGGGCGAATTGACGGCAAGGTAGCGCTGCACGTAATCGAGCGCTTCCTTGGGATCGCCGCGGCTCAAGGCGATGTTGCCGAGCTGCAGAAGTGCCTCGGGCATATTCGGTTTGATGGTCAGCGCGCGGTTGAAATAGCGTTCCGCATCGACCACGTCCCCCGCTCCGCCCACGCAGACGCCCGCGTTGAGCAGCGCCACTTCCGGGGTCTGGTACAGCGGGCTGTGCGCGACTTCGAGGAACAGCTTCTCGCCCGCGGCTGTCTTGCCGTTGCGGCACAGATACCCGGCATAACTGTTCTGGATGGAGGGATCGTCCTTGCCGAGGCGCGCGGCAGCCGCGAACGCGCGCTGCGCCTTCACTTTGTCCTCGAGCCTCTCGTAGACCAGGGCCGCGGTTTCCTGCACGTTCGGATTCATCGGCGCCTCCGTGAGCGCGCGCTCGATGCGATCGCGCGCATGCGCCAGGTCGTTGATCCTCATGTACTCCAAGGCCATCTGCATGTTCGCGACCGCAGCCTGTGCGGGCTCGGGTTTCTTGTGCCGATCGGGCTGTTGATATACCGGCGGTGCGGAGTGACACGCGGTGAAAATCGGCATGGCCAGAAGGACCGCGATTCGCGTCCAGGCTCTCGCCGTTGATCGCGGCGCCCCGCTCGATGACTTCGGGCTCCGGCTGTTCATCGAGCTTCCACCGCCGTGCGCGGCGCCGTCAGCTTCGCGCCGAGCCGGGTCTGGGTGCGGTCGGTCACTTTACCCGCGAGCTGGCCGCAGGCCGCGTCGATGTCGTCCCCGCGCGTGCGGCGCGTGGTCGCAATCACACCATGCTCGTTCAGGATGTCGCGAAACTCGAGGATGGTCCGCGCCGGAGAGCAGCGGTAACGGGTCCCGGGAAACACGTTGAACGGGATCAGGTTGAGTTTCGCCGGACGGCCCCTCAGCAGGCGCGCCAGCGCTCTCGCATGCTCGGGCTTGTCGTTCACCCCGTCGAGCATGACGTATTCGAACGTGATGCTGCGCCCATTCTGCCGCTCGATGTAATGCCAGCACGCCGTGAGGAGCTCCTCGATCGGATGTTTGCGGTTGATCGGCACGAGCTGGTTGCGCAATTCGTCGTTCGGCGCGTGTAGTGAGACCGCCAGCGCGACGTTGCATTCCTCGGCCAATTTATAGATCTGAGGTACGAGGCCCGACGTGCTCAAGGTCACCCTCCGGCGCGACAGATCGTAGCCCAAGTCGTCCAGGAATATGCGCATGGCCGGAACGACGTTGCGGTAGTTCGCCAGCGGCTCCCCCATTCCCATGAACACGATGTTGGTGATGGCGCGCCCGTCGGGCCGCGTATCCTTGAGCTCCCGGTGCGCGAGCCATACCTGGCCGACGATCTCGGCGACGCTCAAGTTGCGGTTGAACCCCTGCTGGGCCGTCGAGCAGAACGTGCAGTCCATGGCGCAGCCCACCTGGCTCGAGATGCAGAGCGTGCCGCGCGCAGGTTCCGGTATGTAGACCGTCTCGATGCCTTGCACCTCATCCATGCGCAGCATCCATTTGCGCGTACCGTCGGCGGAACGCTGCTCCGTCACGATCTCGGGCACTTCGATCGCGGCGATGGCGTCGAGTTGGCCCCGGAAGTCCTGCTTCAAATCGCTCATGGCGGAAAAATCCGCGGCGCCCTTTCGATAGATCCACTTCATCAGCTGACGGGCGCGAAACGGCTTCGCGCCAAGACGCTCGGCGACGAACGACTCGAGCTCCTGCCGCGGCAAGCCGAGAAGATTTATGCGATCGCCGGCCACTTGGATGCCTCGAGCTTCATCGGATTACCCGCGCATACGCTAACGCGTACGCGGGCAGACCTCAATTTCGCGGAAGAAGTACGAAATCTCCCGCGCCGCCGTATCGGCCGCATCCGAGCCGTGCACGACGTTCTCGTCGATGGAGCTCGCGAGATCCGCACGGATGGTGCCTTTGGCCGCCTTCTTGGGGTCCGTCGCCCCCATGACTTCGCGGTTCTTGGCGATGGCGCCTTCGCCCTCGAGGACCTGCACCAGCAACGGCCCCGAAGTCATGAATTTGACCAGATCCTTGAAGAAGGGCCGCTCGCGGTGCACGCCATAAAACCCCTCCGCCTCCTTAAGGGACAGGTGCATCATGCGCGCGGCGACCACCTGCAATCCGGCCTTCTCGAAACGGTTCAATACCTCGCCGATCAGGTTGCGGCCGACGCCGTCCGGTTTGATGATGGAAAGAGTGCGCTCGATGGGCATGAGGATCCTCGGTCGGTTGCGGGGTTGGCCCTTCGTGAGGGCCCGGCAAAGACCGCGAAGTGTACTGGAGGCGGGCCGCCCAGGCAATTGGCTCGGTCCGCCGAAGTGCCTGTATTACTTGGAAAAACCACTCCCACGAGACCGTCGCGCGGGCCGCGAGGCTTAAGGGTTAGACGCTGAAGCTCTCCCCGCAGCCGCATTCGCCCTTGGCTTTGGGATTTTGGAACTTGAAGGCTTCGTTCAAGCCCTGTTTGATGAAATCCACCGAGGTACCGTCGATCAACGGCAGGCTCGCCGAGTCCACCACGACCCGTACTCCGCGCACCTCGAAGACGGCATCGCCGGGACGAATCTCGTCGGCGTAATTCACGACGTAGGCAAAACCCGAGCAGCCGGTTTTCTTGATGCCGATCCGAAGCCCTACGCCGGAGCCGCGCTTCTCAAGATGCGATCGAACCCGCTCGGCCGCCGATTCCGTCAATGATATCGCCATGGTCCGGAAGTCCTCCTAATCGCTCTCTGACACCGATAGTACACTCCGCCGGCGGCGCTACACGGGACCCCTAGCGCATTTTTAAGCATATCGTCATGCATTGCGCTGCAAAGCCGCCGGCCGCGCGCCCATTTGGAGGGATATGGGGCGCAAAGATGCCTCACGCAATCCCCCTCAAGGAGCTTCGACCTTGCGAAGCGCCGCCACCCAGGCGTCCTCCACGACCAATATCCGGCCGAGTTTCTCCACCGGGATCTCGAATCGCGCGCGCAATGCCGGCACGCTCTCGGGGAGGCGGGAAGCGGCGGCCAACCCGATCGCATGCTGCGCCACCCACTGGGAGACTGCGATCACGTGCGGGCAACCGAAAGCCAGGAATCGCACGCCTAGAATGCTGCCGCCGTTCTCTGTCCGCACCTGAACGTCGAATTGCACCCAGGTGCCTTCGGAACGGCTTCCGGCCTCCCCTCGGGACCAGTCCTCGCCGGTCGCGGTACCTGCCGATTGGGCATTCTCGAAGTAGCGCCGCGTCAATTCATTGTAGGTCATGACCCGCCGATCCCTGCCGCGCTGATCGCCGCCCCGCTGATTTCGCGCAGCCGTCTCACCGCCTGGGTCACCGCCTCCACCGCCCTATCGATGTCCGCATCGTTCGAGTAGCGGCCCATGCTGAAGCGCAGGCTGCTCTCGGCCAGACGATCGTCGCGTCCCAGCGCCTTGAGAACGTACGACGGCTCGCGCTGGGCAGAGGTGCAGGCGGATCCGGTCGACACCGCAATGCGCGAGCCGATGGCGGCGATGAGGCTCTCACCCTCGACGCCCTCGAAGGAGACGTTGAGGATGTGGGGCACGGAACGCGAGGGCTCGCCATTGCGGCGGACGCCGCCCAGTGCGCGAAGGCCCTGCCATAGACGCTCCCGCAATGCATCGATGCGTTGGATCTCGAGCGGCGTCTCGGCGCTTGCGATGGCGAACGCGGCTCCCATGCCCACGACCTGATGAGTCGCGAGTGTCCCCGGGCGGAGCGACCGCTCCTGGCCCCCGCCATGGAGCAGCGGCACGATGTGCACGGGCCGCCGCCGGGATACGATCAGCGCGCCTGCGCCCTTGGGCCCGTAGGCCTTGTGGGCGGAAAGCGACAAGAGATCGACGCCCAGCGCCGTGAAATCCAACCGGGCTTTGCCCACGCTCTGCGCAGCATCGACGTGCAGCCGCGCCTGGGGGAACCGCGCGCAGAGGGCGGCGATCGCCGCGATGTCCTGAATCGTGCCGATCTCGTTGTTGACGTGCATGATCGACACCAGCACCGTCTCGGGCTCGAGCGCCTCCTCGATTTGACCGGGTTC
>Ga0182015_10006686_pt1 | contig 11489 bp, 8 predicted proteins | sample 712P3MmetaG_FD_120478 | JGI IMG/M metagenome (GOLD analysis project Ga0182015, IMG submission 120478) | Permafrost microbial communities from Stordalen Mire, Sweden - 712P3M metaG | ecosystem: Environmental > Terrestrial > Soil > Wetlands > Permafrost | place: Sweden: Stordalen | collected...
CGGAGCGCAGCCGTCTCGACGGTGTAAAGTAGCAGGCGTTGCCGCAACCGACCGGGAACGGTGCCGCCGTTGACACGAACGCTTTATCTTCATCTCGGGCCGACGAAGACCGGCACGAGCGCGATCCAGTACGCACTCAGCCGTCACGACGGCAGCTCTGTTCTTTATCCGAAAGTCGGGCTCTGGCCCGATGGCTCGCACCACAACCTTGTTCTGAATTTCTTCGATCACTACCAGCGGCGGGACGTGATTCGCGCGGATGCCGGCCAGCTTCTGGCACAGATCGGCGAACTGGCGCGAGACTCCAATCGCGACGTGGCGATCAGCTCCGAGATTTTGTCGGCGCGGAGGGATCTGAAGGAGTTCGTCGACGCCTTGCAGCGGCACATCGGCGGCGAGGCGCTCCGAGTGGAACTGCTGGTGCTCGTGCGCGAACATTTCGAACGTGCCGCATCTCTCTACAACCAGCGTGTGAAGGATCCCGTCTCGGCCGAGCGCCGCGATCCCGATCTCTTTCTCGTGGAGCAGGCGAAGGCGCTGCGTTACGCACCGTTGCTGCAGCGGCTGGGCAAGAGCGGCTTCGATCTCACCGTTCTCAACTATCATCCCGCCGAGAGCTGCGTGGCGCGGGCGCTTCTGCATCTCGGAATCCCGCGCTCGCAGATACCGGACGTGCCGCCCCGAAACGTCTCTCTCAGTATCAAGGTGCTGATCGCCGTTCTCGCCGCGAACCGGCTCGCGCTGGGGGAAAGTGCGCGCAAGGAATGTTTCCTCGCTTTGGGCAAGGTGTCTGCCTGTTACGCTCCGTCGCGATTCATATTCGGAGCCGGAGCAGCCGCCGAGGCCGAACGGATTTTCGCCGAAGACCGCCATTTCGTGCGCGAGCGTTTCGGAATCGAACTTCCCGTGCCCGATCTTGTGCGCAGCGACGCCTTCATCATCGAGAGAAACGAATTTGATGAAATTTCGGAGTCCATGCGGGATTTTGGAGTTTCCGGGCCCGCTGTATTGGACGGCCTTCGCCCTTATTTGCGTCGCCTCGAGCCGTAATCAGCCGCCTCCTCGGTGCGCATCAGAGGGAGTTTGCAATCACATCGCGCGATACGCCTTTCGCGGCCGCGACGTCGCGAAGAATTGCCGCAAGAGTTCCGACGCGCAGCGCATGATGGTCGGGCACGGCTACGCGGTGAGGCACCGGATAGTCCGTCTGTAAAATAATGTGACTGCCAACCCGATTGACTTGCCGGTACCCCCAGCTCTTAGCAAGCGATCTAACCAGATTTTGTCCGCTGAGGTCGCGCGGAAGCTTCACGCCAGAACTTCATCCCGCACGAGATGCAGGCGCAATAGCTCTGGGGCCGGACGGTCGAAGAAATAGGCCTCGACTGCTTCGCGGACGTTCGCGCGGAGCGTCTCCCAAGTGTCTGCCTGAGTAACAATGCCTTCCCCTAGCGCCTCTGCAACAAAGCCGCCATCCGCTTCCTGGGTGACTTCGAAAACGAGTTCGCTCATTGCTCCATCTTACGAGGCGGACGTTCACCAAGCAAGCTTCGAACCTCAGATTGTCGGTGTCGGGACAGGATGCACGAAATGGCGAACGTGTATCAGGGCATGGGTGTCGACGGCGAGCATTACCGTCCTTCCATCGCCCCATACAGGGCGTCGCGATCAGCAATATCGACAAGAGGGCCGCCGCTGCGAAACTTGGGCAGGGCCGGAATCGATTGGGGTTATCGCTGGCGCCGCAGCCGCAGGCGTACAGTGGTAAGATCATCCAAGCAATAAGGGCCGGAGTTGCCTCCGGCCCTTTCGCATTCTGATTGAAAGGCGAACTTAGAAGTCCATGTCGCCCATGCCGCCGCCGCCGCCCGGCATCTGAGGAGGCGATTCCTTCTTCGGACGATCCGCTACCAGCGCTTCGGTAGTGATCAGGAGCGCCGCCACGCTGGCTGCGTCCTGAAGCGCGATGCGAACCACCTTGGTCGGATCGACGATGCCGGCCTCGACGAGATCGACATACTGCTCGCTCTGCGCATCGAAGCCGTAGGTGTTCGACTTCTGCTCGAGCAGCTTGCCCACGACGATCGACGCTTCGACGCCGCAGTTCTCGACGATCTGGCGGATCGGCGACTGGATCGCCTTGCGCACGATCGCGATGCCGGCGTTCTGGTCTTCGTTGTCGCCGGTCAGGCCGTTCAGCACCTTGGTGGCATAGAGAAGCGCCGCGCCGCCGCCGGGGAGAATGCCTTCCTCCACCGCCGCCTTCGTGGCGTTGAGCGCGTCGTCGACGCGATCCTTCTTCTCCTTCACCTCGACTTCGGTTGCGCCGCCGACGCGGATCACCGCGACGCCGCCCGCGAGTTTCGCCAGACGCTCCTGGAGCTTCTCCTTGTCGTAGTCGGAGGTCGTTTCTTCGATCTGCTGCTTGATCTGTCCGACGCGCGCCTGGATGTCGGCCTTCTTGCCCGAACCATCGATGATGGTGGTGTCGTCCTTGGTGATGCGCACCTTCTTGGCGGTGCCCAGCATGTTCAGCTTTACGTTCTCGAGTTTGATGCCGAGATCTTCGCTGACCACCTGGCCGCCGGTGACGGTGGCGATATCCTCGAGCATCGCCTTCCTGCGGTCGCCGAAGCCCGGTGCCTTCACTGCCGCAACCTTGAGTCCGCCGCGCAGCTTGTTGACGACCAGCGTCGCCAGAGCCTCGCCTTCGACTTCTTCGGCGATGATCAGCAGGGGGCGTCCGCCCTGCACCACGGACTCCAGAATCGGGAGCATCGGCTGCAGCGAGGAAAGCTTCTTCTCGTGGATCAGGATGTAGGGCTCGTCGAGCTCCGCCATCATCTTGTCGGCGTTGGTCACAAAGTACGGCGAGATGTAGCCGCGGTCGAACTGCATGCCTTCGACGACATCGAGTTCCGTCTCGAGGCTTTTCGCCTCTTCAACCGTAATCACGCCTTCATTTCCGACCTTCTGCATCGCTTCGGCGATCATCTTGCCGACGGTCTTGTCGCCATTTGCGGAGATGGTGCCGACCTGGCCGATCTCGTCGTTCGACTTGACCTTCTTGGAGCGCTTCTTGAGGTCGGCGACGACGGCTTCCACCGCCTTCTCGACGCCGCGCTTCAGGTCCATCGGGTTCATGCCGGCTGCGACGGACTTCGCGCCTTCGCGCACGATCGCATGGGCAAGAATGGTCGCCGTGGTGGTGCCGTCGCCGGCTGCGTCGTTGGTCTTCGACGCCACCTCGCGCACCATCTGCGCGCCCATGTTCTCGAACCTGTCGTGAAGCTCGATCTCCTTGGCGACGGTAACGCCGTCCTTGGTCGAGCGCGGAGCGCCGAAGCTCTTCTCGAGCACGACGTTGCGGCCTTTGGGACCCAGCGTCACGCGCACCGCATCGGCGAGAATGTCGACGCCGCGGAGCATCTTCTCCCGCGCGTCACTGCCGAATCTTACATCTTTGGCTGCCATGTTTGCAAAACTCCATTTGCGGAAGTCTGAAGTCAGAAGCCGGAAATCGGAACACCGACTTTCTACCTGACTACAACCGCCCTCATTCTGATTTCAGATTTCCGATTTCTGATTTCCGGATTCTGGCGCGGAACGCGTCACGCGGCCTTCTTCACGGGTTTGGACGTGCGGCCCTCGAGAATGCCCATGATGTCGGACTCCTTCATGATCAGGAGTTCCTGGCCATCGACCTTCACTTCGGTGCCCGACCATTTGCCGAACAGCACGAAATCGCCGGACTTCACTTCGGGAACGACGCGCTTTCCGTGCTCATCGAGAGCACCAGGTCCGACGGCGATCACTTCGCCTTCTTGCGGCTTCTCCTGAGCGGTGTCGGGAATGATGATGCCGCCGGGAGTTTTTTGATCCTCCTGCACGCGGCGGACGACCACACGGTCGCCAAGGGGACGGAATTTCATTTGGATTGGCTCCTTGAAAGTTCAACGAAAACAGCAAGTTGATTGCCCTGCCGGCTTGGTCGCCAACAGGTGGCAGCACTCATGTATGGAGAGTGCCAACCCTCATGCCCCGCATATAGGTCTGCGGCCGGCTGCGGTCAAGTCCCCGTGCTGCGCCGCAACATGATAAGGGTGCCCTGCGAAGCAGCCAAGCCTTGCGGGAAAACACCGGCGCGGCGACAGCCTCGTACCCGCTTCTTCCAGGATCGTCGGTGACCGGCAACATTCCGGCTGGATTTTCCGCTCTCCAGCTTTCCATGGGATTTCTTGATGCCAACGGTCCGCTCTACTGCCGATGGGCCGATGAGCACCTGTTGCTCGGATTTAGGATCGAGATGCGCCATTGCAACCCCGGAAGGGTTTGCCACGGCGGGATGCTGGCCACATTCGCCGACATGCTTCTCCCAATTGCGGCAAGGTTTCAGAGCGCGGCCGACATGGGATTTCTGCCGACGGTCCATCTCGCTTGCGATTTCCTCGCGCCGGCGCCGTTGGGCGCCTGGATCGAGGGCCGCGCCGAGGCACTGACTGCCACCCGTAATCTCCTCTTCGTGCAAGGATTGGCGACCGCGGACGGCGTCGCCTGCCTGCGCGCCAACGGCATCTTCAAGATCACAGCGCCTGCTTCGACGAAAAGCGGCGACTTTTCGCCGGGCGCAGTGTTCGGATTGAAGAGCTGACAGCCCAAACCGCGGGGCGGAGCGAAAGCCGTTCTTCAATACCTGTACGTAACTTCGACACCCGTCGTCCGGGGACGGAAGGTGCTGGCTTCGTAGAGCAGCGTGTTCGCATCCTGATGGTTAAGATCGAGCTGAGGGTGGGCGTTCAGCACATTGTTCATGAAGAGCGCGATGTCCCACGTTCCAAACGTCGTTCCGGCGCGCGCGGAAACGAAGTTTGTCGGCGGATCCGCGATGAGGTGCGGGTCGTAGGATTCCGAAAGCGGGTTCTGGGTTGCGAGCGGCCAGTTGTTCTCGCTCGCAAATTCGTCGTCGGCGCGAATATAGGAATCGTTGCCGAAAGCGGCGAAATCGTATTCTGCGCCGACCGTGAAAGTCCAGGGAGAGATATAAGGCTGTTCGTCGATCGCGTCGCCGGGAGCCACCAGCAGCGATCCGTCCGCCGAATAGGCGGAAGTCGTGTAGCGCGCGTCGGTGTAGCCGAGCGTCGTCTCGAGATGAAATGAATCCGTCACCTGCATTTCCGCCTGGAGATCGAAACCCTTGCTTACGGCGTTGCCGAGATTGGCGGTGTATTGCAGGCCGCAGAGGGGCAGATAGACGTCCTGCTGGATGCCGTTCCAGTTGATAAAGTAAATGCTCGCATCGGTGGTGACACGCCCGCCCAGCCACTTGTCCTTTGCGCCCACTTCGTAGCTCCACACCGTGTCCGAGCTGTACGAACTGGGTACGCTCGGCACCCCGCAGGCGATCAGCGGGAATGGCGGATTGGCGCCCCCGATGCGGTAGCCCTTCGCGATGCTTGCATAGAGCAGGTCATCAGGAGTCGCCTGGAAATCCAGGCTGATCTTCGGCGTCAGCGGGGTCTGGTTTTCCTGGCCCACGCCGCCGCTCGGTCCGAAATTCTGCGGGCCTTTTGCATAGTTCACGAAGTCGAAATGCGTGCGGGCGAAGCGCAAGCCGCCCTCGATTTTCCATTGATCCGTGATGGAATAGGTTGCGTCCGCGAAGGCGGCAATCTGACTGTCGTGCCCGAGCGTGTCGTTGATGTAGTCGTCGCCGTTGGGCAACAGATTCTCGCTCCAGGCCTGGAGCACGGTTTCGCTCCACAGATAGCGGGTGATCTGGGGCAGTTCGGGATCGTTGATTTCTTCTTTGCTTTCCTGCTCGTTGGCGGCATAGAAGACGCCCATCACCCACACAAGCTGCGCCTCGGGATTGGTCGATTGCAGGCGCATCTCCTGTGTCAGATCGTGCTGCGTGTTGGTGATGTTCGCGTGCGCGACGTAGTCGGGCAGACCGGGTAGATCGATTCCGGTGGGCGTCAACAGCGGATAGAGGTTGGTCTTGCATTGCGGCGGGCCGCAGGGATTGCCTTCCGGATCGGTGCCATCGAGCAGGATCTGCTGGAAGTAGGACAAGTTATAGAGTGTGCCGCTGTAGCCATTGACGTGTTCGCCACGACCGAACATGGAAGTGTTGGAGATCAATTCAACCGCATTTCCGGTGTAGTGGACGTTGAGCGCAGCGAGGTAGAACCGGTCTTTGTCGATCATGCGGTCGGGCGTGGCGCTCTCATAATTTCCCGTGCCGGGATCGGAAATTCCAACCCAGTATTGATCCGGATCGCCCTCGTCGCGATTCTGATAATCGATCGAGGGCGTGATGGTAAGTTGCGGGACCGGCACCCAGCTCACCGCGCCGCGCAATACATAGGTGTCGGTGCCGTTCGCGTCCGGGATCGTGGTCTGGTCGTTTCGGTAATTCACCTGATCGATCCAGCCGCCGTCGCGCCTGTACCAGGCACTGACCCGAAAACCGAGCGCGTCTTCGACGATCGGACCGCCGAACGCCGCACCGCCCTCGTAGCTTGGCTGACCATCCTGCGTGAACGAAATCTCGCTCCGCGCGATTCCGCTGTAGTCAGTCAGGCTCGGTTGCGGTGTGATGTAGCGCACGGTGCCGCCTTCCGAGCCGGCGCCGAACAGCGTGCCCTGGGGTCCACGCAGCACTTCGACGCGTTCGAGATCGAAAACCGACGGCAACGTGTTGTTGGAATTGAAACCAAGATTGCGAATCTGGATCGGCGTATCATCGATATAAATGCCGGTCGTGCCCGACCCGGCGGTCGAATCAATGCCTCGGATGTATATGTCGTGAGCATCCGGGTCGTAGGTGACGCCCGGCGTAAAGCGCGCGAGCTCTGCAAAGGATTTAACGCCCAGCACGTCCATCTTTACATCCGTGAAGGCGCTGATGCTCAAAGGCACCTTGTCGAGCTTCTCCTCGCGCCGGGTCGCCGTGACGACAACTTCCTCGATGCCCGCGGTGCGGCTCGACGAAGGTGGGGCCGGCGTTGCGGCGCTCTGTGCATTGGCGACCGTGCCATGGAGGACGAAAAGAAACGCGGCCGAAGCGAGCAGCGAGAGGCGCCGTCGGATCGTATTTCTCATGCGCAGCCCCTCCCGGTCATGGATGCTTGCGGCAATCCACGATTCGACCGCAATTTGCGCGACCGGCGTCGCGCTCCCCACGGACAGCTTAGATCATTGCGTTCTTGCGCGCGAGTTCATCGGAGGCCGGCCGGTTCCCGTATTGGTGGGGCGCCGCCAGGGGGGTGCCCGCAGTCCGAACGGTCCTCCGGCTCTGGAATGACCCCGGCAGGCGCATTCAAGAGGGAATCGTACTACAGATTGCAGTTGCGGCGATTCCGCGGGAATTTCGAGCGCTTCGGCGGCCGCCTGAACATGGCGATTGCCGTCGGGACCTGGGAATCGCGAAACGCGCGACGAGGATTTCTCGACACGATGCAAGGGCTCTGATGCGGCAATGCTCGCCACGCTGACAATCCGCGATCTTGTGCTTATCGAGGAGGTGTCGCTCGATTTTTCCGGCGGCCTCAACGTGCTGACGGGGGAAACCGGCGCGGGCAAGTCGATCCTGCTCGAGGCGCTCGGGTTGGCAACGGGCGCGCGCTCCGGGGCGCGGTCGAGCGTGCGCAGCGGCGCGCCGCAAGGGTCGGCGACCGCCATCTTCGATCTTCCCGACTCTCACGCTGTCCGATCCCGGATCGCCGAGAATGGCTTCGTCGCAGACGGCGAGATCATCTTGCGCCGGGCGATCGCGCCGGACGGGCGCACCCGCGCCTTCCTTAACGACGCGCCGGTAGGCGTGGCGCTGTTGCGCGATCTCGGCAGCGAGCTGGTCGAGATTCACGGCCAGACTGATGACCGCGGACTTTTCGACAGCGCCACCCATCGCAGGCTGCTCGATGAATTCGGCCGCCATACGGCACTCGCGACCGAAGCCGCGGCGCGCTCCGAGGCTCTCCGGCGGCTGCGCAACGATGCCGACGCGCTTCGACGGTCGGCCGAAGCGGCCTCGCGCGAAGCGGAATTCCTGCGCCACGCAGTGGATGAGTTGTCCGCGCTCGCGCCCGAGCCCGGGGAAGAGGCGCGGCTTGCGGGCGAGCGCGCGCTGCTCATGAATGCAAGTCGCATCGCGGCGGATGTTGCGTCGGCCGTCGAACTGCTGTCGGGCGATCGCGGCGCGGAAACAGCCCTTGCCGGCGCCCTAAAGCGTCTGTCGCGGCTACACCCCGAGGCGCGCGCGCGTTGCAAGTCCGCAGAAGCGGCGCTCGACCAGGCTTTCGCGCTGATTGAAGACGCGCGCCGCGAACTCGATGCGCTGCTCTCCGGGCTCGATGTGGACGGCAGCCTGCTGGAGCGTACCGAGGAACGGTTGTTCGGGCTGCGCGCGGCGGCGCGGAAGTATGCCGTAGCGCCGGACGGTCTTCCGCGCCTGCTTGCGGACTACGAAGCAAAACTCGCTGCAATCTCGGGCAGCGATGCCAAACTCAAGAGCATGGCGGCGGAAATTTCGCAGGCCCGCACGGCGTATATGGAAACCGCTCGCCGCTTGAGCGTGGCGCGCGAAGCGGCAGCCGCGAGATTGCAGGAGGCCGTAGCGCGCGAGCTGGAACCCCTCAAGCTCGGTCGCGCGAGATTTCGCGTGGCTCTCGATGCGCTGACCGAGACCGAAAACGCCAGCGGACTCGAGCGCGTGGCCTTCGAGGTGGCGACAGTAGAAGGTGCGCCGTTCGGACCGCTGGCGAAGATCGCTTCCGGAGGCGAACTTGCTCGCTTCTCGCTGGCGTTTAAGGTTGCGCTCGCGGAGGCAAGCCCGCCGGCTGCGCTTGTTTTCGACGAAGTGGATCGCGGCGTGGGCGGCGCGGTGGCCGATGCCGTTGGCGAGAGGCTTCAACGCCTCGCGCGTTCGACGCAGGTATTGCTCGTCACCCATTCTCCCCAGGTGGCGTCACGGGCTGAGCGGCATTTCCGCATCACGCGCGAACGCGACTCCACGCTGGTCGAATTGCTGTCGGATGAGGCGCGGGCGGAGGAGATTGCCCGCATGCTCGCCGGAGCCTCCGTCACCGAAGAAGCCCGCGCCGCAGCACGACGGTTGCTTGCCGAAGCGCAATCGCCCCGAGAGAAGCGACAGCGCGCATAAGTTGAGAGCAATGAAGCCGGTCGACAAGCTTACATCCGCGGAAGCGGGAGACGAACTGGCGCGGCTCGCGGCGGAGATCGCGAGTCACGACCGGCGTTACTACCAGGACGACGCGCCCTCTATTTCCGATGCGGAATACGACGCGCTGCGCAAGCGCAACGCGGCGATCGAAGCGCGCTTTCCGGAGCTGCTCCGTGCGGACTCTCCGTCGCGGCGCGTCGGGGCGAAACCGGCGGAGAAATTCGCCAAGGTCATCCATCGCGCGCCGATGCTCTCGCTCGACAACGCGTTCGACGAGGCCGACGTGGCGGATTTCGCCACGCGCGTGCGGCGATTTCTCGGAGTCAAGACGGAGCAGGAGCTGGTTTTCGTCGCCGAACCCAAGATCGATGGATTGTCGGCAAGCCTGCGTTACGAGAACGGCGTTTTCGTTCAGGGGGCGACGCGCGGCGACGGCATCGAAGGCGAGGATGTTACAGCCAATCTGCGCACGCTGCAGGACGTGCCGCTTCGCCTGCACGGCAAGGCGCCCGAGGTCGTCGAAGTGCGGGGCGAAATCTACATGCTGCACAGCGATTTCGCCGCGCTGAATGATCGTCAGGGAAAAGCCGGGAAGCCGTTGTTCGCCAATCCGCGCAACTCCGCCGCCGGCTCGCTCCGCCAGCTCGATCCCGCAGTGACAGAGCAGCGGCCACTCCATTTCTTCGCCTATGGGTGGGGAGAAATGAGCGGGCTTCCCGGACGTACGCAATGGGGCATGCTGCAGGCGTTCAAGGCCTTCGGCTTTCGCGTCAACCCTCTGATTGCACGCTGCCGCACGGCCGCTGAGCTGCTCTCGTTCTATCGCGACGTCGAAACCAGGCGCGCCGCGCTCGGCTATGACATCGACGGCGTCGTCTACAAGGTGGACCGCCTCGATCTCCAGGAGCGGCTGGGGTTTGTCTCGCGCTCGCCGCGCTGGGCGATTGCGCACAAATTCGCGGCCGAGCAGGCCGACACCGTGGTGCTCGACATCGATATCCAGGTGGGCCGCACCGGCACGCTGACGCCGGTGGCGAAGCTTAAGCCCGTCACGGTCGGCGGCGTCGTCGTGCAGAACGCCACCCTGCACAATGAGGACGAGATCGCACGCAAGGATATTCGCATCGGCGATACCGTCGTGGTGCAGCGCGCCGGCGACGTGATCCCGCAGGTCGTGCGCGTAATCGCGGACCGCCGGCCTCGCGGCGCCAAACCTTATGATTTTCCAGACAATTGCCCCGTCTGCCACAGCCGTGCCGTGCGCGAGGTCGACGAAACGACGGGCACCGCGGAAGCGGCGCGGCGCTGTACCGGCGGCCTTGTCTGCGCGGCGCAGGCGGTGGAGCGCTTGCGCCATTTCGCTTCCCGCAATGCCTTCGATATCGAAGGACTGGGCGAAAAACACATAAGGGCTTTCTACGAGGATGGAGTGATAAAGGAGCCGGCCGATATCTTCCGCCTCCGGGACCGCCACGGTTCCGGCAAATCGGCGATCGCAGGGCGCGAAGGCTGGGGCGAGCAGAGCGCGTCGAAGCTGTTCGAGGCGATCGACCGGCGGCGCAGAATGCCGCTGGATCGTTTCATCAACGCGCTCGGCATCCGTCACGTCGGCGATACCACCGCCAGGCTTCTCGCGCGCAATTTCCGCACGATGGACGGCTTCCTCGCCGCGATGGAAGGCGAAGACGCGCTCGGCGAGTTGGACGCCATCGGGGGCATCGGCGAAACGGTCGCCAAAGCGATCCGGGATTTCTTCCGCGAGGTGCATAACAGGGTGGCTGTCGATCATCTGCTCGGCGAAATCGAAGTCGAGCCTGTGGCCGTGCCGCAGAGCGCGCATTCGGCCATCGCCGGAAAGACAGTGGTTTTCACCGGCACGCTCGAAAAGATGACGCGTCCGGAGGCCAAAGCCCGTGCCGAAGGGCTGGGCGCCAAAGTCGCGGGCGCTGTTTCAAAGAAGACCGACCTGGTGGTTGCCGGGCCCGGCGCCGGCTCGAAGCGTGCCGAAGCCGAAAAGCTCGGCGTCGCGGTGATCGACGAAGACGCATGGCTGAAAATCCTGGAGGCGAGGTAGGCACCGGTATCGCAACTGTTTTGATGAACGGAGCAACAGCGAATGCGTTTGAGTGATGCATGGCCGGCACGACGGCGACAGCCGACACTCTGGTAATTTTCGGCGCCACAGGCGATCTGGCGAGGCGCATGCTTTTGCCCTCGCTGTATTTTCTCGAGCGCGACGGATTGCTGGAACGAAGACTGCGAATCATCGCTGCAGCCCGATCCGACCTCGACGAGATGGGATTCC